>Ga0209382_10000756_pt1 | contig 52275 bp, 43 predicted proteins | sample SoiMetdeltSBSDD5_FD_187599 | JGI IMG/M metagenome (GOLD analysis project Ga0209382, IMG submission 187599) | Bulk soil microbial communities from a Populus tree surrounding site in Tennessee, USA - Soil MetaG P. deltoides SBSDD5 (SPAdes) (version 2) | ecosystem: Environmental > Terrestrial >...
GCACCTCGTCGTCGATCGTGCTGGTGATGTGGCAGACGAGGCCGTCCTTGCCGCGGAGACGCGCGATCAGGTCCGCCTTCGAAAGCGCCAACTGGGTGTCGTTGTAGTCGACCGCGATCTCCTTCGGTATCGCCTCCAGCGATTCCGCCGGCAAAGTATTGGAAATTAATAAGCTTTTAGCCATCGCCCGTTCCCTTTCGATTTTGCCCCTTGCTGCCGATCTGCTTCGCCCGTATATTTAGCACTCGTCAAAACTGAGTGCTAACGCGCGACACGTAATGCAGATCGCCACTATTACCGCCCGCAGAGGCTAGCGCAACATCACCAAAGCACCAAGGAGGCAGAGAAACCATGAAGATTCGTCCGCTGCATGACCGCATCCTCGTCGAGCGGCTCGAGGAGCAGGAGGTCCGTAAGGGCGGGATCATCATCCCGGACACGGCCAAGGAAAAGCCGCAAGAGGGCAAGGTCATCGCCGCCGGGGCCGGCAAGGTCGGCGACGACGGCAAGAAGATCCCCCTCGACGTGAAGGCCGGCGACAAGATCCTGTTCGGGAAGTATTCGGGCTCCGAGGTCAAGATCGACGACAAGGAATATCTCATCCTGCGCGAGGAAGACGTCCTCGCCATTCTCGAGTAAGGAGGAACGCGATCCATGCCGAAGCAGCTCAAGTTCGACGAGGATGCCCGGAGCGCACTGCTCAGGGGCGTCAACATCATGGCCGAGGCGGTGAAGGCGACCCTCGGACCGAAGGGCCGTAACGTCGTCATCGACAAGAAGTTCGGCAGCCCCACGATCACCAAGGACGGCGTGAGCGTCGCCAAGGAGATCGAGCTGAAGGATCCCTACGAGGACATGGGCGCGCAGATGCTGAAGGAAGTCGCGTCCAAGACCTCGGACATCGCCGGTGATGGCACCACGACGGCCACCGTGCTGGCCCAGGCGATCTTCCGCGAGGGCCTGAAGAACGTGACCGCCGGCGCCAATCCGATGGGCCTCAAGCGGGGTATCGAGGCGGCAGTCGAGGCGGTGACGGACGAGCTGAAGAAGCTCTCCAAGTCAACCAAGGACAAGAAGGAAATCGCCCAGGTCGCGACGATCGCGTCGAACAACGACAAGACGATCGGCAGCCTGATCGCCGAGGCGATGGAGAAGGTCGGTAAGGACGGCGTGATCACGGTCGAAGAGTCGAAGTCGGCCGACACGGTCCTGGACGTGGTGGAGGGGATGCAGTTCGACCGCGGCTACCTCTCGCCCTACTTCGTCACCGACCCGGAGCGGATGGAAGTGGCGCTCGAGGACGCGCTGGTCCTGATCCACGAGAAGAAGATCAGCGTGATGAAGGACATGCTGCCGCTGCTGGAGCAGGTGGCGCGGTCCGGCAAGCCGTTCCTGATCATTGCGGAGGACATCGAGGGCGAGGCGCTGGCCACGCTCGTGGTCAACAAGCTCCGCGGCACGCTCCACACCTGCGCGGTGAAGGCGCCGGGCTTCGGCGATCGCCGCAAGGCCATGCTCGAAGACATCGCGACCCTGACCGGCGGCAAGGCGATCACCGAGGATCTCGGGATCAAGCTCGAGAACATCAAGCTTGAGGATCTCGGCCGCGCCAAGAAGATCGTCGTCGACAAGGACAACTCGACGATCGTCGAGGGCGCCGGCAAGGCCAAGGAGATCGAGGGCCGCATCAAGCAGATCCGCGCCCAGATCGAGGAGACGACCTCGGACTACGACCGCGAGAAGCTGCAGGAGCGGCTGGCGAAGCTGGCCGGCGGCGTAGCGGTGATCAAGGTCGGCGCGGCCACCGAGACCGCGATGAAGGAGAAGAAGGCTCGGGTCGAGGACGCGCTGAACGCGACGCGCGCGGCCGTCGAGGAAGGCATCGTGCCGGGCGGCGGCGTCGCGCTGCTGCGGGCGTCGAAGGCCATCGACCGCGTGAAGGCCGAGGGCGACGAGAAGGTGGGCGCCATGATCGTGAAGCGGGCGCTCGAGGAGCCGATTCGCCAGATCGTCGAGAACGCCGGCCTGGAAGGCAGCGTGATCGTCGAGAAGATCAAGAGCGAGACCGTGCCGAACCGCGGCTACGACGCCGACAGCATGGAGTACGTGGACATGGTGCAGGCGGGGATCATCGACCCGACCAAGGTCGAGCGGGTGGCGCTGCAGAATGCGGCGTCGATCGCGTCCCTGCTGCTGACGACCGAGGCTCTCATCACGGACATCCCGGAGGAGAAGCCCGCGGCCGCTCCGCCGATGCCGCACGGGGACATGTACTAAGCAGACTCGGAGGGGGCTTCGCCCCCCTTTCGTACTCGGAGGGGGCCTCGACGGCCCCCTCCGATGCCTCCCCCTCGAATCGATGGCGGCGGCAAAGCCGCCGCTCGAAACTGCAGGATTGACGGCTCGTGACTTTCCCCAAGGCACGGTGACGATTCGGGCTGGAAGTGGGCGTGGGGCGTACGTTTTTGTGGGCATTGACCTTGCGCCCTGCATGGATGTTTGCTACCGTTAGGCGCTTGACTCGGGTCGATTGACTCGATGAAGGAGGTGAGTAAGAACTGCGACCGTACGAAGTCCTCGTGATCGTCGATCCGCGACCGACCGATGAAGAGGTCGCCGCGCTGCTCGAACAGCTCGGTGAGCAATTCAAGACGCTCGGCGCCGACGTTGCCAAAGTCGACAACTGGGGGAAGCGCCGGCTCGCGTACGACATTCGCAAGCAACGCGAAGGGACGTACGCAGTCTTTGATGTTTCTGCCGAGCCCGCCATGGTGAAGGAATTCGAGCGCCAGGTGCGCCTGAACGAGAACGTGCTGCGTTTCGTCAGCACGCGGGTTCCGATCCGCAAGAAGGCTCGGCCGGCCAAAACTCAGGAAGCGGTGGTCGAGGAGGTCAGTTGATGGCGAGCCTCAACAAGGTATTCCTGATCGGCAACCTGACCAAGCCCCCGGAGCTGCGATACACGCCCAGCGGAACCGCCGTCGCCGACCTGCGGCTGGCGGTGAATCGGAACTACACGACCCAGGGCGGCGAGAAGCGCGAAGAAACCTGCTTCCTCACCGTCGTGGTGTGGGGCAAGCAGGCCGAGAGCTGCGGCGAGTACCTCGACAAGGGCAGTCCTATCCTCGTCGAAGGGCGGCTGCAGACTCGCGAGTGGGAAGCGAAGGACGGCGGTAAGCGGACGGTCATCGAGGTCGTCGCCGAGCGCGTCCAGTTCATGGGGCGCGGCCGCGCGGCGGCTCCGGCGACCGTGCCGGCGTCGGCCGAGCCATTCGCCGAGGACGGCGGCGGCTCCGGCAACGACGATGTCCCGTTCTAAGGTTTAGAAAAAGGAGCGAGCCATTCCCCCGACATCCCAGAAGCCCGTAAAGCGCCGGCGGTTCGGCCGGCGGAAGATCTGCAAGTTCTGCGCTGACAAAGTCGACCTCGTCGACTACAAGGACGTGCGCCGGCTCCGCAGCTTCGTGAGCGAGCGCGGCAAGATCACTCCCCGTCGTATCTCGGGCAGCTGCGCGCGGCACCAGCGGCAGCTGACGCACGCGATCAAGCGCGCGCGCACGGTCGCCCTGCTGCCGTACCTGGCGGCGGACTAGGACAAGCGATGAAGGTCATTCTGCTGGACGACGTCAGCAAGGTCGGCCACCGCGGCGAGGTTCGCGACGTGTCCGACGGCTACGCGCGGAATTTCCTGATTCCCAAGAAGCTGGCGCTCTCCGCGACCGCCGGTAACCTCAAGAACCTGGAGCACATCAAGAGGCAGCAGGACGCGAAGGCCGACCGGGTCAAAGCCGATGCCGAGTCGCTGCGCACGAAGATCGAAGCGCTGGTCTACGAGGAGCGGCGGCAGGCCTCCGAGGAAGGCAAGCTCTTCGGCTCGGTCACCTCGCAGGACATCGCGGACTTCCTCGGGACGCGCGGCGTCCCCATGGACCGCCGCCGCATCACGCTTGACGAGCCCATCAAGGCGCTCGGCGAGCACTCGGTCTCGATGCGGCTGCACCCCGAGGTGGTCGCGCAGCTGCGGGTCAACGTCGTCCGCGAATAGCCGATTGGCCGCATAGAGCGGCGTGTCGTCTCGCGCGACCCCCGAGTTCTCGGGGGTCGCATTTTTATTCACTCGCGATCCACGCACCGTCCACGGATTCTGATCACATATCCACTGAATGTCCACGGACTAGTCCACTGAATGGGTGATTCGACGAAATTTTATTGACGGACGACGACGCTCCGTTAGGATGCCTGCGATGGTCTGCGGTGACTTCCGTCGATGAGTCGTCTCGAAGTCCCGGCGCGAATCCCACCGCACAACCTCGACGCCGAGCGCGCCGTGCTGGGCGCGATCCTCCTCGAAGGCCGCGAAACGCTGCCCCGGGTGATCGAGCTCCTCAAGCCCTCGGATTTCTACACCGAAGCGCACCGTCTCATCTACCAGGCCATGCTCGCGCTCTTCAACCACAGCGAGCCCGTCGACGTCCTGACTTTGACCGAAGAGCTGCGCCGCAGCGACCAGCTCGAGCTCGTGGGCGGACCCGCCGCGCTGGCGCTCCTGGTCGAGCAGGGATCGATCTCCGCGTATCTCAATTCGTACGCCTCGATCGTGCGGGACATGGCGGTGCTCCGCGAGCTGATCCAGACCTCGAGCCACATCATCGCGCAGGCGTTCGAGGCCAAGGAAGACGTACAGACCCTGGTCGACGACGCAGAGCGACGGATCTTCAGCCTCGCCGAGCGTCGCCTCGAGGGCAGCGCGCTGCCGATCGGCAAGATCCTCCGCAACACGTTCGAGTACATCGAGCGCCTGTACGAGCGGAAGGAGCACGTCACCGGCGTCGCGACCGGCTTCGAGAAGCTCGATCTCGAGACATCGGGCTTCCAGCCCTCGGACTTCATCATCATCGCCGGACGCCCGAGCATGGGGAAGGCCCAGCCGCTGGACGCGAAGGTGAAGACGACGACCGGATGGACGCGCATGGGCGATCTCCGCCTCGGCGACGAGCTGGCGTCGATCGACGGCCGTCGCTCGCTCGTGAGCGGAATCTTCCCGCAAGGCGTTCAGCCCGTGTACCGCGTGACGTTCTCAGACGGCCGCTCGACCACTTGTACGGGCGAGCACCTCTGGCGCGTCCACTATCGCGGCTGGCCCGAGCCGCGTGTGCTCGAGACCGACCAGGTCGCGGCGCTGCTGCGCCGCACGCGCTATCGGCATCGGCTGTGGATCGACGCGCCGAGTGGAGAATTCGGCGAATCGCAGACGCTGCCGGTCGACCCGTATGTCCTCGGCGCTCTGCTCGGAGACAGCACGTTGTCGGGCAGCAGCCTGAGATTCTCCAGCGCACAGAGCGAGATGGTGGAGCGGCTCCTGGCACGCGCCGCCCCGACGTTCGTGCTGCGTGCCGCGGGTGGCTACGACTGGCGCATCGTCCAGACCGCGGGTGCGCATCGCGCCGGTGTGGCCGGCGTGACGCCGAACGGGCTGATGGACGCGCTCAGGGGGCTGGGCCTCTGGGGCAAGCGCGCCGAGACGAAGTTCATTCCCGATGTCTATCTGAGCGCGTCTCGAGCCGATCGCGTGGAGCTTCTGCGCGGTCTGTTGGACACAGATGGGCGGGTCGAGCGCTGGGGCAGCATGCGGTTCGCCTCGACCAGCGAGCGGCTGGCACGGCAGGTCGCCGAGCTCGTGCGCTCGCTTGGTGGCTGGTGCTCCGTGCGGAGCCGCGGCACGACGGACACCTCGCGCGGCGTCAAGAAAGTCGGCCGGACCGCGTTCGTGTGCAACATCCATCATCCGGATCCCAGGGCGTTGTTCCACCTCTCCGCGAAGCGCGATCGTGCGCTCGCAGCACCTCGGCGACGCTGGCGGCCAGTGTTCGAGGCGATCGAGCCCGCCGGAGTCGCGGAGACGCAGTGCATCGCAGTCACGCATCCATCGCGGCTCTACGTCACCGACGACTACGTCGTGACGCACAACACGGCGTTCGCGTTGAACGTCGCGCAGCACGTTGGGATTGCGCTCCACGGCAAGGTCCTGGTGCTGAGCCTCGAGATGTCGTCGCAACAGATCGTGCAGCGCATGCTCTGCTCCGAGGCCAAGGTGGATTCGCAGTCCGTGCGAACCGGCTACCTGACGTCGTCGGACTGGCACCGCCTCACCGCGGCGGCCGGCCGGCTCTCGGAAGCATCGATCTTCATCGACGATAGCCCCGGTCTCACCGTGCTCGAGGCGCGAGCCAAGGCACGCCGGATGAAGGCCGAGCACGGCCTCGATCTGCTCGTCATCGACTATCTGCAGCTCATGCGCGGCCGCGCGTCGATGGAGAGCCGCCAGCAGGAGATCTCGGAGATCTCGCGGTCGCTCAAGGCGCTCGCGAAGGAGCTGAACGTCCCGGTCGTCGCGCTCTCCCAGCTCTCGCGCGCGGTCGAGGCGCGCCAGGCACGCGACTTCAAGCCGCAGCTCTCGGATCTTCGCGAATGCGTGACCGGCGACACGCTGGTGCTCCTGTCCGACGGCCGGCGTGTGCCCGTCCGGGATCTGATCGAGACCGCGCCCGAGGTGTTGGCTGTTTCGTCGGCCGGCAAGATCGTGCGGGCGAAGACCGAGCGGATCTGGGCGGTCGGCGTCCGGCCGGTCTTTTCTGTTTGGCTCGCGGGCGGGCAAACCATCAAGGCAACGGCAGAGCATCGACTTCTCTCGGGGCTGGGCTGGATCACGGTGGCGCAGCTGCGAGTCGGTGATTGTCTCGCGATCGCCGAGCCGATCGCGTCCGAGTGTTGGCCGGACTATGACGCCACGAGTCACGCCGAGCGGCCGGACGATGCCGAACTGCGTGCCGCCGCGTCGAGCGATCTGTTCTGGGATCGCGTCGTGAGCATTGAACCAGCCGGCGAGGAGCAGGTATACGACCTCACGGTGCCGGGGCCGGCGTCGTGGCTGGCGGACGGAATTGTCAGCCACAATTCGGGAGCGCTCGAGCAGGACGCTGACGTCATCCTGTTCCTGTACCGCCAGTCGCAGTACAAGGAAGACCTGCCGCCGGACGAGAGGAACATCGCCGAGGTCATCATCGGCAAGCAGCGCAACGGCCCGGTCGGCACGGTCAAGGTGGTTTTCCTGCCGCAGTACGCGCGGTTCGAGAATGTCGCGGAGCAGCATCGCCAGCCGCAGCCGTTTTAGCTCTTGAGAACGGCTCGTCGTATGATGACTCAGTGCGTCTGAGTCGGCTCAAGCGTCTGTTCGTCGGGAGTCCACTTCCGACCGCGCAGTCGCGCCATGAACGGCTGGCCAAGTCGACGGCGCTCGCGGTCTTCGCCTCCGACGCGCTGTCTTCGGTCGCGTATGCCACCGAGGAAATCCTGCTGGTGCTGGTGCTGGCGGGGACGGCCGCGCTCAGCTACTCGCTGCCGATCGCGATCGCGATCTCGATCCTGATCGCCATCGTCGTCTCGTCGTACCGGCAGACGATCCGCGCGTACCCCCAGGGCGGTGGCGCCTACATCGTCAGCAAGGACAACCTGGGCGTGCCGGCCGGACTGGTGGCCGGCGCCGCGCTCCTGATCGATTACGTCTTGACCGTCGCGGTGAGCGTCGCGGCCGGGATCGCCGCCCTCACATCCGCCGTCCCGGCGCTGTTCCCGTATCGGCCCTGGCTCTGCGTCGTCGCGGTCGTCGGCATCGCGGTTGCGAACCTGCGCGGCATCCGCGAGTCGGGCAAGATCTTCGCGGCGCCGACCTATCTTTTCATCGGCAGTCTCACCGTGCTGATCGTCTACGGCGGAATCGGCGCGGTATTCGACTTTCTCCCCGAGGCGCCCTACCAGCGGCATCCGCCGGGCCTGGAGGGCGTCGGGCTCCTCCTGTTCCTCCGCGCGTTCGCGTCGGGCTGTACGGCGCTCACCGGGGTCGAGGCCGTCTCCGACGGAGTGCCCGCGTTCAAGCCGCCGGAAGCGAACAACGCGCGGATCGTGCTGACGGTACTCGGGGTGATCCTGATCGTGTTGTTCCTCGGCATCACGTTCCTGGCGTACGACTTCGGGATCGCGCCCCGGCCCGAGGAGACCGTCGTCTCGCAGCTCGCGCGCCACGTCTTCGGCGGCGGAGCGATGTATTTCGAGATCCAGGCGGTCACGATGATGATCTTGTTGCTGGCCGCCAACACCTCCTTTGCCGACTTCCCGCGCCTGTCGTTCTTCCTGGCGCGCGATCGGTTCATCCCGCGCCAGTTCGCGACGCAGGGCGACCGGCTCGTGTTCTCGAACGGCATTCTGATCCTGAGCGGGCTGGCCGCGCTGCTGCTCGTGATCTTCGGCGGCGACACCCACGCGCTGATCCCGCTCTACGCGGTCGGCGTCTTCCTCTCGTTCACGCTCTCGCAGGCGAGCATGGTGCGGCGCTGGCTCCGGCTGAAGGAAGCGGGCTGGCGGTGGCGCTGGTGGCTGAACGCGGTCGGCGCGCTGGTGACCGGCCTGGTGATGCTCACGATCGCCGCCACCAAGTTCACGCACGGCGCGTGGATCGTGGTGCTGCTGATCCCCACACTCGTTGTCATCTTTGCGATCGTGCACCGCCACTACGGGGAAGTCGCCGAGCAGCTGTCGCTCGACGCCTTCTCGCCGCCGCCGCCGATGACGAACACGGTCCTCGTGCTGGTGGGCGACATCCATCGCGGGGTCATCAAGGCGATCCAGTACGCGCAGACGCTCTCGCCCAACGCGAAGGCGGTCTTCGTCGAGACCGACCCCGAGCGCACGCGCCGGCTCGAGGAGAAGTGGGGCAAGTACGGGATGGGCGTGCCGCTGATCGTGCTGACGTCACCCTATCGCTCGCTGCTCGGGCCGCTGACGAAGTACGTCGACCACCTGCAGAACCAGGGCGAGAACCACGTCGTCACGATCGTCCTGCCCGAGTTCATCCCGGCCCGGTGGTGGCAGCTCGGCCTGCACAACCAGACGGCGTTCCTGATCAAGGGCGCGATGCTATTCAGAAAGAACGTCATCGTCACCGACGTGCCCTACCACCTCGTGCACTGAGGCGGCGCCGCCCGCGAGCGTCGGGCGGCTGCCCGGCCCGACCCGCCGGGGCGCGCGCAACTCTCTGGTACACTCGAAAGCCGCGTGATCATTCGATGAAAATCGTTCTGGCTCCCGATGGCCCGCTGGACGTCCGCGGGACGCTCGCACGCTACCACCTCTGGGGTGAGGATCCGACCAACCGGATCGCGGACGACGTCTTCCGTCGCGTGCTCCGGCACGCCGGACGCCTCATTCCCTACGAGGTCCGATGGAGCGGGCCTGTGGACGACGCCCGGATCACGGTCCGCCTTCCGGGCTCCGATGCCGCCACGGGCGCCGCCGCCGTCGCCGAGGTGCGACGTCTGCTCGGCCTCGATCTCGATCTCACCGCGTTCTATCGAATGGCGAAGGCCGACCCCGCGCTCGCCACTTTGATCGAGCCGCTCCACGGGCTGCGCCCCACGTTGTCGCCCACGCCGTTCGAGATGCTCGTGGGGTCGATCACCGCTCAGCAGGTGAACCTTTCGTTCGCGTTCGCCTGCCGCGCGCGGCTCGTGCGCCGCTTCGGGACGCCCGTGCGCGTCGGCCGCGAGACGGTGTGGGCATTTCCCGAGCCTGCGCGGCTCGCCACGGTGCGCGTGCGTGAGCTGCGCGCGCTGAAGTACTCCACGCGCAAGGCGGAGTACATCCGCGACCTCGCGCGCGCGATCGTCTCCGGAACCCTGGATCTGCAGGCGATCTGCGTCGCCGAATCGGCGCTGATCATCGAACAGCTCACCGCGCTGCGCGGCCTCGGCCGCTGGACCGCGGACTGGTTCCTCGCGCGTTGCCTAGGGCGCGGCGACGCCTGCCCGGCCGGCGACCTCGCGGTCCGCAAGGCGTTCGGTCACTACTACGGCCGCGGGCGCACGCTGAGCGAGCTGGCCATCCGCCGCCGCGCGCGCGGATGGGGCGAGCACCAGAACCTTGCGGTGCACTACCTCTTGGCCGGGATGCGCCTGCAGCGTCCGAGCATCGGCGGAGGAACGTGAAGAAGACCACCGGACTCAAGATCATCGGCCAGCCTGATCCGGGCGTGCCCAAGGACGTTCATCTGGTCGGGCGGTACGCGCTCGGTGTGGACTGGGCCGACGGCCACGGATCGATCTATCCGTTCGAGCGGCTGCGGCTCGACTGCGCTTGCGGTCGGTGCAGTGCGCTCGAGGAGCTCGCCGCGGATATGACGTGGCCCGCCGAGATCAAGCGGACCGACGCGGGCCTCCACGTGATGTGGGTCGACCAGCACACGAGCCTCTATCCGTATCCCGCCCTTCGCACGCTTTGCCGCTGCGCCGGCTGTACCGGCGGCCACTGATGAACGACGAGGCGCGCAAGCGCTGGGTCTTCGTCGGCATCATGCTGTCGATCTTTCTGGCGGCGATCGAATCGACCGTTGTTGCGACCGCGATGCCGACCGTCGTGACGAGCCTCGGCGGGATTCGCATCTACTCGTGGGTCTTCTCCGGATTTCTCCTCACGCAGACGGTGACGATGCCGCTCTGGGGCCGGTTCTCGGACCTCTACGGCCGGCGCCCGATCTACCTCGTTGGCCTCGCGACGTTCCTGGCCGGCTCGGCGCTGTCCGGTGCGTCCCAGAACATGGTGCAGCTGATCCTGTTCCGGATGGTACAGGGGCTCGGCGCCGGTGCCTTGATGACGTTGGGCTACACCATCATCGGCGAGCTGTATGGTCTCGAGCGCCGCGCGCGCATGCAGGGCTACATCTCGAGCGTGTGGGGGCTCGCCTCCCTGATGGGCCCGTGGGCCGGGGGTGTGCTCACCGATCACGTGTCCTGGCGCTGGGTCTTCTACATCAACCTGCCGTTCGGCGCGGTCGCGATGGCGCTGATCGCCGCGGCGCTGACGGGGGCCGCCAAGCCCGCTCGGCGCCCCGTCGTGGACGGCGTCGGCGTGGGACTCTTCGCGGCGGGCGTCTCGGCGCTCCTGCTCGGCATCGTCGAGGCCGGGCGCGTTGGATCCTGGTCGCGTCCTGATGTCGTCGGCCTGCTCGTGCTGGGCGTGCTCGTGCTCGTCGCGTTCGTCGTGGTCGAGCAGCGGGCGGTCGAGCCGATCGTGCCGCTCAGGTTGTTCAAGAACCGGATGGTCCTGGCCGCCGTCGTCACGCGGTTTCTCGCGGGCATGGCGATGTTCGGCGCGCTCTCCTTCGTGCCGCTGTTCCTGCAGTCGGTGACGGGCGCCAGCGCGACCGGCGCCGGCCTGGTGCTGACGCCGTTCGTCCTGGGCTGGGTGGTGATGTCGGTGCTCAGCGCGCGGCTGGTTCTCCGCGTCGGATATCGCACCGTCGTGGTGGCAGGGATGGCGAGCCTCACCGTGGCGTTCCTGCTCTTCGGCCGGTGGTCGGTCACGCTCACCTCCGGCAGCGCGATGTTCGACGTCTTGCTCGCCGGCATCGGGATGGGCATGGTGGTCGTGCCGATGCTGATCGCGGTTCAGAGCGTGGTCGCGCGGATCGATCTCGGCGCCGCGACGTCGCTGACGCAGTTCTTCATGTCGATCGGCGGGGCGCTCGGGCTCTCGCTGATGGGCGCCGTGATGTCGCAGCGGCTCCACGCGGGGCTGCCGATGGTCGAGGCGCTGCACGGCGTGTTCGTGGTCGGCTTCGGCGTCTGCGTGCTCGCTCTGGCGTCGTCGTTCATGGTGCCGTCCGGGCGCGCCCAGGACCTGGCCCGGAGCGAGCTGCGCGGCGAGCCGACGCGTGTGGGAGGATGAACCATGGCTGGTGATGCGCCGCTTCTCGATCGGTTGGCCAAGCTGCCCGCGGTGCCCGCGGCGGCGGCCGTGGAGCTCCTCGAGCGGCTCGGGCAGCCCCAGACCGACCCGGTCATCGGCCCGCTCTTCGGCGTCGACGAGGACGGTGACGTCGGTGTGAGTCCGCTGGTTCCCGCGGTGCTCAAGCAGCTCGGCGATCGCAAGGAGCTCACGTGCTACGCGGCGATGATCGAGGGGCTGACCGGCATCTGGAACGCTGCGGTCCGCGCGGCAGTTGTGGCGCGGCTGCGCGCCTCGGGCCTGCCGGCGGACGATCTCTTGCTGAAGCTCGGGGCGCTGTCGCCGACCTTGGGCTTCGCCGCGGAAAAGCCGGAGTGGGCGCGTGAGTGGCTGGCCGACCCATTCACGCAGGACGCGCTGCTCGTGCAGCAGTGCGTGGTTCGGATGCTGCTGGCGCTGCGCACGATGGCCGACGCGCGGGCCGCAGAGCTGACGACGACGATTGGTTGACAACCGTTCGAGATCAGGAGAGTAGCCATGGCCACGGTTCCAGAGAGCTATCGAGATCTGCTAACGAAGAAATCGTTCGCCCACGTCGCGACGGTCGGCGCGGATGGCGCGCCACAGGTGACGCCCGTGTGGGTCGACTATGACGGCACGCACGTCCGGTTCAACACCGCGCGCGGGCGGGTGAAGGACAAGAATCTCCAGCGCAACCCGAAGGTCGCGCTGTCGATCCAGGATCCGGACAACCCGTACCGGTATCTGCAGATCCGCGGTCGGGTCGTCGAGGTGACCGAGAAAGGCGCCGACGAGCACATCGACGCGCTGGCGAAGAAGTACACCGGCCGTGACAAGTACGCCAATCGCCGCCCCGGCGAGGTGCGCATTACCGTGAAGGTGCTGCCCGAGAAGATCCAGAGCATGGGTTGAGCCGGGAGCATCCAGTGATCCAATGATCCAGGTCGAGGGCGTCGCGAAGGGTTACGCGGGTCAGCAGATCCTGGCTGACCTGTCGTGGCGGATCCCCGATCGTGAGCGAATCGGGCTGGTCGGCCCCAACGGCGCCGGCAAGACGACGCTGTGCCGTCTGCTGGCCGCCATCGAGGAGCCCGACGAGGGCCGTATCGTTCGGCCGCGCGAGACGACGGTCGGCTATCTGCCGCAGGAAGCCGCCGGCAACCCGGAGGGCTCGGTGCTCGGCGAGGTGCTCGGCGGCTTCGCCGACGTCTGGCAGGTCGAGCGCGAGATGGAGGACGTCGCCGCGCGCCTGGCTGCGGCGTCAGCCGCCGACAGCGACGCGCTGACGGCGCGCTACGGCGATCTGCAGCACCGTTTCGAGGCGCTCGGCGGCTACCGGCTCGAGACGGAGGCCAAGGCGATCCTGAGCGGACTCGGCTTCCGGCCCGCCGACTTCACCCGGGCGCTCAGCGAATTCTCCGGCGGCTGGCGGATGCGGGCGATGCTCGCGCGTCTCTTGCTCCAGCGGCCGTCGCTCCTGCTGCTCGACGAGCCGACCAACCACCTCGACATCGAGTCGCTCGAGTGGCTCGAGTCGTTCCTGGTCGACTACGAAGGCACGGTCGTGCTCGTGTCGCACGATCGCTATTTCTTGAATCGCATGGTCACCTCGATCGCGGAGCTGGCGCCCTCGGGGCTCACCGTCTACCCCGGCGACTACGACGAATACCTGGTCCAGCGCCAGGCGCGGCGCGAGCTGCTCGAAGCGCAGGCGCGCAACCAGGCCAAGCGTATCGCCGAGATCGAGCGCTTCATCGAGCGCTTCCGGTACCAGGCGACGAAGGCGCGGCAGGTGCAGAGCCGCGTGAAGATGCTGGGGCGCATCGATCGCATCGAGGTCGAACGCGACGCGCGCGTGATCCGCTTCTCGTTTCCGCAGCCGCCGCGGACCGGCCGCCGCGTGGCGACGCTTCTGGGCGTCCACAAGGCGTATGGCGACAACGTCGTGTATGCCGGCGTCGATTTCGAGGTCGAGCGCGGTATGCGCGTCGCGCTGGTCGGGCCCAACGGGGCCGGCAAATCCACCTTGCTCCGGATGCTGGCCGGCGCCCTGCCGTTCGACCGGGGCGAGCGCTCGCTCGGCGCGCATGTCGCCGTCCACTACTACGCGCAGCACCAGCTCGAGGCCCTGACGCCGACTCTGACCGTTCTGGAGGAGCTCGAGCGGGCCGCGCCCGAGCTGGGGCAGACGCGCCTTCGCACCATCCTCGGCACGTTCCTGTTCTCCGGCGACACGGTTGAGAAGAAGATCTCCGTGCTGTCGGGCGGCGAGAAGGCGCGAGTAGCACTGGCCAAGATGCTGGTCCGCCCGGCTGCGCTCTTGTGTCTCGACGAGCCGACGAACCATCTCGACCTCGCCTCCCGCGAGGTGCTCGAGGGTGCGCTGGCCGCGTTTCCGGGGACGATTGTCTTCATCTCGCACGACCGCTACTTCATCAACCGGATCGCGACCGGCATCGTCGAGATCAACGAGGGCGCGCTCGTCACCTATCTGGGTAGCTACGACGACTACCTCGACGCCAAGGCCCGCGCCGCAGCCGCGCCGATGTCCGCAACGACGCCTGCTGCGCGGCCGGCCGCCACAGCTCCCGCGCGGGCGGAGCAGGGCCCGCGGCCGCGTGCGGACTCGCCGGCGCGGGCCGGCAAGGTCGCCAAGGACGTGCGGGAGCTGCGCCGGCGCCTCGAGGACGTCGAGCGCCAGATCCACGCGCTCGAGGCGCGACTGGCCGAGATCGGCGAGCGCCTCGGCGATCCCGCCTTCTACGCCGACAGCGAGCGCGTGCGCGCAGTCTCGGCTGAGCGCAAGAGCGCCGAGGAGCAGGTGACGTGGCTCATGCGCGAATGGGAGCAGCTGTCGACCGCGCTGGCGGCGCATGAGTGACTTCTTCGAGCCGGTCGACCCGGACGTGCTGCGCCGCGAGCGCGCCAAAGCGCGCGAGCTACGTCAGAGTCAGTGGTGGAAGCGCCGCATCTCGACCGGTGTGTGCTTCTACTGCAATCGTACGGTCGGACACAGCGCGCTGACCTTGGACCACCGCGTGCCGCTCGGCCGCGGGGGCCGGTCGACCCGCGGCAACGTGGTGCCGGCGTGCAAGGCGTGCAACACGAACAAGAAGGCGCTCGTCCCGCTCGAATGGGAGGCGTATCTCGAGCGGCTGCACGCCGCTTCGTCGAGCGACTGACTCCGTTTTCCCGCGGCTAGATCCCGAGGTCGAACGCGAAGGGATAGCCGAACTGCACTCCGACCTTCACCCGGTTCTGATCGGCGTCGAAGTCCGGCGTCGTCGACTTGCTTCCCACCCGCTGGCGCAGGAACGTGTATCCGCCGAAGACCGTGATGTACCGCGAGACGCGATACGCCGCGCCGAGGCCGAGCGAGACCACGTCGATGTCGATGTTCTGGATCTGCCGGTCGCTGAGAGACTCGGCCTGCGTCCAGCCGGGGTTGACGATGACCAGGAGGTCGCGCCAGGTCGGCATGATGAGCGTGGCGGCGATCGACTGGGTGTCTGTCGGCCCACCGAATCCGCCCGCGACGCCGACGCCGCGCGAGTAGAAGATGCTCGCGGTGCCGAACGACAGCTGGTACACGAGCCCCGCGTTGACACCCGGGGTGATGAAGTCCTCGCTGCCCAGCGAGGTGAACGCGGGCCCGCCGCTGGCGTTGAAGCTGAGGTTCTGGGTGATGCGGTAGCTGAAGCCGATGGTCGGGTTGTGCGTCGTCGCGTTGTCACCGTTACCCGAGCGTAAGTCCAGGTAGTTGAAGTTGTACCCGATCATGCCCGTGAAGCGCGGCGTGAACCCATGGCTCAGCGTGTTCAGGACGCCGTAGGTGTCCGAGTCGATCCCGGAGCCGTTGCCCTCGAATCGAATCACGCTGTAGATCCCTGTCACGTCGAGCCGCGTCTGCGGCGCCATCTGCCAGCCGACCGACGCCGCAAGGAAGTTGCTCAACGCGCCTTGCCCGTTGACGCTGAAGCCTCCGGCGAGGGCATCGGGGCTCTGGTCCCGCGTGAAGCTATCGGCGATCGAGATCGACCAGTGCGGCGACAGCTGCCAGAACGAGCCCATGATGAATTCTTGGCGCGAGAACGCGTCGTTGGAGGTGTTGTCGCGCGCGAAGATCTCGGACACGTTCGCAAAGCCGGCGGCCAGCTGGAATTGCGGGCGGTTCGCGAGCAGGATGACCGACGGCGTGAAGCTCGTGATGAAGTCGTACCGCTTCCGGTCGTTGTTCATGAAGATGTTGTCGTTGAATTCCTCGCCGATGGCGAACGCCGGCACCAGGTTGATCTCACGACGCTCCAGTGGCGCCATCAGGAGCCCGAAGAGCTCGAGCGGGTAGTTCGCCAGGCCAGGGTACGTCGAGCCGAGCGTGGAGCCTAAGGTCGGGATCCGCAGCAGCGGCGATTGCCGCCGTGGTGTCTCCTCCTCGTCGGACTCGGCGCGCTGCTGCCGGACGGGGCTGGGAGGCTGCTGCACGGGGCTGGGACGTGGCTCCTGAGCCCACGAAGCGGGCGCCGTCAGGCAGACGGCGAAGACGAGCGTCGCGCACGCGCCGAGTAATCCTGCGACGGGCAAGCGCCTTGGGCGGGATGCGGACCATCTGATGCCCATTCGTTGTGTCCTCGTATGGACGCGAGCGGCTGATGGCCCGCCGCGATGTGATTTTACTGTATTCCCGCGTGCTGAGGACACAGTCCGGTAAATCCCGGATATCGACCTCGGAGAACCCCTGACGCCGCGCTGGCGCGCACCTATGGAAGGTTCATGCCCGACGTCTCATACCTGATGGTCTCCGCCGTCTACTGGATCGCCTCGTGTGCGCCGCGAGACGTCGCTCGAGCCGCGCGTATCGGACTTTGGGCATTGACGCTTTCGACGCGCGACGGGTTCAATGGCTTTCGCTCGCGAGCGCTCGATCGAATGCCGTGAACCCCGAATCGAAGGAGGCACTCCATGACTCGTGTTCGCTTCGCGATCGTCGTCGCTCTCGCCGTGCTCGGCTCTGCGGCGCCGTGGTCCGCTGGTGCCGCGCCGCCGGCACACACCGGCGCCGCCGCGCCCAAGCCGGACGCCGCGCCGATCAACATCAACACCGCGGACGTCAAGGAGCTGATGAAGCTCGAAGGCGTCGGTCGCCGCGTCGCGGAGAAGATCGTCGAGTACCGCGACACGCACGGCCCGTTCAAGAAGCCGGAAGAGCTCCGGAAGGTCGAGGGCATCGGCAACGGACTGTGGGAGAAGAACCGCACCCGGATCGTGATCAAGTAGGGCCGCCGGTACTTTGTGCTTTGGATCACGACCGACCCGGGTGTAGGATTGGCTCAAATCGACCGGGACGTCACAGCGTTCCAGTAGCGTCCCCGCCGACAATTACGCCGGCGGCTGACGTGGTCGAGCCCCGGGCCGGGAGTCGGCATCCGGTTCTGGGTGGGTGGGAACTGGGCCCGCGTGGCGGCCTTGCCGAGAATAGGAGGTGATCCAGCCGATGTGTAACCCTACGGTGATCTGTGAGGTGGTTGCCTCCTAGGCAGGGTCCACGCTAGCTCGGGTGGAACGCCTGGGAGTCCAGGCGCCACCGGCCCCGACGGTCCCGCTCTCACCAGCGGGGCGGCGCGACGCGCGAGTGAAACGTATCAACGCGCCGCAGCCTCCGTCGGGGCTTTACTTTTATGAGGGGGGCGACCCCCCTCATACTCCCCCGGCTCGCAGAGCATGAGGGGCGACCCCCTCATACTCCCCCGGCTCGCAGAGCATGAGGGCGACCCTCCCTCATTACTCCCCCGACTCGCTTTCGTATGAGGGTGAGCAGTCCGGGGGAGCCCCGGACTGCCCCCTCGCTAGGCTCTTGACTTCTTCTCTTCGCTAGGCTTTGCGGACGTTGGCGGCCTGGAGGCCTTTGGGGCCGCGGGTCACCTCGAACTCGACCCGGTCGCCCTCGGTAAGGCTCTTGAAGCCCTGAGCCTGGATGGCGCTGAAGTGGACGAACACATCCTCGCCGCCCTCCTGCGAGATGAAACCGAAGCCCTTCGCATCGTTGAACCACTTCACTGTTCCTTGAGCCATGACCGTCCTCTTTCTCGATGCGGAGCTCGCGCTCCGTTGATGCCGGCCTCCAGGGCCGGGTGTTACGCGCCGCAGCACCGACGAGGCGTGATGCCGGTCGGCCACGGCGCGAATCAGATTCCGAGTCAGTGCCGCGGCACCGCGTGCCCCAGATGACGCTCGATCACCCGCAGCTGCTCATGCTCCTCCGGCGAGGCAAAGCTGCTGGCACGGCCGCTGGCTTCGGCGCGCGCGGTGCGGCCGATCCGATGGATGTAGTCCTCGGCGGTGTGCGGCAGGTCGAAGTTCACCACGTGAGCGATGTCGGGCACGTCGATCCCGCGCGCGGCGATGTCGGTCGCGATCAGCACGCGGTAGCGGCCGCTGCGGAATCCGTCCAGCGCCTCACGACGCTGCGACATCGAACGGTCGGCGTGCAGGCGCGTCACGCGGTGACCGGCGGCGCCGACGGCGCGGGCGACACGATCGGCCCGATGCTTGGTGCGCGTGAAGACGAGCGTGCGGCCGCCCTCCTCACCGAGGAGCTTGAGCAGCAGCGGCGTCTTGTCTTGAATCGGCGCCTTGTACAGACGCTGCGTGACCCGGGCGACGGGCTTGGCGCTCACGCCGATCTCGATCCGCTCGGGACGAACCAGATGACGGCGAACGAGCCGCTCGACCTCGGGCGGCATCGTCGCCGAAAAGCAGAGCGTCTGCCGATCAACGGGAGTGACGCGCAGAATGCGCTCGACCTGCGGCGCAAAGCCCATGTCGAGCATGCGATCGGCCTCGTCGAGGACCACGATGCGCACCGTGCCGAGCGCGAGTGATCGCCGCTCGAGATGATCGTTGAGCCGGCCCGGCGTGCCGACGACGATGTCCGGCCGCTTCTGCAGGCCGGCGAGCTGCGGCCCCATCGACTCACCGCCGATGAGGACGAGCGTGCGCAGGCCGTTCCCGGCGCCGAGCAGGTCGAACGTCTGAGCGATCTGCAGCGCGAGCTCGCGCGTCGGCGCGAGCACGAGCACCCTCGGCCCGATACCGCGCTGGGCGTGACCCGAATCGGCCCGCGTGAGGAGCTCGATCGCTGGAATCGCGAATGCTGCGGTCTTACCGGTGCCGGTCTGGGCGCAGCCGATCAAATCGCGCCCATCGAGGATCGGTCCGATCGCTTGGGCCTGAATTGGGGTTGGAGTGATGTAGCCCGCGCGGGCGATCGCGTCGCGCATCGCAGGCGAAACTGGAGAATCCGTAAACGAACAGAACATGAGGATAGAACACCTTTCTGAGTCGCGGCTGCTATAAGGCACCCGGGCCCGTCGCCGGGCCCGGGCGGGAGTAGACAGGGTGGGTACTAGACCTTCCTGACGTTGGCTGCCTGAAGACCCTTCGGACCGCGAGTCACTTCGAACTCGACCCGATCACCTTCCGCGAGACTCTTGAAACCCTGGGCTTGAATGGCGCTGTAATGGACGAATACGTCCTCGCCGCCCTCCTGAGTTATAAAGCCATACCCTTTTGCATCGTTGAACCACTTAACCTGTCCTTGAGCCATACCTCGAACCTCTCTTTAGGGGGTCTTCAAGCCCCTGTGCTCCCGCCATCGTGGCGGGGTTGCCTTCCGGAATTGGAAGGCAAACAAAAACGCCGCGCGAACTGGGCTCGCGCGGCGTGTGTCTCGATCTTCACAATCGTTACCTAACTCCGTTTGTGCCAGAACCGGGGGGTAGAATAGCGTGCACCCTCTGTCAAGTCAATCGAATTATTGCACCGCGCGCGTAGCCCGGCGGCAAGCCGTTTCGCGCCAGGGGAAATCGCGAGAGAGAAACTACGCGCCGCTTCCTCGGCTACTACGACGTGAAGCTCCTCGATTGACGGCCACTTGCAGCTCATCGCGTCGGGCTCGCGGAACATCGTGCTCGTGCTCGCTTGCTCGTTTCTCACCGCCGCAAAACGTTTAGCGCCCGAGAATCTCGACGTCCGTTACGATGAGCGTCGCCGAAAAATGCCTCGACATCGAGATGAAAGTCGCAGGGCGCCCACGATCACCGCGTGACGACGATTCCGGTCGAGAGCGGACCAGCATGGCGCTGACGGCGACCTTCTCACGGTCATCCCCCATAGTTCGCTGGCATCTTCCCACGAGCTCGTGGCGCGCGGTCGACACCCCGAACCGCATCCGCTCGGACGCGCTCACACGATTCGGGCACGACCGCATCCACCGGTCACTCGGCCAGGCGATCGTTTCCGAGAATTCGATGGATGACGCTCGCTGTCACCAAGGGTGCCATCCTGGGTGGCCAAATCTCGCCGGTCGTCACAACAGGAGTTGCTGCAACGTCCCTGCTTGCGCGCTCATCACCGGTCGAGCGGGTAGGCTCCCGGCGGGAGTTTCCGGTGGAACCCTCTGAAAAATCTCGGGTTTTGACCGGAGCCTTCCCGAGGGTAGTTCGGCTCGCTCCATCGTGTTCTAAAGCCTTGGAAAAATAGAGTTTTCGTTTCGGGGTGGCACGAACTGTGCTACTGTGAAAACCCCGACGCGGGCGTTCAATCGTTAGACGATGGAGCGGTGATGTTCTACAACCTGCTGGCCGGAATGTTTTCGAACGATCTTGCTGTCGACCTTGGGACCGCGAACACACTCGTCTATGTCCGCGGTGAGGGCATCGTCCTCAACGAGCCCTCGATCGTCGCGATCCACCAGGCGGACCATTCGGTGCTCGCGGTGGGTCACGAAGCCAAGGCCATGCTCGGGCGCACCCCGGGCAACATCATCGCAATCCGCCCGCTCAAGGACGGCGTCATCGCCGACTTCGACGTCACCGAAAAGATGCTGCATTACTTCATCTCGAAGGTTCATCGCCGCCGCACCCTGGTACGGCCGCGCATCGTCATCGGCGTGCCTTCCGGAATCACGCAGGTCGAGAAGCGGGCTGTGCGCGACTCGGCCATGCAGGCCGGCGCCCGCGAGGTATACCTGATCGAGGAGCCGATGGCCGCGGCGATCGGAGCCGGGTTGCCCATCCAAGAGCCAGGGGGCAACATGATCGTCGACATCGGCGGCGGCACCACCGAGGTTGCCGTGATCTCCCTTTCCGGAATCGTCTATTCGAAGTCGGTCCGGATCGCCGGGGACGAGATGGACGAGGCGATCGTGCAGTACATCCGCAAGCACTACAACCTGCTCGTCGGTGAGCGGCGAGCGGAAGAGATCAAGGTCACGCTGGGATCCGCCTATCCGATGGGCGGCGACCGCCGCACGATGGAAGTCAAAGGCCGTGACCTCATCGACGGAATCCCGAAGACCATCGTGATCACCGACGAAGAGATCCGCGAGGCCCTGCGCGAGCCCGTCATGACGATCGTCGAGACGGTGCGCACGTGCCTGGAGCGGACACCGCCGGAGCTCGCGGCGGACATCGTGGACAAGGGAATCGTGATCACCGGGGGCGGTGCGCTGCTCCGGGGTCTGGATCATCTCCTGCGTCAGGAGACGAATCTCCCGGTGACGCCAGGCGACGAGCCGCTGTCCTGCGTCGCGCTCGGTACCGGCCGAGTGCTCGACGAGCTCGATCTCCTGAAAAAGGTCGCGATCCCCGCTTAACAGGTTTCGAGCCTTCTCGCGGGGGGTCGGAAGGTGAAGATTCGGAAGTTCGTTCTGCTCGGCTCCCTGGTGGCGGCTTGCCTGCTGCTCCTCACGCTCCAGATGCGCGGGTACGGCTCCGCCGCCCGCGACGTCTTTGCCGTGGTCACGGCACCCATCCAGACCGGCCTCGCGAAAGCGAGCCGGGCCACGTTCGGCCTCTGGGCGACCTATCTCGACTGGAAGAACGTGCGGGCCGAGAACCGTCGCCTCCGTGAAGAAGTGCAGGAGCTCCGGGTTCAGGGCCTTCGCGTCACCGAGACCAGCGACGAGAATCGGCGCCTGCGCCGACTGCTCGCCCTGCAGGAGCATCTCCCGTTGACGACCTTGTCGGGAGAAGTCATCGCCCGCGAGTGGGGTGGCTGGATCCGCTCGCTCACGGTCAACCGCGGCCGCGGCGACAACGTCCCGCGCCTGACCGCCGTGATCTCGCCCAGCGGACTCATCGGCCGCGTCGTCGACGTCCGGCCCGGCGTGTCGATCGTACAGGTGTTGACGGACCCCACGTCGACTGTCGGCGCCCACGTGCTCAGAACGCGAACCCCCGGCATCGTCGAGGGCGACCCGCGCGGCACGCTGCGGTTCAAGTTCATGGCCCGCGACGGCGCGTCGATCCAGAGCGGCGACGTGCTGGTTACGGCCGGGCAAGGCGGACTCTTCCCGCGCGGCATCCCGATCGGCACCGTGCGTACGATCGACAATCGCGGCGCCGCGCTGTTTCACTATGCCGAGATCACGCCGGTCGTCGATTTCGCGAGGGTCGACGAGGTCCTGCTGGTGACGGGTGACGCGCAACACGATCTCACGGCGTTCTTCCCAGCGGGTGGCTGATGCGCGCCCTCCTGGTCTTGACGATTGCTGGGGGCTCGGTCGCGCACGCGACCCTCACGCCGCTCGTCAGCATCGCGGGCGTGACGCCCGACCTGCCGCTGATCATGGTGGTGCTGCTGGCACTGCGGCGCGGCCCCGAGTTCGGAAGCCTGTCCGGCTTCGTGACGGGTCTGCTCCAGGACGCGGCGGGCGGCGGTCTGATCGGCGTGCAGGCCATGACGAAGGCGGTCATCGGCTTTTCGATCGGTGCTGCCGGCGCGCGGCTCCGGGTGAGTCAGCCGCTGGTCCAGGTTCCCGGGCTCGTCGTGCTCACGATCGCCGAAGGGCTCGCGCGATTTGCGCTGCTTCAGATCTTTCGCTTCCCAGCGCCGTTCGGCGAGCTGATGATGTACGTCGTGCTCCCGCAGGCCTTGTGTAACGGGTTCGTCGGCGCTGCCGTTGTCCTGGCTCTGGCCTGGGCGCAGACGGTCCGCGGGCGGCTCGAGGGCAGCCGGCCGTGAGCAGCGTCCGCCGCCTGCCGCGTCGCGACCCCGGACACAGGCGCGTGATGGTGATCGCCACCTCGATGGTGTTCGCCTTCCTCGTGCTGATCGGCCAGCTCTGGTATCTGCAAGTATTGGAGGGCGGGCGGTTCCTCGACGCCTCGGACAAGAACCGGATCCGGGTTCGTCCGATCGCAGCGCCGCGCGGCATCCTGTTCGACCGCCACGGAGTCCCCCTTGTCGACAACCGCCCCGCGTTCACGCTCTCGCTGATTCCGCGCGAGCTGCCGCGCGACGAGGAGAGCCGCGACGCGGTCCTGGGCCGCGTGGCCTCGCTGCTCCACATCCCGTACCAGGACCTGACCGACGCGGTGGCGCGCGTGCCCGCCGACTCGCTCCTGCCGGTGCGCGTGCGCCGTGGCCTGACGCTGGCGGACGTCGCGAAGGTCGAGGAGTGGAAGCTCGAGCTACCGGGCGTCATCACCGAGGTCGAGCCTCAGCGGGTCTATCCGACGAGCCGGTTCGCGGCGCACCTTCTCGGCTACGTGCGCGAGGCGAACGACGAGCAGCTCAAGCAGGGACGGTACCGTCGCGGCGAGATGGTTGGGCAGAGCGGCCTCGAGCGTCTCCTCGACGATTACCTGCGCGGTCAGGACGGCGGCGAACGGATCGAAGTCGACGCGATGGGCCGGCCGGTCCGCCGAGTCCAGCAGACCGAACCGCACGCCGGCGCACAGGTGATCACCACGATCGACCGCGGAATTCAGGAAGCGGCCGAGCGCGCCATGGAGGGCCTCGCCGGCGCCGTGGTCGTCATGGATCCCCGCAGCGGCGACGTACTCGCGATGGTGTCGACGCCGGCCTTCGAGATCGATCGCTTCACCGGTACGATCGATCGCGACGCGTGGGTTCGCGTGGTGCAGGATCCGAACTTCCCGCTTCTGAACCGGACGATCCAGACGCAGTATGCGCCCGGGTCCGTCTTCAAGATCCTGGTCGCGGCGGCGGGCCTGCAGGAACGCAGCATCACCCCGCTCGACCGGACCTATTGCAACGGCGAGTTCCAGCTAGGGACGGCGACGTTCAAGGACTGGAAAGAGGGCGGCCACGGCACGGTCGACCTCCATCACGCGATCGCGCAATCGTGCAATATCTACTTCTACGAGGCGGGCCTGAAGATCGGCGGCGCCGCCATCGTGAAATACGCGAACACATTCGGGTTCGGCCAGCCGACGGCGATCGATCTGCCCGGAGAGAAGAGCGGCCTCCTGCCGAAGCCTCAGGCGATGCGTGGCAAACAAAGCAAGGGCTTCCCGCCCGGCGAGACGGTCAACATGTCGATCGGGCAGGGCACCGTGCTGGTCACGCCCATGCAGATCGCGCGCTTCATGGCCGCCGTCGCCAACGGAGGCGTCCTCTGGCGGCCCCGTCTCGTGCAGCGCGTCGAGCGGCCGGATCGCGTCGTCTGGAGCGATCAGGGCCAGGTCGCCGGCCATGTCGAGCTCTCGCCGGTCGTGTGGGCATTCCTCCGGCAGAGCCTGTGGGCGGTCGTCAACGACAATGGAACGGGCGTGGCCGCGCGCATTCCCGGCCTCGACATCGCCGGCAAGACCGGCACGGCCCAGATGATCGCCAAGTCCAAGGCCGAGAAGGGGCAGGACCACGCGTGGTTCGCCGCCTTCGCACCGGCCAAGGCGCCGGAGGTGGTCGTGGTGGTGCTCGTCGAGCGCGGCGGTAAGGGCGGCCAGGTCGCCGCGCCGATCGCCCGCAAGATCCTGAATGCGATCTTCTTCGAGAAGATCGCCGCGGTGGAGATCGCCGGCTAGTGTTGCGGGTCGATCGGCGCCTGTTTCAGAACGTCGACTGGCTGCTGCTGATAACTGCATTCGGACTCGTCGTGATCAGCACGGTGACGCTCGCGAGCCTCCACGTGGGGCGCGCGGGCGGCAGCGTCGTCTTCCGACAGCTCCTCTGGTTCGCGATCGGGCTGGTCGTCATGGTGTTCCTGGCCAGCATCGACACGCGACGGCTCGTCCGCGCCGCGCCGGCCCTCTACGTCATCGGACTGATCGGGCTGGCGTCCGTCTTCCTGCTCGGGCGAACCGTGTCGGGGGCGCGCCGCTGGGTGGTGCTCGGTCCAATGTCGGTTCAGCCCTCCGAGCTTTTCAAAGTATGCTTCTTGCTCATGATGGTGTGGGCGCTGACCTCCCGCTGGGCGCAGCCGGTGGGCAAAACCACGCTGATCATGATGCTGCCGATGGTGGCGGTCCCGGTCGTGCTGATCATCAAGCAGCCCGACCTGGGGACCGCGCTCTTGCTCGTCCCGGTGCTGGTAATCCTCCTGATCGGCGCCGGCACGCGTCTGAAGCTGCTCGGGGGCCTGGCCCTCGTGTCGCTGTCGGCGCTGCCGCTGGCCTGGTTCACCCTCAAGGAATACCAGCGCGAACGGATTCTCGTCTTCCTGGACCCGTTTCGCGATCCGCTCGGGAGCGCGTACAACGTGATCCAGGCGAAGATCGCGATTGGATCAGGGCAGCTCATGGGCAAGGGCGTGGCCGGCGCGACGCAGAGCCGGCTCGCCTTTCTCCCGGAGCGTCACACGGATTTCATCTTTGCCGTATTCGCCGAGATGTGGGGGTTCGTCGGCTGTCTCGTCCTGCTGCTGTGTTATGTCTTGCTCCTCCTGCGGGGCTTCGACATCGCGGCGACCGCGCGCGAGCCGGTAGGCCGGCTCGTGGCGCTGGGCGCCACGTCGCTGTTAGCGGCGCAGGTCTTGATCAACGTCGGGATGGTGACCGGGCTCTTGCCCGTCGTCGGGATTCCGCTGCCGTTGATGAGTTACGGCGGCTCCTCGATGGTCGTCTCCTTCATGACGCTTGGCCTCCTCCTTTCGGTACGAATGCGGCAGTTCCAATGAGACACGGACGGCGCGACGGTGTCATGCGGGTCGCCGTGTCGGCGAGGTGCTGCCGTGCGCAAACGGATCGTCGTCAATGCGGGTCTCACCGAAACTCGAGTCGGAGTTCAGGAGGGTAATCTCCTCACCGAGCTGTATGTCGAGCGGCATCGCCACCGCTCGATCGTGGGGAGCGTCTACAAGGGCGTCGTGACGAACGTCCTGCCGGGCATGCAGGCAGCGTTCGTCGACATCGGCTTGCACAAGGACGCCTTTCTCTACGCGGGTGACTACACCGCCAACCTCACCGACGTCGCCGGAGCGATGCTGGCCGCTAGTGTCGAGGACGGCAACGGCGAGGCCGACGTCGATCCCGATCGCGACGCCGCTGCCGACGGCGACCCCGACGCCGGGGTCGAGGTCGAGGAGCTCGAGCCGCGCCGCGAGACGGCGCCGATCGAGGAGCTCCTCCACAAGGATCAGACCGTCCTGGTCCAGGTCTCGAAGGAATCGCTCGGCACCAAGGGCGCCCGGATCACCTCGTTCATTTCGCTCCCGGGACGCTATCTCGTGTACATGCCGCAGGCCCGCCACATCGGAGTCTCGCGGCGCATCCGCGACGACCGCGAGCGCGAGCGGCTGCGCGCCGCGCTGCGCTCGGTGACCTTGCCGCCCGGCGGCTTCATCTTGCGGACGAACGCCGAGGGCAAGAGCGAGAGCGAGTTCGCCGCCGACGTCGAGTTCCTCACGCGGCTCTGGGCGCAGGTGCAGGCCCGCTTCGAGCAGGCGTCGGCGCCCGCCGTCTTGCACGAGGAGGGTGATCTCACGTTCCGCGTCGTGCGCGATCTGTTCTCGCCCGAGGTCGACGAGTTCGTCGTGGACTCGCGCGGGGTCTACGACAAGTGCGCCGGTTACGTCGAAGCGCTCGTCCCGGCGCTCCGCGACCGGGTCCGGATGTGGGCGGAGCCCGCGCCGATCTTCGAGTCGCTTGGCATCGAGAAGGACATCGAAAAGGCGCTCCGGCGCCGCGTCTGGCTCAAGTCGGGCGGCTACATCGTGATCGATCACACCGAGGCGCTCGTGTCGATCGACGTCAACACCGGCAAGTACGTCGGCAAGCGCGACTTCGAGCAGACCGTGCTCAAGATCAACCTCGAGGCGGTCGGCGAGGTCGTGCGCCAGATCCGCTTGCGCGACCTGGGCGGCATCATCATCATCGACTTCATCGACATGGAATCGGCCGAGCACCGTGAGCAGGTGTACCGGGCGCTCAAGCGCGCGCTCGCCGAGGACAAGGCGCGCACGAACGTGCTGGAGATCTCCGAGCTCGGCCTGGTCGAAATGACGCGCAAGCGCGTGCGCCAGGACCTGCGCGCGCTGCTCTCGGTGGTGTGTCCGACCTGCAAAGGCAGCGGCATCACGAAGTCGGACGCGACCCTGGCCGCCGAGATCTTCCGCGCCGTCGGGGCCAAGGTGGCCACCACGGACGAGGCGAGCGGCCGTGACGTGGCGATCCGCGTGCACCCGGACCTGGCCCGGTACTTCGACGGTGACGGGCAGGACGGGCTGGAGCGGCTGGCCCGGGCCCTCGACCGCAAGGTCACGATCCAGCCGAACTATCCCGACCGCGAGGGCTACGAAGTGCGACTGCGCGGCGGCGCGCCGCAATGATTCGCTGATGGCGCGTCAGCGGCCCTCACGCATCAGCCAGGCGCGGCTGGTCGGCGACCTCAAGCTCGCCGCCAAGCGCGGCGACCGGACGGCGCTGTCCCTGGCGCTCGATCAGATGCGCACGCTCGCTCATTCGCCGCGCTACTGGGAGAAGTATCTGTCGCTCCTGTCCAACCCGCTCGCGCGTCTCGTCGATCTACTCGTGATCAAGCAGGGGGACCGCATCGCGTATCAAAAGGGCTGGAAGCTTCCCCGGCCCCAACCGGCCAAGGCGAAGCCCGAGAAGAAGGGCGCCAAGGCCGCCGCGACCAGTCGCCGCCGGGCGACGGGCGCGGAGCAGCCCTCCCTGTTCGACGCCTGATCCGTCGGCTCGGACCACCACCCGCCTCTGGTCCGTAGCCGAGCCGAGTTGACGGCGGCGCGACCCGGGTCGATACTACCCCCAGGGGGTATACGCCCTCCAGGGGGTTGAGCCATGATCAACGAGGAGACGAAGGCCAAGGCCCTCGGTCGGCTGCGCCGGATCGAGGGGCAGGTGCAGGGTCTCCAGCGGATGATCGACAGCGAGGCGTACTGCGTCGACATCCTGCTCCAGGTCTCGGCCGTCCAGGGAGCGCTCGATCAGGTCGAGAAGCTTCTGCTCGGCCGGCACATCGAGTCGTGCGTCGCCGACGCGCTGCGCACCGGCTCCAAGAGCGAGCGCCAGCAGAAGATCGACGAGCTGCTCGACGTGTTCGCACGCTTCAGAGGCAAGTGATGGCCGAAGCGAAGGGCATGGAGCTCGTCGCGCCGGTCCGCGGCATGCACTGCGCGGCCTGTGTCGGCAAGGTCGAGCGCGCCCTGACGTCGGTGCCCGGCGTCGATCAGGCCTCGGTCAATCTCGCCACCGAGCAGGCGAAGGTGTCATTCGATCCGGCGCGCACCAGCGTCGAGGTGCTGCGCGCCGCGGTCGCCGCCGCCGGCTACGAGCTGGCCGAGCCGCGCCCGGCAGCCGGGCCGGCCGACGAGGCGCAGGACGCCGAGCGTGAAGTCGAGCAGCGTGCCCAGCGGACTCGGCTGATCGTCGGCGCCGTGCTGTCCGTGCCGGTGTTGGTGGGCGGCATGGCTCACCTGCTGCCGTGGGTCCCCGCCATTCTGAAGGCCCCCTGGGTTCTGCTGGCCCTCACGACGCCGGTTCAATTCTGGGTCGGCTGGCCGTTCCACCGGGACTTCCTGCACGACCTGCGCTACCGGAGCGCGTCGATGTCGACCCTCGTATCGGTCGGGACGAACGCAGCGTATTTCTTCAGCGTCGCGGTCACGCTCTGGCCTCACGCGTTCCCAGATCACGGCGCGATGACGTACTACGACGTGAGCGCGGTCGTCATCACCCTGGTCGTGCTCGGCCGCTGGCTCGAGGCGCGCGCGCGAGGCAAGACCTCGGATGCGATCCGGCGGCTGGTGAGCCTGGCGCCTCGGACCGCGCGCGTCGTCCGGGACGGTGTGGACGTCGACGTGCCGACTGCCGACGTGCAGGTCGGCGACCTCGTGCGCATTCGCCCGGGCGAGCGAATCCCGGTGGACGGAACGATCGTCGACGGCGCCTCGACGATCGACGAGTCGATGCTGACCGGCGAGAGCCTGCCGGTCGAAAAGCGCCTGGACTCGAAGGTCTTTGCCGGCACGGTGAACCGGACCGGTAGCTTCGTCTTTCGCGCGGCGCATGTGGGCAGCGAGACGACCTTGGCGCGCATCGTGAAGCTCGTCGCCGACGCGCAGGGCTCCCGGGCGCCGATCCAGCGGCTCGCCGATCGCGTCGCCGCGATCTTCGTGCCGATCGTGCTCGCGATCGCCGCGGTCACGTTTCTCGTGTGGTGGGCCGTCGGCCCCGAGCCTTCGGCGCTCTACGCCCTCACGCGAGCGGTGGCCGTGCTGGTGATCGCGTGCCCGTGTGCGATGGGGCTCGCCACGCCGACCGCGATCATGGTGGCCACGGGCCGGGGCGCCGAGCTCGGCATTCTCGTCAAGAGCGCTGCGGCCCTCGAGATGCTGGCTCGCGTCGCGGCGATCGTGTTCGACAAGACCGGCACGCTGACGGTCGGCCGGCTCACGGTCACCGACGTGATCGCGGCCGAAGGTGTCGGCGAGAACGAGGTCCTGGCGCTCGCGGCGGCCGCCGAGCAAGGCTCTGAGCATCCAGTCGGCGAAGCGATCGTTACGCGGGCCAAGGAGCGCGGCCTCGCGCTGCCCCCGATCAGCGAGTTCACGACCGTGCCGGGGCAGGGCATCGACGCGATGACGGCGGACGGCCGTGTGCTGCTCGGCAACCGCACGCTGATGGACGCGCGCGGCGTCGAGGTCGATGCGCTGGCCGCGCCGGCGCGCGCCCTCGCCGAGAGCGGCAAGACCGTCGTCTTCCTGGCGCACGGGGGGCAAGCGCTCGGGGCTCTCGCGGTCGCCGACGCGCTGAGGGCGGAGGCGCGCGAGATCGTCGGCGTGCTGGCCCGGCGCGGCGTCGACGTCCTGATGCTCACGGGCGATGCCAGGCCAACCGCCGAGGCGATTGCCGCCGAGGCCGGTATCAAACGCGTGCTCGCCGAAGTCCTCCCCGAGGACAAGGCGCGCGAGATCGAGGCGCTGAAGCGCGAGGGACGCACGGTCGCAATGGTCGGCGACGGGATCAACGACGCGCCGGCGCTGGCACGTGCGGACGTCGGCATCGCGATGGGCAGCGGCACCGACGTCGCGATCGAGGCGGCCGACGTGACGCTCGTCCGCCCCGATCTCCGTGGTGTCGTCGCCGCGATCGACCTCTCGCGCCGGACCATGCGTATCATCAAGGAAAACCTGGTGTGGGCGTTCGGCTACAACGTTGTCCTGATTCCGGTCGCGGCGGGCGCGCTCTACCCGATCTGGGGAATTCAGCTCTCGCCGATCCTCGCCGGGGCGGCGATGGCGTTTTCGTCGGTATCGGTGGTCACGAACAGCCTCAGGCTCAAGACGTGGCGGAGCGAGGCGATGCCGGCGCCCGAAAGGAGCTAGCTCATGGCGCTCGATCCCGTGTGCAAGATGACGGTGGAGCCCGCGAAGGCCGCCGCGCAGTCGAAGTACAAGGGCCAGACCTATTACTTCTGCGCCGTCGGGTGTAAGCAGCAGTTCGACAAGGATCCAGAGACGTATCTGGCGAAGTGACCGCGTGATCACGCCGGCGCTGCTGCGGGGACGCGACGACTACGAGCGCGTGATGGATGGCTGGGTCGACACGACCCATGCCGATGCGTTCACCCATACGGTCGTGCTGACCGACGACGATCAGGCCATCGAGCTTTCCGTCGTGGCCGAGCCGTCGCCGAGCTATCTGATTCGCGAGGCGCGCTGCCGGCCAATCTCTGGCTCGCTCGACCCGGCGGTCGCGGCGAGCGTCGAGAAGCTCGCGGGAACGTCGATGGTCGGCGGCTTGAGCCGACGCGTCACCGAGCTGACGGGGACCGGCCCGGGCGCCGGCTTCGTGCTGGGCGCGGTGGTCGAGGTCGCGCGGCTCGCGCGCCAGGTGGCCCGGCTGCCGGCCGAGCGGGCCGCGCGCGCGGCGGACGGCAATGCGTGGGAATGCTGGCAGCTCGACATGACGGGATGGATCGATCTGCCGAATTCGTGCTTCACGTATACCGACGCCGGTCGCAGGCTCTTCGGCACCCGCACGATCACGACGCCGATGCAGCCCCAGCTCTACAGCTCGCGCGTGGGCCAGCGGCGCGTCTTCGCCCGCAAGAAGGTGGCGCGGCTGGCACGCCGCGACGGTCGGCTCACGCTGTTCCACTCGATGCACGACAACGTCCACGGGTTCGAGATCACGTACGAGATCGACCTGGCGACCGAAAAGATCGTGCGCGCCGAGCACGTCACGCCCAGGCTGCCATACCTGGGCATCTGCTCGGAGCCCCAGCGGAAGATATCGGCGCTGCTGGGCGAGGCCGCGGACGACGGGCTCCGCCGCCGTATCCAGGGCCACCTCGGCGGCGAGACCGGCTGCGCGCAGCTCTACGACTTGACGTCCGATCTCCTCAAGCTCTTGACCTGAGCGGGCCGGCGGTTGGCGGTCCGGACGCCGCGTTGAGTGGAGCGGCCCGATACGCGGTGTATACTACCGGGCGGCATGCGGTCCCTGCCAATCGGCAAGCTTCGTGCCGAGACGCTGCAGGCGATCTTCGACAAGCATCACACCAAGGATCCCCGCGTCGTCGTCGGTCCCCGAGTCGGTGAAGACGCCGCCGTCATCGACATGGGCGACCGATATCTCATCGCGACGAGCGATCCGATCACGTTTGCGACCGCCGAGATCGGGTGGTACGCGCTGCAGGTCAACGCCAACGACATCGCGGTCCGCGGCGCCCGGCCGCGGTGGTTCCTGGCGACCGTGCTGCTGCCGCCCGATACCACGACCGACGCTACGGTCGAGGCGCTGTTCGCCGAGCTGCACGCGGCGTGCGAGGAGCTCGAGGTCTCACTGGTGGGAGGCCACACCGAGATCACGCACGGGCTCGACCGGCCGATCGTGGCGGGCACGATGCTGGGGGAAGTTGACAAGGACAAGCTCGTGACCACGTCGGGCGCGCGCGTCGGCGACGCGGTCGTGATGACCAAGGGCGTTCCGCTCGAGGGGGCGGCCATCATCGCGCGCGAGAAAGAGACCGAGCTGCGCGAGCGCGGCGTGCCGCCCGCCGTGATCCGGCGCGCGAAGGGTTTTCTCAAGAGCCCGGGGCTCAGCGTGCTGCCCGAGGCCGAGATCGCGTGCGAGCTAGCCACGGTCCATGCGATGCACGATCCGACCGAGGGCGGCATCGCGACCGCGCTCGTAGAGCTGGCCGATGCCGCCGGGGTGGGGCTCCGGATCGACCGCGACCGCATCATGGTGCTGCCGGAGGGGCGCGCGCTCTGCGAGGCGTTCGGGCTCGACCCGCTCGGCACCATCGCGTCGGGGGCGTTGCTGATGACCTTGTCGCCGGCCGACGCCGGCATCGTGATCCACGCGCTCGCGCGCGAATCCATCGATTGTCACTTCATCGGCCAGGTGGTGCCGCGCGAGCAGGGCGTCACGTTGATGAGCGGCAGCCGACAGGAGCCGATGCCGGTGTTCGCGCAAGACGAAATCTCACGCTTGTTCCAGGGCGGGTGACGGCATGCCCACGATTGGCTATTCGCATCGCCCCGTCGCGCTCGGGCGGCGGGGCATGGTCGCCTCAGCACATTCCTACGCGACGATCGCCGGACTCGACGTCCTGAGGTCTGGCGGCACGGCGGCCGACGCCGCCGTCGCGGTCAACGCGGTGCTCGGCGTGACGCAGCCCGAGAACTGCGGCGTCGGCGGCGACATCTTCTGCCTGTACTACGAGGCTGCGACCGGCCGCGTACACTTCCTCAACGGCAGCGGCCGCTCAGGCTCGCGCGCGAGCCTCGAGGAGCTGCGCCGGCGCGGGATGGCCGGCCTGCCGGTCACCGGGCCCCCGACGGTGAGTGTGCCCGGCTGCGTGCGCGGCTGGGCGATGCTGCTGGAGCGGTTCGGCACGCGGCCGCTCGGCGAGCTCTTGCAGCCGGCGATCCACTGGGCGTCGCGTGGATTCCCGACGGGCTCGATCTTGAGTCAAATCATCCGCGAGTACCGCTTGGTCCACACGGATCCGGAATGGCAGCGGATCTTCGCGCCGAACGGACGCAGTCCTGAGTTCGGCGAGCCGCTCGTCGCCGCCGATCTCGGCCGCACCCTCACCGAGCTGGCGGCCGAGGGACCCGATCTCTTCTATCGCGGCCGCGTTGGGCAGGCGATCGCTCGACGCATGGAGGCCGACGGGTTTCTCACGCCGGAGGATCTCGCGCGTCACACGGGCGAATGGGGCGAGCCGATCTCGACGAGCTACCGCGGCCTCACCGTCTACGAGACGCCGCCGCCGACCCAGGGGCTCGCCGCGCTGCTCGGGCTCAATCTGCTGGAAGGCCTGCAGCTCGGCGACCATCGGCCGCAGTCGGTCGAGCATCTTCACATGCTCGTCGAGATCTGCAAGCTCGCGTACGCCGATCGCGACCGCTGGATCGGCGACCCGGCGCACGCGAAGGTGCCGGTGGCCGAGCTCCTGGCGAAGTCGTACGCGGCGCGGCGCCGAGGCGAGTTCGATCCGTCCAAGGCGCAGTCGTATGCCTTCGGGGATCCCTGCGGCGATACCACGGGCTTCGTCGTCGCCGACGAGCGCGGTAACCTGATCAGCGTGATCCAGAGCCTCTTCAACGCCTTCGGCTCGGGCGTGGTGGCGCCGGGGACGGGCGTGGTGCTGCAGAACCGCGGGCGCCACTTCACTATGGACCCGGCGCATCCGGCGGCCCTGGCCCCCGGCAAGCGCCCGTTCCACACGCTGATGGCGTGTATCGCCACGCGGGACGATCGCCCCGCCCTCGGCTTCGCAACGATGGGCGGCAACGGCCAGGCGATGTTCCATCTGCAAGTGCTCACGAACCTCTTCGACTACGGCATGGACATCCAGGAGGCAATCGAGCGGCCCCGGTTTCTCATGGGCGCGTTCCTGCCCGGCGACTCGGACGACATGACGCACGTCGAGGCGCGTGTGCCGGCCGACGTCCTGGCCGCGCTGACGGCCAAGGGCCACCGGGTGAAAGCCGCGCCCGAGCTCTTCTGGCGGTGCGGTCACGCTCACGGGATCGTCCTGCGTGACGGCACCTTGATGGGCGGCGCGGATCCCCGCGGCGACGGCATCGCGCTCGGATTCTAGCCATGCGTTGGCTTGGCGCTGTCGCGCTCGTCCTGCTGCTCGCGACGCCGGCGCTCGCGGCCGAGTGGGGCCAGATCAAGCCGGCAGCCACGACGCAGCCGGACGTCCGCAAACGCTACGGCGCGCCCAGCAAGGAGACCGTACAGAAAATCGAGGGCTACGATTCCACCCAGTGGCTCTACGAGGGGCCGCAGGCGCCGGCCGGCATCGTCAAGCTGATCGTGGATTTCGGGATCCTGACCTCCGCGGGCTTCCAGAAGGACGTCGTCCGCACGTTCAGGCTCGAGCCCAAGCCTGAGATCTTCAACCGCAAGCTCATCCTGGACGGCTGGGGGCCGCCCTCCCGAATCGGCAAGGAGGGGGACTCGGAGTTCTTCCTGTACGAAGAAGGCCTGCTGGTCTATTTCGGGAAGGACACGCGTGAGGTGACGGTGATGATCTTCACGCCGCCGCAGCCGCTTCCACCGCCCACGGCTGCTCCGCCCCGGCCGCCTCAGCGATAAGCAGGCGTGCGATGCGCCGGCGCTCGTGCCGGTCGCTCCTATCGATGCAGAACGAAGATCTGCGCGGGCTCGACGCTCGGGTTTAGCTCCACGTAGTTGCGCGCGCCGCGCCAGTCATACCACTGGTTGCCGACGAGCTCGTGCACCCGATAGGTCTGCCCGTCGCCGATTCCGAGCTCGCCGATCGGAACGTCGACCACGCTGGCGTGCGTCGCGAACGGGTCGAGGTTGACGGCCACGAAGACGAGGTTGTCGCGCTCGGGCGTCATCTTGCCGTAGAAGAGGATGTTCGGATCATCGGCGTTGTAGAAACGCAGGTTCGTGTAGCCGTGCAACGCGCGGTTTTCTCGCCGGATGCGGTTCAGGCGCGTCACGTAGTCCACGAGGTTGCCGGGCGCGTCCCAGTCGCGCACCTTGTACTCGTACTTCTCGGAGTTCAGGTACTCCTCGGATCCGGGCTCGCGCGGCACGTTCTCACAGAGCTCGTAGCCGGAGTACATCCCGTACAGCGACGACATCGTCGCGGCCAGCACGAGCCGCGCCTTGAAGGCCGGTCGACCGCCGCGCTGCAGGGTCTCGTGCAGGATGTCGGGCGTGTTGGGCCAGAGGTTGCCGCGGAAGTACTCCGACACGGGCGGCGTCGTGATCTCCGTGAGATAGTCGGCCAGCTCCTGCTTCGCGTTGCGCCAGGTGAAATAGGTGTAGGACTGGGTGAAGCCCGACTTGGCCAGCACCTTCATCATCTTCGGCCGCGTGAACGCCTCGGCCAGGAAGACGACCTCGGGGTGCGCATCCTTCACTGAGCGGATGAGCCACTCCCAGAACTTCACCGGCTTGGTGTGGGGGTTGTCGACTCGAAACGTGCGCACGCCGTGGCCGATCCAGAATTCCAGGATCCGCCGCATCTCCTCCCAGAGCGCCGGCGCGGCCTCGCTCAGAAAATTCACCGGATAGATGTCCTGGTACTTCTTCGGCGGGTTCTCGGCGTACTTGATCGTGCCGTCCGGTCGATGGAAGAACCACTCCGGATGCTCGCGCACCCAGGGATGATCCGGCGAGCACTGGATCGCGAAGTCGAGCGCGACCTCGAGCCCTAGGCGGCGCGCTGCCTCGACGAACCGGTCGAAATCCTCGACGGTGCCGAGATCGGGGTGCACGGCCATGTAGCCGCCATCGGCGCTGCCGATCGCCCAGGGGCTTCCCGGATCGTCCGGGGCGGCGACCAGCTCGTTGTTGCGTCCCTTCCGATGCGCCTTCCCGATCGGATGGATCGGCGGCAGATAGACCACGTCGAAGCCCATCGCGGCGGCGCGGGTCAGCTGCGCCTCGGCTTCCTTGAAGGTGGCGCTGCGGTCGGGGGCGATGCCCGAGCGCGGAAAGAACTCGTACCAGGCCGCGAAGCGCGCGCGCTCCGGGTCGACGACCACCTCGAGCTCGCGCTCGGCCCACGTGGCCTCCGTGCGGTCGAGGGCACGCTCCATCAGCGCCGCGAGCTCGGGCTCGGCGCTGATCGTCACGGCCTGCGCCGGCGACGCCGCGCGCGCGATCCGCTCGGCATAGCGACCGAGCACGGCGCGATCGTCGGCGACGGCCGCGCGCGTGACCGCCGCGCGGATCTGGGCCAGTCCTTCGCCGAGCGCGCTGTCGAGGTCCTGGCCGCTGGCGTGGCGCTTCTCCAGGTCGACGAGCCAGGACCGGAATGGATCGGCGAGGGCCTCGATCGTGTAGTGATACCGTCCCACCGCGTCGAGCCTGAAGGCGCCGGCCCAGCGGTCGTTGTCCACGTACCGCATCGGCGTCTCGAGCCACACGCGCTCGTCAGCACGGCGATAGCGCACGAACGCGAGCAGTACATCGTGGCCGTCCTTGAAGATGTCCGCGGTGACCTCGAGGACCGCGCCGACCTCGCGCTTGACCGGATAGCGGCCGCCGTCGACGGCGGGGGCGATGCTCTCGATGACGACGGTGCGGCGGGGGGCCTCGATCGGCCGGGCGCTCACGATCGGATCACGCGGCCAGGTTGAAGCCGAGTGCGGTGGCGAGCGGCATCAGATCGGCTCGGGCCTCGGGACGCTCGCTCCAGATCTGAAAGAAGCGATTCTGGGCCGCCCAGTGGCCGTAGCGGACGCCGAGCCGGCGCGCGCTCTCGACGAGCGCGGTCGCTTGCCCGATGCGCTCGCGTGAGGGCGAGTCCGCGATCGCGTCGAGAGCGCGGCTGACGGCGAGGTTCATGACGACTCGCTGCGGCATGAGGTCGAGCGTCAGCCCGAGTGCTCTGGCCTCCTCGAGGACGGCGACGAATCGATCGGGGATCGCCGCCTCATCCAGGATGGGCTGGAGCTCGGTGCTCGCCTGCTCTTCCAACACGTGCCGCGCGATGATCGCGAGCGCCTCGGGGATCGGCGCGTCCGCCTCGCGCAGGTAGTGGACGAGCTTGCGGTTTTCTTCCCAGATCTTGCGGTACGTCTCCTCGTGGCGCTCGAGCGTCGCGCGGATGACGTTGGCGAGGACTCGCCGGCGCTCGTCGAGGAACAGATGGCCGAGCGCCGAGAGCCCGCCAGGGAAATACTCGTCGAGCCCGCGGACGAGGTCGGCGACGCTCTGGCGCGCGCACCGGGCGACCAGGTCGGCCTTGAGCGCGTCGTACGTCGCCTGGTCGTCCCACGTGCGGACGCCGCACGAGAAGTCGTGGCCGCCGAAGTGCGCGAGCGCGTAGACCATCTCGCGCGTCTCGCCGGTCGTCTCCGAGCTCACGCGCACGTGGGCGACGGCCAGTCTGGTGCCATCGGCCGACTCCCGCGCCTCGTCGAGGCGCTCGACTCGGTAGGCGTAGATGCGCGTGTCCGCGGGGTACGCGTCCAGGAGCCCGGTGATCGCGTAGTGCGTGACGACACGGTTCAGGTTGACCGCGGTCGGCCGGATGAGACGCCGGTACACTTCAGCGCCGTCGCGCATCTCGGGCACATTGCTCGGCGCCGCCGCGAGCCGCCGGACGAACTCGTCCTCGAGCCGACCGCCGCCGAGGTCGTTGAGGTACTGCAAGGCCATCGCCGCGTAGCGCAGAATTTGGACCGGCTCGATCGCCGAGATCTCGTCGAAGAACCAGCCGCACGAGGTGTACATCAAGAGCCGGTTGCGCTCGAGCTCGAGCAGCCGCCGCGCCTCGACGCGCGCCGCCGGATCCAGACGCTCACGGGCGTGCGCGTCGAAGAACGCGTCGAGCCGCTCCGGGCTCCGGTCGAGCAGCACGGCGGCGTAGTCGTCGCGGGCCGCCCACGGGTCCTTCAGATGGGCCGAGGCGCGCGCCTCGAAGAACGGATCGATCTGGTCTCGGAGCCAGTCGAGCGCCTCGCGCAGCGGCGCGCGCCAGCGCTGGTGCCAGTCGCCGCGTGTGCGGCAGCCGCAATCCGACCGCCAGCGCTCGATGCCGTGGGCGCAGCTCCACGAGGTGTTCTCGCGGATCTCGACTTCGTGCGTGGGCGGGTTGGCCGCCAGGAACGCGCCGTAGTTCGTGAGGGTCGCCGTGCCCTCGGCCTCGATGCGCTGCACCGCCGCGGCCAGCGCCATCTCGCCGAAGCGGCTGTGATGGCCGTAGGTCTCGCCGTCGGTGGCGCAGTGGACCAGCTGCGGCCACTGCCTCGTGTCCGAAAAGGCGGCGTTGAGCCAGGCCACGAAGTTCTCGGAGCGCTCGAGCAAGCGCTCGAAGGCGATTGCCCGCGAGATGTGCCCGTCGTAGAAGAACACCGCCAGGCTGAGACCGCGCGGGCCTTTCCAGAGATAGGCGCGGCTCGGGTCGATCCCGTTGCCGACGTCTTCCCAGGCCTCGGCGTCGAGCGGCCGGATGCGCGCCGCCTGGTACGGCGCCAGGATCGTGAACTTCACGCCCGCCTCGGCGAGCACCTCGAGCGATTCGTTGTCCACCGCCGTCTCGGGCAGCCAGAGGCCTTCCGGCTCTCGCCCGAAGCGCTCGCGGAAGTCTTCGATGCCCCAGCGCACCTGCGTGACCTTGTCGCGGCGGGTGGCCAGCGGCAGGATCATGTGGTTGAAGACCTGCGCGCACGCGTTACCGTGGCCGCGGGCAGCGACGCTGGCACGGTCGGCTTCGAGGATCTTCGCGTACACGTCCGGGCGGTGCCGCGCGAGCCAGGCGAACAACGTCGGCCCGATGTTGAACGAGATCTTCTCGAAGTTGTTGACGATGTCGAGGACGCGGTTCTTCTCGTCGACGCGCCGGGCCGCCGTGTTCGGCGCGTAGCATTCGGTGGTCACCCGCTCGTTCCAGTCGTGATGCGGGGCCGCCGAGTCCTGGACCTCGACCGATTCGAGCCAGGGATTCTCGCGCGGCGGCTGGTAGAAGTGGCCGTGGATGACGATCGCGCGGTTCAAAATTCCTCGATGCCTCGCAAAAACTCGCGCCGGCCCCCGCGCGGAACCACCACGAGGCCCGACGGGTCGACGTGATAGACGCGGCGGTCGGCGGCGAGGTCGTGACCGATCTCGGCGCCCGCCGGGATGATGTTGAACCGATCGATGATCGCGCGGCGCAGGTGGGCGCCCTTGCCGACGGTCGTGTGGTCCATGACGATCGAGTCCTCGATCACCGCGCCCTCGTTGACCCACACCGACTTGCCGAGGATCGAATTCCTGATCGTCGCGCGCTTGACCAGCGATGACTCGCCGACCTGCGCGTTGTCGACGTCGCCGGCGATGAAGCGCGCGGCCGGGCCGGCGTGGTGCTCGCTGCGAATCGGCCAGAGCCGGTTGTCGAGGTCGAACCGCGGCGACTCGCCGAGGAGGTCCATGTGAGCTTCCCAGTAGGACGCGATCGTGCCGACGTCGCGCCAGTACGCTTGCTCCTCGTACGGCTTGACCCCGGGCACGTCGTTGGTCTGGAAGTCGTACGCGAAGACGCGCCCCGTCGGAACCATCTCGGGAATGATCGAGCGGCCGAAGTCGTGGTCGGTGGACCGCCGCGCGTCGGCCACGAGCGCGTCGATCAGCGGCTGGCGCGAGAAGATGTAGTTGCCCATCGAGACCAGCGCGCGCTCGGGATCGCCCGGTATCGGCGTCGGCTTCGGGGGCTTCTCCTCGAAGTGGATGACGCGTCCTGCGCGATCGACTGCGAGCACACCGAACTGACGGGCGTCGGCCACCGGCACCGGGCGGGCCGCGATCGTGACGTCGGCGTCCGATTCCTGGTGGTAGGCCAGCATCTGGTTCACGTCCATGCGGTAGACGTGGTCGGAGCCGAACACGGCGACGACGTCGGCGTTGAAGTCGTCGATCAGGTTCAGGTTCTGGAGCACCGCGTCGGCCGTGCCGCGGTACCAGGCCGCGCCGACCCGCATCTGCGGCGGCACGACCGTCACGAAGAAGTCCGGCAGCATGCCGCTCGTCCGCCAGGCCAGGCGCAGGTGCTCGATCAGCGACTGCGCCTTGTATTGAACGAGGACGTAGAGCGAGGGCATGTCCGAGTTCACGAAGTTCGAGAGCACGAAATCGATCAGGCGGTTGCGGCCGCCGAAAGGTACGGCCGACTTCGAGCGCTCGCGCGTCAAGGGCTGCAGGCGATCCCCACGGCCACCTGCCATGACCATCGCGAGGAGACGCGCACGCCGAGGCATCGTGCTCAGCCCAAGGTGGGAGAATCGAGGGCCCAGGAGGGGTTCAGGTCCGGGAAGCAGAAGTCGTCGCGCTCGAGCCGGCCCAGCGAGTGCGCGGCGTCGGGGGACAGCGAATCGCCGGCCTCGAGAGCTCGCGCCATCTCACAGAGCCGCTTGAACTCCGCGTAGTGCTCGGCCACCCGCCGCTCGGCGTAGTCCGACGCGGTCCCGGTCGTGATCAGGAACTGCCAGTCGGACGACTGGAGCAGCAGGAGCTCTCTAGCCGCCTGCGTGACCACACGCTGCAGCTCGGGGCGGCCGTCGAGCCGAGCCAGGTGTCCGACCCATTCGGCCTCGGCACTGTACACCCGGTCCCACGTCCACTCGGTGCCGCGATTCAGCCACACGCGATGGTCGCCCCCTTCGCCCCAGGAGCCCTCGGGAAGCGAGAGTGTCGTGCGGGCCGGCACGGACTCGAGCGCTTCGCCGAGCGTCATCCGCGGGACGCCGCGGCCCTCCATCTCGCGTGCCACGTACTCGAGCCACTGCGGGCCCTCGAACCACCAGTGGCCGAACAGCTCGGCGTCGTAGGGCGAGCACACGAGCGCGGGGCCCTTGCCGGCTTGCGCCAGGGTGTCCTCGACCAGGTCGACGAAATGAGGCGCCTGCAGACGCGTCTTCTGGGCCGCGACCTCGGGGTCGTACACCGCCTTGGTGCCCAGATCGCCCTGGTTGTCGGTGATCCGCCAGAACCTGAGGCCCCCGGGGAAGTGCTTCTTGTGAAACTCCAGGTACGAGTAGTCGCCGGGGTACCCGTGCTCGCGGCTCCACACCTGCAGCGTGGTCCGCGGGTCGCGGAAGAACGCGATCGCCTCGCCCTTGCCGCCCCGCGAGGCTACCCGGTAGGGGAGATAGGGCGAGCGCGCCTGGCCGGTCGGCACCGCCTGAGGCTCTACCTTGTCCTGCTTGTAGAGCGGCAAGTAGTCGCGGTAGAGGAAGATGGGCTGGCTGGCCGACACCAGGTGAGCGTCGGCGATGAAGTATTCGAGCCCTTGCTTGGCCAGCATCTCCTCGATGCCGGGCCGCACCCGCCGATCGCGGCCGCTCTCGAGCCCGGTCGGCGCCGTCCACTCGTACCGGGGCCGGTAGGCGCACTCCGGCAGCCAGATCCCCCGCGGGGCGCGGCCGAAGTGCCGGCGGTGGGTCTCAACGGCGGTACGAAGCTGGAGCTGGATCGACTCGTCCCGCGCGAGCAGCGGCAGGTAACCGTGGGTCGCCGCGCAGGTGATGATCTCGACGTGGCCGCCGCGCTGGAGATCGGCGAAGGTGCCGGGAATATCCCCCCCGATTCTCCGGTGCATCTCCCACATCCGCTCGAAGAACTCCTCCCAGAAGTGGGTGAGGCGGACGATCTCCTTGTTGCCGGCGCGCGTGAAATGCTCCCGAGACTCCGTGCAGGCGCGCCGGACGTTATCGTGGTAAAAAGATAATTCCTTCTGAAATTCGGGCGAGGCGAGCTGCTCGGTCAGCACCGGCGACAGGTTGATCGTCCACTTGGGCGAGATCCCATCGGCCACCAGCCGGTGCGCCGTCTCGAGCAGCGGCAGGTAGCACTCGAAGGCCGCCTCGCAGAGCCAGTCGCTGCCATGGGGCCAGCGGCCGTGATTGACCACCATCGGAAGATGGGTATGGAGTACCAGGGCGAATGGTGAGGCCATGGGGTCTTCATTGGACCGTATGAGCGCGCTCGGTGCAAGCCTTCTCGCGAACGGCGTCACATTTCGGGTCTGGGCGCCCCGGTGTCGTTCGGTCGACGTGGTCGTCGACGGACGCGCGATCGAGCCACTGCACGCGCGCGACGGCGGAATCTTCGACGCCACGCTGGAGGGACTCGCCGAGGGCGCGCGGTACAAATTTCGGCTCGACGCGACTCGCTATCGACCGGATCCCGCGTCGCGATTCCAGCCCGAGGGCGTGCACGGCCCGTCGGTCGTCGTCGATCCCACGCGCTTCGTGTGGACCGACCAGGAGTTCTCGGGCCACGCGCTCGGCGAGCTGGTGTTCTACGAGCTCCACGTCGGCGCGTTCACGCCGCCCGGCACGTTCGAGGCGATCATTCCGCATCTGGCGCGGCTCGTCGAGCTCGGTGTGACCGCGGTCGAGCTGATGCCGATCGCGGAGTTTCCGGGCTCGCGCAACTGGGGCTACGACGGCGTGCATCTCTGGGCGCCGCAGTCGACATACGGCGGCCCGCGCGGCTTGCGCCGTCTCGTCGACGCCTGCCACGCGCGCGGCCTCTCGGTGTTCCTCGACGTCGTCTACAACCATCTCGGGCCCGAGGGCAACTATCTGGCCGAGTTCGGTCCCTACTTCGCGGACCGCACGCAGACCGCCTGGGGCCCCGCGGTGAACTACGACGGCACCGGCTCGGAGGGCGTGCGACGCCACGTGATCGAGAACGGCCGCATGTGGGTCAGCGAGTTCCACATCGACGGCTTCCGGCTCGACGCGATCCACGCGATCTACGACACGAGCCCCGTGCACGTCCTCACCGAGTTCACGGAGGCCGTGCGGGCCGAGGCCTCGCGCATGGGTCGGCGCGTCCACGTGATCGCCGAATCGCACGACAACGACCGCAAGATCGTGCTGCCCACGAGCGCGGGCGGCCTCGGGCTCGACGCGGTGTGGTCGGACGACTTTCACCACGCCGTGCACCGGCGGCTCACCGGCGAGTCGATGAGCTACTACGTCGACTTCGGCGCCGAGCAGCACCTCGAGCGCGCGATCGCCGAGGGCTTCGCCTACCAGGGCGAGCCGTCGGAATATTTCGGCAAGCCGCGGGGCACGCCGAGCGCCGATCTCGGCGGCGAGCACTTCGTCATTTGCCTGCAGAACCACGATCAGGTCGGGAACCGTCCGCAGGGCGAGCGGCTTGGCACGCTCGTGCCGTTCGAGGCGATGAAGCTTGCCGCCAGCCTCATGTTCGTGGCCCCGGCCGTCCCGCTCATCTTCATGGGCGAGGAGTACGGCGAGACCGCGCGCTTTCAGTTCTTCAGCTCGTTCCTCGACAAGAATCTCGCCGACGCGGTGCGCAAGGGTAGGGCCGAAGAGATGACGCGCTGGGACTGGCACGGCCAGATCTCTGACCCCAATGCGCCCAACACGTTCGTCAGCTCGCGGCTCAACCATTCGCTCGCGGGCGCGCCGCGGCACCGCGGGTTGCGCGAGCTCTACCGGCGCTGGCTGACGCTCAGGCGCACCCATCCGGCGCTCGGCACCGGCCACAAGCAGCTCACGCGCGTGGCCCGCGAAGCCGACGGCGCCGTGCTCGTCGTGACGCGCGCGACCCCGGATGGAGATGAGGTCAAGCTGGTGGCGAATATCACGCCGAAGACCCAGGCGCTCACCCTCGAGGCGCCGGACTGGCGCGTGCTCATCGACAGCGACGCCGAGACCTACGGCGGCACGAGCACGGCCGTTCCACTCGCGCCCTACCAGTGCTTGCTGTACGAGGCGAGGCGGTGATAGCGTCCGCCTCGTGACGCGCGGCCGCGACCTCGTCGACCAGATCCTCGGCCTCGACCCCGGCCGCCGCGACATCGCCGCGTTCTCCTCGCCGGGCGCAGCCACCAAGGCCGCTCGCGCGCTTCGTGGAGCCCGCCGCGTCCTGATCATCACCGGCTTCGCCGTCGAGCCCGACATGCCCGAGACCGACGGGCCGCCGGGCGCGACGGTGCTCGGCCGCGCGCTGCGCCGGCTCGGCGCGCGCGTCACGTACGTCACCGATACGATCAACGTGCCGCTCGTCGAAGGTGCGCTCAAGGTGCTCGACGAGCCGCTGGACGTCGTGGTCTACCCGGGCGGAGCCGACGGCGCCCGCCGGCTGCTCGACGCGGAGAAGCCGACGCACCTGGTGGCGATCGAGCGCCCCGGCCGCAACCGCGTCGGCGACTACCTGAACATGCGGGGCCACTCGGTGGCGGGGTGGAACGCGCCGATCGATGAGTTGTTTGTGGACGGGCAGCGCCGCGCTCGGCGGCCGGTGACGATCGGGATCGGTGATGGCGGCAACGAGATCGGCATGGGCGTCGTGCGCGCGAAGATCGCGCGGCTCGACCCGCTCAGAGCGCGAATCGCCACGGTGGTGCCGGTCGATCACCTGGTCGTGGCCGGCGTCTCCAACTGGGGCAGCTACGGCATCGTCGCCGCGCTCGGCCGACTCGTCGGCAGCGATCTCCTGCACACGCCCGAGCTCGAGCGCCGGCTGATCGCGGCCTGCGTGGCGGTGGGCGCGTGCGACGGCGTCACGAGACGGCGCGAGCACACCGTCGACGGACTGGCGGCCGACACCCACGCGGCGATCGTCGATCTGTTCCGGCTGGCCGCGATCGGCGTGCCGGGATTCGCGGCGCGTTCCGGTATGATTGGGGCGGGGCAGCCGAGGAGACGATCATGACGATCCACGAGGAGTACCGCGCCAAGCACGCCAAATCCGCCGCGCTCTGGGAGCGCGCGCGGCGCTCGATCCCGGGCGGCATCACCCACGACATTCGCCATCTGTCGCCGTTTCCCACCTACATCGAGCGCGCCGTCGGCACGCGCAAGTGGGACGTCGACGGCAACGAGTACGTCGATTACTGGATGGGCCACGGCGCCCTGTTTCTGGGGCACTGCCACCCGGCGGTCGTGCGCGCGGTGCAGGAGCAGGTCGCGCGGGGCACGCACCTTGGCGGATGCCACGAGCTCGAAGTGCGCTGGGCCGAGCTGGTTACGCAGCTGGTCCCGTGCGCCGAGCTGGTGCGCTTCACGATGTCCGGCACCGAGGCGACGCATCTCGCGATGCGTGTGGCGCGCGCCTTCACCGGACGGTCGCGCATCGTGAAGTTCGCGGGTCACTTCCACGGCTGGCACGACGGCGCTGTCGCGGGCGTGAACCCGCCATACGAAGTACCGATGTCCGCGGGCGTTCCGGGCGCGGTCCTCGACCAGGTGCTGATCTGCCCGCCGAATGACATCAAGGCGGTGCAGGTGGCGCTCGAGCGCGGGGACGTCGCTGCGGTCATCCTCGAGCCGGCAGGCGGCGGCTCGGGAACGACCCCGACGATCCCGGGCTATCTCCAAGAGCTGCGCGCGCTGACGACCCAGCACAATGTCGTGCTGATCTTCGACGAGGTGATCACCGGATTCCGCTACTCGCCAGGCGGCGCCCAGGCGTACTTCGGCGTCACGCCCGACCTCACGACGCTCGCCAAGATCGCGGCCGGCGGGCTCCCCGGAGGCGCCCTCTGTGGCCGCCGGCCACTGATGTCGCTGCTCGCGTTTCGCGGCGATCCCGACTGGGACAGGAGCCAGCGCGTCGCGCACGCCGGCACGTTCAACGCGAACCCGCTCTGCGCCTCGGCCGCGATCGCGACGCTCGAGCAGTGCGCGGACGCGTCGCTGCAGGCGCGCGCCAACAAGGCGGGCGACGAGCTGCGCCGGAGCCTCTCCGAGGTGATGAAGCGCGTCGGCGTCCCGGGCACCTGCTACGGCGAAGCGTCGATCTACCATGTGTCGTTCGAGGGCAAGCCCGGCCTGGCCGGCCCGGATCGGCCGCGCCGAGCCGGTCTCTATCATCTACTGCGCTGCGCGCTCATGAACAACGGTGTCGACTCGTCGATGAATCACGGCTGGATTTCGGCCGTGCACGGAGACGAGGATCTCCAGCGCACCGTCAAAGCGTACGAGCGGGCCTTCGCGGCGATGGCCGCCGAGGGCGCGTTCAAGGGCGCATGACGCGAGCCCTGGGAGCCCGCGCCGGGGGAGGCAGGCCGGCGTCGAGGCTTCTCCTTCTGCTGGCCGGCGCTTTGCTCGTGGCCGGCTGCGTTTACTATCCGACCGTCGAGGACGTCGGCGGCGTGCGCCTCTTGCCCGAGCACGGCCGCCTCGTACGCAACGGCGACGGCGCGCTCTTCTTCGTGGACATCAACAGCGTGGGCATGTTCGAGGACGCGCTGGTGAAGGTGGAGACGCCGATCGCCAAGCGCGCTCAGCTCCTCACTCAGGCCGGCGAGCCGCTGACGAAGATCACGGTGGCTCCGACGGCTCTCACGCGCCTGCATTCGGGTGGCGAGAGGGTCGCGCTCTCGGAGCTGACGCGCGAGCTCAAGCCCGGTGAGGTCGTGATCGTGACGCTGTACTTCGAGAAGTCGGGCGCGCTCGGCGTCGTCTCTCCGGTCGAGTAGCGCGCTTTCCTGGCCTTCGGAAGTGGACGCCCTCGCGCGCGTCTGTTATCCTCACGCGTCTGGTGGGCAGGTAGCTCAGTTGGTAGAGCACAGGACTGAAAATCCTGGTGTCGGCGGTTCAATCCCGTCCCTGCCCACCAGTTTTCCGAATCGTCTCTGCCCACCATCCTTCCAACTGGTTGCGCGGCGCTGATCCGCGAGAGCCGTTCGTACTAGTACCTAACGCCGGGTAAGGGGCCCAGCCGAGAGAGCGCATGCCGACCAACATCGTGGCGAGCGAAGATCGGACGGGCATTTTCTCAGCCGTTCAGCACAAGCGTTTTCGGCCGCTGTGGACTGGGTCGATCCTGTCGGGCGTCGCCTACATGACCGCGCTCACGGCGTGCGGCTGGGTGGCGTTCGACCTGCACCACCACTCGAGCACCGTCGGCCTCGTGGTGTTTGCTTCCTTTCTGCCATCGCTCATCATCACCCCCTTCGCTGGTGTCCTCGCCGACCGCTACGACCGGCGGACGATGTTGCTCACCATGAATGCGATCGGCCTCTTGTCGACTCTCGGGCTCGCCTGGCTCGCATGGACTGGAGACCAGAGTGCCTGGGCGCTCGCCGCGGTCTCCTTCATCCTCGGCGCGGCCCGCTCGTCGAGCACGCCGATGGAGCAGGCGATGCTCGGGAGCCTCGTTCCGGCACGCGATCTGCTCAACGCCGTCTCGCTTCTCCAAGCGAACCTGAACGGAGCACGGCTGCTGGGCCCACTGCTGGCCGCGCCGTTGCTCCACGTCGGCGGTGGCGCCGGTGCCTTCCTCGTCGCGGCCGCACTCTTCGCCCTGGCCTTCTGGGCGATCTGGGTGTTAGGCGAGGTCCCGCATCAGCGCAGCGGCGCGGAGCACAACCCGCTTGCGCAGTTCGCCCAGGGCATCCGCTACGTCTTCCACGCGCCGGTCGTGTGCTCGGTGATCACGCTCGTCTTCCTTCACTGTGCCTTCACGATGGGCTACGACGCCGCCCTGCCGCAGCGAGCGTCCGATGTGCTCGGCGCGACCGGCACCGCCTATAGCCTGCTCATGATGGCAATGGGCGGCGGCTCGCTCGTCGGCGCCTTCCTGCTCGCCGGCTTCGCCCGACGGGTCCACTACGGCTATCTGTTCTTCGCGACTAGCATCCTCAGCGGACTGACCTTGGTGCCCCTGGGCTACGCCGTCTCGTGGCCCGGTGCTTTGCTCGCTGCGGCGGCTGTCGGTCTCACGCAGTCGATGTTCATCGCGCTCGCGACGACCTTGCTCCAGATTGCCACCCCCGACCACGTCCGCGGCCGGGTGCTGGGGTTGTACTGGGGGTCGACCGGCGGAGTGATGGCCGTCAGCAACCTCGCCACCGGCCGTCTGGCCGACGGGTTGGGCGCCGGGCCGATGCTCGCGCTGCCGGGTCTCGCCTTCGGCGCGGTGACCGTTCTCACACTGTGCGCTCCAACGCTGCGCGAGATCTATGGCCGCCGCCTGGCGAGCACCGTTGTGCCAGCCGCAATCGAGAGGGTGCGACCGCGGGTCGGGAGAGTCGACGCAAGGGACTGACTTCAGTTGCGGCCGTACGGCATTCTTGAAGGTCGCTTCGGCCACGAACTCAGAGAAGGAAAGGAACTCGACCGGCGGCTTCGGGAGTATGTCCGCTCAAAGCGGGCCGAATTGGAGTTGTGTCCCAGTTGAGTCCCCGTCAAGAGCATTCGAGAGTATTCGAGAGCACTCAGGCGCAGAGAGCGCGAGGCGAATTCGCTAAGAGCGCCAGCACTTCTGCGTCGTTAGCGATTCCCAGGGATAGATCTGAAAATCCTGGTGTCGGCGGTTCAATCCCGTCCCTGCCCACCAGTTTTCTCACGTCCTTCCACGCCATCGGTTCGATGACCACCAGGCCACTTGCCCAGCACCTTGTCCACGATGCGCGGCAATCATCTCCGCAGCGTCGCGGAGCATCGTCTCGTCGCCGATCGCGTAGCGTCGATACACGCTCTCGGTCTCGTTGGCCAATCATCTTCATGGCCACCGATTGCGGTACACCGGCGCCCGGCATCGCCTTCCAGGATGGCCGCCATTGCAACCAAGCTCTACAAACCAGGCAGGAGAAACGTGGCGGTAGTAATGGCTCCCGCACCGCCTAAGAGAAGTAGGATGGCGCGCACGATCGGATCCTCCCCGATAGGGCGGAAGGGCCCGTTACGTTCCGCGAGGACCTCATCTCGAATACTCTTGAGATGCCGCACCCTCGCCTGTGGCGGCAGGCCCCCCCAGTCCCCCCCGTCCCAAGGCCGAGACGACGTTCGATCCGCGTCCAGCTCATAGCGCTCAATCCAGATATTCAGCTTGTCGGTGATGACCCTTCTGAGCCCAGCGGCTCGGCGCCGAAACCGGGCCACGTAGACCACGGCGAGCGCGGCGGCTAGGACGAAGAGCAGCACATACGCCAGCGGAAGCGTCCAGATGTCGAAGACGCCAGCCGACGTGGAGATGACGAGCAGGAGCGCGATGAAGGGCAGGTAGACGAGATGATTCAACGCCACGCCCAGCCTGACCACCAATCGGAACCACGCGTCGAGACGTGTCACCGGCCCATCCATTCGTATATGTCTCCGGTCAAGAAGCTCCGTGATCTCCGATGTCTCCATCCGCGATGCCAGTTGCTCGACAAAGCGCGTCACCACTGACGAGCTGTCGAGAAAGGCGAACAGCAACGCGGCGAGGAAGAACAGTACGAGAAGGAAAGTGATGTGGTCGGACCAGGCGGAAAAGACGCCCCGGTGAGGCGAGTTGGGCCAATCAAGCAAGAGTAGCCCGATACCGAGGAGGAAGAATAGAATGCTGATCACGCCGATTCTCCTCGCCCGCGTGAACCAGTGCATCTCCTTCGCTAAGGCCACCCAGGGATGGGCATCCGTGTTGGCCGCAGGCAGCTCGAGCGCGCTCCCCAGAGCCTTGATATCGCGTGACGGTTTCTGCAGGCGGGACCACAGCCCGCCGGCAATTACGGGGAGGAATATGGGCCAGGCAGAAAGGACGCCTCGATGAGGTAAGTCGCGCCAATCAAGCCAGAGCAGCCCGACACCGAGAAGGGAACATAGAACTACTAGAATGTTGATCGCGCCGATTCTCGTCACCCACGCGGGCCAGTGCTTCTGCTCCTGCAAGGTCAGCCTGGAATGGGGATCCGCGTTGGCCGCAGGCAGGGCGAACGCGCTCTCCAGATCCTTGATCTCGCGTGACAGTCTCCACCAGCAGTAGCACAGCAGATAGGCAATAACCGTGAGGACTACCAGCCGCAGGAGCACTGTGGGCCACAGGCTGACTCCCTGGAACAACGCGAAGGGCTCGCCCTTGTAGGTACTGACATCGAGCCAGATGCGGGCGCCGAACCAGACACCGAACACCGAGAGAGGCACGGCCACCCGACCAAGAACGGCGAGAGTAGAGGCGCATTGGCGAGATACGCCACAGGTCTGCCACCAGAGCATCGCCGTGAAAGCTGATGCCATTAACAGGGCTAGCCATACGCGGAGTGGCGGCCAGGGGAAGCGAGACCACTCCCACTCCTCGAGGCGATGAACATTTGGGCACTCGACGGGGTCGACCGTGCTGACGCCGTCACCTTTGACACACGGCGCGTGGGCAGCTGGGGACAGAGCAACCGCGCGGGTGCGTCCGATCTCGAACATCTGAGGTGTAAACCAATTGGCAAAGTTCCCAGTCCGGCGCGATTGGGCGTCCGGATCCAGAGCGACGAGCGTGGCCAGGTAAAGTCCGGTCTGGTAGCTATCGCGAAACGGTGGTGCGGCACCCTGAATATCCGGATTGAGCGTGAGACCGTAGGCCGACGCCACCACGAGATTGCGCGTCCACTTGTTGACATCGGCGTCGACCATGCGGGCATCGAGGTCCGCCGTGAAAAAGACGGCCTTCGGAAAACCGTCGCGCAACGCTTGCAGGACGAGGATCTTGTCGTATGTGTCGTTGCCGAGCACACCGATTGCACGCACCGTTCGCCCGTTGCTCCGCTCTCGTGCGTCGAGCGTGGCCAGGTCATCGGCGAGCCGTCTGAGATAATCGTACTGGCTGCGCCCTTCGGCGCGCTCGCGCGCTGCCTGTTTCAGGAGCGCCACTCCATTGGTCTGAGCCGACCCATTCTGTGACTGGCCGCCGGGAACGGGCTCGCCTGTCCTTTCAGGCAACACGCCGTCCAGTCCGCGCAGATAGCTCTTGGTCACTACCCTCAGTGGCCCGCAGTGAGGGGCCTTGTGGTCTTCGAAAGCGTCGTGGTCTTCGAAAGCTTTGGCGAACAGGCGACCGTAGATGCTCTCGCGCTCGGCGACGATCACAATCGTCGCTTCGCAGAGGGCCCGGGCCTCCGCGTTACCGCGGTGTATCAAGCGCCAGAACGGGTGCGGATCGACGAGGCGTAGCTTCAGCTCGTTGACCAATGCGCGCGCGAGCTCGTCATCCGTGGTTGTCAGCCGGAGCAGACGCGCGCTGAGGAGCTCGCGCACCTGGGTCACGATCGGCGAGTCGGCCCGCCGGTTACCGATCGCGGCCCTCATGAAGCTGTCATCGATGGCGGCAGTGGCGCCCGCGGAATAGAAACGCAGCCAGCCAGGACCGGGTGTCGGCTCCGGGAGGTCGACGATGTCGCGACCTAGGTCGTCTACCAGTTCGCGGGCAAGGCCCCGCATGCCGTCAGACGTCCAGGGGCCGATGACGCGCGTTGCGCACCACGGCAGCGGGCACTTGTGCGCTGTTGCCCGCTCCGACTCCGGCAGAGGTTTGGGCGTGAGCCGCTTGATAATCGCGTTCACCCCTCGCAGGGGGTGGCGCGAGACCGCATCATCGTCTACCCACAGGACGAGCAATCCCTCCGCCGGCTTGTGTGCCGGCCTGCGGGAAAACCACTCCCATGGGAGCATCTCCGGGGCCGAACGTTTCCAGCGGTCCTCGGTGCAACTCTCGAATGTCCAGATGTAACCAAGCTTGTCCTCGTCTAACGGCTCCCAGCCACTGTTGAGCAGGGCCATGACAATCGCATAGCGCGCGCGCCGCCGGGACTCGCCATTTTCGAAGTAGGGCCCACCGGGCACCATGATGGGCAGGACGGTGACGGCCTCACGCTTCGCCCTCCGACTAATCAAGTTTGAAAGTTTGTCGGGATGATGGTCCTCATCCTCTTTCGCTAGCTTGCACCGCTCGTTCGCGGAGTCAGCCGCGATGCCGCGCATAGCGCTGAATGGGTCCTGCCAGAGTCGCGCCTCCACGTCCTGGCGGCCTACGTGGCGAATCTTTGCGCGCTCGGAATCAGCCGGCCGCTTGCTCTCGAGGGACACCGTGGTCACGAGAATGCCGGAAGCAGTCAGCAGGATGGCGAGGAGGGAGAGCGCGTGCGCCAGGAGCTGCTTCTCATTCGGGTCAGCCATAGCTCACCATTCTCCAGTCCATTGCTCAGTTGCCCTCTGGTCGGCCCAGGCGGTGTGCGAGGAGGCGCACGCGGTCGATCTCGGCCTCGTCGCAGGCACTCGACTCGAGCTCCTCGGCGACGCGCAAACATCGCTCGGCGGAATCGCGATCGCCGAGCATTTCGAAGGCCTCGGCCGTACACAGCACGCCGCTGAGTGATCGCTGTTGGCGCGCTCGATAGAACGCGATCCAGTAAGTCTCCCGGGTCAGGGCCGCGGCGCTTCGCGCGAGGTTCGGGGACGTACCGACCCGGAGCGAGGCGGTCGCGACGGTGAAGAGCCCGAGCCAGCCGGGATGGCTGAGTGCCGCAGAATAGGATTGCCGCCACGCTCGGATA
>Ga0209382_10000757_pt1 | contig 52241 bp, 50 predicted proteins | sample SoiMetdeltSBSDD5_FD_187599 | JGI IMG/M metagenome (GOLD analysis project Ga0209382, IMG submission 187599) | Bulk soil microbial communities from a Populus tree surrounding site in Tennessee, USA - Soil MetaG P. deltoides SBSDD5 (SPAdes) (version 2) | ecosystem: Environmental > Terrestrial >...
GACGAGGTGGCATGAGGCGGTTTCGTCCGGCTCGGTTCGCAAGAACCTAGGTGGCCTGAACGTCCGGCTTGAGCTTTCCGGTGTTGTGGAGCCTTTCGAGGCCATCGAGGAGCAGGTCGAGCCCGAATTCGAACTCGAACTGGTCGTCGCACCAGCCCAGCGTGGAGTCCTTGTCGTGGTTGCCGGACTCGATGACGGCGATCTCGGTGATGTAGGGGAAGTTGTCGGCCAGTTCGCCGCTCATGATCGCCGCCACGTCCATCCCAGGGTCGTCCTGTTCGTTCTGCGGGGCATACAGCTCCTGGGTGAATCCCAGGGCGCGGCTGCCCAGGGCGTGCATTGCGTGGTGCACCAAGCTGACCGACACGCCTCCAGCCCGGAGCAGCCCGATCAGCGAGTCGTAGTGGCGCATCACGGTCGGGCTCATGGTGGTACGCGACGCGATGACTCCTGGCGCCCAGGGGTGACCGAGGAGGACGTCCCGGGCGGTCAGGATCCGGTGCCGCACGACGCGTTTCCACGTCGAGTCAGCTCCCCCGGCCGACGCACCATCGGACTCGGCCACCCGGGCATGGATCTCGCTGACCACGACGTCGACCATGCCGTCCAGGACCTCGTTCTTGTCGGCCACGTGGTGGTAGAGCGACATCGCCTCGACGCCGAGTACTTGGGCGAGGTTGCGCATGGTGAGTGCCCCGATCCCGTGTTCGTCGGCGAGGTCGACGGCGGCTTGGGACACCCGATCCCTGGTGAGGCCGGCTCGGTACGTGGCCCTCGGCCTGGTTGTTCGCCGACCTCGGGTCGCCATCCAGGTCCACCTCCCCATCCGAGTCGGGTCTGGCTCGCGGTCAGCCCTTGACGGTCTTACGCCGTAAGGTTATCGTACAGCGTGATCCTTACGTCGTATGGATTGGCGCCCGGCGGTGTGGCGTCGAGCAGAACGAGGTGAATCAGATGTCCGGCCTTCTCGCAGACGCATCACCACGACAAGAACACCTGGCCGCGATACCGCAACGCCGAGCCGCACTCATCGCAGGCCTCGCCTACGTGGTCATCACCGTGCTGGGGCTCTTCGCCATCTCGGTGCTGGACGGGTCCACCGAGCCAGATGATCCCGCGGCCACGGTCGACAACATCGCGAACTCCAAGGCGCTTTTCAGTAGCGGCCTGGTCGCTTTCACCATCGTCCTCATCGCGGACGGGGTGGTTGCGTGGGCGCTCTACGTCTTCTTCCAGCGAACGAGCCGGGAGCTGTCGCTGCTCGCCGCCTGGTTTCGGGTGGTGTATGTGGCGATCGCCGCCGCCGCTTTGATGAATCTTCTCGTCGTCTTGAAACTCGTGGCCGGCGCAGGCTATTCAACGGCTCTGGAGACGGGAGAGCGCAATACTCAGGTGACGCTGTCCCTCGACGCCTACAACACTGGATTCTTCCTCGCACTCGTCTTCTTCGGCGTCCACCTGCTGCTCCTAGGCTTTGTGATGGTCATGTCGGACTACGCCCCGAGCATTCTGGGCATGCTGGTGGCAGTGGCCGGCATCGCCTATGTCGTGATCAATCTCGTGCGCGTCGCGCAACCCAACTACCGCTACCACGAAGACCTCCTCCTGCTCCTACTCGCAGTGTTCGCAGTCCCCGGCGAGTTCGGACTGATCGGTTGGCTGCTCTCGAAGGGCGGCAAAGTGCAACCAGCCGCACTCGGCAAGTCTTGATGTCCAAGCGACGCTCGGCTCCGGCTCCCAACTGCACGCTCATGCCACGTTCCACACGGTCCTCGACGTGCGTCACTCCGCCGCGTGCGGGCATTCTCTGCCCCGGTACGCGCGCACAGGCGTCTGCGATGGCCGGCCTGACGGTTCAGGGTTTTAGGACCGGAGTTAGAGGTGCTTGACGAACTCGGCTGCGATCTCGATCGGCCGGAACCCCATCCGCTCGTTGATCGAAACCATGTAGCCGTTCGTCTCGGCGTTCTGGGTGATGACTATGGTCAGGTCGCCGCGCGCTGCCTGGACGGCGCGGAGGTTTACCGCCTTGGTGGCCAGTCCGAGACGGTGGCCGCGGTGTTCGCGGTGCACGAAGGTGCCCCACTGGTAGACCTTGGTGCTCTGCTCCAGTGACATGGCGAGGGTGGACTGCGCCACCACCTGCCGGTCCGGAGTGAGCGCAACCGTTTCGTACCGGGCGCGGCCCATCGCGGCAGTGGTCGCCACCACCTCCGCGTACCGCTGCGGGTTCATCGTCTCCTCCTCGAAGTCGACGGCGCCGGTCGGCGCGTCCACCGCGAGCTGGCTAAGCAACCCGCACAGCGACTCGACGAGGGCATCGGGCACCGCGCCGACGAACGTCTCGATCGTGTAGCCGGGGTGGTGCGGTGCGGCCTCGTCAACCCATTCCTGGATCTGCTCCTCTGGCACCGGAAGCGCGAGGTGGCGGACGATCTCACTGTTGGACAGCTCGTAGCCGCACGCCTCGGCGAAGCGCCGGTAGGCGTGGTTCTCGTGGTCGGCGAAGGGCAGCGTTGCCTCGGCCAGGAGCAGCGACCGACCGTCGTCACTGGCGGTCTGCTCGAGCCGGTCGGCGAGCGACCGGCCGATCCCGCGCCGCCGCGCGGGCACGTCGACGTTCAGATTGAACGCCGCCTTCTCGGTGTTGTCCAAGAGGAACGACCACAGCACGGCCATGCCGACCATCCGGTCACCGTCGTAGGCCGCGAACAGCTCCTGCCGCTCGCCGCTGTCGGGTGAGCGGAAGGCGCCGAGGAACTCCGGGAACTCCCAGAACGGCGCATCCGGCCGTCCGTAGAGCTCGGCGCGCCGGCTGAGGTCGTAGATGTCGCGCATCACCGCATCGTCAGCCAGCGCGGTGGCGTCCAGCAGCCGGATATCCACGAAACCAGAGACTACGACCGGCGCGCGGTCGGCCGAAACGGGTTTTGTGCAGTCGCCGCCGACACCCAGCACCACCGACACGACGCGCTGACCGCCTCATCCCCGCTCCCATCCCACCAACACGCACACCGTCAGCTCCCCGACCCAAGCCGCGTCACTCCACTGCCTGTCGGCGTCGGCTCAACATCCGGACCTAGCAGTCCGAAGGGGAGAACTCCGGTCAGACCTTGATCCGGGCCGAGGTCGGGTCGTACATCGGGCGCAGCGACACCTCGACCGGGTGCCGGATGCCGGCGATGTCGACCTCCCACGTGCCGGCCTTGAGCCAGTCCGGGGTGACCGGGTCACCGCTGCCCGAGACCATCGCGAGGCCGACGGCTCCGCCGAGCGTCCATCCGTACGACGCCGCCCGGATGTAGCCGACAGCCTCACCGTCGCGGTGGAGGACCTCCGCGTGATGCAGGAGTGGGTCGGGGTCCAGCACCCGGATCTGCGTGAGCCGCTGACCCATCCCACCCGCTGCGGCGTTGGCGGACTTGCGAGCCAGCACCGCGTCACGACCGACGAAGCCGCCGGGTTTGTCCAGGGCAAGCGCGAAGCCGAGCCCTGCCTCGAGTGGGCAGTCGGTGTTGTCGATGTCGTGGCCGAAGTCCCGGTAAGCCTTCTCCATCCGTAGCGAGGCCAGCGCCTTGAGCCCAACCGGCAGCAGCCCGTACGCCGCCCCAGCGGCCTGCAGCGCGTCGTACAAGCGAAGGGAGTCGTCTGCGGGGACGTAGAGCTCGTAGCCCAGTTCGCCGAGGTAGGTGATCCGCACGCACAGCACCTCAAGGCCGGCGAGCTCGATCCAGCGCGAGGTGCGGAAGCCGAACACGTCCGTCGAGAGGTCGGCGTCGGTCAGCTCGGCGAGGACCTCGCGCGACCGGGGTCCCTGAACGTTGAGTTGGCCGTAGTCGGCGGTGACGTCGGTGACCGTGCAGTCGGCATCCCCGGTGTGGCGCGCCAGCCAGGCCAGCGCGTGACCGTGCGCGGTGTCGGACGCGACCACGAAGAAGTCGACCTCGCCCAGCTTGGTGACCGTCAGGTCGGCCTCGATCCGGCCGTCCTCGTCGAGCCACTGGGTGTAGGTGATCGTCTCGGCCTTCTCGTTCACCGCCCCCGCTGAGACTCGGTCGAGGACTACGCCTGCTTCAGCTCCCTGCACCCGGAACTTCGCCATGAAACTCATGTCCATCAGGCCGACGCCTTCGCGGACGGCCCGGTGCTCGGCCTCCCACTGCGCGAACCACGGCGCCCATCCCCACGTCGGCTCGGCAGCCGGCGTTGTACCAGGCCCGGCGAACCAGTCGGCGCCCTCCCAGCCAGACACCTCTCGCAGGTAGCCGCCCTGCTCGACTAGCCGCGCATGGACCGGGGACAGCAACCTGTTCCGGGCGGTGCGCAGCTGCTTGCCGGGGGTGTGCGCGGCGTACACCGTGCCGAGGATCTCGGTGGTACGCGCGGCGCGGTAGCCGTCGTCGTCCTGCCACGGGCGGAACCGGTCGACGTTGAAACCGGTGACGTCGACGTCGGGCCGGCCGGAGGTGATCCAGCCGGCCAGCACCCGACCGAGGCCGCCGGCGGACAGGACGCCGACCGAGTTCATGCCTGCGGCGACGAAGTAGTTGCGGATACCGGGAGCCTCACCGACAGCCGGCGCGAGGTCGGGAGTGAACGACTCCGGGCCACAGAAGAAGGTGCGTACGCCGACCTCGAGGGTGACCGGGACGCGGGACATGGCCTTCTCCAGGAACGGGCCCATCCGGTCCCAGTCGGGCGAGATCTTGCCGAAGGAGAAGTCGCGCGGGACGCCCTCGACCTTCCATGGCGCGGCCCGCGGCTCGAAGAGGCCGACCATCATCCCACCTCCCTCCTCGCGGTAGTAGCCGTACGACGCGGGGTCCTCGAACACCGGCGCCGCAGGATCGAGCCCGTCGATCGTGTCGGTGATCAGGTAGTAGTGCTCGGCGGCCTGGTTCGGGATCACAAGGCCGTTCCTCGCCCCCAACTCCCGGGCCCACATGCCGGCGCAGTTGACGACGTACTCGGTCTCGATCCCGATCGTCTCGCCGGATGCACCAGCTGAGACCCGGACGCCGGTCACACGTCCGCGGTCGGTCAGCACGTCCTCGACCGATACGCCCTCGACGACCCGCACCCCGAGCCGTCGGGCGCCCTTCGCCAAGGCGGCAGTCAGGTCTACGGGATTGACCCGGCCGTCGCCGGGGACGTAGAAACCGGCGAGCAGGTCGTCGGTCTTCGCCCACGGGAAGAGCTCGGCCATCTCCCGCGGCGAGATCTCCTCGACCTCGAGCCCAAGGTGCCGCTGGAACGCGGCGACCCTGCGGTACTCCTCGAGGCGGGCCCCGTCGGCGGCCGCCTCAATGAGGCCGACCGGCTTGAAACCGGTGGCCTGGCCGGTCTCCCCCTCGAGCCGCGCGTACAGGTCACGCGAGTACAGCCGGATTGCTGTCGAAGTCTCCGACGTCGACCCGAAGCACGTCATCAGGCCCGCGGCATGCCACGTCGTGCCGCAGGTGAGGCGGTCCCTCTCGAGCAGGACCACGTCGGTCCAGCCGGCATGGGCGAGGTGGTAGGCGACCGAGCAGCCGATCACGCCCCCGCCGACGACGACGACACGGGCCCGGTCGGGGAGCTGACGTCCGGCAGGCGTGACCACTCGCCAAATCTACCGGGGGACCGTCACGCTCGGAGTCAAGCACGGTCGCGGGCGACCGCCAGATTCGAGGTCATAGATCGCGCCGCGTCCATCGTCGGCGTCCGTCGCCTGGTCGGTGAGCGGATCGTGTCGAGCGCGGTGCCAAGGATTGGGTCCCAAGGCGCAAGCGCTGCGAATCCAACTTGCGCGCGTTTGGTCGGTCGGCGGGTGCGGATCCGTCGAGGAATGCGCCGTGCTTCGGTCGTGGCGTAGCTCTGCTCTATGGCACGCTGATGCTGTCGGCGGCTCTAGTCGCCCAGACTGTCAGGCTCGCTCGGTGCCCGGTCTGTTGGAGATCCGCAGTCGGGGAGTGTCGTAGAAGGTCGCGGAGTCCTCCGTGAAGTGGACACCCAGGAAGGTCTGGGGCCCGGCGGCTGAGTGCACGATCCGGATCGCGATCCCGTCGGGGTCGATGAACTCGATCCAGCTTCCGTCGGCGTGGGTTCCGCTGGTCGAATTGATGCCCCGCGCCGTGGCGCGATCGCGCAGCCGCTCCGCCGACTTCGCGTCGGTCGCCTCGAGAACGACCGGGTGTTCTCCTCGCAGGTCGGCCACGCCTGCGGTGTCGGAACGCCGGCGCAGCGCGATGAGATACCGGGCCCGCCAGTCGGCAAGAGCGCACCCGGTGACTCCGTGGTCGTTGGCGAACTCGCGGACGTAGGAAAGGTTGAGGAGGTCGCGATACCAGGTGGCGCTCCGGGCCAGGTCGCTGACTGGGATGGTGACCTGCACGATCCCGAGCAGTTCCTGGCTTGCGACCTGGCTCTCGGTGAGGTCTGCGGCGCTTGCGGCCATTGGCGGACTCCTTCCCTGATGGGACATGATGATGGACAGGTAGCATGTCTTTACGAAGATAGACAGGAGACCTGTCGATTGGCAAGGCAGTTGGCGCGAGAGACCTCAAGGACGCCGGGACAACCCAATCCCGACAACACGGCTGTGCTGTTGCGCCAGGCGTACGTCGTCATCGACCGGCTTGTTCCGGCCCGTTTGGCCGAAGTGGGCCATAGCGCCATCCGGGTGGCTCACGGCGCCGTGCTCCAGAACCTGGACGAGGGAGGGACGACCGTGAGCGCCTTGGCGGAGCGCGCCGGGATGACCAAGCAGGCGATGGCCGAGCTGGTCCAATACCTGGAAGGGCACGGCTACGTCCGTCGCGCGCCAGACCCCGCTGACCGGCGTGCCAAGCTCGTGGTGCCGACCGACCAGGGCAGGGAGGTGATTGCGATCGCCTCGGGCCTGGTGCCAGAGATGGAAAGGCGCCTCATCGAGGAGCTGGGCAGGTCGCGGTGGCGCCAGCTCCGTGACGACCTTCGAACCATCGACAGGCTGTTCCAGCAGGATCAAGCGTGACAGCCTCAGCCCCGACCTCCGATGCGCGTCGCGGGCCGCAGACAGGTTCCGCTCGGGCTCATGGAGCGGCTCCTGCGGCCGTGGTTGACGTCTCTGCGTACGGCGATCTGGCTCACACGGGACGTGCGCAATCCGCCGCGTGTTCTTGTGCGCCATGAACGGCGGTATCGAACTCGTGGGTGTTCGGCTTGATCAGGCGGGAATCGCGGCCGCTGTCTTGGCCGGTTCTCGCCCGCTGAGTCCTATGAGTTAGGGGCTGAGAGACTCTCGGTGTGCTGGACCTACGTCGCGCAACCGCGGCTGATGCGCCGCGGATGAGGCAGATCGCCGTCGAGGCGTACGCGCCGTATGTCGAACGCATGGGCGGTCAACGTCCGGCTCCGATGGACGCCGACTACGCAGAAGTCGTCGCCGGCACCGAGGCGTGGGTTGCCGAATCAGATGGAGATGTCATCGGCCTTCTCGTGCTGATCGGGCAAGGCGACGGCATGCTCCTGGACAATGTCGCTGTCCTTCCGTCTCAACAGGGACGCGGGGCTGGGCGTGCCCTACTCACATTGGCTGAAGAGCAGGCACGGGCAGGTGGCTACGAACGCATCAGCCTCTACACGAACAAGGCGATGCTCAACAACCAAGAGCTGTATGAACGGATCGGATACGTCGAGACCCACCGAGCCGACGAACACGGCTTCGCCAGGATCTTCTACGAGAAGCCGTTGGCTCCATAGAAGGGACGTCTGGCGGGGGTCGTCTTGCACGCCGTCCGAGCGCTAAGCCCACAGGACCTACGTATTGACTCCAGGCGTCCTATCTGTTCAGACAGATGTCCGACAGGAGTGGCGTCGTTTCCTACATGTGCCGGGTGACGAGTGGGCTTGGCCTTCGTAGCGTCGCGATTGGTTGATTCGGTCGAGAACCCCACCGCAGAAGGGGATGCCGATCGACAAGGGCCCGGAGATCGGCCTGCCCCCGTCCACACACTGGCTGAGCTCGTCCGAGGGCGGATCGGCCAACGGGTGGCCATGGGACGGTCGGCTGCCGAGAGTCAGGAGGAGACATGCATCGAGTGCGCCTGGCGGCTACGGCCGCCACCATCGCTGCGCTGATAGGCGTGCCATCGGCGGTCGCAGCCCCATCGGTTGCAGGGCCGCCGGTTGCTGCGCCGCCGGACGTTGATTCGACCCGGCTAGAGAATCTGGTGACGGTGAAGGGCATCACCGAGCATCAGCAAGCGCTCCAGCACATCGCCGACCAGAACGGCGGCACCCGCTACACGCGCACGTCGGGCTACACCGCATCGGCGGCCTACGTGAAGGCCACGCTGGAGAAGGCTGGCTACGACGCCCACTACGAGATGTTCAACATGCCGCAGTGGCAGGAGAACGCCGCGCCGGTGTTGCAGCAGGTCTCGCCGACGAACAAGACCTATGTCGCGGGCACCGCGGCGGACGACAACTCGCCGTCGCTCGACTTCATCACCTTCGAGCACTCACCGACCAAGTCGCTGACCAACGTCAACGTCGTCCCGACCAACGACATCGTGATCCCGAGTCCCGGTGGGACCACCTCGGGCTGCGAGATGTCGGACTTCCCCGCGGCCACCAGCGGCAGTGTCTCGCTGATCCAGCGCGGCACGTGCGCGTTCACGCAGAAGCTGGACAACGCGGTGACGGCGGGCGCGGCCGGCGTGATCCTCTTCAACGAGGGCGACACGGCGGGCCGCCGCAACGCGCTGTTCCGCTCGGCCTCGCCTGGCTACCCGCTCCCTGCGGTGTTGTCGAGCCTCGCCGTCGGACAAGAGCTCTACAACGCGTACCAGGCGAACCAGAACCCGACCGTCAACCTCACCACCAACGGCGAGGACGTGGAAAAGCTCTATCCGAACGTGGTCGCCGAGACACCGCGCGGTGACCCCAACCACATGGTGCTGCTCGGTGCACACCTCGATTCCGTGCCAGCGGGTCCAGGTGTCAACGACGACGGGTCGGGCACGTCGTTCCAGCTCGAACTGGCCGAGGCGCTGGCCAAGGCGGGCACGCCGCCGCGCAACAAGATCCGCTTCCTGTGGTTCGGCGGCGAGGAGGACGGCCTGGTCGGCTCGCAGTACTACGCCGCCCACCTGTCCGATGCCGAGGTCGCGCGTACCGACATGATGCTCGACACCGACATGATCGCCTCGCCCAACTTCGCGCGACTCGTCTACGACGGCGACGGCTCGACGTTCGGGTCCGAGCTCGCCGGGCCCGAGGGCTCCGGCACGATCGAGCGGGTGCTCACCGACTACTGGTCCGATCGCGGGCTGGTCAGCGAACCGCTCCCGTTCGACGGCCGCTCGGACTACGTCGGCTTCATCAACCGCGGCATTCCCGCCGGCGGCGTGTTTGCCGGCGCCGAGGGGCACAAGACCGCCGCCCAGGTCGCCAAGTACGGCGGCGTCGCGGGCGAGCAGCTCGACCCCTGTTACCACGAGGCCTGCGATACGTACTCGACGGTCACCGGGCAGCCACCAGCCTCCACCATGGAGTCGTTCCCGACGAACCCGGTGCTCGCGCAGCAACAGGCCGACAGCCTCAACGGCAACGCACTGCGCTCGCTCGAGCAGTTCAAGAACACGCTCGTGCACGCCGTCTGGTACTTCGCCCGCGTCAAGAACGCCTTCCAGTAGAAGGCGACGCGGCGAAAGCCCAGAACGAACGCGGATCGCTGCCCCGGCGTCAACGCCGGGGCAGCGGCACGTTCTGCTCAGAATCGACCGATTGACACCGAGTTCGGATGAGCGCGAAGATCCGCCCCGACATGCCGCGATCTGCGCGGTCGTAGGCGTGCGTCTTTTCGCCGCGAGTGCGGCGCGTACCGCGCCGCTGGCGGACCCATCCAGCACATGTCTCGCAAGCCGATCCGCTTGCGGCGATCGTCACGACGGCGCCGGTCGATGCGACCGCTACGCAGCCCAGGACTCGACCAGGCGGCCCTCCACGGAGTCCTCGCCCGCGTGTGCTGACCTCGGCGCCGCCCTCATCTCGGTCACGACCGGACGAGGCGCACGCCGGTCGCGAGCAGCCAGACGAGCCCGGCGGCGAATCCTAGGAGCCCGACGAAGATCAGCGCCGAGCCGTCGGCGATCGCGAGGTTACCGAGCCCCGCGGCGAGCAGCAGGCTCCCGCCCACCAGGCCCAGCAGGCGCTGCCAAGCCTGAGTCAGCCCGCTCGCGTGCGCGGCGAGGGCCGCGCCGATGAAGGTGGTGCCGAGCGTCGGCAGGGCCAGCGCGAACGCCGCCGCGTGCATCTGCCAGACGAGTTCGAACTCGGGCGTCGGCTCGGCGAGCTCGCTGGCGGAGAGCGCGAGCCCGATCTGCAGGACGTTGACAAGCACGAAGATGGCCGACAGCGTCGCGCCAGCGGCCAAGGCGAGGCGCGACCAGTCGGCGCCCGCTCCGCCTCGCCGCTCCACGAGGCCGTGCAGGCCCGTCACGAACACGAGCAGCAGCGGCAGGTAAAGGGCCACCAGACCGGAGACGATCGCGACCGCGTCGCGGTTGGCCGCGTAGTAGGCCAGCACTTCCTCGGTCGGAGCGTCGTAGGTCTGCGCGCCCGTGGCCGCGAGCACCGCGTTCTCTATCACCACCAACACCACGAACGCGATCGCTGCGGCGCCGACGAGCCGGCCTCGATCGAACCCACTGCGGGCTAGCGTGGTGGCGGTGTTCTGCGGTGATTCCATCTCTTGCTCCGTCGTTGCGGTCGGATGATCGGTGACTCCACGATCGCAGACCTCGACGACGGGCGAATCGGCCTCAGGGCTCGTGCTCGACTGGCCGGTGGAACGGTCTGTCCCTCGTGCTTTCGGCTGATATGCGACGCCCACCCTCCCGAGCAGGCCATTGTCAGCGGAGTCCGAAGCCTCCTTCAAACCCGGACCTTGACACTCGCGCCCGAACCACGACGACACTGGGAAGTGACGGACGACGCGTTCACCTGGAACGACTCAAGCATCTGACCATCGCGCCTGGCGAGAGGCCAGTGTGATCGTGACCGATCGGCGAGCTCGCACTGGGGCATCGTCACCGAGGAGACTGTCCGCGAGAGACAGATCTACCACTGGCCGGCCGGCCATACCGGGGTAAGCGAGGAGGGCGTGGTCTTCCTCGAGGTTGGCCCCGTTGGGCCGATGCGACAGTTCGGCGAACACGCGCGCCAGCTGTTCGTCTGAGCGAACCTTCGATTGAACCAAGGCTGATGCCGTAGAACGGCGGCGCGACGCGCGCAACGCGAGCCGTCAAGCCGCCATCCAATGCTCGTGGCGCTCGCCTCGCGGCCTCGTTCTCCGTATGCCGAACCCCAACCGAGAAGGTCGCAGGTCAAGAGCCCTGCCGGTGCTCGGGCGTCCCATGACACCAGTCCGATTCCAGGTTCCGCAGCCGCACCCTCGATGGGTGCGCAGGCCGTGCACAAACTCATTCCCGTGGCCCAAAGGATCGGACCACGTCCACGGCTCTCCGAAGGCCGTCAGGGTTGAGTCATACCGCCGCGTATGGACGGTCGCTCCGGCTGAAGTGTGCCCTGGATCGTTAAAGGAATGGCGTCAGCCACTGCTCCCCGAATGGGGTCCCAGGGGCGTCGAGGACGACTTCCGACGCCTGGGATTCGTTGTGCACGCTCGGCGAGTGAGACCACGGCACATCGACGCAACGAGGCGGCCCTCACCGTCTTGGTGAGGGCCGCCTCGGCTGGGGAGGTCGTCGAGCGCTACTTCACTTCCGACGTCCTTACCAGGCGGAGGGCGATGAGCGCCGGCAGGACCAGCCAAATGGTCACGGCCACTGCCAGGTGAGCCGACTGCGCTCCGCTCAGCGTTCCTTCGAAGAGGAAGGACTGCGCGTAGTTCAGGTCGACCCACGGCTGCAGGTCCTGGTAGCCCTGCTGGCTCGTGGCCAGCAGCCCGGACATGGTCGGGACCAGGAGCGCGTAGACGAAGTACGCCACGAGCGCGACTGGTGAGCTCCGGAACAGCAGGCCGAGCATGGTGCCGGTCAGCAGGCACAGCAGGCTGCCCAGCATGATGTCGAGGGCGTGGACGAAGGAGACGTCCCACACCTGGTCGACGCCGGCGATGGCAGACCCGATGACGTTGCCGACGACGCCGATGGTGAGCGCCACGACCATCGCCACGATGCCGACAGTGACCGAGGCGATCACCTTGGCGAGGATGACCCGGTTCCGGTGCGGCACCAACGTGAACGTGGTGAGTCCACTGCGCTGGCTCCACTCGCCGGTGATCGACAACACCGCGATGATCGGCAGGATGACGGTCATCGGGAAGCCGATCGCCTTCGCGAACGTGTAGTACGTCAGGTCGGCGTCAGGGGCGAACAGGATCGTCGCCACGGTGGACAGCAGGGCTGCGATGACGATGCTCGCCATCAGCCAGAAGCCGGACCGGGTGTCGAACATCTTGCGCAGCTCGACGCGGGTGACGCGCCACGTCGGGATCTGGTCGGCGACTAGCGTGCGCTGCTGCTCGCGTACGGGGGTGAGGGTGGTGGTGGTCATGCTGCTTTCCCTTCTCGTTGCGTGTCGGCGGTGAGCTGGAGGAACAGGTCCTCGAGGCCACCGTCGGCGGCGCGAAGCTCGGTGAGGGCGAGTTCGTACTCGCGGGCGACGAGACCGACGACGCCGGGCTCGGCTTCGACGCTCAGTGCGTCTTGGTCGTACGAGGTGGCGAGACCCGACGCGGTCAGCGCCCGCTCCAGCGCCGGCATGTCGCGGCCGCGGACGATGGTCTTGCCGGCCCGAAGCAACTCAGCCTTCGAGCCCTGGGCGACGATCCGGCCTTTTCCGATCATCACGATGTCCTCGGCGATGACCTCGATCTCGTGGAGCAGGTGCGACGACAGCAGGACGGTCCCGCCGTCGTCCGCGTAGCCACGGAGCAGGTCGCGCATCCAGCGGATTCCTGCCGGGTCGAGGCCGTTGGCCGGCTCGTCGAGGATCAGCACGGATGGGCGGCCGATCAGCGCGACCGCGATGCCGAGCCGTTGGCGCATCCCGAGCGAGTAGCCGCCGATCCGGCGGTCCGACTCGGTCTCGGTGAGGCCGACCATGGCGAGCGTCTCGGTGACCCGATAGGACTCCAGGCCCATCAGTTGCTGGGCGAGGGTGAGGATCTCCCGTCCGGTGCGGCCGGCATGCTGCGCCGAGGCGTCGAGCATGACGCCGACCTCGCGTCCGGGGTTGGGCAGGTCTGCGAACCTGCGGCCGTGGATGGTGGCGGTTCCCGACGTGGGCCGGGTGAGGCCGACCATCATCCGCATCGAGGTGGACTTGCCAGCGCCGTTCGGACCGAGGAAGCCGGTGACGCGGCCAGCCCGGGCGGTGAAGCTGATGCTGTCGACGACGGTGCGGCCGCCGTACTTCTTGGATAGTGATTCGATGGTGATCATGGGCAACGCTCCTAGCTGGGCTGTTGCTACGACGCTAAGAGCGCGACTCGGCGAGCGCGTCGTCGTCAGGTCGCGTTCGTGATGCGACCAACCAACGACGTCGGGTACGACCTTCGGAGGACCGCGGGCGTCGGGCGCGCCGTCAACTCTCGCCGTCAGCGAGGTCGGTGCCCCGCTCGTCCTCGGCGAAGAGACCGGTCTGGTAGGCAAGGACGATAGCCTGGGCCCGGTCACGCACATGGATCTTCTGCAGCAGCCGAGTCACGTGCGTCTTGACCGTCGTGTCGCTGATGAACAGCTCACGACCGATCTCGGCGTTCGACAGTCCCTGCGAGATCAGACCGAACACCTCCAGCTCCCGGCTGGTCAGGAGGGCGACCGACTCCGGTGGCTCCTGACGGTGGAGCCGGGTGAACTGCTGGATCACCTTCCGGGTGACAGTGGGCGAAAGCAGCGCCTCGCCAGCCGCGACGGTACGGACGGCGCCGATCAGTTGCTCGGGAGGGTCGTCCTTGAGTACGAATCCGCTCGCGCCGGCGCGCAATGCCTCGAAGACGTACTCGTCGAGGTTGAAGGTCGTGAGGACCAGCACCCGCGCGGTTTCGTCCCCCTCCAGGATCCGCCGCGTCGCCTCGAGCCCGTCCATCTCGGGCATCCGGATGTCCATCAACACGACGTCCGGATGGAAGCGTGCCGCCTGTGCGACCGCCTCCCGTCCGTTGTGGGCCTCGGCGACGACGTCGATGTCGGGTTGGTCCGACAGCAGCATGCGGAGGCCGGCGCGGACCATCGACTGATCGTCCGCCACCAGCACTCGGATCGTCATGAGCCGTCCCCGTCGAATGGGAGTCGGGCACGCACCACGAAGCCACCGCCCGGTGCGCCGCCTGCCGACATGTCCCCGCCGAAGATCTTGACTCGCTCCCTCATGCCTACCAGTCCGTGCCCGAGTCCGTCACCGGCCGTAGGACCTTGTCCGTCGTCGCGCACCTCGACCAGGAGGTCGCGAGGCTCGTAGCGCACCTCGACATCCGCGTGGTGTGCCTGCGCGTGCTTCAACGTGTTGGTGACGGCCTCCTGGACGATGCGGTACGCCGACAGGTCCAGACCTGGCGGCAGCGGCACCGGATCGCCGCGGACGTGCAGCTGCACTACCAACCCGGCCGCCCGTACGTCGTCCAGGAGCCGGTCGAGATCGGCCAGCCCCGGCTGCGGAGTGAGCTCGGCCTGCTCGTCCTCACGCCGCATCGCGCCGAGCAGGCGACGCATCTCGGTCAACGCAGCCCGACCGGCCTGCTCGACGTTCTCAAGCGCCTGCTTGTTCTCCGCGTCCAACTCGGACATCCGGTGCCGGACCGCCCCGACCTGGAGCACCATCACGCCGACCGCGTGAGCCACGACATCGTGGAGCTCGCGCGCGATCCGTCCTCGTTCCTCGGCAACGGCCACCCGCGCCGCCGCCTCCCGATCGCGCTCCGCCCGATCTGCACGTTCCTCCGCGGCCTCGGTCTGCACCGTACGCTCGCGCAGCGCATAGCCGACCAGCCACGCGATCGCGAACGACAGTGGTGTGAAGACGAGGCTTCCCGCCTCATGGGTCGGATCGTTGTACACGATGATCGCCGCACCCCCGACCACGATGGCGAGGCCGATCCGTGCGTGTAGATCGCTGCGCAGGTTCCCGAGCAGGATCGCGGCGCCCACGCCGGCCAGGAAGAGCCCGGCCTGACTCGGAATCGCTCGGTCGTCCAGGAAGGAGAGCGCGATGCTGGCAAGCCACAGGCTTGCCGGAGCGGCGAACGGGAATCGACCACGCAACAACAGGACGAGGATGACCGCGGCGACCGCCACCGCCTCGACGACCGCCATCGCGCCGCTCGGCGCCGACGCGTCGTCACGACCGGCCATTCCGACGGCGGTCCAGACCGCCGTCACCACGATGAAGGCGTCCAAGCCGTAGTCGACGAGGAGCTGCCGCAGCCGGCTCACGCAGACAACGTACGCGAGCTCTTCCGACACTGCCTCCTACCAAAGTCGGACCCCGCTCATCACCAAGTCGGACGAGGGAACTTCGTTCATCATGCGCCGCCATTGCGCTGCACCCTCCGGAGATTCACGCTGCGGCGGGTGCCGCCATTGGCAGCTGTGCCTCGGCCTTCTGGCGCCTGGCGACGATGATCGCCGCGGCGACGAGCCAGAACGGCAGCAGCAGGTAGCTGACCAGGCCGCCGGGCGGGACGTGGCAGACGCCGAGCAGTGCCAGAGCGCCCAACACGGTGGTCGTCCTCGCGAACCACTTCGGCAACACCGCGTTGCGGACGCCGCCGAGGCCCATGGCGACGAAGGCGGCTCCGATGCCGACCGCCATGGCCGCCCAGCCGAAGTACCACGTGTAGCCGAGAGTCTGCGTCGCCGTCTGGTTGTTGTCATCGGCCGCGGCGAGCACGCCGTAGTCCCACACGACCATCTGTCCGAGCGCCGCGGCGACGATGATCCAACCGCCGTACGCGATGCTGGAGTACGTCGCCTCGCGCGCCTCGCCGGAGCGCAGCAGATTCCGGATCGCGGTGGCGAAGAACAGCAGCGACACCGCCATGACGACCAGGCAGGCGAGGCTGCCGATATTTACCGCAACGTGGTCATTGATCGTCGCTGCGGATGTGCTGCCGGGCGAGTCGTGCGATTGATAGTGATTCAGGACGTCCTGTGCGACCCACGCCAGGCCGGCGGTCGCGCCATTCCATGGTAGGAATCTCTCGAATGTGCTGAGCGGCATCGTTCCGCTCCTCCCTTTCGACATCACCGGCGGCTCTCGCCGATGCGCTCACCGTCTCCGGCCGGCCGACCCAGCCGCACGATGTCGGTGTCCCGACCTGGCCGGGAACTCTTCCCGGGATCGCTGACGCGGCCGCGTAGATGCCACACACTTGACGCATGTACTACGCAGCCGTCGGGCTCGCCACGGCGATCCCGGTCGCGCTGGGATTGCTGGTCGTGGGCCGCGGCAGCCAGCGCAGGATCGGCTGGCTGCTGGTCGCGCATGGGATCTCGGTCGGCCTGCTGCTCGGCGGCGCGGAGGTCCAGAGCAGCAGCACGCCGGCACTCGTCTCCGACCAGTTGGGCCAGGGCAGTTGGATCTTCCTGTTCCTGTGGCTTGTACTCATCGCCTACCTGCTCCCGGATGGCCGCCCGCTGTCGAGGCGCTGGCGGGTCTGGATCGAGATCGGGCTCGCCGGCGCGGCGGTCTTCCTCGTCGGGTCGGCGGGTGACGTCAGCGCCTTCGAGCAGGAGCACCCGGGTCGCGAGCTTCCGGTGCGCTGGCTTCCGCAGACCCTGTCGGACGCACTCGGCGCGATCGGTCTCCTGCTTGTCGTGCTGTTCTTCTTCGGCTCGGCCGTTGCGGTGCGCAGCCGGCTGCGCCGGGCCACCGGCGACGCGCGGGTGCAGTTGCTCTGGCTGGTCTGGGGGGCCCTTGCCGTCCCGATCGGCCTGCTCATCGTCTGGGCCAACCACTTTGTGCTCGGCGACCATGTCTGGCTCGCCGACGTCGTACTGACCGGCGTCAGCGTCGCGCTTCCGACCACCATCGCGATCGCGATCCTGCGCTATCGGCTGTTCGACATCCAGGTCGTGCTGAGCCGCACGCTGACCTACGGCACCTTGGTCGTCGGCGTGGTCGGGTTGTATGCGCTGCTGCTCCTGTCCGCCGACCAGCTGGTCGGCAACGACACCGCCGGTGGCCTGGTGGCGGTCGCAGTCGTGGCCGTCACGGTGCACCCGGCGTACTTCTGGTTGCGGCAGCGGATCGAGCGGTGGGTCTACGGCTACCGGTCCGAGCCGGATCAAGCACTCCGACTGCTCGCCGACCGCGCCGAGGCCGCCGATCCCGACACGCTCGGCGCGTCGATCACCGAGGCCGTCGCCGAGGCGCTCCGGGTCGACCATGTCTGGGTGGATCCGATCGGCGCGGAAGGCGACGACCGGGTCGTCCGCACTCCGCTGGTACACCGGGGCGAGCGGCTCGGAGACCTGGCCGTCGAGGTGCCGCCCGGACGGCAGCTGTCGCCGGCCGATCTGTCCCTGCTGCGGGACCTGGCGCGCTACGCCGCCGTGCTCGTGCGGTCCCAGCAGCAGGGTGACCAGCTGCGCGAATCGCGGTCGCGGATCGTGACCGGTCGCGAGGAGGAACGGCGACGGCTGCGCCGGGACCTCCACGACGGGCTGGGCCCGTCGCTGGCCGCGATCGTGCTCAAGCTCAACGCGGCACAGTCCCGACCCGCCACCACCGAGCGCGCCGAGTTGCTGGCCGAAGCACGCGACGAGGTGAAGGATGCCATCGCCGAGGTACGGCGACTCGTCGACGACATGCGACCACCCGCGATCGACGAGGTCGGCCTGCTCGGTGCGATTCGTCAGCGGGCCACAGCACTGTCCAGACACCTCGACCTCGCGATCGACGTGGCCGGACCGGACCCGATGCCCCCGCTGCCGGCAGCCGTCGAGGTCGCGGCCTTCCGCATCGCGTCCGAGGCGATGACGAATGTCTCCCGGCATTCGGAGGCCACCCGGTGCCAGGTCGGCATCGCCGTGAACGGCTCGTTCGAACTCACGGTCTCCGACAACGGCCATGGCACCGACCGCTCGACCAAGCGCGGCGTCGGCTGGACGTCCATGCGAGAGCGCGCCGCCGAGCTCGGCGGAACCTGCGCGATCACCAGCCGCCCCGAGGGTGGCCTCCTCGTGCACGCCGTGCTCCCGCTCCAGCAACGCCTACGAGAGGATGCGGGCGTGGAGGCCGACGCATGATCCGGCTGCTCATCGCCGACGACCATCCCGCCTTCCGGCGCGGGCTGGAGCTCATGCTGACCGATGTCGACGACGTCGAGATCGTCGGCGAGGCGGAGACCGGGCAGCGGGCCGTCGAACTGGCCGAACAGCTCACTCCAGACGTTGTCCTGATGGACCTGCGGATGCCTGATCTGGACGGCATCGAGGCGACGCGTCGACTGTGCCGCGGCACGCCCACACCGGCGATCGTCGTACTCACCATGTTCGAAGACGACGACTCGGTGTTCGCCGCGATGCGGGCCGGCGCCCGGGGCTACCTCCTCAAGGGCGCCGAACAGGACGAGATCGTCCGCTCGGTCCGCGCCGCCGCCTCGGGTGAGGCGATCTTCGGACCCGAGATCGCGGAGCGCGTGATCGCCCACTTCGCGAGCGGTTCCGGATCGACTGCGGCCGCGTTCCCGTCGCTGACCGACCGTGAACGCGACGTCCTCGAGATGATCGCCGCAGGCAAGGGCAACGCGACGATCGCACACGAACTGGGGATCAGCCTCAAGACCGTGCGCAACCATGTCTCGCACATCTTCACCAAGCTCCAGGTGACCGACCGGTCAGCGGCAATCGTCAAAGCCCGAGAGGCAGGCCTCGGCGGCAGTTGACGCCGCCAATCGTTCGCCCTGACGTCACTCGGGTGTCGCCCACCAGGTGTCCATGCGCGGAACGGTGGCGGCCTCGCGGCCGTCCTCGAGGAGCCGGGCCAGTCGGAAGAGGTAGGCCGCGATGCCGGCGGCGCCCTGCATCCAGCCCGGCCCGGGTGGGAGCAGACCCGGCCCGGGTGGGAGCAGAGGGTCGTCGTTGCGGTGCTCGACGAAGCGCCAGAAGGCGAAGCCGTCGCTGTCGATCGCGCGCTCGACGATGGCGTCGGCGAGGGTGATCGCGAAGGCGAGGTCCTCGTCGCGACCGTCGCGTTGCCATGCGTTGAGGACAACGTCGCCGGCGCCTGCGGTGCCGCAGCAGCGGCCGTCGTTGTCCCAGAAGCCCGGGTAGACACGATCGGGGATCCCTGACACGCGTAGCGAGTGCAAGCACGCCAGCTCGAGCTCTTCCGGTGAGGCGCCACCGACATCGGAGACGCCGGCGCGGCTGAGCGCAGCGAACAGCAAGGAGGTACCGGTCGGTCCGTGACACCAGGAGTAGGTGAAGGTGTCCAAGTCGTCCTGTCCCGGGATCACGTGCGGGAAGCGGAGCCCGCCGTCCCTGGTGTCGCCCAAGCTCAGCAGGTACTCGGCGCCCGAGGTGGCTGTCTCCACGAGGTCGGGCCGATCGAGCGCAATCCCGGCGGCGGCCAACGTCGCGACGATTCCGGCCTGACCATGCGACCAGTTCGGCATCAGTACGTCCGGTCTGAGCAAGAAGCGCAGCGGCATGAATGGCCAGTAGGGCCCTTCCGGCCGCTGCTCCTGCTCCTCCAACAGGATGCCGATGGCGCGGTCGGCAAGCTCGGCCGCGCCCGGCACGTCGTGCCGCAGCGCCCAGATCGCGCCGAGCAGGACGCTGGCGGTGCCCAACGTCGCGTCGTTGCAACTTCCCCCACGCACCGCTCGAGGCGGCTCGGCAAAAGGAGCCGACCAACCGTCCGGCGTGGCCAACTCGTGCAGCCGCGCGACCGCCAGGTCGGCACCCGGGGCTTGGAGGGCGGTGAGCACGCCGATGATGCTGGACTGCCCGTCGAAGTAGTCGCACATGGTCTCCACGGGTATGCGACGAACCATCGTGTCGCCGATCTCCGCACCGAGAGCGAGCTCATCGGGCGTCAACGCGCGGCTCAACTGGGAGCTCCTCGATCGCGTACGCCAAGCCACCGATGCCCGAGTGCATGCCGTACGGGTACTCCCCTGGCTCGGTCTGACCAGGGTGCTCGCCGAGCCACAGGCCGTCGTCGCTGCGCTTCACCTGGGTCAGCACCCACGCCCAGGCACGCTCGGCGAGCCCGCGATACGTCGACGGATCGGACGACACTGGCTCCATGCCACGATCGTGGCACGCGCTATGCCACGTCAGTGCAGACCGACGTCCAATGCGTCAGGTCGTGTCGTACTGCGGGCGACCCGTGACGCGGTAGGTCTGGATCGTGAGCCCCTTCGGAGTGGACCGCGAGTCGACCAGCTCGAGTCCAAGGTCCGGGCCGGTTGCGGGGAAGAGCCGCGTGCCCTGGCCGACGACCACGGGGTAGATGAGCAGGACGATCTGGTCGACCAGCCGGTGGTCGAGCAGCCAGCGGATCAGGGTGCCGCTGCCCCACACCTGCAACTCACCACCCGGCTCGGCTCTCAGCTCGCCGACAGCGGCCCCCAGGTCTCCGGACAGGACGGTCGTGTTCGACCATTGCGGGTCGGTGAGGGTGCTCGAGGCGACGTACTTGGGCCGGGTGTTCAACGCCTCGCCGACCGGGTTACCCGGATCCATGCCGGCTCCCCAGGAGCCGGCGAAGATCTCGTAGGTCCGCCGACCGAGAAGGAAGGCGTCGGCGCGCAAGAAGGTTTCGCTGATGAAGATCGAGGCCTCGTCGTCGAGCAGTGGTGGACCCCATCCGAAGCGCTCGAAGCCGCCGCGGCCGTCCTCGTCCCTGGCTCGGGATTCGGGCCGTGTCCCTGCATCGATCCGTCGATGTCCTTGCGTCACTCCGTCGAGGGAGACGTTCGTGACGGTCGTCAGGTTCATGGTCACAACTCCTGTCTCAGGACCCCGCGACGACGGCACGGACGCACCAGGCCGAGGCGGACGCGGTGAACGGCGCCGGACCCAGCGCCTGCTCGAGCCGATCCCGCAGCGCCTGTCGAGTCGGCTCGTCAAGTCCTTGTACGTACGCTCCGCCCGAACCGACTCCGAGGGTCAACGGCTCCCACCACTGCTGGAACGTCTCGAACGGGACATCGACGGTGAGCCGCGCCGACCGGCCCTGCACCAGCCCAGCCGCCCGCGCCAGCTCCGCAAGATGACCCTCGCGGGCACCGGCCGCGCCGGACTCGTCGCTGGCCGCCGGGTCGATCTCCCGCGCTGCCCTCCACAGCGGCGACAACGGCCCGAAGCCGCCGGCGTTGTCCCACACGCACGCGGCCACGACGCCGTCCGCCTTGGTGACCCTGGCCATCTCGGCCAGACCCGCCACCGGATCGGCCATGAAGTGCACCACCAGCTGGGCCAGCGCGACGTCGAACGTGTCCTCGGCGTATGGCAGATCCTCAGCCGTCGCGCGGCGTACGTCGACGTCGGGCAGCCGCGCTCGCGCCGCATCCACGAACGCCTCCGACGGATCCACCGCGGACACGGCGGACCGGCCGACGGTCTCCACCAGGACCTGAGTCAGCGCCCCCGGACCACAGCCGACGTCGAGCACCCGCTGCCCTGGCGTTGGCCCGACGAAATCCGCGAACTCGGACGCCAACGGCTCGGAGAAGCGGCCGGTGAACAGGCCGTACGCGGTGGCGGGGTTGTCAATGCTCACCCCGCAAACCTAGGTGGTCGGCCCGAGCTCAGTTGCCGGCGCCGACGCCTGGCCCTTGAGCTCGACGAAGATGACGTGCGTGTCGCTGCCGCCGATGTTGTGTCCGGCATGTTGCTGGGCGGGCAGCCATCCGGTGGTGCCGGCCGCGATGTCGACATCACGGGTCCCGCCGTCGCTGTCGTAGAGGCGTCTGCGGAAGCTGCTCAGCGTGTACATCACGCTGTCCGGGTGCGCGTGCAGGTGCGTGCGATCGCCGGGATGGTCGACGTACTCCAGGACGCGGACGTGCTCGTTCTCGAACACCACTTGGTACTTGTCAGGGTCAGTGGACGCAGGATCGTCCGACATCGAACACTCCTCTCGACGGGTCGGCACTTCGATAGAGTGAGACTCTATAGAGTGATACTCTCGCGACGATGTCTGATCCCGTCAAGGGCAAGTCCGCGGCCGGCCGCCGTCGGGAGCAGCGTGCCCAGCACACCAGGGCCCGGATCACCGAGGCGGCCCTGCGGTTGTTCGTCGAGCGCGGCTATCCGGCCACGACAGTCGAGGCGATCGCAGCCGAGGCAGGCGTCGCCCCCGCGACCGTCTATCAGGCGTTCGGCACCAAGCAGGCCGTACTTGCGCGAGCTCTCGACACCGCGATCGCCGGCGACACCGCATCCACTCCACTGCTGGACCGCGACTGGGTGGCGGCGGCCCGGCGCCAGCGCAGTGCCCGACGCCGGCTGGCAACGGTGGTACGACACGCCGCGCAGATCGCCGCCGACACAGCTCCCCTCAAGCAGGTGATGCGGGACGCCGCCGCCACCGACCCGCTGGCGAGCGAGCTCATCGGCGAGGACCACGAGCGACGACGCCAGACCCAACGAGCACTGGTGGAGGTCGCGATCGGCGACGACAAACTCCGCTCAGGTGTGACGCTCGAGCGAGCCGCCGCTACGTTCTTCATGCTGGTCAACAGCGCGAGCTACGAGCTGGCCCGCGAAACGCTCGGTTGGAGCGACGAACAGTGGCAACGGTGGCTGGTCCGCGTACTCACGCATCAGTTCTTCGGCGACAGCGAGCATTGACGGAGGAGCAACCGTGAACGGTCTGCAGGATGAGGCGACTGCGCTACTGCAACGGCTACTGCGGGTGGACACCTCGAACCCGCCGGGCAGTGAGACTGCCGCGGCGCTGGTGTTGCGCGACTACCTCGAGTCCCATGGCGTCGAGTGCGAGTTGGTGGCGCGTGACCCCGAGCGCGCCAACTTGGTGGCTCGTCTGCCGGGTACGGGCGACGGACCTTCGCTGGCCTTGCTCGGACACCTCGACGTGGTTCCGGCCGATGCCTCCGGCTGGACCCGGCCACCGTTCTCCGGCCATCTGGACGACGAGCGCTTCTTGTGGGGCCGGGGCGCGGCGGACATGAAGAACGAGGTCGCCACTCGAGCGGTGGTGATGACGGCCCTGGCGCAAGAGGGATTTCGGCCCCGTGGCGATCTGCTGCTGGTCGCGGCAGCCGACGAGGAGGACGGGACGAACGACGTCGGGACCAGCTGGCTGGTACGCGAGCGGCCGGACCTTCGGGTCGACTACGTGTTGAACGAGGGTGCCGCGGAGCGCCTCGACCTGGTCGACGGGCGACGCGTCGTCACGATCACGGTCGGGGAGAAGGCCGCGGCCGCGGTGCGGGTGACCGCGCTCGGCACCCCGGCAGCGTCCGTCCGGCCCACCGTCGGCGAGGGGGCGGTCGTTCGGCTGGCCCGATTGGTCGAGCGACTCGATCGCTTTCGACCACCGGTCACGCTGGTGCCCGAGACCCGACGACTGATCGAGCTGCTCACCGGACCGCTGCCCGAAGACGCAGAACCGGATCAGTTGGGCGCCGTGCTCGCCGAGATCGCCGCGCTCCATCCGGCGATGGCGGACCTGGTGCTGCCGCTGCTGGTCACCACGATCGTGCCGACCCGGCTACATGGCTCGGACGCGCTCAACGTGATCCCCGCTCGGGCCAGCGTCGACTGTGACTGCCGCCCGCCGCCCGGGGTCACCGACGCTGACCTGCTGGCCACAGTCGCTGACGCGCTCGCCGACGACATTCCGTACGAGCTGCAGCTGTTCGACGCAACCGTCGGGGGGACCGCTTCTCCGGTCGACTCCCCGTTCATCGACGTGGTCGCCGACATCCTCGCCGACGTCGATCCCGACGCGGTGCTGGTGCCGACCCTGCTCAACGGCTTCACCGACTCGCACTACTTCCGGGCGGCCTTCGGATCCCAGGCGTACGGCTTCTGGCCGGTCCGGCACACGCCGTACGACGTGGTCGCCGACGGCGTGCACGGCAACGACGAACGGATCCACGTCGACGACCTCGGGTACGCCATCGAGTTCCAACTCCGGCTGTGCCGCGACCTGCTCGGAGGGTGACGCGGCGCGCGTGGACTGGCGCTCGCGGTCGTGCTGCCCTATCGTCCTGACTGTTCACTCAGTCAGGACGACTGGGTCGGACGGGAGTCGACATGCGACGCGCCACAGCAGCCTTGGTCGGATTGGTGCTGGGCCTCGCCACGGTCTCAGCGGCGTGTACGGACTCCTCTTCCGACGATCCGGCGGACCCGCAGCCGCTGGTGGCCCCGGCGGCGTACCCGGACGAGATGCCGCTCTCGCTGCTGGTCTTCAATGTGGAGTACGGCGGCAGCAACGCCACTGACCACGTGATGGCCGACGTCGACGCGGACGTGGTCGGAGTGCTGGAGTCCTACAACCGGCTGCCGGAGATCGCGAAGAAGGCCGGCTACCCCTACTACAACCTGGGCCTGCAGATCCTGTCGAAGTACCCGATCCTGGAGCCCTCGGGCGCCCACGGGCTCTACGCATTCATCGAGGTGCGGCCGGGTGAGGCGATCGCGATGATCAACACCCACCTGGACTACGTGCAGGACGGCCCGAACCGGCTGGAGCGCGGCGTACCGCTCAAGAACGTCCTGGCCACCGAGCGAAAGGTCCGGCTGGCCTCGGTCGACAAGCTGCTGCCGTCGGCGACCGGGCTCTTGGACGACGACTGGCCGCTGCTGTTCACCGGAGATCTCAACGAGCCCTCGCATCTGGACTGGACGGCCGCCACCGCGGCGCAACACGGCGGCATCGGGCCGGTGCCCTGGCCGGTGAGCGAGGCGCTGGTGGCCGCGGGCCTCCACGACACCTATCGCGAGACGCACCCCAATCCGGTGACCGACCCGGGCAACACCTGGGGCCACGTCGCGGACAACGGAGGCAGCCCGAGACGGATCGACTACGCGTACGTCGGCGGCCCGGTCGAGGTGAAGAGTGCCGAGGTCGTCGGGGAGCAGGGCGCCGACGGCGTAGACCGCGCCTACCCGCGCTGGACGTCGGACCACCGCGCCGTGCTCGCGCAGCTGGATGTCGCCCCGGTGCCGCTGCCGACCCCGCTCGTCGCCCTGTCGAGCCGTCTGGTCACGGTCGGCGATCCCGTGACGGTGACCTATCGGCTGCCGTCTGGCGAATCGTCCGCCACGGTCGAGCTCAGCGGCCCGTCGACGGCGCCGTACGACCTGTCCGGTGACTCGGGGACCGTCGAGGTGGACACCGCATCGCTCGCGGCCGGCGCCTACCGAGTAAACCTCGTCGACGAGGACGGATCGGTCGCGGCCAGCAACGACCTCTACGTTCGTCCGCAGAACGCACACGTCGATCTGATCACGGACGCGAAGACGTACGGCGTCGGCGACCCGATCACGGTGCGCTGGACCGACGGACCGGCGAACCGCTGGGACTGGATCGGCATCTACCGCGCCGATGCCGCGAACCCCAAGACCGACGACTATCTGGTCTGGGGCTACACCGGCGGCCACGACTCCGGCGCCCTGCCCCCGACCACCGATGGCGAGCTCGTCCTCGGCCGCGACCACCAGGGCAGCCCCTGGCCGCTCCCACCGGGGAAGTACGTCGCCCACTACCTGCTCACAGACCAGTACGAGAGCGTGGGGTCGACCAGCTTCACGGTGCGCTGAGCAGTTTCATGGGAGTTCTGACGTACCGTGCTGCGACGTTGGCGGACGTACCGCTCCTGGTCGCTTGGCACGCTGATCCTGAGGTCTCGCGCTACTGGGGCGACCGGACGTTTACAGCCGAGCAGATGCGCGCTCGCCTCCAGCGCGAATCAGTCGATGCCTGGATGGTCGAGGAGGACAGCGTCGCCGTCGGCTATCTGCAGTCGTGGCGGGAGGACGATCCGCCGAAGCGCGGCGGCCTCGACGGCTTCCTGATCCCGGACGTACGCGGGCGCGGGGTGATGCCCTTCGTTGCCCGGCAACTCGCCGAGCGCCTGATCGAAGACGGCTGGGAGTACGTCACCGTCGACCCGGACGTCTGGAACGAGCGGGCGATCCGCGGCTGGCAGAAGGCCGGTTTCGTCGAGGTCTCGCGCGACGATCAGACGGTCCTGCTGCGGTTCTGCCGCGCGGATCTTGAGGGATTCGGGTAGCTATGGCTACCGTTAGCCCTCAAGATTCGTCAGCGGAGTCCGATGTCGGCGGCCGTCGGGAAGGACGCCTGCGCACCGGCTCGACCAACCGCATAGGTCCCGGCCAGGACGCCGATCCGGACCGCCTCGAGCAGGTCACAGTCAGCGCTGAGCGCCGCCGCCAGTGCTCCCGTGAACGCATCGCCGGCGCCCGTGGTGTCCAAAGGGTCGACCGGCTCGGCCGGCACCCGCTCCACCCGGTCACCTCGGCCCACAACGGCCCCCTCGGCGCCGACCGTCACGACCACCGACCGGGTGTGCCCGGCCAGCTGGGCGACCGCTCCCCGTGCCTGGTCGGCACCGCGGATCTCGCGTCCGAGCAACCCGCCCGCTTCGGCCTCGTTGGCGATCAGCGGGTCGCATCGGGCAAGGAGACCTTCGTCGATCGGCCGGTACGGCGCCAGGTTGACGACGACGCGGCGGCCCGACTCGATCGCCGCCTCGATCGCCGCGGCCGACGTCGCCGCGGGTACCTCGGCCTGCGTCACCAGGACCCCGCCTCGCGGCGACCGCAGCTTGCGTACGGCCTCGGCAGCCGCCTCCGGGTCCAGCCGCTCATTGGCGCCCGGTGCCACGACGATCGAGTTCTCGCCGCGCGAGTCGACGAGCACGAATGCGAGTCCAGTACGCGTGTCGACGGCGACCACATCGGTGACGTCGACCCCGGCCGAGGCTAGGCCATCGACCAGCGCCTGACCGTCTCCGTCGCGTCCCACCCGGGCGATCAGCGACGTTGTCGCACCGAGCAGGCTGGCGGCCACGGCCTGGTTGCCACCCTTGCCGCCGGAGCCGACCGAGACCTCGCCACCGAGGACGGTCTCGCCCGGCGCCGGTAGCGACCCGACCCGGCACACGTAATCCCGGTTGACCGACCCAACGACGACGACATCGGCGCTACGCGTCACCGCAGCGCCGCCATCCGCTCGAAGAACAGCTCCCGGAATCCGTCGACGTCGACCTCAGTCGCGATCCGGCAGTTCGCCCCAGGCGGGTTCTCCTTCGTCAGGAGATCCACGATCACCGAACCGGGAGTTACTGGTCCGGTCTCGACGGTGACATACGCGTCCAGCCAGGTGACCAGGTCCGGACGAGTGACGACGGCGACCGCGAGCGGGTCGTGCAGCGCAAAGCTGTCCTGCTCACTCTCCGCATGGGAAATGGTCTGATGCTTCGAGATCCTGGCCTCGGCGTGATTCGCCGCGTACTGGCCGAACCCGCCTCCTCGGGCCAGCTGCTTCGTGTCGGCTCGTGTGAAGCGGACCTTTTCCGTCACGTCGAGGCCGACCAGGCGCAGCGCCGCTCCGCTGTCCAGCACGATCTGGGCGGCGTCGGGATCGCACTTGAAGTTGTACTCGGCGCTCCTGGTCTGATCGAGGAAGACGCCGCCCATCACGACGATCTCGCGGACGGCAGTCGCGACCGAAGGGTCAAGCTGCAAGGCGCTGGCGATGTTGGTGAGCGGGCCGATCGCCATGATCGTCAGCTCGCCCGGCTCCGACATGACCCGCGCAACGATCTCAGCCGCGGCCGGATTGACCGGCTCAGCAGCCCCTTGGACGACCGGCATCTCGGTCTGGCGCAGCACGCCGAGCAGATTCGTGGTGAGCTCGGTGACCATCTGCACATTGCTGTTGCCGCCGACGGTCGTCACGAGCTCCAGCCGAATCCCAGGGTCGGCGACTGCTAATGCCAGCGCGAAGCCGTCATCGACCGGCGACCCCGGCGCCCCCATCGCTAGGTCGGTGTCGAGGATGATCCTGGTCAGCGACTCGGCCATGACAGCCGGCCTTAGCGGCCCTTCTTGGCGGGCAGCGAGCGGGCATAGCTCACGCCGCGATCAACCCACGCCTCGAGTTGGTCGGGGGCACTCACCGCGGCCGCGTCGACCCGGAGCCAGCCGCTCATCTCACGTCCTCGCATCTCCATCGGCCGCACCTGCTCGCCGTCGATCAGCTCGTCGCCCTGCTCCGGATCGACCCGGACCAGCAAGCCACCCTGTCCGCTTGCGGCCACGGCCATGTTGCCGTGGATCAGGAACGCCAGGCCGCCGAACATCTTCTGCTCGGCAAGGCCGTCCTCGTCACCGACCAACTCGCGTAGCCGATCGGCCAGTGCCTCGTCGTACGCCATGTCAAGCATTATTGTCCCGCCAGCCGACACTCGCGTTGTCGCGAATCGAGCGGTCGAGGCAACCAGTCGGCCGGGTCAACAAGTCCTCCCTCATCGACGCCGACTCGGGCAGACCAATGGGACAGGGCTCGTGTCGGCGTCTCAGACGTTGGCAATGGATCAATTACGGGAGGGAACGGATCCATGAGCATTCGACAAGTACTGGGATCGACCGGAGCGGTGCTACTTCTGGGCGCCCTCGTCGGTCCACCGACCGAGGCGGCAGCCGCCGCCAGACCTACCTGCAACGGCCGGACCGCCACCATCGTCGGCACCAGCCATGGCGACACGATCATCGGCACCCGCGGCCGAGACGTCATCGTCGGTTTCCACGGGCGGGACACGATCAAGGGCCGTGGCGGCAACGACCTGATCTGCGGATCGGACAGCGGCGACGACATCTTCGGGGGTCGCGGTGACGATCGGATCCTCGGCGGCGACGCGGTGGACGACCTTCGCGGCGGTGCCGGCAACGATCGGCTTCGGGGCGGAGCGTACGACGACTACCTCTACGGCGGGCTCGGCCATGATCGGCTGTTCGGCGAGGGCGACAAGCTGCGCCAGGACGGAGTCTACGGCGACCATCTGATCGGTGGACCCGGCAACGACCTCTTCGACCGCGGCGACTTCGGCGGAATCGACGTGATCGACTACTCCGGCTCGACCGAGTCGATCGCCGCTGACCTCAGGGACGACATCGTCACGACCCTGCACAACGACGACAAGATCATGCTCGACTCCATCGAGCGCGTTGTGGGCTCTCGCTTCAACGACGTCCTCGAGGGCTCAACGACGTCCTCGAGGGCTCGGCCCGACCCGACGAGCTCTACGGCGGTCGTGGCAACGACACCATCGACGGCCACGCCGGCAACGATCTCCTCGACGGAGACGAGGGCGACGACAGCATCCAGGGCGGCACGGGAGACGACTACATCAACGGCGGCGACGGCGCCGACACCGCTGACGGCAACGACGGCACCGACACCTGTGTGCTCGTCGAGACCTCGAGCAACTGCGAGAGCTAGAACGACCGACCTGCTCGGGCGCAGCCTCACGTGACCCGGGGAGCGGTGCCATCATGCACCGCTCCTCGGGGCTGTCAGAAGGCGCTGAAGGTGAGATCGACGCGGGAGGGCTTCCAGGGCCGCCACAGCAACGGCATCCCGGCCTCATCGGGAGTGCGGTCGCCCTTCGCCCGGTTGCAGTCCCGATGCGCGGCGACGGCGTTCATCCAGTTGGTCGCGCCGCCCCGCGACCGCGGCAGGACGTGGTCCATCGTGTCGGCGCCGCGGTGTCCGCAGTACGCACAGCGGCCTCTGTCGCGCCGGATCACGCCGTTGCGGGAGTAGCCGGCGACGCCGCGGGCGTAGCGGAAGGTCATCCGGACGTAGCGGACCAGCCGCAGAACGAGCGGTCGAGGGAACGGCCCGAAGGTGCCGTCGGCCTCCTCGACCACGGCGACCTTGCGCACCAGCATCCGGATAGCGTGCTTGAGCGTGACGACCTGCAGCTGCTCGTAGCTCGCGTTCAGGACGACGACCTCAGACACGACTGGCGCCCTCCCTTCCTCCTCGATGGCCCGTCGACAGCGAACTCATCGCCCCACCAGTATGTTGATCCGACGGCCGCTCTGGAACCGGCTTTCTCACGATTCCGCATCGGATGCGCGTCATGTGGTGCTCCGGCAACGGCTTCGGGGCGCCGGAGTCGGCCGTCGCGCGGCGCATCTGGTCAGCGTCGAGGAGTCGCGCCGCAGCCGCACCAGGGTCGAATGTCGTCGCGTGGCGGGGGCGATAGATGCTGTGACCCAACCTGGTCACGATGGCGGTGGCGGTGGGATTCGAACCCACGGTGGGCGTGAACCCACACACGCTTTCGAGGCGTGCTCCTTCGGCCGCTCGGACACGCCACCGCTGGCGAGGTTACCGGACCGTCGCGCCCTGGCCGAATCAGCCCAGCTCGGAGCGCCGCTGCTCGAAGAACTGTGCGAGTACGGCGCCGCACTCCTCGGCACGTACCCCGACGATCACCTCGGGCCGATGATTGAGCCGCCGATCACGTACGACGTCCCACAGCGAACCGACCGCACCGGCCTTGTCGTCGTACGCGCCGAAGACCAGCCGGTCGACTCGGGCCTGGACCAACGCGCCGGCGCACATGGTGCAGGGCTCGAGCGTGACGATCAGGGTGCAGCCCTCGAGCCGCCACTCGCCCCGGGCCTCCGCCGCAGCCCGCAGGGCGACCAACTCGGCATGGCCGGTGGGATCGCCGTCGCGCTCGCGTACGTTGCGTCCGATGCCGACCACCCGACCGAGATGGTCCAGGACCACGGCCCCGACCGGGATGTCGCCACTGGTGAGGGCCTCGCGCGCCGTGTCAAGCGCGATCCCCATCGCGTCATGCCAGCGGGCGAGACCGGTCACACCGAGACCGCGTCGACGACCGCATCGAACCGAGGGCCGAAACCGAGCCGTCGCGCGATGTCGCTCAGCGCTTCGTCTGGGTAGACCTCGGGGTCGTCGCATACGACCCCCAGGTCCATCGCCGACACTCCGAGGTCGGACAGGATGCCGAGATCCCCAGCGGGCTGGCGGTCCTCCTCGTCATCGGGCTCCGGGAGTTCGAGCAGCGCGACGACGCCGCTGGCGAGTGGCCATTCGGTCGCGGCGGTGACGTCGGACAGGAGCACTCGCGTCTCGCGGCCGAGCACCCGCGCGATCACGAAGAAGTCCTCGTCGACCGAGACGAATCCGAGCGAGCCGGTGTCGGACGGCAATGGCCGCAGCGTGTCGACCAGGGCACCGATGTCGGTGCCGACGCGAGCAGGCATTGACTCGACCTGCCACTCGCCTTCCTCGCGGTAGGCCACGACCGCGAAGTCGACCGCGCTCTCCGTCATCTCGCCTCCCGATTTCAACTCAGCGTGACGTAGGCCGCTTGTTTCGATGGTGGCAGAGGATGGCGCCCAATGCGATCCGGTTGCCGCCGCCCGGGATGCACTACCGTGACGCACCATGCGGATCCACGTCGCGGACCATCCCCTGGTCGCTCATAAGCTCACCGCACTTCGGGACGAAAGGACCGACTCTCCGACATTTCGTCACCTCGTCGAGGAGCTGGTCACGCTGCTCGCGTACGAAGCCACTCGTGACGTGCGTACCGAGCCGGTCGAGGTGCAGACTCCGGTGGCGCCCGCGTCCGGCGTACGACTGAGCCGCCCCCGCCCGTTGGTGGTCCCTATCCTGCGGGCCGGTCTCGGCATGCTCGAGGGGATGCAGCGGCTGATCCCGACGGCAGAGGTCGGGTTCCTCGGCATGATCCGCGACGAGGAGACGCTGCAGGCATCGACCTACGCCGAGCGGCTGCCCGAGGACCTGGCCGGACGGCAGTGCTACATCCTCGATCCGATGCTCGCGACCGGCGGCACCCTGGCGTCGGCGATCGACTTCCTGGTCGAACGAGGCGCCAATGACATCACGGCGGTCTGCCTGCTGGCGGCGCCGGAGGGCATCGACCGGGTCGAGCGATCCACGGCGGGTACGGCGATCCCGGTCAGCCTGGTAACCGCCGGACTCGACGAGCGGCTCAACGACAAGGGCTACATCGTTCCCGGCCTCGGTGACGCCGGCGACCGCCTGTACGGCCTGGTCGACTGACCGCCGCGCTTGGGAACGCCACGAATCTTGAGGGATTCGGGTAGCGATAGCGACCGCGATCCCTCAACATCCGTGGGCCAGCACGACGCGCGTCAGCTCGACTCGGGAGCGGACGTCGACCTTGTGGAAGGCGTGCCGCAGATGGGACTCGACCGTGTGCGGTGAGAGTTCGAGCTCGTCCGCGATTGAGCGGTTGGTGAGTCCGGTCGCGGCCAGCCGCGCCACCCGGAGCTCCGCCGCCGTGAGGCTCTCCCATCCGAAGTTTGGCCGCTCGCCTGCCCCCGTTTGCTCGACAGCAGGCGAGCGGCGCCCCCCGCGCCCAAAAGCAACGTCCCCCTCAAACGCCACAGTCGGCCGACTCGCGACGGCGATTGGAGTCGCGCCGCGGCCGAGCCCGTTGCCCGCGTCCGCCGATCGCGCATCGTCGAGATTCCCGGCGAGTGCGGGGACCGGCGGTGCGATGGACGGATCGGGCGTCGGGGTCGGCAGCTGACCGTTCAGCGGTTCCTGCTCGACCAACAGGCGAGTCAGCTCGACCCGGCTGCGGACGCCGTACTTGCGATAGATCTTGCGCAGGTGGAACGACACGGTGTGCGGCGAGACGAAGATCTGCTCGGCGACCTCGCGGTTCGTGAGGCCGACGGCGACCAGGGTGGCAACGGCGCGTTCGCAATCGGTCAGTCGTTCCCAGGCACAATCGCGCCGGGACGGCGCATGGTCGCGAGCAGGCTGTTCGGTACGGGCGGCCTTCCCGGTGTCGCGGCCGACGGCGCGTCCAACTGCGTGTCGGCCCTTCGAGCCGGCTCCGGTTCGCGGGTGCCGTCGGGCCGACCCGTCGCGGAGCTTGCAGCGGGCGTCGGCCGGAGCCCGATCGGACGCCCAGCGCCGTACCAGCTCGTGCCGGAACACCAGCACCTCGTCGTCCAGCTCGACGACCAGACCGGCATCGATGAGCTCGCGTAGCAAGGACTCCAGGTGCTCGGCCGGCCGCTCGAGCAGATCGGCCAGCTCGTCCCGGTCGAATTGCCCCTCGAAAGCCGCCGCGGCATCCAGCAGTTGGCGGGTCAATCCGGACAGCTCCAGGACCCAGTAGTGCATGACCGCCCGGGCGCGGGCCGGCAGGTCCGAACACAGCAGCCGGGCCCGACCGCCGGACACGGCGACACTCCGCTCGTCGCGTAGGCCGTCCAGCAGCGCGCGGAGCAGTTGCGGATTGCCGGCGGTCTCCTCTGCCAGTTGCCGAAGCGCCTCGTCGGGTGGCGCACCGAGGACGTCGCCGATCAGGTCGCCCACCGCATCGTCCGACAGCGGCTCGACATTGATTCGGTCAGCGCCCATCGCCTCCCATTCGCCCAGCAGGTCGTCGACCCCGGTCGCCTGCGGCGCAGTTCGTCCCGACATGATCCAGCCGATCGGCTGGCCGGCGAGGCGCGAGTGGAGCGAGGCCAACGTGTCGACCGTCGCGGCGTCGGCCCACTGGGCGTCGTCGATCGTGAGGATCGACCCGGGAGGTCCGTCGTCCGCCGGAGTCGGGTCCGCCTCCTCGAGCCAGGCGGGCACCTCGTCCGGCGCGACCAGCTCCCGATCGCGACCGACCTCGGCCATATCTTCGGGTGCGGGCTGCACTCGAGACTTAGGTCGCTGATCAGGGGTCGGAACCCTGGCGACCCGCAAGCCCTGCCGGATCGCACGGTCTTCGGCCGCGGTGAGCAGCCGCGACTTGCCGATGCCCGCTGGACCCTCGAGCCACAGCAGCGCCTCACGCCGGGCGTTCACGGCGTCGAGGACGCCGCCGACCGACTTCAGCTCCTTTGCACGCCCAAGGAGTGCTTTGTCGTCGTTAAGTATGGGAGTCCCGTCCATGTCGAGTCGCCACCTGTGAGACTGCCCCGCCAAATCCACCCTGCGCGGTCGATGCGGGCGACACATCCACCTGGGAAGTCGAGATATCGCCCCTGTTTCCGCATGCCAGGGCGAACGCCAACGCCGAGCGCATCCGGTACCGAGGGTATGGTTAGAGCCGCCGCCGCCTCACGAAGTACGCACGTTGCCGCTCGTCACCATCGGAGGGCCACAAGCGGTACGCCCGCAGCCGCTGGAGTCGCCATGCCGTGTCCGCCCCCGCCCATCTCCGCTGGAGTAGCGGATCGGCCGGATCAATCCCGGCAGCTGCTGTCCCACCACCGCAGTCTGCTCCTCCTCTCGATGCTGATGATCGAGTCGCTGGACGAGAACGAGATCCTGCGGATGACGGTCGGCTCGGTGTCCACGCTCGGTCGCGCCAAGGGCCTCGGGGCGTTCCTCGAGCGTGACGGCACCCTCGTCGGCGCCCCGATCGGGTCGTTCGACTCCGACGAGGTGATCACCCAACTGCCCGGGCTCTCCGACGCCGACGGCGAGCTCCAGCTGACCGGCCATCCGTGGGCTCAGGCGCTGACACTCCGTGGCGCCACCGGGCATCGGGGCTACCTCATCGTCGGCGGCCCTACCCCACCGACCGACGACGAGCAGTTCCTCTACCGGGCGCTGGCCCATCAAACGGGCGTGGCCCTGGCCACCGCCGAGCTCGTCACCGACCAGCGCAGCCAATCGGACGCGATGCGGTCGATGACCGACGAGCTCGCCTCCTCCAACGAGCAGCTCAAACACCGGCTCTCGGACCTGGTGTACCAACGTCGTATCCACGACCGGCTCAGTCGGATCTCGGCCGCCGGCGCGGGAGCAGCCGGCATCGCCGACGCCGTCCACAACCTCACCGGGATGCCGGTCGTGATCGAGGATCGTTTCGGTCAGGTCCTGGCCTGGTCGGGCCCCCGTGGCTCGAAGCCGCCGAAGTCGCGACTGGGGGAGCCCACGGGCGACGCCGTTGCGAGGGCCCAGCGAGCCGGCGGTCTGGCGCGGGACGGATCCAGGTTGATCGCCATCGCCCAGCCGCGGGACGCGGTGCTCGGCACGATGGCACTGATCGACCCGGACAAGACCGCGACCGAGCTCCAGATCTTCGCACTCCAGCGGGGCGCGATCGCGCTCGCGATGGAGCTCGCGCACCAGAAGGTGCTCGCGGAGACCGAGCTCAGACTTCGGCGCGACCTCGTCGAGGATCTGATCGACGGCTCGGAGGAGGAAAGCGTCCTCACCCGCGCCAACGCGCTCGGGATCGACCTTCTCCTCGCCCACCAGGTGGCCGTGTTCACGGCCAAACCGGCCGGCAACGGCGACATGGTGCTCCGTGCGGTGGAGAACGCTGCGAGCGGACTTGGACTGCGGTCGGTGCTGGCCCGGCATAGCGGCATCGTGGTCTTGATCATCCAGACCGATGGCGATCTCAAGGAAGAGGCCTGGCGCGAGATCCACACCCGGGTGAGCCGACGGCTACGCCCATCCGTCACGTCGATCGGCGTCGGGAGGGTCTGCACCGGCGTTGCGGCGTTTCCGCGGTCCTGGCGAGAGGCGACCCGGGCACTCCGGGTACGACAACACTCAACCGAACCGGACGGCGTGACCTCGTACGGCAAGCTCGGCCTCTACGGTCTCCTCGCACGAGGGGAAAGCCAGGAGGAGATCGAGTCGTTCGTTCGGGAGTGGCTGGGCGCCCTGATCGACTACGACGAGGAGCACAACACCGAGCTGACCAAGACGTTGGGGCGCTACCTCGAGTGCGGCGGCAGCTACGACGACACCGCCGACGCCCTGACGATCCATCGCAGCACCGTGCGCTACCGGCTGCAGCGCATCCGCGAGGTCGCCGACGTCGATCTCGGCGATGTCGAGCAGCGACTCAATCTGCATGTCGCCGCCCGCGCCTGGGCGCTGCTGGCGGACCCGACCTGAACTACACGCTTCCGGGATGTTTGCACGAGGGCCCGCCACCAAACTCGAAGACGTGCGGTTAACGCTCGGACCGGCGGGCAGCGCGCCATACGCTGGCCGGCCCGCCGGTCCGACGTACGGCACACCTGCTGAGCTCGCCAGGAGGTAGGTCATGCGTCACAGGAGCAGCGACCCCACAGATCTGCAGAATTCCGGTCCGGATGGTAGGACGGACGACGCTGGCGCGGCGGAGGACGCTCGCGAGGCGGCCACCGAACGGTCCGAAGAGATGGACCTCGCCGCCGACGCGTTGGTCAGATTGGAAGACCAGCTTCGGCATACGACTGCGGATCTGGACCACCTGATCGAGCGGTACCAAGGAGACCTGGCCCGGGCGGCGGCCACCGAACGGGCGCGAGTTGCGACTGCCTGGCTCCCTATCGTCGACAGTCTCGAGCTGGCGTTGCGACACGCGGAAGACGACGCGAAGACATTCGACGCCATCCGCGTCGTTCTTCAGAAGGCGGTCGCCGCCCTGGCCGACCTCGGTTTCCCTCGGTTCGATCCCTACGGACAGGACTTCGATCCGCTGTTGCATGAGGCGGTCGGGACCGTACGGGACGTGGCCGATCACGGAACCGTGGTCAATGTGACCCGGCCAGGTTATGGAACTCCGGACGGCCTGCTTCGCTAGGCCGGCGTCGTCGTGGCGAAGCGGTAGTCAGTCCCCGCGACCTAGATCGTCTCAACGGCCGTCGTCACGATCGCCTTCGTCACGAGGGCCGTCGAGGACACCCGTCCAGCTCGTCGATGAACAGATGGTGCTGCCGCAGGGTCAGCTCACACTCGGGACTCACCGCGGCAAATCGCAAGCGGCCGCCGAGCGTGCGCAGCCGCCTCGCGACCACGACGAGCGCGGCTACTCCGACCCGATCGGTGGCATTGACCTGGCCCAGATCCAGATCCAACCGCGCAATCCCCTCGTTCACCAGCTGGACCAGGTGATGGCGCAGCCAGCGAGCCTCGGTCAGGGTCAACATGCCCACAATGCACACGTCGGCCGATGAACCCTCTCGCCGAACCTGGATCGACGTTTCCTCATCGACTAGACCAGCGACCATCGTTCGCTCCTCCTGTCGAACCCCGTCCTAAGGTGGGCATTTCGATCCTCCCAACTCAGGCCGCGACCCCACATCCCTCAATCGAGTAGCTCTCCCGTTGGCAATACCCGACATGCCGCAAATGGGCCCGTCGCCTGCCAACGCGGTCAACGCGAACGCCACGGTCACCACCGCCGAGGCTGTGGGATCGTCCCGGGGAGTGTCGTGGATGGGCCTGGCCGCCGAGCGAGGAACGAGCGAGGCTGGTTGACCGAGCCGGGACGATCCCACAGCCTCGGTAAACGGCAAGCGGTTGCTACAACGCCTTGACCGCGTTGACCAGCGACCCCATCGAATCCTTGGCATCCCCGAACAGCAGCGTCGTCTTCTGATCGAACAGCAGGTCGTTCTCGATCCCGGCGAAGCCCGGCCGCATCGACCGCTTCATGAACACGATCTGGCGGGCCTGGTCGGCGTTCAGGATCGGCATGCCGTAGATCGGAGCGCCGGGCGTCGTACGCGCCGCCGGATTCACCACGTCGTTGGCGCCGACGACGAGCACCACGTCGGCCTGCTTGAAGTCGCCGTTGATGGTGTCCATCTCGCGCAGTTGTTCGTACGGCACCTGCGCCTCGGCGAGGAGGACGTTCATGTGCCCGGGCATCCGGCCGGCGACCGGGTGGATCGCGTAGTCGACTTGGACGCCACGCTCACCGAGCAGCTCGACGAGCTCGCGAAGGGAGTGCTGCGCCTGGGCGACCGCGAGGCCGTAGCCCGGCACGATGATGACCCGCTCCGCGTAGCCGAGCAGGATCGCGACGTCCTCGGGCGACGTCGACTTGACCGGCCGGTCGCTGACCTCGCCGGCGCCGAGCGTCGACCCGCCCTTCAGGGCGCCGAACAGGATGTTCGGGAGCGAGCGACCCATCGCGTTGGCCATCAGCTTGGTCAGGAAGGTTCCGGATGCGCCGACCAGGGTGCCGCCGACCAGCAGCAGCGTGTTGTCGAGCACGTAGCCGCCGGCCGCCACGCTGAGTCCGGTGAACGCGTTGAGCAGTGAGATGACGATCGGCACGTCGGCGCCGCCGACCGGCAGGACGAGCAGCGCGCCGAGCACCAGGCCGAGCACGCAGACGGCGACGCCGAGCCACAGGGACGCGTCGAGGACGATCACTACCGACAGGCCGACGACCAGCAGGAGCGAGGCGCCGAAGGCGATCGGCAGCCCGTTGAACACGACCGGCCGGCCGGTCATCATCTCCTGCAGCTTGGCGAAGGTCACCATCGAGCCGGCGAAGCTGACCGCCCCGATGGCGATCGTGAACGCCGTCGCCGCCAGCGTGAACTCCTGGACCGAATCACCGAGCGGCGCCAGGTCGTTGAGCTCGAGCAGCGCCACGAGTGCGGCCGCGCCACCGCCGACACCGTTGAAGAGCGCCACGAGCTGCGGCATCTGCGTCATCTTGACCCGGCGGGCACCGATCGCGCCGGCAACGGCGCCGAACGCGATGGCGGTCAGGATCGGTCCGATGTGTTCGAGGTCGTCGGTCTCCCAGAACACGACGACGCAGGCGATCAGCGCGCCGGCGGCACCGATCAGGTTGCCGCGCCGGGCCGTACGCGGGGAGGACAGTCCCTTCAGGGCGATGATGAAGCAGACCGCCGCCAGGAGGTACGCCAGTTGCACCCAGGTGGGGGTCACGCCGACTCCTCACCATCGGCACGAGGCTGCTGTCGTTTCTTGCCGCTGAACATCTCGAGCATCCGATCGGTGACGACGAAGCCGCCGACCATGTTGAGGGTGGCGAGGACGACCGCCGCGAGGCCGACGACCAGCGCAGGGGTCGAGTCGGCCGTGCCGGTGACCAGGATCGCGCCGATCAGGATCACGCCGTGGATCGCGTTGGCGCCGGACATCAGTGGAGTGTGCAGCGTCGGCGAGACCTTTGAGATCACCTCGACGCCGACGAAGACCGACAGGATGAAGATGGTCAGCCAGACCACGGACTCAGTCACGCTTGGGTCCCTTCTGCCTGGTCTTCGACCAGGGGCGGCTCGGACGTGCCGTCGGGCGGTTGGTCCGCCCGCTCTCCGGTCAGCAGCTCACGGGTCGCCTCGTGCATGACCTGGCCGTCGTGGGTGACGCAGCAACCGGCGACGATCTCGTCCTTGAAGTCCGGCGCGAAGCCCTCCTCGCCGGTCATCAGGGTCAGCAGGTTGACGATGTTCTGCGCGAGCAGCTGGCTGGCCGGCGCCGGCATCTGGCTCGGGACGTTCATGGCGCCCCAGACGTCGGCGTTGCCGATCCGGACGATCTTGCCGGGCTCGGCGCCCTCGACGTTGCCACCGGCCTCGGCCGCGAGATCGACGACCACCGAGCCGGGACCCATCTGCTCGACCATCGAGCGAGTCACCAGCATCGGGGCCCGCCGGCCCGGTACGGCTGCGGTCGTGATCAGCGCGTCGGCCGCGGCGATGTACGGCGTCAGCAGCTCGCGCTGCCGGTCGGCGCGATCCTCGGTCATCTCGCGGGCGTAGCCTCCGGCGCCCTCGAGCGTGTCGAGCTCGAGATCGATCGCCTGGGCCCCCATGGACCGGATCTCCTCGGCGGCGGCCGCTCGTACGTCATAGGCCTTGACGACCGCACCGAGTCGCTTGCAGGTCGCGATCGCCTGCAGACCGGCGACCCCGGCACCGAGTACGACGACCTCGGCCGGCGGCACCGTGCCGGCGGCGGTCATGTTGAGCGGGAACATCCGGCGCAGGTGCTCGGCGGCGACGATCGCGCAGCGATAGCCGGCGACCAGTGCCTGCGAGGACAGCGCGTCCATCGACTGGGCGCGGGAGATCCGCGGAACGAGTTCGAGAGAGAACGACGTGATCTCGCAGTCGCGGAGGTCGACGATGCGGTTCCACTCACCGACCGGCAGGAACGAGATCGTCACCGCGCCGGCCCGAAGGCCCCGGATCTGCCCGGTACGCAGCGGCTGGACCGACAAGATGATGTCGGCGACCGAGACGGCGGCACCGGTCACCGCTGCGCCGGCATCGCGGTAGTCCTGGTCCGAGTGTCCGGCAGCCTCGCCCGCACCCGGCTCGATGGCGACCTCGTAGCCGAGTCCGACCAGCTTGCCCACGAGTTCCGGGACCAGCGCGACGCGTCGCTCAGCGTCGACGGTCTCCTTGACGACAGCGATGTTCACTCGGGGCACCGTAGTGGGCAATCCCACCTCCCGACCACCCAGAGAGACAGGTATCTCACATGAGTCCACAGTACGGCGCGAAATTGCGACGATTCGGGCGTTCGACGTGGCCGACGGCGGAGCCGCGGTCGGTACCGTTTCTACGTGACACATCCTTACTGGCCGCTGTTCGATCTGCGGCTGACGACGCCGGACCTCACGCTCGCGGTCGCGACCGAGGCCGACCAGGTCCCGCTGTCCATTCTGCTGCCGGACGACGTCGAGCTCGACCCAGCCCTGCCCGAGTACGCGTTCGACGACAACCGCATCAGCCGCGGTGTCGCGACGCACCAGGCGTACTGGAAGGTCTTCGGCGACTGGCGTACTGAGTCGTGGATGCTGCCGTTCTCGGTGTTCCGGGGTGACGAGCTGATCGGGGTGCAGCGCATCGAGGGTGAGGACTTCCTCGCCACGCGTACGGTCGACAGCTTCTCCATGCTGAGCCCGGAGGTCCGGGGCAAGGGCTATGGCAAGCAGATGCGCGACGCCGTGCTCGCCCTGGCCTTCGGCCCACTGGAGGCGGCCCGCGCGATCACCTCGGCCTGGCAGGACAACCACGCCTCGCTCGGCGTCTCGCGGGCCGTGGGCTACGTGGCGAACGGCGAGGCGCTCTGTCGTCGTGGCGAGGGCGTCGACGTCATGGTGCACTTGCGGCTGACCCGCGAGGACTGGCTGGCCCGGTCGGATCGGCCGCCGGTCGAGATCAGCGGCTTCGAGCCGTGCCGGCCGCTGTTCGGGCTCTGACCCAGGCTCCGACCCACTCGCCGGTCACGGGACGTGCGGCAACGGCCAGCTCTCACCGGTGCCGCTGTCGATGAGCGCCGCCCGGTCGACACGAGCCGCGAGCGGGAGGATCTCGTACACGGCCGCGGCGAGGATCGGGAGCATCGGAAGCGGCACCCGTGGGGCGATCGTGCAATGCGGCATCCAGGCGCCCGGCTCGTAGTGCCGATGCAGCTCCGCGCCGGTCGCCGTCACCGCGGCGACCACGACCTCCTGCCGGCTCGCGAGATCGCTGGCGACGGCGGGGACCAGCCAGGATCGACCACGGCGGAACAACCCGAGTCCGTCGAACCGTAGCCCGATCGCGCCGCCGTCCGGCAGAGCAGACACCGCACGGTGGATCGCGTCGACATCACCATCGCGGACCACGGCGTACGACACGTGCGGGACATGCCGCCCATGTGTATGTGACCGCAGTGTCGGCACGCCGAGGTCCTCAAGCCGATCCCAGAGGCCACGCAACGCGCGTTCGGTCTGTCGGTCGAACAGCAAACATGCCGCGAGCGCCACGGGGATCGACTCTCAGTAGTAATACGGAAAGCGAGACCAATCGGGATTGCGTCTTTCGAGGAAAGCATCGCGACCCTCGGCAGCTTCATCGGTCATATAGGCCAAACGGGTCGTTTCACCAGCGAACAACTGCTGTCCGACCAGCCCGTCGTCGATCAGATTGAACGCATACTTCAGCATCCGCTGCGCGGTGGGGCTCTTGCCGTTGACCTGGCGGGCCCAGTCGAGGGCGACCGACTCGAGCTCGGCGTGCGGTACGACCGCGTTGACCATGCCCATGCGATGCGCCTCGTCCGCGGAGTAGGTCGAGCCGAGGAAGAAGATCTCCCGGGCGAACTTCTGACCGACCTGGCGAGCCAGGTAGGCCGAGCCGAAGCCGCCGTCGAAGCTCGCCACGTCGGCGTCGGTCTGCTTGAACCTGGCGTGCTCGGCCGACGCGATCGTCAGGTCGCAGACGACATGCAGGCTGTGGCCGCCGCCGGCCGCCCACCCGGGCACGACACAGATCACGACCTTCGGCATGAACCGGATCAGCCGCTGGCACTCCAGGATGTGCAGCCGGCCCAGTCGGGCGCTGTCGCCGTCGGCGGCATCGGCGGCGGCAGACTCTGAGTCGGCGGCCGGATCGGCGCCCTCGTCGTACTGATAGCCCGACCGCCCCCGGATCCGCTGGTCGCCGCCGGAGCAGAACGCCCAGCCGCCGTCCTTGGGCGACGGACCGTTGCCGGTCAGCAGGACGCAGCCGACGTCGCTCGACGTCCGCGCGTGATCGAGTACGCGGAGCAGCTCGTCGACCGTATGCGGCCGGAAGGCGTTGCGTACCTCGGGGCGGTGGAACGCGATCCGTACCGTCCCGTGCTCGACGGCGCGGTGGTAGGTCAGGTCCGTCAGGTCCTCGAAGCGCGGCACGGGCCGCCAGGCAGCCGGGTCGAAGAGCTCCGAGACGGCGGGGTCATCGGTCATGCCGACAGGCTTGCACACGGGTCGGCGAGCCGGTCGCCACGTTGCGCGACCGGCGCAGCCGGTCAGAGCCGGAAGCCGGAGGGGAACGGGTCGGTGGGATCGAGCAGATAGTCGCCGATGCCGGTGAGCCAGGCCCGGCCGGTGATGGTCGGCACGACCGCCGGCCGTCCGCCGACCCTGGTCTCACCGACGAGCCGCCCGGTGAACCGGCTCCCGATGAACGACTCGTTGACGAAGTCGTCGCACAGCCGGAGCTGACCCCGGGCGTGCAGCTGCGCCATCCGGGCGGCGGTGCCCGTGCCGCATGGCGAGCGGTCGAACCAGCCCGGGTGGATCACCATGGCATGGCGGGAGTGCCGCGCCGTCGAGCCCGGCCCGACGACCTGAACGTGGCGGCAGCCTCGGATCTCGGAACGCTCCGGATGCTGCGGCCGGCATTGTTCGTCGACCGCGGCCATGACGGCCAGCCCGGCGTCGATCAGCCCGCGGGACTCGGCCTTGTCCAGCCGGAGCCCCAGCTGCTCGGCGTCCACGATGGCGTAGAAGTTGCCGCCGTAGGCCAGGTCGCATCGGACCGGGCCGATGCCCGGCACGTCGACGGTCGCGTCCAGCTCGTGGGAGTACGACGCCACGCCACTGAACGTGACGGACTCGGCGACGCCGCCGCGTACCTCGACCTCGGCGAGCACCAGTCCGGCCGGCGTGTCCAGGCGTACGGTCGTCACCGGCTCGACGACGGGCACCATGCCGGTCTCCACCAGCACCGTGGCGACTCCGATCGTGCCGTGGCCGCACAGCGGCAGGCAGCCGGACACCTCGATGAACAGCACGCCCCAGTCGGCGTCCGGCCGGGTCGGCGGCTGCAGGATCGCGCCGCTCATCGCGGCATGCCCGCGCGGCTCGTCCATCAGCAGTCGCCGAAGGTCGTCGGCGTTCTCGATGAACCACTGCCGCCGCTCGGCCATCGTCGAGCCGGGCAGCGTGCCGACGCCGTCGGTCACCACCCGGGTCGGCATGCCCTCGGTGTGGGAGTCGACAGCGTGGAACGACCGGACCGACCGCTTCCGCGTCGCCGTCCGTGTCGCCGTTGCCTCCGTCGGTCGCGTCATCCGGCGCGGGACGGGACCTGATCCCGGCTGATTCCGTGGGCACTGTCGTACTCGCCGGTGAGCCGGGCGACCTTGATGGCCAGGTGCAGCGCAAGCCGCTCCAGGCCGTCCTTCAGGTCGGTGTCGGCGAGCTGCTCGACCCGCTGCAGCCGGTAGTAGAGCGACGTCCGATGCAGGTTGAGCCGCTCCGCGGTGACCTGGGCATTGCCGGCGACGTCCAGGTAGGTCTCCAGCGTCTCGACCATGGGGTGTGCCTCGGGTGAGTCGAGCAGCGCACGCAGGCCGGCATGGGGGACGAGGGGCATCTCGCCCATGCTCGCCAGCCGGACGACGATCTGGTTGACGCCGAGCTCGGACCAGTAGACGAGGTCGTCCATGCCGGGAAGCACGACGGCCGCATCGACCGCCATCCGGGCTTCGCGGTAGGACTCGGCGGCGAGGTCCAGCCGGCCACGGTGGCCCCCGACGCCGACGATGACCGAACCCCCAAGCCGGCTGGCTCGAAGCTCGGCGCGCACCGAAGCAGCGAGCGCGCTGACCCATCGATCGAGCCGGCCCGCCCGGTCCGACGGCGACGCGACCAGCACGACGCCGTGGTCCTTGCGCACCACATGGAGGGCGGACTCCCGGCGAGCTACCCGCAGGTGCTTGACCAACCCCTCGGACAACGGCTCCTCGATGTCGACGGACTCGCCGGGCACCTCCGGCGTGCCCTGCACGACGATGACCACGACGCCGTCGGGCGCGGTGAAGTCACCGTCCTCGTCGAGGATCTGGGCTGCCTCGGCGGAGTTGGACGACGAGAGCAGGCTCTGCACGGCGTCGGCCAGGCGTGCCGACGACAGCGACTTCACGACGCTGTCGCGGTGCAGCACGACGGCCAGCCGCTGCGCGTCCTGGAGGCACACGTCGACCTCGTTGGGGTCGATCGACTCGTCAGGGTCGATGAACCAGAGATAGCCGAGTGCCCGGTTCTTCCACAGGATGGGAATGCACAGCCGGGACAGCATGCCGAGTTCGGAGTTGGCCGGCACTCGTACCGGCTTGAGGGCCTGACGTACGCCGAGCGAGGTGAGCCAACGGGTGACATCACGCGAGGCCTGGCGACGCAGGATGGACGACTCCCGGACGTCATCGATCGGTTGATCGTGCGAGCTGTAGGCGATCAGCCTGAGGGAGCGGTCTTCGAGAACGGCGGGGCGATTGAGCCTCCCAGCCAGGTCATCGACGATCTGCTGGACGGTTGGTTCCACGACACCTCCGGGCGGCAGGGAGGAGAGACACACTGCGGGCAACCCGAGAGGATGTGTAATGTCACATGTCGCGCCCCAAATTTTACGATTAGCGCAGTGCGGGCGCAAGGGTTAGGACGGTCCGCATATCCGGATCATTCGCCCTGTCCGGCCCATTCTCGACGCACGTGCCCGACATGAGTACGCAGCAGCGCCTCCAACGCGACACCGTCGCCCGCGGCCAGTAAGTCGCACATCTGGACGTGTTCGGCGGCCGACGCCGTGAGCCGCCCCCGGCGGACCAGCTCGGACAGGCCGTAGAGCCGAGACTGCGCCCGGAGGTCCCGGACGATCTCCACCAGGCGGAGGTTGCCGCCGAGGGTCAGCAGCTTGCTGTGGAACTCACGGTCGGCGTCGATGTAGCTGATCAGATCGGCGGTCGCGGCGGCGTCGATGATGGCCTGGGCCAGCGGACGCAGCTCGGCAACGTCGGCCGGAGTGGCTCGCTGCGCGGCGGTCGCACCGGCCGGCGGCTCGAGGAGCAGCCGGATCTCGGCGATCTGGTCGAGCTCGTCCTCGGAGACACCGGTGACCTGGAAACCCTTGTTGCGTACGACCTCGACCAGGCCCTGCTTGACCAGGTCGAGCATGGCTTCGCGTACCGGCGTCGCGGAGACGCCGAACTGCACGGCGAGAGCGGGCGCCGAGTAGATCCGGCCGGGCTCCATCTGGCCGGTGACCACGGCAGCTCGTAGGGCATCGGCCACCTGTTCGCGCAGGTTCTCGCGGTGCGAGAAGGACGGAAGTCCCAAGGTCGCCTCTCCGGCCATGGTCCGCGTCACCTCCCCAGCTACCGCCCGCTCGCCGTCAGTTGACCGCGAGCTCGTCGATCTGGTCCTGCAGCGTGTCGGCCGACAATCCGCCCGGCCAGCCGCGCAGCAACTGACCGCCCTTGCTGATCAGCGCGATCAGCGGGGGCTCCTCCGCCGCGTATCGAAGCCATATCTTCCCTGACGCATCGGTGCCAACCGGGTACGCCACGTTGTTGTCTTCAACGTACTGGCGGACCTCGTCCTCGGAAGACATGCCGGCGATGCCGAGGAAGAGCACCACGTCCTGGTACTTGTCGACCAGGTCGTTGATCGCAGGCTGCTCCTCCTTGCAGATCTCGCACCAGCTCTCGAAGAAGATCAGCACCACCGGCCGGTCGGCCCACTGGTCCGCGGCGGACAGGGTGTCGCCGCCGAGCAGGGTCAGGTCGAACGTCGGGGCCGCCGGCGCGGTCTTCGGCGGCGCCCGGAAGCTGACGTCGTCGGGCACCGGACCGGGGAGCGCCGCCGCCGACTCGTCCGGCGAGTCCGCCGCCGACGAGCAGCCGATGAGTAACGCGGCCACGAGGAACGTCGCGGCCAGGCATGCGCGGATCACTTCAGGTCCACCTCCGGAATGTCGTCCATGTTCCGGTTGGGCCGGATCGGCTTCGGCGGCCGGCCGTCGATCGACAGGGTGGCATGCTCCACCGAATTCACCCCGGCGACGTCGAGCATCATCACGCAGATGGTGGGCTGCCGACGGTCGCCGAGATCGAGGTTCCACGCCTTCTCCGAAGTGCCCTGCGGCAGGCTGCCGGACGCTACTGTCCGGCCGTCGGCGTCCTGGATGACGTAGGACGCCTCGGGATGCGCGTACCGGAAGGCGTTGGCGCCTGCGCAGGGCACGTCGGGAGGGCGGATGTTGCCGTCGGGGATGACCAGCCGGACCTTGACCGAATCCTCCGGCGTATCACTCTCGGCCGAGGAGGCGCAGCCGCCAAGGGCAGTGGCGGCTACCGCCAACGTGAGGAGACCGACCCGCCAATCCATGCGGCAACCTATCGCGTGTCTCGGACGTGGACGACGCAGGTCGCCTGGGCCGAGGCCGACGGATCGCTCTCCGACGTCGCGGTCAGCGTCACGGTCGTACTCGGCTGCGGGTCGTCCACGTCCTGGCGGATGACGTCGACCGGAACCGAGACGGTCTCGCCGGCACGAGCGGTCGTGAGTGCGCTCGGCAACTGGGCCTCCCATCCCTCGCCACTGGAGTCGACCGAGAGCCGGTAGACGTCGGAGTCGAACACCGCACTGATGTCGTCGGTGTCGGGCTGTCCGGCCGTGGTCGCGCCTGGCTGACCGGAGTTGGTCACCGGGAACTCGCACATCGCCGCCTTGCCCGGCCGTACGCCACGGACGCTGCCCTTGGCCGCCTCGACGCCACGGGCCTGCGGGCCGGCGCCGTCCAGGGACCGCACGGCAACCGTGTACGACAGGACGCCTTCGGCATCGCGCTTCAGGTCGATGACGTAGAACTGCAGCCGGTTGGGCCCGTCGGTCCACTCGTACTCCGAGCCGGAGTTCGTGCCGGCGTGGAAGGCCGCGTCGTTGAGCTGCCGGTGGTCGGCGATGGTCGCCATCACAGGCTCGCCGCCGGGGTTGTCGGCGTCGCCCGGCCGGTAGTAGTCGACCAGCCCGATGTCCTGCGGGTTCGCGTCGATCACCCAGTTGAAGCAGTTGTAGCCGCAGGTGTTGCCCTCACCGGTCTTGTTCTTGGTGATGAGCACGCCGTGGTCGGGAAGGAACGAGTCGAAACCCATCCGATCCACGACCTCCATCGTGTACTGGTCCCAGCCGGTGTTGCCCTGGCAGAACGGGTCGGTGTTGATGTTGCAGTCCGGCGTCCGGTCCGGTCGGCCGTCGCCGTCCAGTCTGATCTTCACGCCGGACGTGCCCTGCGCTCCCGGATCGACCTCTCGTGCCGTGACGTGGACGACCGCGACGCCGGTGTCGGCGAGCGCTTCGCGACTCAGGTCCACGACGTTCTGCGACGGCATGATGCCCATCGTGATCTTGTTGCGCAGCAGCAGACCGGCCGGGCTCCAGCCGCCCATGTCAGGCGGGACGACCCAGCGCATGTGATGTCCACCGGGGCCGTTGAACGAGCCACGGTCCATCATGTCCCAGGGCGCGGCTCCGACCCGGTGGAACGGTTGCGGTGGATTCTGCCGGTCCGTGAACGGGTTGTTGTTGTTGTCCCCGATCCGGAAGAACGTGTGCGCCATCTCGTGGGTGATCGTCCCGGAGCTCTCGCCCTGCCGGATCGACGACTGTCCCCACAACTGCGCACCGGCACGCCACGACGTCCAGTCGACATAGCGGCTGCGCACCCAGTTGGGCATCTCGTTGTTCGGGTCGACCGACGGCGGCGGTCCCCAGGAGTCCGGCACGTCCTCGCGAGTACGGAACATCATCTCGCCGAACTCCTGCCAGACACTGGTCTCGTCGTACCCGGCGTAGACCCGGATCACCCGGTCATAGCCACAGCGGCCGGTGCAGTTCTGATCGGCGTGCCACAGCGCGTCGGCGTCGTTCTCGAGGTTGCCGTTGCAGGTGGAGCCGGGCGGACAGCCCTCGCCCTCCTGACCGATGTCGTTGATGCCGTACTCGAACAGGTTGCGCGGCATCCGGTATGGGCCGAAGGAGTCGATCTGGTTGACGCCGACCTGGCCGCGGCTCTGCTCCATCCAGTACTCGTGGATGGTCCGGCCGTGGTTGAGCGCGCTCGGCTCCATGTAGTAGTCGCGGTAGAACTCCGGCACGTCATCGCGCGGGATCGGATCGATCTGCGGGTTGCCGAACGGATCACTGCCCTTGGGCTGGGTCATCACGAACGGCTGGTCGGGGAAGTCGACCGCCACGACGGCGAGCTTGAGGCCCTGCTTCGACGGCTTGGTGTTGGGATTGTTCCAGTCCGTGTGGGGGATGTCCTGCCAGTCGTCCCACGTCATGTCGTACTGGTTCTGCCAGTGCTGTGGGTCGATCGGATTCGGCTCGAAGGATCCCTGCGCCGCCACCGGAGTGGAATCGGGCGGCAGGGACTGTCCGGGCGTCGCGGTCAGTGACAGCGCGGCTCCAGCCGCCGCCACCACCGCCAGAGTCGAACGCGTCAGTACGAGCCTGCGTCTCACAGAGGTACACCGCCTCCGCCGGAGTCGTCGCGGGCATTACCCGACGTGTCGGCCCGGCCTCCCGACGCGCCTTCTGCGCACGCTAATGAACCGTCAGGGCCTGGTCACCGGATGCATGCACGAAGTCGGAACACCGCTGTCGTACATCTGTCGAGACCGCCGAGGCACAGCACAGCCGGTCGCTGGCGGCCCGCGGCCGAGAGTTGGCGTGAGATTCAGGTTTTCGCCGCCAGGATCCTGAATCTTGCGCCACCTTCCGGCTCGACGAGCCGACGCGGCCCCGCTCAGAAGCCGAGGCCGGCCACGCCGCCCTCGATCGGCAGCCGGACGTGGCTCACCTTGACCTGCAGGTCGATCGTCGCGGGCTCGGCACCCTCGGGGGCGAAGATCCGGTTGTCCTTGCCGGTCACGACGAGACCGATCCGCCGGCCGGCCGGGAACACGTAGTCCTTCGGCTGCTGATCGAACCGGACGATGTATTGCCGCTGCGGGTTGATCGGGTCCTCGGCCCAGAGGGTGCGGTTGCTCTTCACGTCCATCCAGCCGCGAGTGACGAGCACGTTGCCGTCAGCGGTGTTGCTGTTGTCGGCGGCGTAGTCCATCAGGACCGCGGAGACGTTGGCGTTGCCGCTGAATCGCGCATTGAGCTGGACCGATGGCGTCCCGCTGAGATGCACGTCATGCGTCAGCACCGGCGACAGGTAGACCTTGCGGTAGGTCTGCGGGGTGAACGCGTTGCGCACGATGGCGTTCTCGCTCGCCGTGTAGCTCTCGGTGAAGACGTCATGAGCCGGCGCATCCTCGGCCTGAATCGCGGAGAGGCCGCCGGGCGCCGTCCCATCGGCCGAGGGGGTCAGGTAGACGTCGACGTCCTCGGTGCCCGGCACCGGCCAGTTGGAGTACGTCGTCCAGCCGAACGGAGCCCGCACGCTCTGGACGTCGACCTGCGGCTCGCCCATCACGCCGGTGTCGAGGCCGTACAGCCAGTGGTCGAACCAGCGATGCAGCACCGGCGCCCAGCGGGCGTTGTCGATGTTGGCCGGGCTCGTGTGGGCGCCGCGGTGCAGCCACAGTTTGCGCGGCACGTCGTACTGCTTGAGCTTGTTCCAGAACTCTCCGAAGTTCTGGGACTGCACGTTCCAGTCGGTCAGTCCGTGCACCAGGAAGACGCTGGCGTCGATCTGGTCCGCGTCGTTGAGGTAGTTGCGGGCGTCCCAGTAGGCGTTGTAGTTGCCCGTATGGCGTTCGGCCGCCTTCACGAGGTCGACCATCTCGTCGTCACAGGCCCGATAGTCGTTGCCCGTCTGGGTGTTGGGCACACTGATCGGCGCCGGATCGCGGGTGAGTACGCCGCCGGCCAGCGGGTCGAAGTAGCCGGTCTTGACGGCTCCGTTGGCGCGGAAGTAGTTGTACCAGTTGCTGATGGCCGCGATCGGCACGACGGTCTTGAGTCCCTCCACCCCGGTGGCCGCCACTCCGATCGGCAGCGTGCCTTCGTACGAGACGCCGATCAGCGCACTGTTGCCGGTGCTCCACGTCGCCTCGACCGGGTCGCCACCCGTCCGAGCGGTGTAGGCAGTGCCGTCGCCGTGCAGCCATTTCACGACGGATTCGATGCCAGCCACATCGGACCGGCCGCCGGTCGCGGGACAGCCGGTGGACGTGCCGGTCCCGGCCATGTCGGCGTTGATCACCGCGTATCCGCGCGCGAGGAAGTAGTTCGGGCTGTACGGCAGCGCCGGCGGCGACTCGACCTCGTCGCCGAACACGTCGATGCCGAGCTCGGTGAGGTAGTCGTTGACCCAGCCGAACGCGCGGGTGCCGCGGTTGTACGGACTCGGGTCGATGATGGCCGGCACCTGCAGCTCCGACGCTGGCACGTTCGGCCGCCGGATGCGTACGCCGATGCGGTCGTTGCCGGGCTCACCGTCGGAGTCGACCGAGCTCTCGACCCAGACGGTCTCCTCGATGGCGTCCTCGACGTCGAAGACCGGCTCGGTCTCCTCGCCGTCCGGGCTCGCCCCGAACAACTGCTCCGCTGTCGGGTCGTCCGCCTGCGCGGGAAGCACGGCGGCGACCGTCGTGAGCCCCAGGACGAAACTGATGCCGACGGCTGACCACCGGGCGGACTTCCGATGCGGCGACCAGCGCCCACGTCGTGCTGCCATCTCCGAGTCACTCTCCTCGCTCGATCTGAGCGATCCCCACCCGAGCCGCGGATCTGGTCGTGTGGCCTGACCGTAAACCGGGACCAACCCACCCGGCACCGGACACGTGACGGAAGTTCGGCCGTCCCGATTCGTCCCCTGTCGTAACAGATCTCCGGGATGCGACAAGCGTCGGCGCGATGCCTCGGAGCTTCCGACAGATGCTCGGTGACCCTCGCTCCGCCGCTGCCTACGTTCGTGAACACCCGCACGGCTCGCAGGAGGGACCTCCCATGACCAGGCGCCTGACGGCCACGATCGGATTGGGAGCGCTCGCCTTGACCGGCGGCGCGCTCACCATGCTTCCGGCGCAGGCCGCTCCATCCGATCCGGCTCAACGACAAGTCGACGTCTCGATCGGCGATCAGGGCCAGGTGAACATCGCCGGCACCGGACTCGTGCCCGTCGTCATCCACGGCGGCGACGGCATCGACGCGACCGCGGTGGATCCGACCTCGATCGTCGTCGGCGACGGGGTGGGACCGGCTCGCACCAGCACCGGCGGCGTCATCGCCAACCTCGTCGACATGGACGGCGACGGCTCGCAGGACCTGGTCGTCCACGTCGACCAGGCGGATCTCCGTGCCACCGACGACCTGACGACCGGCGTCGCGCAAGTCGAGGTCACCGCCGACGCGGCCGACGGCAGCACCGTTCAGGGCGTCGCGAGCGTACGTCCCGAGGCCGTGCTCGAGGTCAAGTTCACCGAGGCATCGCACGGCCAGTCCCTCGCGGCTGCCGAGGACGCGCTGGCGAGCTACGACGTCCGGCAGCTGTCGCCGTTCCTCAACGCGGCAGCGTCGCAGCGACTCGATGCGAACACGGTCGGCACGGCGGCCGACGCCGCGAGCGCACCGGATCTGGCGTCGTGGTACACGCTGACGCTGCCCGCCGACACCGACGTCACCGAGGCGCTGACCTCACTGCGGGCGCTTCCCGAGATCGACTACGCCGGGCGGGCACCAGGCATGGCGCCGCCGCCGGAGCAGCCGGCGACGCCGGACTTCCGGGGACTGCAGCGATACTTCCGGACCGCCGCCGAGAACGGCATCGACGCCGACTTCTCGCGGGCCGATCCGCGCACCCGGGGCGAGGGCATCAAGATCGTCGACCTCGAGTACGACTGGAACGAGCACCACGAGGATCTGCAGCTCCCCGACCCGGGCACCGACGTCGGCGGCGACGCCTTCGACAAGTACAAGGGCTTCA
>Ga0209382_10000759_pt1 | contig 52099 bp, 58 predicted proteins | sample SoiMetdeltSBSDD5_FD_187599 | JGI IMG/M metagenome (GOLD analysis project Ga0209382, IMG submission 187599) | Bulk soil microbial communities from a Populus tree surrounding site in Tennessee, USA - Soil MetaG P. deltoides SBSDD5 (SPAdes) (version 2) | ecosystem: Environmental > Terrestrial >...
CGCGCGACGACGTCCGCTCGCTCGCGGACCTGTACATGCCGTTCGGCGAGTTCAACGAGCTGATCGGCGTCAGCGCGCAGCTGGCGCTGGCGGAGCGCTACCGGGACGACGACCGCTCGGCGACGTAAGCGGCCAGCGCGGGCTCCCATGGCCGCAGATCGTCCTCGCCGAGCGCGGCGAGGTGGGCGTGGCCGAGCACGGAATAGGCGGGCCGGCGAGCCTTGGCGCCGTACTCCGCGGCGGTCACGGGCGTGACGTTCGCGGAGACGCCGGCGAGCTCGAGCGCGCGCCGCGCGAAGTCGTACCAGCTCACCTGTCCCGCATTGGTCAGGTGGTAGACCGGGTGGGCGACCTTCGGCAGAACCTTCCAGACCTTGCGCGCGAGATCGAGCGTGTAGCTCGGACACAGCACTTGATCGGACACGACGCGCAGCGCGCGCCCCTCGCGCGCCAGGCGCAGCATCGTCTCCACGAAGTTCCCCTTACCCTTCCCCTGAAAGCCGGCGAGGCCGAAGAGCCCGCACACGCGAAAGATCACCGCGCGCTGGCAGCGCTCGAGCGCCAGCCGCTCGCCGGCGAGCTTCGACTCGCCGTAGACGCTGATCGGCCGCGGCGGATCGGTCTCGACGTAGGGCGTTTGCTTGGCGCCGTCGAAGACGTAGTCCGTCGAGAAGTGGACCAGCCGCGCGCCGGCCGTCCGGCAGACGTCGGCCAGCGCGCCCACCGCCTCGGCGTTCAGCGCGAACGCGCTCGCGCCGTCGTCCTCGGCCCGATCGACCAGATTGTAGGCGGCGGTGTTGAGCACGCACGTCGGCCGCAGCGCCTCGAGCACCGCGCGCGTGCGTGCGGCGTCGCGGATGTCGACGTCGCGCGTGCTGAGGGACACGAGCTCACCGGGAAGGTCGAAGGTCCGGACGAGATCGGAGCCGAGCTGTCCGGTGGCGCCGATGACGACGTAGCGCTCGCCGGACGCGTCGTCGCGGCGCGCTGAGCCAGTCACGTCAGCTGGAGCTGGTCGAGATGGCGAGCGCGACGAGGTGGTCGAGATGCCGGATGTCGAAGGGTTTGGGAATGTAGGCGAACACGCCCCCGCCCAGGGCCTCGGCCGCCGCGCGCGTGTCCGCGTTGGCCGTGATCATGATGATGGGGACGTTGACGCCGAGCCCGCGAATCTGCTTGAGCAGCTCGAGCCCGCCCATGCGCGGCATGTGCATGTCAAGGAGGATCAGATCGAACTTGCCGCGCAGCAGGACGATCAGCGCCTCGGCGCCGTCTTTGGCCGATTCGGTCTCGTAGGAGTTCTCGTGGCGGAATTGCCGGAAGAAATCCTTCAGGACTTCCACGACCGGCGCCTCGTCGTCTACGATCAGGACTCGCTTGGTCACTCCGCCCAGTATATGACACCGTCGGCGAAGTTTACGATTCACGCGGCGCCGCTGCCCGGCGCTTCGGAACTGCTCGTGCGTCAAGGCGCGCGCCGATGGCACGGAACGTGTACACCTACCGCGGATACTGTGCAACGTCACTCGTTCGTCACGCCCGCCGACAGCGCGATCGGCGTTGTCGTGAGACGATTCCGTCCATGAGATCGACACCCGAACGCCGCCGGCACCCCCGAGTCCCCGTGTCGTGGCCGATCCGGCTATGGGTCGACGACGAGCCCCTGCTCGGACGCGCGGAGGACGCCAGCCGCAACGGGCTCTGGGTCACGGTTCCGCCCACGACGGCGCTGCGGCTCGGCAAGATCTGCTGGGTCGACGTGCTCAGCGACGAGCTCGGCTCGTTCACGGTCGCCGGCGAGGTTCGCCACGTCAACGGCCGCCGTATCGGGCTCGAGACGACCCGTCCGGTTCCGCTCGCCGGGCTCGAGCCCGCCTGATCCCGCGCGCGAACCACGCGCGACTCCTGGTACGCCCCTCCCGGGCCGGGCGCTCTCGGATGGTATAGTTGACCGCCGTCGAAAAGGCAGGATTCCGCACGTCAGGAGACTTTGACATGACCGCCCTCAAAGATGCGATCGCGGCCGCGATCGACCGCCTCGGCGACGACCTCGAGAAGCTCTCGCGCCGGATCCACGACAACCCCGAGCTCTGCTATCAAGAGGTGAAGGCCGCCTCCTGGCTCACGGAGTTTCTCGCCGCGCAGGGCTTCAAGGTCGAGCGTGGCGTCGCCGGTGTCGAGACCGCGTTTCGCGCCACGATCGAGACCGGCGAGGGCCCGACGATCGCGATCATGTGCGAATACGACGCGCTGCCGTCGATCGGCCACGCCTGCGGCCACAACGCGATCGCGACGGCCGGCGCCGGGGCGGGCGCGGGGCTGGCCGCGGTGCGCGACAAGCTGCCGAAGGGGCGCATCCACGTCGTCGGCACGCCTGCCGAAGAAGGCGGCGGCGGCAAGGTGAAGCTGATCCAGGGCGGCGTGTTCAAGGACGTCGACGCGGCGATGATGGTCCACGGCTTCGACCAGTGGGTCGGCCACATGGATCTGCTCGGGATCGTGCGGGTCGCCTTCGAGTTCACCGGCAAGGCCGCGCACGCCTCGGCCGATCCGTGGGAGGGCGTCAACGCGCTCGACGCGGCCGTGCAGACCTACAACAACGTCAGCATGCTCCGCCAGCAGGTGCGCCCGGACTCGCGGATCCACGGCATCATCACGAGCGGCGGCGCCGCGCCGAACATCATTCCCGAATTCGCCTCGGCGCTGTTCTACGTGCGCTCGATCAACCTCGACTACATGTGGGAGCTGCAGAAGCGCGTCATCGCCTGCGCGCAGGGAGCGGCGAAGGCCGCGGGCTGCACGGTCAAGGTGATCGAACACAACGACACGGTCTACGAGCCGATGAGGCGCAACGAAACCTTGCTCAACACGTACCGCGCCAACCTCAAGGCGCTCGGCGTCGTCGAGGCGCCTCCGCTCGTCGATCGGCTGGGATCCTCCGACGTCGGCAACGTGAGCCAGGTCATTCCGACGATCCAGCCGCTCATGAAGATCGCGCCGGACAACACGCCGATCCACTCGCGCGCGTTCGAGGCGGCCGCGGTGAGCCCACTGGCGCGCACGGGCACCTTGACCGCCGCGAAGGCGATGGCGATGACGACGCTCGATCTCCTGACCGATCCGGCGCTCGTGAAGCGGGCCCAGGACGAGTTCAAGAGGACGAAGTGAGCACGCCCGCCGACCTGAAGCAGAAGGTCGCCGGCGCAGTCGACCGTCTGAGCGACGACCTCGAGGCGCTGTCGCACAAGATTCACGACAACCCGGAGCTCTGCTTCAAGGAAGAAAGAGCGCACGGCTGGCTCACCGAGTTCCTCGAGAAGCACGGCGCTCGGGTCGAGCGCGGCGTCGGCGGCCTGTCGACGGCCTTTCGCGCCACCATCGAAGGATCGGGCCCGGGCCCGACCATCGCGATCATAGCCGAGTACGACGCGCTGCCCTCGATCGGCCACGCGTGCGGCCACAACGTGATCGCCACCGCGGGCACCGGGGCCGGGGCGGCGCTGGCCGTCGCGCTCGGCACCCTGCCCTTCGCGGGCCGGATCCAGGTGATCGGCACGCCCGCCGAGGAGGGCGGCGCCGGCAAGGTCCGATTGATAGACGCCGGCGTCTTCCGCGATGTCGACGCCGCGATGATGATCCACGGGCGCTGCGGCACGCAGGTGTGGCGGCCCTCCCTCGGCATCATCAAGGTCAAGGCCGAGTTCCACGGCAAAGCGACGCACGCGTCGTCCTGGCCGTGGCGCGGCGTGAATGCGCTGAACGCGGTCATCCAGCTCTTCGTCGCGCTCGACCAGATGCGCCAGCAGCTGCGGACCGACGCGCGCGTGCACGGCATCATCGTCAAGGGCGGCGATCAGCCGAACATCATCCCGGAGTACACGCGCGCCGACTTCTACCTGCGCGCGCTCACCAAGGATTACTGTCAGGAGCTGCTCCGCCGCTTCACCGCCTGCGCAGACGGCGCCGCCGCGGCGACGGGCTGCCGGGCCGAGGTGACTGCCGAGTCGATCATCCACGATCCGCTCAGGCCCAACCCGACCATGGCCGACCTCTTCGAGAAGAATCTCGGCGTGATCGGGTTCCCGGTCGATGCGGACGACGGCGAGGCGGGTTACGGCTCGACGGACTGCGGCAACGTGAGCCAGGCGCTCCCGACGATCCATCCGTACATCCGGATCTCCCCGGACGGCGTGCCTGGGCATTCGCGCGAGTTCGCCGAATGGGCGCGCTCGCCGATGGCGCGCGCGGGAATGGTGGCCGGCGCCAAAGCCCTGGCGCTGACGGCGCTCGACCTGCTGGCATCCCCCGACAAACTCAAGGCTGCCAAGGAGGACTTTGCCCGATGAGAGGACTGGCGATCGCCCTTTCTGTGGTCATGCTCGGTATCACCACGGCGAGCGCGGGTGAGATCTCGCTGCGCATCGTCAACGTCGTCACGCCGCAGGACGTGAAGATCTGGGAACCGACCACGATCATGGCGAAGAAGGGCGACACCGTGATGCTCCAGCTCGTCAACCGCCACGCCGACGAGCACGGTTTCGAGATCGCGGCATTCAACGTCAAGGAAGTCGTGGCCGGAGAGAAGACCTCCAACGTGAAATTCACCGCCGACAAAGCGGGCATCTTCCCGATCAAGTGCCAGCTGCATCCCGCGCACGTGGTCGGCCAGCTCCTCGTTCTCGAGTAGTCCTGTTGTCGTCCCGTCCCGGGGCGCTCGCCCTGGCGGCCGCGGCCCTGGCGCTCGGGCTGGCGGCGGGCGCCTCGGGACAGTCATCCGATCTCGCTTCGGGCGCGCGCGTCTTTCGCGAGAACTGCGCCGTCTGCCACGGCGCCGCCGGCGATGGCGCAGGGATGGCCGCGCACCACTTCAAGACACCGCCCCGCGACTTGACCAAGGGTCGATTCAAGTTCCGCTCGACCGCGTCGGGACAGATCCCCACCGATGCGGACCTGACCCGCTCGATCGTCCAGGGCATCCCCTCGACGGGCATGGTCCCGCAGAATCATCTGAGCGACGCCGACGTGCAGGCGGTGATCGCGTTCGTCAAAAGCCTCTCGCCGCGATTCACGGGCGCCACGCCGCCGAAGGCCGTCACGATTCCACCGGCGCCACCGAGCACGCCCGAGGCCGTGGCGCGCGGGGCCACGGTCTACGTGAAGGGCGAGTGCGCGGAGTGCCACGGCAAGGAAGGTCGTGGCGACGGCCCGTCGGCCAAGGACCTGTCGGTCAAGCCGCCGGACCTCACGCGCCGGCCGCTCAAGAGCGGCCCGACCGCGCGCGACATCGTCCGTACGCTCCTGACCGGGCTCGACGGCACCCCGATGCCATCCTATTACCAGGTGCTCGAAGACGACGAGATCTGGGACCTCGCGTACTGGCTCGCCGCGCGCGGCGGCGCGCCAGAGACGACGGACGATGAGCGCGAGGGGTGGCACGTAGTCCAAATGCACCAACGCCGGCCAGGCGGCCGATAAGGGCCCATCTACTTCGTTGGCGCCCTCGGCGGCGCGCTCACCGTACTCGAAGTACGGCTCGCGTGCCGCCTTCGGGCGCCGCCTCGTAGCTGGGCCCTTCTCGGCCGCCTGTCCCCTCGTACCTCCGAGCGTTTCAGCTGCCTGCGGCGGGTTGTTCGCTCCGCGGGCGAGCGTAGGTCAGCGTGTGATGGGTTAGGAGGCGGCCGTCGGTGGTGATGGTTTCGGCCAGGCCGTAGACGAGGCGGCCGCCGAGCTTGACGACGCGGGCGGTGCAGCGAAACGACTCGCGGCGCGCGGCATCCAGGAACGCGGTCGTCATGCCCGCCGTCACCGAGCCGTCCCGCGGGCCGAGGCGAGTCATGATCGCGAGCCACATCGCGACGTCCGCGGCCGCCATGAAGACCTGACCGCTGACGATGCCACCGGGGCGCTCGAAGGCGGCCTGGAACGGGACGTCCAAGGTGCACTGTCCCTCGCCGATCGCGTGCAGCCGAAAGCCGTACGAGCGCGTGAACGCGACGTCCTCGAGGATGCTCCGCAGCTCGGCCTCGGTCGCCGCGAGCGCCATCGTTCAGCCCTCGAACCCGGCGAGCACCTTCCTGGCCTGCTTCAGGTGATCGATCACGTGCAGGCGCCAAACAATCGCGTACGCCTTCCAGTCGAGATCTTCGACCCAGTGCAGCGGCACGACCCGGCCGTGCTCGTCCAGCGCGTTGACGACCATGACGATCGGCGCGCGCGCCTCGGTCGCGAAGCTCGCCGGCACCGCCGCGATCGTTCGGAGGATTTCCCCGTGGATCCGGTCGAGCTCCGCGCGAAGCCAGGGCCACGGGCGGTCGAGCGGCGACTTCGACTGAAGGCCAGCGGGAATCGCTTCGCCGGGCGGTCGGCGTCCGGCCAGCAAGCACCACAGCTCGTCGAGCCCCGGGCGATGCGTCTCGACCAGGTGGTCGACGATCTCCTGGATCGTCCACTCACCCGGCGCCGCCGCCCGCGCCGCGGTCGCCGCCGAGATCGGCGCGAGGAACGCGTCGAGCGCGCCGAAGGCGTCGGCGATTCGCTCGTGAATCACCGTCGGGGCCGCGAGCGTCCCCTTCGTCTTGAAATACTCGCGCGCCTTCGCTTTCGTCTCCGCCACGACGTCGGGGTTCATGAGGCCTCCTTCGCGAGGTAGCGCAGCACCGCGTCGCCGCAGAAACGCGTCGCGTCGCCGACGCGGAACGCCGCGGGGTCGAACGTGAGCTGGAGCGAGATGCCGTCGACGACCGCGAGGATCACTGCCGCGGCGCGCAGGACGTCCACGCGCCGAAAAACGCCGGCACGGATGCCGTGCGCCACCACGGCGCCGATCTGGCGCCGCATCCGCGCGTAAAGCACGGCGTTGATCTCGCGCAATCGTCGGTCGTGCATCATCTCGCCCCAGAACTCGACGAACACGATCCAGAACGCGCGCTCCTCGACCGCCAGCCGCATGCACGCGCCGACGAGCGCCAGGAGCCGCGCCCGCGCGCCCCGCCCGCCGCGCGCCTGGGCTAGGGCGACGCGCCGGTCGAGGTCAGCGGTGACGGTCTCGAGCGCGGCGACCAGGATCGCCCGCTTGTCGGCGTAGTAGTAGTGCAGGATCCCCTGGCTCACCCGAGCCTCGCGCGCGACCTTCTTCATCGTCAGCCCGGAGTATCCGTCGCGCGCCAGGCACCGGATGGTGGCGCGCACGATCTCGGCGCGACGGAGCGGCGCTACACCGCGCTTGGGGCTCATGGCTCTTCTCGTTTATTCTTGATTGGGCGACCAATTATCTTTGTCCGTGCGTGCGACGTCAAGCGCGGGGTGCGGCCGTCGGGAACCCGTGACGACTCGAACAGCGGTGCGGGGAATGCGTGAAGCGCGCGGTGCTGCGCGGACGCGGCGCTACGCGGAGCCGGCCCGCCGGCGCTCGGCGGCGCGCTCGGCCTCGAGCCGCTCGAGCTCGACCGCCGAGTGGTCGGCGAATGTCATCGCCGCGGCGATGGCCGGGTGGCGCTCGCCGATGAGCCGATGCATCGCCTGGCAGATCCGCCGGTACGCCGGATGACCCTGCGGCGCCGTCCTGAGCTCGATCACGTGCATCGCTTCACGGGCGTTCATCTCCATGTAGAAGCGCACGCGATACGCCATCGACACTGCGTACGCCGCGGCGTCGGCCGCGCCGGCCGCCTCGATCGCATCGTGCAGCTCGGCTGACTCGGCCAGCACGCTCCTCCAGTCATCGGCCGCCCCCGCTTCGGCAATCGCGTCGGGCAAGGCGTAGCCGTGCCGCGGCGTGAGCCGCTGCCATTCGAGCGTGAGCAGGCGGTGCCGCTGCAGGTCGCGAAAGGCGCCGTAGTCACCGAGCACGTCGAACCGGTACGCGGTGCGCTCGAAGGCGCGCCCGGGCCTATGGCGGCGATTCAGCCGCTTACCGATGTACGCCGCGAGCACCGCGCTGCGCTCGTCGGCGGTCATGCGCCGCGCGATCGCGTTGAGCTCGGCGTCCGAACGATTCGACACGGCGTAGAGCGCCGCCGCGACCACTTTCGCTTCGCCGTCGGGGTCATAGTCGGTCAAGGTGACCTCATCCGCGGCGGCGAGCTCGGCGCGGCCTGCCGACGCGGGCCCGGGCCCGAGCAGCCGGCGCGCGACGTCGCGGGTTTCCCGACGCGTGTCCTCGAGGTACGTCGACCACGCGCCGCCGCGCTCGGGCACGTCGACGCGCTTGAGGAACGCCGGAATCACCTTCCGCAGCTCGACCAGCATCATGTCCGCGTAGTCGCGCACCTCGCGCAGCGGATGCGCCCGCATCCGGAGCAGGAGCTGCTCGTAGGCCTGGCCGGTGCCGTAGATACCCACGTTCGACGTCGTCGCTGCCGGCAACATCCCGCGCAAGGTATCGAGCGCTTTGGCGCGAATGGTCAGCCGGTAGACGCTTTCGGACTCGGCTGGATCGTGCGGGAACTTCGCCTCGTAAAACGCGCGTATCTTCGGCAGCCACGCGCGGTAGACGTCGAACCATCGGTCGAGCGTGACGATGTAGCGCTCGCGAAGCTCGCCGTGAAGCTCCGCGGGGACGTGGTAGCGGTAGCGGCCGCCTGGCCGGTCGTCGTAGGGAACGTAGCGAGTCGACTGCTCGAGGTAGGCCATCAGGCGGCCCCACTCGAGCACCTTGGTCAGAATGTTCGACGCGCCCTCGCACGCCAGGTGCACGCCGCCGAGCTGGGCGACCGAATCGTCGCCGTACTCCACGAACACGCGCTCGAAGAGCTGCTCGGCGCGCCCGGCGCCGGCGCCCGCGTGAGCGGGGGCGCGCGCCGCGGCCTCGAGGCCGCCGGGGCCCAGAAACTCGTCGAGGAAGAGCCGGCGCAGCGACTTGGGCGACCGAGAGTAGCGCGCGAACAGCGCGCCCTTCACGACCTCGGGGAGGTCGACCAGCGCGAACACAGGGCCATCGAGATTCGTGAAGTACGGAGCGAGGGCGGCCCGCTCCTCACGGCTCCACTCGTCGGCCATCCAGCGCGATCTTAGCACCGGCCGGAGGACCGCGCCGCAAAGCGCTTGAACTGTTGCCGTCATCGGTACTACCATCGCCGCGTTACGGCCCCGGATGTGTCGTGCCCTTCACCGTCGAAAGGAGTACGTCGCATGAGGCGCAAGTCCCTGTTCGTCATCGTCACGATGCTCGCCGTCCTGATCGCGTCAGTGCCGGCCGCGCTGGCCCAGACCGACTGCAAGACGGTGGTGCCGCCCTCGCCGTGGGGCCCGAATGACCAGACCGGCGCCACCAACCGGGTGACCCCGGCGGTGACCAAGGCGGCGGCCGCGGAGATTCGCGACGGCAAGGTCGTCGTGATGTCGTACCCGCTGACCGACGGCATTCCGCTGTTCGGCACGCGGTTCACGAAGACGATCCTCACCGCGACCACGCTGGCGCCGGGCGGCGCGCTCGGCGAGAACCAGCTGACGTACATGGAGGACACCTGGCTCAGCCAGAGCCACGTGGGGACGCACCTCGACGGCCTCGGGCACATCGGCCGCAAGGACTGCTACTTCAACCAGACTCCGATGGGGAAGTTCATCACCCAGAACAACATGACCAAGCTCGGGCTCGAGAACCTGAAGTCCTTCGCGACCCGCGGCGTGCTCGTCGACATGGTCAAGGTCTACCAGGCGGCCAACAAGTTCAAGGGCAACTCGGCGTGCAAGAGGCCGTGCCTCGAGAAGGGCACCGTCATCACGAAGGCCGACCTCGAAGCCGGCCTCAAGATGTACAACGTGACCCTGCGCGAGGGCGACATCCTCATCATCCACACGGGCTGGGGCAACCTCTTCGAGCAATATCCGGCGCAGAACGCGACGTACAACTCCGGCGAGCCCGGAATCGGCAAGGAAGCCGCCAACTGGCTGGTGACGCAGAAGATCGTGGCGGTCGGCACGGACAACTGGGGCGTCGAGGTCATCCCGGGTGAGGATCCGAAGGAAGCGTTCATCGTGCACAACATCCTGCTGACGGACGCCGGGATCCACATCATCGAGAACGTACGCACGGATCTCATGGCCGCCGAGGCCGACCAGACCAAGCGCTCGACGTTCTTCTTCAGCATGACCGTGCCCAAGGCGGTCGGGCTAACCGGCAACTTCGTCGCGATCGAGGGCATCCGCTAGGAGCTTCTCGGCAGTGGCGCGCGCATCACGGACGCCGGCGCTCCCGATGGGGCGCCGGCGGTTCTTTTTGAGGATCGCTCCGGCGTCGATTCTGCTGCTGTCGCAGCTTGCCGGACTCGCCTTCGTCGCGGTCGCGCAGGAGCGGCGCTACACGGTCGCGTTCGCGAACCTCACCGAGGAGCCGGGCAAGACGCTCGAGGGCACCGGATTCACCGGGCGAGAGGTGCGCGAGAGCTTCGTCCTCGCCGCGCGGCGGTATCCGATCGATCTCGTCTTCTACGACAACCAGCGCGAGCCGGCGAAGGCGCTGGCGAACGCGGAAGACGCCGTCGGCCGAAAGGTCAACCTGTACATCCAGTACTTCGACGACGCGGCCACCAACGTCAAGGTTGGCCAGCGTCTACGCGCGGCGGGAATCGGCGTATTCGCGATCAACACGCCGGTGCCGGAGGCTCCGCTCTACACGATCGACAACCGCGCGGCGGGCCGCATCGCCGGCGAGGCGCTGTCCGAGTACGGCGCCAAGAACTGGCGCGGGCAGCCCACGATCGGCGTCGTGATCGGCAATCTTCGCGCTCAGGAGTATCGCGTTCCCGATCGCGCTCAGGGGGCGACCGAAGGGCTCAAGCGCCACCTGCCGGCGATCAAGATCGTGGCGCTCGAGACGCAGGGCAATCCGGCCCAGGTCGGACCGCTGCTCGCGAAGGTGCTCGCGAGCCATCCGGCGACGAAAGTCCTGGTCGCCGCGATGGACGACACCTCGGCGCTGGCCGCGAAGGGCGCCCTCGAGTCCGCGGGCCGCCTCTCCGACGGTGCGATCGTCGGACAGGGCGTGGATCGCTCCGTGCACGGTGGCATGAACGACAAGAAGGAGATCGACCCGAGCAACCGCGGCAGCATCGTGGTCGGGTCCGTCGCGTTCTATCTGGATCGCTACGGCTACGAGGTGCTCCCGCTCGCGATGCGGATGCTGCGCGGCGAGACCGTCGCGCCGCGTACGGTCACGCCCCACCGCCTCATCACGGCCGCGAACGTCTTCATCGAGTACCCGCCCTACGACATGAACTGAGCGGCGCGCTAGCGGCCGGCGGCGCGATCGATCGCGAACACGCCCTCGGCGCCGGCGCCGACCGCATCGGGCGCCGTGGCGAACGTGATCCCCCCTTGGCTGCTGGCCGCCGCGAACGGATAGAGGCCGAACGACACGAGGGTGCCGCCGCCTGGCAACGCGTCGCCGACGGCTGCGACCTTGGCGATCGCGCCGTCGCGACCGGCCACGAACACCGCGACCGGCGCGGTACCCCCGTCGATCGAGGCGGCGAACACGATGGCGCCCGTCGCGCTCAGCGACGGCCACAGGCTGAAGTGAGAGAACACGCCGCCGCCCGGAGCCGCGTCGCCGAGCCCGGCGATCCGCCGCACGCGGTCGTCGCTCGCGTAGATCGCCCCGGGCATCGGCGCGCCCTTGAGAATCGCGTTGAACGCGACCGTACCCGCGTCGTTCACGGCGATGCGCTCGGAGAGCTTCGCGAAGATCCCGCCGTCCGGCGTCTCGTCGCCGGCGCCCAGCAGCATACGAATCGCGCCGCCCTTCGAGACGAACAGGCCGCCGGGCACCCCGCGCCCCTCCACGACTGCACCGAAGACGACCAGCCCTTTGCCGTTCAGCGCGGGCGGGCCGAAGCCGGCGAAGGAGCCTCCGGCCGGCGCCGCATCGCCTTGAGCCACGACCTTGCGGGTCTTGCCGCCCGAGTACAGGTAGATCGCCTCGAGGCTCTCGCGGCCCCGCCGCACGGTCGCGAGAAACGCCACGTCGCCTCGATCGTTGATGGCCGGCGCGTCCACACTCGCGAATGTGCCCGACGAAATATCGGGCGCCGCGGCACCGGCGAGCGCGATCGGCCGCACGCGGCCCGGCGAGGCGACGAAGATCCCCTCGACCGCCCGCGCGCCGGCGATCGACGCCGAGAACGCGACCTCGCCGGCGTCGTTGAGCGCTGGGACCGGATGCCGACCAAACCCGGAGAACACGCCGCCGCCGGGCACTCGGTCGCCGTCGGTCACGAGCTTGCCGATACGCGTGCCTGACGCGACGAAGAATCCTTCATTGGCCCGTCCGCGGACGATCGTGGCGAAGAAGGCAACCTGCCCCTTGCTGTTGATCGGCGCGACGATCGGCAGCGATTCGACGCTGAACCGGTCGAAGGTGCCGCCGCCGGGGACGGCCTGTCCGGTGACGGCGACGCGGCGGATGGCCGGGGATTCAGCGCCGCGAGACTCGGAGACCAGCAACGCCGCCGCGAGCGCGACAGCGAGGCCCACGCGAAGCATGTCGTGAGACTATAGCGGCGCGATGGAGCCGAGGCAATGAGGGTCGGCGTGCGCGTGCGGCGCGGCGCATCGATCGCGCTCACGCTGGGGCTCGGGCTGACCGCCGCGCACGGCACTTTCGCACAACCCACGCGATGGGAGCTCACCGGCTCGTGCTACTGCAGGGCTGCCGGCGAGCTTCACTGCGTGTCGGATCAAACGGAGGACCAGTGCCAGAGACGCTGCGCGGAAGAGCTCTGCGACGACTGGTTCTGGCTCGAGCGACGTCCGTGCTGGAACTGGGGCTACGGCGGCTAGGTCGGGTACCCGCGCCGCGGCCACGGGCGTCCCGGCGTCTGGCGCTCGCGTTGCTCGGCATCTTCGCGTTCGCCGTAGCCGGCGCCGGCTCGGCGCTTCACGCCGCCGATCCCAAGCTGCGAGTCGTCGCGACCTTACCGGACCTCTTCATCCTCACCCGAGCGGTCGCCGGTGACCTGGCGACGATCGACGTGATCGCGCGTTTCGGCCAGAACCCGCACGACATGGAAGTGCGTCCGAGCCATGTCTTGCTGGTCCGCCGGGCCGACGTCCTGGTGCGCAACGGGCTCGAGGAAGACGCCTGGATCGACGTGATGGTACACAGCGCCGCGAACCCCAGAGTTCTCCGCGGCTCGCCCGGCGTCGTCGAGGCCTCTCAGGGCCTCACAGTCCTCAAGGTGCTGACCGGCCGGGTCGACCGCTCGATGGGCGACGTGCACCCCTCCGGCAGTCCGCATTACACGCTCGATCCGGACAACGTGGCGATCGTCACCGCGAACATCGCCGCCGGGCTGACCCGGGCGCTGCCGGAGCAGGCGCGCACGTTCGAGGCCAATCGGCAGGCGTTTCTGGAGAAGATCGGCGAGGCCGATCGCCGCTGGAAGGCCATGCTCGCGCCGTTCCGGGGCAGCGCGCTCGTCAGCTATCACGACAGCTGGCCCTACTTCTATCGGGCGTTCGGCTTCATCGAGGGCGGCACCATCGAGGACCGCCCGGGGATCCCTCCCTCCCCGCAGCACCTGGCGAGCCTGATTCGCGCCATGCGGGAGCAGAAGGTCAAGGCGATCCTCCACGAAAGCTGGTATCCGGCCGACGTCACCAGCCGGATCGCGCGGGAGACCGGCGCCAAGATGGTGGTCGTCGCGCAGTCACCGGGCGCCGTGAAAGGGACCGAGGACTACATCACACATCTCGACCACGTCGTGGGCGCGCTGGCCGCCGCGCTCCGGTAGGAGACGCGCTCAACCCTTTCGCATGTACGCGGGCACCTCCGACGTGAGGAAGTCCGCGCGCGGAGGCGCGAAGACGTCGATCACCTCCGTGTCCTCGGGAAACCACGCTTCGTGCTCGACGCCGCCAGGAATCAGGCCCAGGTCGCCGGGACCACACGATCACCTCCGTGTCCTCGGGAAACCACGCTTCGTGCTCGACGCCGCCAGGAATCAGGCCCAGGTCGCCGGGACCACAGATCCGCTTGTCGCCGCCGAGGCGAAACTCCATCTTGCCCTTGAGCACCCAGAAGATCTGCTCGTGCGGATGCTGGTGAGCGGTCGCGTGCGCGCCTGCCTTCATCGACCACCACACGATCATTTCCTGGTCGCCGGCCAAGACGCGGCGCGAGATCTTGTCCGTAACCTTCTCCTCCGGGAGATTTGCGAGGGCGTGATAGCCCTTCATGCTCGGCATGGCGGACACCTCCTTGCGTGAGATGCACACCGTGTAGTCGCAGCAGCCGGCTCTGTCAAGTGACGGGCTCGCGCGCCCATGCTAGGCTCTCGCCCCATGGCGCGACTCAAGATCGGCTTCATCCCCATCGAGGGCGGCACGTATTACAAGGAAGCGCTCGAAGAGGTCACCCGGGCCGAAGAGCTCGGCTTCGATTCGGTGTGGATGGAAGAGCATCACTCGGTGACGAACCACTATTGGCCGTCGCCGCTGACCGTGCTGGCCGGCTTCGCGACGCGCACGTCGCGGATGACGCTCGGAACCGACATCATCGTCGCCGCCTTCCACCACCCGGTCCGGCTCGCCGAGGACGTCTCGATGCTCGACGTCATGTCGGGCGGGCGCGCCACCCTCGGCATCGCGATCGGCTACAAGCCCGACGAGTTCGCGCTGTACGGTGTCGAGCTCGAAAAGCGCGGCGCGCGGTTCGAGGAGCAGCTGGCGATCGTCAAGGGGCTCTGGACCCAGGAGCGGGTCAGCTTCAAGGGCGCCTACTACACGGTCGAGGGCAGGCTCGAGCCCAAGCCGGTGGCGCGGCCGCACCCCCCGATCTGGATCGGCGGCTGGGGCGACATCACACTCAGACGCGCCGCGACCCTCGCTGACAACTGGATCCCCGGGCCGACGGCGGACCTCAAGCGCCTGCTCGCGGGCAAGAAGCGCTTCCTCGACAACCGGCAGGCGGCTGGTCGAGGCCCGGTGACGGAATGGCCGCTGACCCGGGATCTGATCATCGCCGACACCGATCGAAAGGCGCGCGAGCTCGCCGAAGAGCACATCATGATCGCGTACAGGAAGGAGTACGCCGGCGGTTGGCGTCACCCGTTCATCGACGCCGCGATCGCGACCGATCTGGAGCGCCTGATGGCCGACCGCTTCATCATCGGGGGGCCGGAGCAGTGCGTCGCGCAGATCCGCCGCTTCACCGAAGCCTACGGCATGACCCATTTGATCTGCCGGACCTTCTTCCCGGGCATGCCGCACACGCACATCATGAGAGAGCTCGAGCTGATCGCCAGGGAGGTTGCGCCCGCATTTAGTTAGGCATGTAGCCTAACTATATGATAAACTAGGCGCTTACCAGGGTCATTCTGGAGTAAAGGAGTGATTGAGCCATTTCCCAGGGCGCCTATCGCGTAGATCGTTCCTATCAGTGGAATTATTCCCACGTTCCCGCGCTTCCTCGCGTGCGTCGTCTGCCTTCGGGGCCGGGAGGACTCCTGTTCGGACGCACCCTGACCTCGAGCCTCGGTATCGCGGCCGGTCCCCTGCTCAACTCGAAGTGGGTCGAGGCGTACGCGCGGCTCGGTTTCGACGTTTTGACCTACGCTACGGTTCGATCGAGCTACCGCGCGGCTCACGGCCTGCCCAACATCCGACATGTAGATAACCGCGATCAGGCGGCTGTCGTCGCGCGCGCGACCAACAGTGGCGGGACCACCATCGCCGTGTCGCTCGGCGAGCCGTCGATGGAGCCCGACATCTGGCGCAAGGACGTTCGCCGGGCCAAGGAGCGGATTGGAAGCGGTCAGGTTCTGATCGTCAGCGTCATTGGCACACCGACTCCCGGCGGCGACGCAGAGACCCTCATCGGCGACTACACCCAGTGCGCCAGCTGGGCGGCTGAGAGCGGGGCCGACGCGGTCGAGATCCATCTGGCGACGCCGGACCCCTTCGTCGAGCAGGCACAGATGATTTACGAGAACGTCCCGCTCGCCGCGCGCATTCTCCATCGCGTACGGACGACGGTCGCCGTCCCGATCCTCGCGAAGCTGGGGCCGTTCAAGACGCCGCGCCTGCTTCACGAGACCGCCACCCGGCTGGCGGCGTGGGCGCACGGGTACGTGCTCGTCCACGGGATCAACCGGCGCGTCTTCAACGAAAAGGGCTCGCCGGCCTTCGAAGGGACGGGTCGGGAGCGCGCCGACGTCGTGGGCGCTCAGACCTTCACGGTCGCTTCGCGGCAGGTCGCCGAGATGCTGGCGTGGCGCAAGGCCGGCGCGTGGGACCGGGCCGTTCTCGCGGTCGGCGGCATCTCGACCGTCGAGCGCGCGCGAGACGTCCTGCGCGAGGGCGCCGATGCGGTGCTCGTGGCGACCGCGGCGCTCTACGACCCGCTCTTTGCGACACGCTTCCGCCAGATCCGGACCGCTGAAGTCGCCTGACGCCTCGGCTTAGCCCGCACGGGCCGTGTGCTACGCTACGCCCCGTGCGCTGGCTGGTCGTCCTTCCCTTTGAACGGCCCGGGCTCATGGGGATGGACTTCGCCGAGGAGCTCGCAGCACTCGGTCACGACGTCCGCACGTTCGAGTACCGCAAAGACAACGCGCTCTACAAGAATCGCGGCACCAAAGGGGCCTACCAGGCGCTTCTGCTCCGGCGGCTCGAGCGCGAGTGCCTGGCGTGGCAGCCGAGCCTGGTGCTCGTGATCAAGGGCGGTCCGATCACGGCGGACGTCATCACTCGCGTGAAGCAGAAGATCGGCACGCTCTTCCTGAATTTCTTCCCCGACAACCCGCTCTGGATGATGCCGTTCGAGGCGATCGAGGCGTACGACGTCTTCTTCACCAAAGAGCGCTACGCGATGAAGAGCCTGGAGCAGGTCGGTCTGCGCAACCTCGCGTACTTGCCCATGTACTGCGTGCCGTCGGCCCATCATCCGGTGACGCCGACCCCGGACGAAGCCCGGCGCTACGGCGCACAGATCTCGTTCGTCGGCAGCCGCTATCCGTATCGCGAGCGCTTCGTGCGGGCGCTCCGCGACTATCCGCTGAGGCTCTGGGGCAGCGGCTGGTCGTCGACGGAGGATCCCGTAGTCCGCGCCGTCGCCGGCCCGCCGGTGTTCGGCCACGAGAAGCTCCTCGTGTACTCGGCCTCGACCTTGTCGCTCAATCACCACCATCCCATGAACGACATCGTCGGCGTCAACACGCGCGCCTTCGAGCTGGCCGCCGCGGGGGCCTGTCAGGTGGTGGACCTGAAGGACGATCTGCACGACCTGTTCAAGGTCGGCGAGGAGATCGTGGGGTACCGCGATCTCGGCGAGCTGCGGCGTCAGCTCGACGTCCACCTGGCGCACCCGGACGAGGCGCGCGCGATCGGCGAGAACGCCCGCCGCCGCGCGCTCGCCGAGCACACCCTGCGCCATCGCATCGACTCGATGCTCGCGGTGGTCGAAGAGCGTTTCGGGAAGCGGTCGTGACCGACTCGCTGGCCCAGAACCTCACCTGCATCGATTGCGGAGCCGCGTACCCGCTGACCTACCGGCTCGAGTGCGCCGCGTGCCGCGGCCTCTTGGAGCTCCGCTACGACATCGGGCAGCTCCGCGCCGCCGGCCCCTCGCTCCTGTCGGGCAGCGGTCTCTGGCGCTACGCCGCGGTGCTGCCGATCGCGGATCCGGCGCACCGCGTGACGCTCGGCGAGGGCGGCACGCCGCTGCTCGACTGCCCGCGGCTCGCCCGCGAGCTCGGCGTGCGCCGACTGCTCCTGAAGTTCGACGGCGCGAATCCTACCGGCACCGTCAAGGACCGCTCGTCGGCGACGGCCGTCGCCGCGGCGCTCTCCTTCGGCTATCGCGCGACGTCGGTGGTGAGCTCGGGCAACGCCGGCTCGTCCATCGCCGCCTACTCGTCGCGGGCCGGGCTTCGCTCGTTGATCTTCGCCTACGAGAAGGCCTCGGCGCCGAAGCTCTTGCACATGGCGGCGACCACGACGGACCTCATCATCTACAAGGGCGTCTACGACGATCTCATCAAGATCTGGGACCGGCTGGTCGAGGACGACCTGTTCTTCGACTGCGGCGCGTCTCGCAACGCTTACAAGCAAGAGGGCAAGAAGACCCTGGCGTACGAGATCGCCGAGCAGACGCGATGGACGGTGCCGGACGTCGTCGCCGCGCCGGTCGCGGTCGGCGAGACCTTCATCGCGACCGCGCGGGGCTTCCGCGAGATGCGCGAGGCCGGCTGGATCACGCGCGCGCCGCTGATGGTCGCCGCCCAGGCCACCCGGGCCAACGCGGTGGCCCGCGCGTTCCGTGACGGTGCCGCGATCACACCGCTCAAGATCGGCTACACCGTGGCGGAAGGCCTGGCGGCGGGCGACCCCGGCAAGAAGGGGGACTGGGTTCTCCGGCTCCTCCGCGAGGGCAAGGGGCTGGCCGGCGACGCCGAGGACGACGAGATCCTCGAGACCCAGCGCCGGCTCGCGCGGGTCGAGGGCGTGTGGGCCGGACCGACCGGGGTTGCCGCCCTCGCGGTGTTGATCCGCCTGCTCGCGCAGAAGCAGCTCGACCCGGCGCAGACCATTTGCGCGATCATCAGTGAGACGGGGCTCAAGACCGAGGGCGAGCCGCCGAGCCGCACGGGCGTCGCCTTCGACTTCGACTCGCTCAGACGTCTCGTCGCCGAGCGCCTCGCCTAGGTGCCGTTGCCGCGCCGCTTCTACCTGCGCCCCGCGCGCGCGGTCGCTCGCGACCTGTTGGGGTGCCTCGTCGTCTCACGTCGCGGGCGCGCCCTCACCGCGGGCCGCATCGTGGAAACCGAGGCCTATCTCGGCCCCGAGGACGCCGCGTCGCACGCCGCGTTCCGACCGGGCAGTCACGCGCTCATCTACGGCGAAGGCGGCTACGCCTACGTCTACCTGAACTACGGGATCCACTACTGCTTGAACGCGGTCGCCGGCGCCGCGGGACGACCGGGCTGCGTCCTGATCCGGGCGCTGGAGCCGGCCGCGGGGCTCTCGACGATGGCGCGCCGCCGCGGCATCCCATCCGACTCGACGCGGCTGGCCAGCGGCCCCGGGAATCTGACGCGCGCTCTCGGCATCGATCTGCGCGAGAACGGCGCCGACCTCACCCGCGGCCTGTTCACGATCGAGCCGCCCGACAGTCCGCGCGATTTCCGCATCGCCGCGGGTCCGCGGATCGGGATCACGCGCGCCACCGATCTACGGCTCCGGTTCTGGATCGCCGAGAATCCGTTCGTCTCGCGCTGATGTCGGGGATCGGCGGCCAGCTGCAGCGGCGGTCGGCGGCGAGCTACAACGGATACGGGACGAGCTCGCGCGCGATCTCGACCTCTCCCGAGAACCGCTCGCGCGCTTCGTCGGCGAGCGCGTCGACGTCGTCGTGGTACTCGGCGCCGATGTGCGTGAGGATCAGCCGCCGCACACCCGCGCGGGCGGCGACGTCGCCGGCCTCGGCCGCCGTCGAGTGTGCATGCCCGCCCGCGCGATTCCGGTGGCGCTCGGAGTACGTCGCGTCGTGGACGAGCGTGTCGGCGCCGCGCGCCAGCGAAACGACGGCGTCGCACGGGCGCGTGTCGGAGGAATAGACGACGCTCCGCGCGCGCTGCGCGTCGATGCGGACCGCGAAGTTGGGCATCGGTCCGTGCTCGTTGGGCGACGTCCTGATCGTGAGCGGCCCGAGCTCGAACGCGTAGGCGCCCTCCGCCAGATCGATCGCGCGTACCGAGACCTTGAACATGCCCGGACGCTCGAGCGTGTTGAAGAGGCTCAGGAGGCTCCGCAGCGGCTCGACGTGCTCCGGCCGGCAATAGATGGTCAGCGGCGCCTCTCGGCCGAGCACGCCGAAGTTCCGCACGAGCGCCGGGAGCCCGTACGAATGGTCGGGATGGATGTGGGTTATCACGATCGCGGCGAGCGCCTGGGGATCGACGCCCGCACGCCGGAGCTTTTGGATGGGGCTACCGCCGCAGTCGATCAACACGGCACCCGCGGGCACCGCCACGACGATCGAGGTCGTGTCGCGCACGGCGGACGGAACCGAGCCCGAGGTGCCCAGAAACGCGAAATGCATCAGGGCGACTTCAGGCTGGCGGGGTCGAAGAGCGAGTCGGCGGGATTCGTGTCGATCGCCACCGAGCGGACCGTGAACAGCACCAGGAGCTTGCCGTCGACGAACACCTCCTGGCGATACGGGAAGTACAGCTTGCCGACCAGGGGCCGATGCTCGGAGAGCGTCAGATCGAGGAGCCGCATGCCGTTCGGCAGCCGCTCGCGGGTGACGATGCGCACGACGCCGTAGTCCGGATCGAGCCACACGGCCGGAACGTCGCGGTCTCCGGAGTGGGCGCCGATCACCGTGACCGACCGCCCGGCCAGGCGCGCCTCGTGGCTCACGTCATCGCGGATGCCTCGTGCTCGCCACTCGGCCAGAAGGTCGGCCGCGCGGCGCTTTACGGGGGCCAGGACCTGGCTCAGCGCGCGCGCCCCCCCGAGCGCCTGCACCTGGGATACCTTGCCGTCGGCGCGACGCACCCAGACGCGGTCGCCGACCGTCAGCTGGACCTCGCGCTGCCCCTCGACGGTCTGCTCGACCCGCTGGCGCTGCGGCAGCTTGAACAGCATCCGCTGCTCACCCCCCGACACGCGGCGCTGCCCGTCCGGGTGATACAGGGTGAGGCTCTGATCGATGACGAGATCGCGGATCGGTACGTCGGAAACGCGGGCCACGAATGCCTCGATCGCGCTCCGGGCATCCTGCCCCGGAGCCTCTCGGGCACCCACGCAGATCGCGACGAGGACGATCGGCAGGACGAGGGCACGCCGCACGGATGCGGTTATAATGCCGTAGTCATGCAGAACGCAAACGAAAGGATCACGTGTGGCTGGTGATGCGCTGAGCGGCGGCGTGCTCGCTCTCGTCTGGAACGCCGGGCCGGTCGCCAAGATCATCCTGCTCGTGCTGATGACGTTCTCGATCGTGAGCTGGGCGCTCATCGTCGAAAAGGCCTGGCAATTCAGGCGGGTTCGCCGACAGACGTTCGAGTTCCTCCGCGTGTTCCGCGAGGCGCGGCGGCCGTCGATCGTTCACAGTGCGGCGCGCAAGCTGCGGCAGAGTCCGCTTGCTCAGCTGTATTTCGCGGCGTACCAGGAAGTCTCCGGGATCCCCGAAGTGCTCGACAAGGTGCTCGATGATCTCGACGATGGGCTGAACGCCGATCGGCTCGAGGCGGTGAACCGCGCCTTGCGTCGTGCCGCGGCGCTCGAGGTCGCTCGGCTCGAGCACTATCTGCCCTTCCTGGCTACCACCGCCAGCGCCACGCCGTTCATCGGCCTCTTCGGCACGGTGTGGGGCGTCATGGCCGCGTTCCACGGGATCGGCACGCAAGGTTCGGCGAGCCTCGCGGTAGTCGCGCCCGGCATTTCGGAGGCGCTGATCGCGACTGCGGCCGGCTTGGGCGCCGCGATTCCGGCGGTCATCGGCTACAACTATTTCGTCAACCGCGTGAAGCACTGGGCCGTCGAGATGGAAGGCTTCACGCTAGACCTCCTGAATCTGTTGAGCCGCCCCGCCGCCAAGGCGGGCTGAGCCGGCGACGATGTTCAAGGCCGAAGAGCCTCAGGGCCCGCGCCGGATCGGCACCAATCTCGCCGAGATCAATATCATTCCGCTCGTCGACGTCGTGCTGGTCCTGCTCCTGATCTTCATGCTGACCGCGCCCATGATGTACCGCGGGATCGACGTGAACCTGCCCAAGGCCGCGTCGAAGCCGACCGCCGTCGAGGAGCGCATGGTGCTCACGGTCACCAAGGACCAGGCGCTCTTCCTGAACGAGAAGCGGGTGCCGCCGACGGGGCTCGAGGCCACGCTCCGTTCGACGTTCGCCAACCGCAACGACAAGACGTTGTACCTCAAGGCCGACTCCGCGCTGTCGTATGGCGCGGTCGTCGAAACGATGGACCGCGTCCGACGCGCGGGCATCGAGCGGCTCGGGATGGTCACCGAGCCGGCTCGGGAGCGCTGAGACGTCGACGGCAGTGCCAGCCGGAACTCTCCGGGTGCACTTCCACATCGGACCGGCGCTGGGGCGAATCCGCCTGCCGCTGGGGCCGGCGTTCGTCTCCGCGATCCTCCACGTGGTGCTTCTCATCATCGTGATCTTCAGCGCGTCGATGTGGACCGACAAGCGAACGAAGCCCGTGTACGTCGTGCTCGCGCCGGCCACCGCGGCCATCGGATCGCCGAAGGGCGTCGACATGCCGCCGCGCGCGGAGGAGCCCGCCCCGAGGCCACCGGCGCCGCCGGCCGACCTACCGCAGCGCGAGGCGCCGCGCGACCTTCCCGTGCGTGACCTTCCGGCGCGCGATCTGCCGTCGCGGGATTCGGTCGCGCTGCCGGATCGCACGCTGCCCGCGCGGGCCCCTGCGGCACCGGCTCGCGTGCGGCCGGCCGAGAAGGAGCTGGCGTCCCTGCCGAATCCGAGCCCGTCGCCGGTGCCCACCGCACCAACCCCCGCTCGACGCGACTCGAGCACGCCCCCGGCGCCGGCAGCGCCTCCCCCGCCGCCGCTGGGCGCGGCGACCGGCTCGCCGACGGGGGCCGGACCGCTCACGCTCAACGTCAGCGACTTCCCCTACGCGTATTACATCCGACAGGTGGCCGAGAAGATCCGGGCGCAGTGGAACGGCAAGGCGATTCCGGGACAGCAGCCCGCCGTGATTTTCGAGATCCGGCGCGACGGCCGGCTCAATGCGGTCGGGATCGACAAGAGCTCGGGCAACGCGTACTACGATCAGGTCGCGCTGCGGGCAATCAACGACGCCGGCCCGTTCCCGCCGCTGCCCGAGGAGTTCAAGAAACCCATGCTGAGGATCGGCCTGCAGTTCGTGTTCGATCCGACAGGGGGATAACCCGGTGAGACGTATTGCCATCTCGGTTCTGTTCGCCGTGCTCGCGGTCGGGACGGCCGGCGTCTGGGCGCCGCCTTCGCCGGTGCCCGCGCAGGCGCAGGCGCCTCCAGACATCTACATCAACGTTACGGGCGGCGGCAGCAAGAAGCTCAACATCGCGATTCCCGAATTCACCGTCGTCGCCGGCTCCGACAGCGCGGGGCTCGCGAAAATGATTCCGACGGTCGCCGGCAACGACCTCACGCTCTCGGGCTCGTTCAGCGTGGTCGCCGGCTCGGATCGGGTTCCCGCGAACAATCCCGACGCGCTCCGCCAGGTCTGGAGCAATTTCGCGGCGGCCGGCGCTCACGCCGGCGCCCACGGCCTTCTGACCTTGCGGGCGGACCGTGTCGAGGCCGAGGTGCGACTCTACGACCTGACGTCACCGACCTTTCCTCCGATCGCCTCCCGTAAATTCGACACCGCGGTGACGCCGCTGTCCCCGGGCTTCGATTGGCGGCGGCGGCTGGCGCACAAGATCGCCGACGACATCGTCCTGCAGTTCACCGGCGAGAAGGGCGTCGCCGACACGAAGATCTCGTATGTCGTCGGACCGGCCGGCGCGAAGGAGATCGTCGTCGCAGACTACGACGGCGTCGGCACGAGCCCGGTGACCCGCAACGGCTCGATCAACCTCTCGCCGGTCTGGAGCCCCGACGCGCGATCGATCGCGTTCACGTCGTTCATGAACGGCTACCCCGATCTGTTCCGGCTGTTCCCGTTCGAGCCGCGCCGCGGCGTCCAGACGCTCGCGTCGTTCCACGGGATCAACTCGTCACCGTCGTGGAGCCCGGATGGCCAGTCGCTGGCGCTCACGCTGTCGAAGGACGGCAACCCCGAGATCTACGTCCTCACAGTGCAGACTGGGGCGCTGCAGCGCCTCACGCGCCACGCCTCGATCGACACCGAGCCCACCTGGTCGCCGACGGGCCAGCAGCTCGCGTTCGTCTCCGACCGCGCTGGCGCTCCGAAGATCTTCGTGATGGAGCGCGACGGCTCCAACGTCCGGCAGGTCACGGCCAGCGGCTTTCACACGCAGCCGCGCTGGTCGCCGAAGGGCGACACGATCGTGTACACACAGCGCGAAGGCGTGCACAATCTCTGGGTCATCACGCCCGGCGGCACGAACGCGCGTCCGCTGACCAGCGGTCAGGGCGACAACCAGGGCGCCTCCTGGGCGCCCGACGGACGCCACCTGGTGTTCCAGTCCAACCGCTCGGGCCGGTGGCAGGTGTACATGATGCTGCTCGATGGGATGGAGACGACACAGATCACGACGGGCGCCGGGGACGCGACAAGTCCCTCATGGTCGCCGCGCCTGCCGTGATAGCATTGGCCGAACTTACGGGCATTCACGCGGAGGTCACCGGAGTGGAGGTCAAAGGAGGCAACATGGTAACGCGCGCCGCGCAGGTCACGATGTTGTCGCTGCTGCTGGCTGGGCTGGTGATCACTGGTTGCGCGAAGCGGCCCGCGACGACGGCGTCGACAGCAGCAGCGCCGGCCCCCGCGCCGAGTGCCGCACCGGCGCCGGTGCCGCCCAGTGCGAGCGCGCCCTCGTCCGGCGGCGCAGCGGCCGCCGCGCCCGCCGCGGGTGCCGCCGCCCCGGCCGCGCAGCCGCGGCCGTCGCCGAAGGAGTTCATGGCCGTCGCGGCCCTCAAGGAAGTTTATTTCGACTTCGACAAGTACGACATTCGCGCCGAGGATGCCAAGACGCTCGACGCCAACGCCGCGTGGCTGAAGTCGAACGCCGACAACCTCGTGCTGATCGAAGGCCACTGCGACGAGCGCGGCACCAACGAATACAATCTGGCGCTCGGCGAGCGTCGCGCCAAGGCGACGATGAACTATCTCGTCTCGCAGGGCATCCAGGCCAACCGGATCACGATCATCAGCTACGGCGAGGAGCGGCCGGTTTGCAACGAGAAGACCGAAGCGTGTTGGGCCAAGAATCGGCGCGCGAACTTCCTCGTCAAGCCGCGCTAGGCTCGCGCAGAACCCTGTCGGCGAGGAGAGGGCTTCTCCTGCTCCTCGCCCTGTCGCTCCCGCTGGCCGGCTGTGCCGGGGTGCAAGAAGCCACGGGCCTCGCGACCCAGCAGGATCTCCTGCAGCTCCGGCAGGAGATGATCGCCGCCCAGCAGGCTCAGCGCTCCCGGGTCGACCCTGCCGCGCTCTCCTCCCAGATCGACAAGCGCGTGCAGGAGCAGTCCGGCGAGCGTGATCGTCAAGTCGCCGCGCTCAACCGTCAGGTCGAGGGCCTCAACGGCACGGTGGCGACGCTCTCGAGCCGCATCGAGGAGCTCAACACCCGCGTCGAGAATCTGAACCGGCAGGCGCGGGCAGCCGCGCCCGCCGCGAGCGCTCAGTCGGCGACGACGCCGCGTCCTGCGACCCCCTCGACTCCCTCGAGCACGGGCCCCACCGCGGGAGGCCCCACGATCACCACGACGCCGCCGGGACCGGTGGCGGCCGTGCCGCCCCGCCCGACGACCGGCGCGCTCCAGCCACAGGACATCTATCAGGCGGCGTACATCGACTTCAGCAAGGGCAGCTACTCGCTCGCGATCGCGGGCTTCCGTGAGTTCCTGCGGCGCTACCCGGACCACGAGCTGGCCGGCAGCGCGCAGTACTGGATAGGCGAGGCCTACCTGGCGGTCGCGCGCGGCTTCACCGACTCGAGCCAGGGCGACAAGGCGAACGAATCCCTCGAGCAAGCAGTGCAGGAATTCAAGAAGGTCCAGGCGAACTACCCGCGCGCCGACAAGGTCCCGACGGCGCTCTACAAGGAAGCGCTCGCGCTGATCGACCTCAAGCAGCCGGCGCTCGCGCAGGCGCGCCTGCAATACCTCGTCGACAACTTCCCGCGCGCCGAAGAAACTTCCCTGGCCCGCGAGCGCCTCTCGTCCCTGAAATCCCGCTAGCCCGAGAGAGCTCCCGCCGGGGAGCTCCCGGTTCAGTCGGACGAGTCGTCGAGACCTAGCACCCAGACGACGGCAACGTCCTGCTGCTCGTGCGGCGAGTACACGACGACGGTGGCTCGCGGATCGTCGGTCTCAGCGGAGCTCACGAAGATGGGCAGATCGGGGGCGAGGGGCCCGGACGTCAGCTGCCAGAGGGTAACCGAAACCAATGCGGCGGCAACCACCGCCCCGCCGAGCGTCAGGCGGGGATGCCACCACCAGCTTCTGCGAGGCGCCGCTGGAGCCGGCGCCGGGCGATGCTTGGCGTCCTCGATCCCGCGGACGACGCCGGGCCAGAAGCTCGACCAGTCAGGCTCGGCGCGCGGCGCGCTGACCGCCAAGGTGCGCTGAAGGAGGCTCCGAAGCCTCCGGATATTCTCGGCTTCGCGCTGGCAGCGGGCACAGCTACTCAGGTGCTTGGCCACGGACTGGCCAGCGGCGTCATCCAGGGCCCCGTCGAGATACGCACCGATGCGGCGGCGGGTCAAAAGGCAGGTCAACACGACCATTGGACGCGCGGGGCCCCCACCCGTATTCTCATGGCGGCACATGATACCCGAACAGGCCGTGAGCTTCGCGGCAGGCGCCGACGTAATTCTGGAAGGCCGCCTGGCCGTCCCCCCAGCCGCGACCGCCGGTGTGGTGATCTGCCATCCCCATCCCCTGTATGGGGGTGACATGGACAATCCGGTCGTAGTGCGTGCTCAGGAGGTGTGCGGTGAGCTTGGCCTGGCCACCCTGCGCTTCAATTTCCGGGGAGTCGGCGCCTCTGGAGGCGTGCACGGGGGCGGCGTCGCCGAGCAGGACGACGCGGCGGCGGCGCTCGACGGGTTGGCGAAGGCTATCGGGGAGGGCGTGCTCGCGATCGCGGGCTACTCGTTCGGAGCGCGAATCGCCGCGCTGCTCGCCGGCCGTGACGGCCGGATCGGCGGCCTGGCGCTGATCGCGCCGCCGCTGGCCATGTTCGATTTCGGGTTTCTGGAAGACCGGCACATCCCGACACTGGTTGTGGCCGGCACGCGGGATCAGTACTGCCCGCCCGAGGACTTCACGCAGTTCACCGCGAAGCGTCCGTGGGCGACGGCCGCCACCATCGACGGCGCCGACCATTTCTTCTTTGGCAAGCTGTTCCCGCTGGGCGAAGCGGTGGCCGCGTGGGCCAAGCGGCTCCCGCGGGACGCTACGACGCGCTAGCCTCGTGGAAGCTGCCGCGGGGTGGCGTTGCCCGCGGACAGGATGATCCGCACGCCTTCCTCGACCGGCAGCCCCGTCGGCAGCACGTCGTCACGGGGAACCACGACGATGTCGCCCAGATAGAGGTTGTTCGTCGGGATGAAGACGGTCACCATCTCCCGCTTGCCGTTCGGGGTGTCGACGACGACGTGGCTCGTGACGAAGCCGAACGCGTACTCGCCCAGGCGCGGATGCTCGACCAGCACCACGGCGCCGAAGGCGCTCCGGCGCTCGGGCGAGAATGAATCGATGAGCATCTTGACCGACGGATAGAGCCGCCGATAGATCGGCACGCGCAGCAGGAGCATGTCGCCCCAGTTCAGCACGCGCCGCCCCACGACGTTCCGGGCGATCGTGCCCATGATCAGCATGATCGCGACGGCGGTCAGGAAGCCGAGCCCCGGGACGTCGCGTCCGAGAATCCGCTGGTACATCGGCGCGAACACGTCGTCGATGCGGCTCCAGAAAATCCACAGGAGCCACGCGGTGAGGAAGGCGGGCACCGTGACGAAGAAGCCCGCGATGAATCGGACCTTGAGCCAGTTCTTCACACCGATCGCCATGGATGCTTCGAGGATAGCACCGAGCACCAGCCACAACGGCACAGAACGGCCGCGCGCGCTCGGCGGGGCGTCGGGATGGGTCGCGCGATCGCCGTACTGCTGGCTCGCGCGGGCATGGACGTGATGATCGGCTACCGCCGATCGGCTCGTGAAGCCTGGCGCGCCGTGGCCGATGTGACGGCGATCGGCGCGCGGACGACCGCGATCCTGGCGTTCGAGCAGGTTGCTAGGGGGCGGCGATGCGGCCGCCGCCCATCACTTTCAAGAATTCTCCGAGCGACGGAAAGCGCATGAACGGGTTGGCTTGTTTCTCGTCGCCGATCGTCGAGGACGGTCCGCCGTAGTTGTGGCCGGGCAAGAGGATCGTCGACTCGGGCAAGGCGCCGAGGCGCTGCGTGAGCGAGTAGTACATCTCCTTGGGATCGCTGCCTGGCAGGTCGGTGCGGCCGCACGAGCCGATGAAAAGCGTGTCGCCCGACACGAGTCGGCCGTCGATCAAGAAGCACTGCGAGCCGGGCGTGTGCCCGGGCGTGTGCATGAACGTGAGCGTGAGCCGGCCGATCTGGAGGGTCGAATGGTTGTCGACCTTCACGAGATCGGAGCCGAAGCCCTTGAGAAACTCGCGCTCGGCCTTGTGCACGTAGACCTTGGCCTTCACGCGCTCGAGCAGCTCCTCGACTCCGGGGATGCGGCCCGGCATCCCCCACGACTCGAGGCTTCCGCCGACGTGATCCTGGTGGGTATGCGTGACGAGGGCGCCGGTGATCGTCATGCCCGCGGCCTGCGCGGTGTCGATGATCGTGTCGATCTCCCACGCCGGATCGACCACGACGCACTCGCGCGCCTGCGGGTCCCCGATGAGATAGACGAAGTTCTGCATCGGGCCCAGCTCCATCTGCTTGAGATAGATCGACTCGTCTGGCACGGCCTTCATCCTACTCCAGCTCCACGTGGCAACGCGAGTGCAGCACACGCCGAGATTCGCGCACATCGCGCCGCCAAGGTAGAATGGCGGACCTGCCCTGATCGATGCAACGCTCAGAGGTGAATCGGTGACGACCAGCAACGCCGCCGCAGCCCGACGGGTGACCTACCAGCTCGAGACCTTGTGGGACTACGACTACGTCCCGACCCACGACGAGCTCGCGACCCTGTACGAGACCGCCAAGAAGAACCAGTGGAACGGCTCAGCGGCCATCGACTGGAGCCGTGCCGTCGGCGCCGAGGGGCCGGTGCTCAACGTGCAGATGGCGTTCATGGGCACGGACTTCTTCCCGAAGCTCACGCCCGAAGAGCGCAAGGAAGTCGAGATCCGCGTCTCGGCCTGGCGCCTGTCCCAGTTCCTCCACGGCGAACAGGGCGCCCTGGTCGTCTGCGGCCAGCTCGTGAACTCCATTCCCGAGCTCGACGCGAAGCTTTACGCTTCCACGCAGGTCGTCGACGAGGGGCGGCACGTCGAGGTGTTCGAGCGCTACGTCAAGAAGCTCCACAAGATCTACCCGGTCGATCCGCTCCTGAAGTCGCTGCTCGACGAGATCCTCGCCACCAACCTCTGGGAGCTGAAGCTCCTGGGCATGCAGATGATCGTCGAGGGCCTCGCGATCGCGGCCTTCAATCTCATGCGCCGGCAGACGGGCGACCCCACGCTCGGCGAGCTCCTCGACTACGTCCTGCAGGACGAGGGCCGGCACGTGAACTTCGGCTACTTCGCGCTGCGCCGCTCGATCCCGAACATGGACGCCGCCAAGCGGGAGTACCTCGAGGACTTCACGTTCAAGGCGTGCGACCACATGTACGCGCGCGACGAGCGCACGGGGTTTCAGTCGATCAAGAGCGTGTGGACCGAGATGGGGTGGGACGGCGAGGAGCTCTGGCGCGACACGATCCGGAACTCGCAGACGACGAAGTCGTTCAACAGCTTTCTGTTCCGGGAGAACCTGATGCCGCGCCTGCAGCGGCTCGGGCTCATCTCCGAGCGGATCGCCCCGCGCTACCGCGAGCTCGGCCTGCTCGAGTGAAGAGCCGCGCGGGCTGATCAGCCCTTGAAGTCGTCCGGTACCTTCGGCGCCTCGCCGAGCTGCTTGGGGTCGACGCTGTAGATCGCGGGCGCCGCCTTCAGCTTGACCCAGGCCTGGTCGCCCTCGCGCTTGCCGACCAGGAGTGTTCCCGCCTCGCTCCCATCGGCCTTCAGCAGCGTGACCTCGAGCGTCGGGGCGTCGATCCCGTACCTGGCGGGCTCGTCGCCGGTCGGCGCCGCGATCGTCTTCCACTTGAGCGCCCTGAGCGCGTAGAGCAGGTTGTCCACGGTCGCGGACTTGGCGGTGCCGCGGCCGCCTTCGACCAGCTTCCACTCGCTCTCGCCGCTGCGCTCGACCACGACGGTCTGGCCGCCCCCGCGCACGCGCATGCGCTTGATGTCCCTCGGCTCGAGGCCGGGCAACAAGGTTCGGTCGCGGAGGTCGTCAAGCGAGCGTCCCAGCTCGTCCAGCGCGCGCCCGTCGACCAGCACGACGGGCCCCTGCCCCTCCACCGCCGCGTACGCGCTCGCGGCGCCGCCGCGCTTCTCGGGCGAGGGCGCCAGCAAGACGGTTCGTGGCGTCGAGGCGCCCTGCTCGGTGATGTTCACGCGCACGGTCGGTTTGGCCAGATAGCGCGGGATGCCCGAGGCGTCGTCGGTGAGAAACGCCTGGGCCTTGAGCTCGCGCAGCTTGAACAGCACGGCGCCCGCTTCCACCTGATCGGCGGCGAGCGCCTGCGGCGCGCTGATCTTCCAGCGGTCGCCGTCCTTGGCCAAGGTGACCGCGCCCTTGGCGCTCTCGATCTGGATCGTCGCGACCTTGTCGCGGTCGAAGGCGACCACGGACTTGTCACGCAGGACCGCGACGTTCTTCGGCACGGCCGTCCACGTCTCATCCGGGATCAGCATCACGGTCGACTCGCCCGGCCGCATCGCGTAGACGCCCTTCTTGGCCGTGTCCGCGCGCCCGATCAGGAGCGTCTTGGTCGCGCGGTCTTTGTCGCGCCCGGTCTGCAGATCGATGCGAACGGGCTTGTCGAGGCCGTACGGCTGAAGCGAGCTCGGCGCGTCGGCCGCGAACTCCTTGACGCGCGCCGCGCGCAGCTTCTCGAGGAAGTCGCGCACCGTATCGGTGTCGGCGGGCAGCGGGCGAGGCCGGATCAGCTTCCACCGGCCCTCGGCCTGCTCGAGCGCGATCTTGTCGTCGCGGGTGTCGATCTCGAGCCCGGTGACCTCCCGCTGCTCGAACGCCAGCACGGTCTTGTCGCGGAACTCGGCGACCGGCCGCGTGCTGTCGCGCAGCACCGAGTCGCCCACGACGAAGACGGCCGGCTTGCCGGCCTCGCGCGCGTACACCCAGACACCGGTGGGGCTCTTGGCGCCCAGGATCAGACCCGCCTGCTTGCCGTCCTTGAGGCGTAAGGTGATCTCCGCCGCCGGCTTGTCGAGCCCGTAGTCGCCGAGCGCCTTGGGATCGGCTTCGATCTCGCGGTCCATGCGCGCGGTGACGACCGAAGTCACCGTCTCGTCGACGGCGCCGCGATCGCCGCGCGCGTTCACCGGCGCCTGGATCTGCCAACCGTCGCTCTCACGCTTGAGCTTCACGGTCGAGTCCGCGCGCTTGAGCTCGAGCTCGGTCACGTCGGCGGGCTCCAGCGTGAAGACGCGGCCCTTGCGGCTCTCGACCTTCTCCCGCTCGGGGCCCAGCCGGATCTCGTAGACGTAGTAGAAGGCGCCGAGCACGATCAGGATGGCGGCCAGGACCGCGGTCGTCTGCCAGCGCATGACCGCGCCCGGTTAGTTCGCCGCGCGGCGGCGGACGACGGCGACGATCCCGCCGGCGAGCACGAGGGCGGGCAGCACGATGACCGGCAGGAGGAACACCGCCTGCGCCTGATTCGAGCTCATGAAGACGGGTGTCTGCTTCACGTCCTTGGGCCGGACGGAGATCTGGTCTTCTTCCTCGGCCAGCCAGCTCACCGTGTTGAGGAAGAAGTCGCGGTTGCCCTGGATGTTCAGGAACTGGTTGGCGGCGATGTTCGACGTGCCGTACACGACCATGCGCGCCTTGTCGATCGTCGCGACGGCCGCGACCGTGAGCGGCCCTTTCGGGTCTTGCGGATCGGGCTGTGCGACGCCGCGCTGGAGGTCGGCGCGGTTGGTCTCACCCCAGCTCTCCGGGCTCGTGCGCGCCAGCGACTGGACGTTGACGCCCTTGGGCGCAGTCTTGAGCGCCGTGATCGACCGGGTGAGCGGAAAGAGCGTCGTGATCCCGGCCAGGTCGCGGGTGATCGGATGCGACTCGTACTGCTGGATGATCGGAACCTCCGGGCCGATGCCGAAGAGGCGCCCGATCGGGTTCTGCTCGACCACGAGATCGTCGTCGAGCTGGAATCCATACTTGACGAGATGCTTCTTGAGACCCTCGTTCTGGAACGGATTCACCATCGCGAGTATCTTGCCGCCGCGGCCCAGGTACGCGTCGATCGCGTCGAGCTCAGGGGGGAACAGATCGTTGCGCGGCCCGGCGAGGATCACGACGGTCGCGTCGTCCGGCACCTTGCCCGCGCGCGCCAGGACGAGCGGCTTGACGTCGTAGTTGGCCTTCTCCATGGCCGACTTCGCTTCGCTGAACCCCGGCCGATCGCTGCTGGTGAGCTCGGCCTCGCCGTGGCCTTGGATCACGTAGACCACGCGCTTGCCCTCGCGCGTCACCTTGACGAGCCCGTTCGTCAGCTTCTCTTCCTCGGCGTCGAGCACCTTTTCCGACTTCGCCTTGGTCTCGAGCACGATCGTGCCGTACGACTCGATGCCGTAGCGCCGGGCCAGGCCCGGCTCGCGGTCGGGGTCGGCGCTCTTCCACGTGAACTTGCCGTTCGAGTACTTCGCGTACTGCTTCAGTAAGTCCTCGGCCACGCGCTTACCGGGCTGATCGCTCCTGAAGAATGCGACCGCGTTCACGTCGGTCTTGAGGCCGCCGAGGAGCTGGATGGTCTGCGGCGACAGGCTGTAGCGCTTGTTCTCCGTGAGATCCCACCGACCGCTGTGGCGGAATGACAGCGCCTGCACGACGACGGTCGCCCCCAGGACGAGCGCGACCGCGACCGCGGTGTTGAGGCCGTAGCGCATGGCCCGTCGGCCGAGGAGGCTCCGGTAGTCCTCCACCCGTGCCAGCAGAGAGGCCAGTACGAGCACGATCCCGACCGCGACGATCGTCCACCGGTGGCGGATCCACTCCGGGCGTACGAACGGCAGGATCGCGCCGAAACCCACCACGAGAATACCGAGATACCCGCCCCAGTCGAGGAGCCGACGGATCATCCCTTCCACCGCCGGGCTTCGAGCGACCGCAAGGTCAGGAACAGCGCGAGCGCCGTGAAGTTCACGTAGTAGAGGATGTCCTTCGTGTCGAGGACACCCTTCGAGAAGCTGTCGTTGTGCTCCAGGATCGACAGGAACTGGAGCACGCGGCCGGCGGTCCCGCCGGCGTAGTCCGCGCTCCAGCCGAGGATCCAGAAGATCAGCAGCACGCCGAAGGTCGTGATCGCCGCGACGATCTGGTTCTCGGTCAAGGACGACGCGAACACACCGACCGCGATGAACGTCGCGCCCATCAAGAGCAGGCCGAGATAGCCCGTGAGCACCGGGCCCCACTCGAGCCGCGCGAAGTACACGACGATCGCCGGGTAGAGCACGGTGAGCGCGATCATGATCGCGTAGAGCACCAGCGCCGCCAGGTACTTGCCCGCCAGCACCGCGCCGTCGCGCACGGGGTACGTGAGCAGCAGCTCGATCGTGCCGGCGCGGCGCTCCTCGGCGAAGAGCCGCATCGTCACCAGCGGCATGAGCAGGAGCAGGATCACGCTGATGTTCGAGAAGAGCGGCCGCATCACGCTGTCGGTGACGTTCAGCTCGCGTCCCATCTGCGGGTTCATCGCCGACTGCAGCGAGGCCTGGGTGAAGAAGGCGAAGATCGAGTAGAAGAAGTAGCCGCCGATCAGCAGGAAGATCGTGAACACCACCCACGCGACCGGCGAGGTGAAGTAGAGCCGCATCTCCTTCTTGAAGATCGGCCAGACCCTCACGACGCCGCTCCGTCCGCGGCGACCTCGGCCACCGCGGCCTCCTCGGATTCCTCGCCGGCGACGACCCGGATGAACACTTCCTCGAGCGTCATGCCGACGCGCTTGAGCTCGAGCAGATCCCACCGCTGCTGGGCCGCCATCTGGAAGATCTCGGCCCGCACGTCACGGCCGCGCGCGGCCTCGACCGTGTAGCGCGCGGCCCCGTTCGCGGGCGCCTGGTCGTGAACCGTGAGCACGCCGGGGATCGCCCGGATGCGGTCGCGGACCGCCGGCGGCGGGCCGGCGATCTCGACCTCGATCCGCGAGGTCGGGAAGAACTGCTCCACCAGGCTGTCGATCGGGCCCTGCGCGACGATCGCCCCTTTGTTGATGATGATCACCGCGTCGCACACCATCGAGACCTCCGGCAGGATGTGCGTCGACAGGATCACGGTGTGCTGGCCGGCCAGCGACTTGATCAGCGAGCGGATCTCGGTGATCTGCTTGGGATCGAGGCCGATCGTCGGCTCGTCCAGGATCAACACGTCCGGATCGCTGACGATCGCCTGCGCCAATCCCACGCGCTGGCGATAGCCCTTCGAGAGCTTGCCGATCAGCCGATTCTGCATGTCGGCGATCAGGCAACGGTCCATGACGTCGGCGACGCGGCGGCGGCGGTCGGCGCGGCCCACCCCCTTGACCTCGGCGACGAAGTCGAGGTACGGCGCGACGCGCATGTCGGTGTAGAGCGGGACGTTCTCGGGCAGGTAGCCGATCCGCCGCCTCACCTCCATGGACTGGTGGAAGACGTCGTATCCGGCGACCTTGGCGGCGCCGCTGGAGGGCGGCATGAAGCAAGACAGGATCCGCATCGTCGTGGACTTTCCCGCGCCGTTAGGCCCGAGAAATCCCACGATCTGGCCCGGGGAGACGCTGAACGACACGTCTCGGATCGCCGCGACGGGGCCGTAGTTCTTGGTGAGGTGATCGACTTCGATCATCGAGGCCGGTTACGGAGTATACAACGGCCGGCCGTTCACTTCGACTCGACGACGGGCATCCGCTCGAGGAGCCAGGACGGCACGGCCACCATCGCGCTCGTCGAGGGGTCCAGGCAGGCGTGGAGGGTCGACCCCGTCGCCACCGGCTCGCCCTCCTCGTTCCGGATCTCGTACGCGAAGCGGAAGCTGGCCCGCCGCCGTTCGCTCACCCAGCAGCGGACCTCCAGGAGGTCGTCCAGCCGCGCCGGCTTTCGGTACTTCACGACCGCCTCGACCACCGGCAGGTGCACCTTGGTGTCGACGTGCGACATCGCGAGCCCCTGCTGGCGCAGGAACTCGACCCGGCCGACCTCGAAATAGGTGAGGTAGTTTCCGTAGTAGACGACCTTCATGCAATCCGTGTCCTTGTAGCGGACGCGAATCCTGGTGGACGCGATCACAGATATTGACCGTACCGGATCTTCTCGACGACTCCCCGCACGCTCTTGTAGCTGTCGAGCGCGTCCAGCAGGTCTTCCGTGGTCACGGGCACGACGCCCGGGCGCTCGGCCGCCGCGCGCACCTTGACTTCGAGCGCCCGCCGCACGATCACCGAGAGGTCCGCGCCGCTCATGCCGCCCATCACCGGCAGGATCTTGTCGTAGTGGATCGCCTCGAACAAGGGCCGGCCCGCGGTCTTCTCGGTCCGGACGCGGATCAGCTCGAGGATCTCCTTCTGGGCCGCCGCATCGGGCAACGGGATCTCGATCAGATGGTCGAGGCGGCCGGGGGCCACCAGAGCCGGGTCGAGCGCGTCGGTGTGGGTGGTCGAGGCGACGACGAGGATGCGCTCGGTCGTGCTCATCGCGTCGAGCTTCTCGCACAGCGCCGCGACGAGCCGGGCGCTCGCCTCGCGCGCCTGCGGCGGCGGCAAGAGGTGCTCGAGCGAGAGCGCGTCGGCCTCGTCGAGGAACAGCACGGCGGGGCCCTCGGCCATCGCGATCCTCAAGATCTCCTGCAGCAGGTCGCCGGTACTCGCGGCGAATTTCGAGGTGATGTTCATCAGCTTCAGGTGATAGAAGATCGCGCCGGAGGTCGTGGCCAGCGCCTGGGCGAGCTTCGACTTCCCCGTGCCGGGCGGGCCGTAGAGCAAAATACCTTTCGGCGGCTCGATGCCCCACTGTCGGTATAGGTCGGGGGACGTGAGCGCGAGCGCGAATCCCTTGAGGATCGCCTTGGCCTCAGTGAGCCCGCCGACGTCGTCGAAGCTGACCGTCGACTTGATCTTGGTTTCGACCCGGCCGGTGAGATCGCCGTACTTCTCACCCACCTTGACGAAGACGTCCTCGATGCGCCGCTGGAGCGCCCACTCCTTCTCGGTCCGCTCGGGCACGGCCATCGTCAGATCGAAGGGCGCCGGGCCGGCGCGGTGCTGGCGGCCTTCTCGAACACGCGCTCCTCCACCATGACCGGCACCTTCGCGCGGATCGCCAGCGCGATCGCGTCCGACGGGCGCGCGTCGAGCTGCAGCTCGGGCCCGCCGGCGTTCAGGTAGACGATCGCGTAGTAGATGTCGTCGCGCAGATCGGTGATGACCACGCGCGTGAGCGTCACCTTGAGCCGGCCAAAGAGCGTGAGGAACAGATCGTGGGTGAGAGGCCGCGGCGGCGTCACGCCCTGGAGCGGGACCGCGATGCCGGTGGCCTCCGCCAGGCCGATCGCGAGGGCGACGGAGCGCTTGTCACGCTTGCCCTGGAGCAGCACCGTCGGCTGCTGCGTGTTCTGGTCCATCATCACCGCGACGACTTCCACCTCCTGCGCGCCGGTCGGCTTGGGCGGCGCCACGTCTTGCCGGTCCGGAGCCACGTACGCGCGATCGGGCATGCCGAGCACCGCGACCATCAACGACACCGTGACGCCGATCCGGACGGTCGTATTCATGCCGGCTCCTGTCGCGGAAAACGTGAAATCAGTATAGCGCCGCCGGTCAGGCCGCGCGACGCTCGACCAGCCGCATGCTGAGCGCCGCGCCCAGCAGCAAGAACGACGCGAGCATCATCCACATGTATCGGTACCCGACCGCGTGCGTGACGTAGCCGAACACGAACGAGCCCGCCGTCTGGCCGACCAGGAAGACCGCGCTGAACATGGCCACGATCACACCGCGCCGCGTCTCGGGCGCGTGGTCGGTCGCCATCGCCGCGAGCCCGGGATAGAGCAGGCCGTGCGCGCTTCCCTGCATCAGCCCGATCACGAACAGCACCGGGACGATCGGCATCAGACTGGTGCGGCTGACGACGAAGCCGAGCAGCGCGAGGAGCGCGGTCGCGCCGGTCTGCACGAACATCGACGGCACGATGACCGCGCGCCGCCCATGGGTGTCGATCAGGCGGCCGCCGAAGACCCGCACGCCGATCGCCGCGACGGCGAAGGCCGTGTAGAACAGCGCCAGAGTCTCGATGCCGAGACTGTCGGCGAAGGTCGGCACGAAGACGAAGGTCGTGCCGGCGCCGAGCCCGAAGAACAGCGTCACGATCATGTGGCGATGGCGCAGCTCGTCGAGCCCGCCGCGCTCCCAGAGCGAGCCGGCAACCGGCAGCGGCGCTCCGGGCCGCCCGCGCGGCAGGCTCCACACGTAGCCGGCCGCGACGATCGCCATCGCGGTCCCCATGATGAAGAGCGGGCGAAATCCCATTTTGCGCACCACCGCCTCGCCGACGAGCGGCGCGATCGCGGTCGCCACGAGCCCGGCCACGCCGTAGATCCCGAGCGCCCAGCCGCGGTGCGACGGCGGAGTCAGGTCGAGCACGTAGGAATAGTTCGCCACGAAGAACGCGGAGAAGCCGACGCCCTGCAGAAGGCGCACGACGGATAGCAGCCCGATCGACGGCGTCGTGGTCGCCAGGAGCGCCGCCGCGATCACGAGACCGGTGCCCGTCGCCATGAACCGCCGGCGGCCAAACGCGTCGACGAGGGGCCCGACGATCGGCTGACAGAGGATGCCGACGGCGTTGTAGAGACCCATGACGAGGCCGATCTCGACCTCGGTACCGCCGATGCCTTCGATGTAGAGCGGCAGGAGGATGAAGCAGTTCAGGCTGAAAAAGAAAAAGAAGTTGGTGATCGTCGCCCGAATGAAAGCCTTGTCGGCTAAAATGGGCGGCGGCACTCGAAAATTATCGCATGACCACCATCGATGCCACGCTACGTCACGCTCTGGAGGTCAGCGGTCACGATCTGATCCTCACGCTCGATCCCGCCCTCCAGGGGCTACCCGAAACCGCCCACGGCGGCTCAGTCCTCGCGATCTTCGACTCACTCGCCGCCACCACCACCCCACGCGAAATCTCCGGCCTCTACCGCCGCCGCGTCCCCCTCGGCGTCCCGCTGAATCTACGCCGCGGGCGCGAGGACGAGGTCGAGACGTTCACACTGTCCGATCAGTCCGAATCTGTCCTCGTCGACGGCCGCGTCGCGCCAATGGCAGCGGGTGCCGTTGACGACGCGCTCAGTCGGCCGGGTGGGGGTGGGGGGCCTCTGCGCGGACCCGTGTTGTCAGGATTGAACCGAAGCAACGCTCGAACCTCGGACTCGAGAGACGTGGCTAGCGTGGTTCGCGCAGAGGCCCCCCACCCCCACCCGGCCGACGTTGACGGCGCACAGCAAGCGTATCCGCTGCCAGTCTCGCGAACGTGCTTCGCGTGCGGGAAGGACAACACGCTTGGACTGCGCGCGACGCTAGAGTTCGACGCGGACAACGTGAGAGCGATGTGGCAGCCACGCGCGTCGTTTAGACGAGTGGATGGCACGCTGGCGCCCGTGGCGCTGACGACGTTGCTCGACGAGGCCGCGTTCTGGCTCGGCGCGCTCGCGACGGGCGAATCCGGGATGACGACGGAGCTGCGCGTGTCCCTCCACCGCCCCGCCCCGTTCGACGCGCCCCTGACGGTCGCCGGCGCGCGCGCCGCCGTGCGCCCGCGCGAGGACGACGCCCGCTATCAGGATACCGAGATCGTCGCGCGCGCCGGCGATCAGGTCGTCGCGACCGCGCGCATCACGTTCGTGGTCGTACGCGGCGCCGCGCGCCGCCTGGTGAACGCAATGCTCGCGATCAACGACCCGGAGTGCGTGCGGCGCGTGTTCCCGGCTTACACGCGCTGAGCGTGCAGCTCACGACTCACAGAAGGAGACGCACGATGCCGAAGACCACTCAGCTCGTCCTGTCGCTTCCGTCCAAGCGAGGCGTTCTCGCCGGAATCGGGCGCGCGCTGGCCGACGCCAAGGTCAACATCATCTCGCTCTCGGCCGCCGAGGCCGCGGGACGCGGCAAGATCCGCATGGTCGTGAACAAGCCGACCCTCGCCAAGCGGGCGCTCCGGAAGGCGCGCGTGCGCTTCGCCGAGGAGATCGCATTCGCCAAGCGAGTCAGCAACAAGCCGGGCGCGCTCGCGCGCGTGGCCGACAAGCTGGCGCGCGGCGGCGTCAACATCAAATCGGCCTACGCGACCACGGCCGGGCGCGGCGGCGCCACCGTCATCTTCACCGTCTCCAACCCGGCCAAGGCGCGTCGGATCATCGGCTAGAAACGTCGGAGGGGGCCTCGACGGCCCCCTCCGATGCCTCCCCCAGGATTGCGCGGGCAAAGCCCGCGCTCGAACCACGGTGGCTTACCGCAGCGGGCGGAAGAACTCGCGGATGTCGCGGGCCAGCGCTTCCGGCTCTTCGAGCGCGGCGAAGTGGCCGCCGGCCGGCATGACGGTCCAGCGCTGGATGTTGTAGCTGCGCTCCGCCCACGCGCGCGGCGGCAGCAGGATCTCGCGCGGAAACGCGGCGTAGGCCGTCGGCACCGTGATGCGCCGCCCTTCGGGCAAGGGCCACGGTCGGTGGACACGCGCGTAGTACGGCCAGAACGACGAGTTGATCGCGCCCGTGACCCAGTAGAGCGTCACGTTCGTCAGCAAGGTGTCCTTCGAGAATCGCCGCTCGACCTCGCCGCCGCAGTCGCTCCACGTCCGGAACTTCTCGAGGATCCACGCCGCCAGCCCGACGGGTGAGTCGGTGAGACCGTAGGCGAGCGTCTGGGGCTTCGTGCCCTGGATCGACTGGTAGCCCGTCTCCTCGCGCAGCCAGTGCTGGAGCTGCTTGATGTACGCCTGCTCCTCCTCGTTCGGCTTGTCGGGCAGCGCCGGGTCGCGGCGCACAGCCAGGAGGTTCAGGTGGATGCCGGCCAGCCGGTCCGGGTACGAGAGGCCGAGTCGCGAGGTGATGAAGGCGCCCCAGTCGCCGCCCTGCGCCGCGTAACGCCGATAGCCGAGCACGTCGGTCATGAGCCGCGCGAAGACGTCGGCGATCTCCTCGACGCCGAAGCGGGGCTGGTTCGGTCGGAACGAGAAGCCGTAGCCCGGCAGCGACGGCGCGACGACGGTGAAGGCGTCCGCCGGGTCGCCGCCGAAGCGGGCGGGATCGGTCAGCATCGGCAAGATTTGCTCGAACTCGACGATCGAGCCGGGCCAGCCGTGCGAGAGCAACAGCGGCATCGGCACGGGACCCACGCCGGGCTCGTGGATGAAATGCAGATCGATGCCGTCGAGATCGACCGAGAAGTGTCTGAGCCGGTTGAGGCGCGCCTCGTGGACTCGCCAGTCGTAGCGCGTGCGCCAGTACTCGACCAGCTCCTTCATGTACGCGACGCTGGTGCCGTAGCGCCAGCCGGCATCCGGTGGCTCGTCGGGCCAGCGCACGCGGTCGAGCCTGGCGCGGAGGTCGGCGAGCACGTCGTCGGCGATCTTGATCGTGTACTGACGCGGCGTCATGCGGGCGTCCCTCCAGCTTGCTTGGCGGCATCGACCCATTCCCGCCAGGTGTCGGGCGTATGCCCGATCGCGACGCGCCCGCCGTACCGGACGAGCGGCGTCCGGAGCAGTCGCGGCTCGGTCAGCGCGCGCTCGAGCAGCCGCTCGGGCGAGTCGCCGGCGACGCGGAGGCCCAGCGCCTTGAAGCGCGCCCCCTCGCGATCGATCAGCGCGGCGGCGCCGTATTTGTCGGCAAAGCGCCTGAGCTCGCCGCGCGCGGCCGGCCGCTCCTTGAGGTCGACGAAGTGCACGGCGATGCCGCGCTCCTTGAAGAACCGCTGGGCCTTGCGCGTGTCCTGACAGTCCGTGAAGCCGAAGATCTGCGCCTGGATCGTCGTCATCGCGGCGGGCTCTGCGCAGGCGACGTGTCGGGCGGCTCTTCAGCGAGCCGCGCGAGGCGCGCACGAAGCTCGTGCCACGCGCTCTCGGGCACGGGCTGCACACCCGGGTGACGGACGCCGCCCACGCGTGGGCCGTGGAAATCGGAGCCGCCCGTCGCGATGAGATCGAGGCGCGCGCACAGGTCACGATAGGCGGTGATCTGCCCCGACGAGTGCTCGGGATAGAACGCCTCGATCCCGGAGAGGCCGGCCTCGACCAGCTCGGGGATCAGCTCATCACGATTCGCAAGCCCCGGATGCGCCAGCACCGGCACGCCGCGCGCGCGCCGGATCAGCCGCACGGCCTCGACGGGCGTGAACCGCTTGCGCGACACGTTCGCCGGACCGTTGCGCGACAGATACCGGTCGAACGCCTCGCGCACCGACTTCACGTAGCCGCGGTCGACCATCGCCTGCGCCACGTGCGGGCGGCCGGCCGAGCCTTCCTTCACGAGCGCGAAGACGTCCTCGGGATCGATCGGCATGCCGAGCTCGGCGAGGCGCGCGGCGATCCGATGGATGCGTTGACGGCGTTCCTCGCGCTGCGCCCCGAGGAACGCCTGGAACCAGGGCGCCTCCCAGTCAACGCAGTAGCCCAGCACGTGGACCTCCGCGCCCGGGACGTCGCAGTTGATCTCGAGGCCGGGTACGACTTCGAGCGGCGGCAGGCTTCTGGCCTCGTCCATCGCGTCGGCGATGCCGCCGGTGCAGTCGTGATCGGTGACCGCCAGGACGCGCACGCCGTGACGCGCGGCCATTCGCACGAGCTCACGCGGCGAGAGGGTACCGTCGGACGCGGTCGTGTGGGAATGCAGGTCGACCGCGCTGGCCACGGGCTACTCGCCGAGGTACGTCAGGACCGTCCGCACCGCGAATCCAGTCGCGCCCTTCGGAGCCAGCGGCAGGTCCTTCTCGGTGAACGCCGGGCCCGCGATGTCCAGGTGCACCCAGGGCGTCTTGCCCGCGAACTCCTTCAGGAAGAGCCCCGCCGTGATCGCGCCGCCGCCGCGCGGGCCGACGTTGTTGAGGTCCGCGACCTCGCTCTTGAGGTTGTCGCGATACTCGTCGATCAGCGGCAGCTGCCAGAGCCGCTCGCCGGCGGCCTCGGCGGCCTTCATGAAGCGATTGGCGAGCGGCTGGTTGTTCGTCATGAGCCCCGAGCAGAGCTGGCCGAGCGCGATGACGCAGGCGCCCGTCAGGGTCGCCATGTCGATGATCTCGTCGGCCTGGATCTTCGTGTTGGCGTAGCAGAGCCCGTCCGCCAAGGTCAGGCGCCCCTCGGCATCGGTATTGCCGATCTCGATCGTCGTGCCGTTCATCGCGCGCAGCACGTCGCCCGGGCGAAGGGCTGCGCCCGACGGCATGTTCTCGGTGGCGGCGATCAGCCCGTGCACCTCGGCGGCCGGCTTGAGCACCGGCAGCGCGCGCATGATCCCGAGCACCGCGGCCGCGCCGGCCATGTCGTATTTCATGCGCAGCATCCCGTCGGGCGGCTTGAGGTCGAGCCCGCCCGAGTCGAACGTGATGCCCTTGCCGATCAGCACGACCTTCTTGCGCCGGCGGCCGGCGGCGGCGCGCCCCGGGCTGTAGGTCACGTGAATGAACTTCGGGGGCTGCTCGCTGCCCGCGGCCACGCCGAGGAACGCGCCCATGCCCATCTTCTGGCATTCGGCTCGCTCGAACACCTTGACGTCGAGCCGCGATTCTTTGCCGAGCTCGGTCGCGGCGCGCGCGAGATCGGTCGGGTGCAGATCGTTGGCGGGCGCGTTGATCAGGTCGCGCGCGAAGGAGGTCGCCAGCGCGAAGCTCTCGCCCCGGCGCATGCCGTCTCGCGCCTCGCGCGCGCGGCGCGCGTCGGGCTCGACCAGGCGCAGCTCGTCGACGGTCTTGTCCGCCTTCTCGCGCTTGTAGCGGTCGAAGTAGTACGTGCCGAGGATCGCGCCCTCGACGACCGCCTGCGCCCGCTGGCGCGCGGTCAGGCGCTCGCCGAGCAGCTCGGCGGCCACGGTCTTGGCGCCGAGGTCGCGCGCCCGGCGCACGCCGGCCGCGGCCGCACGGCGCACGATCTCGGCGGTCGTGTCGGCGCGGGGGCCGAGCCCGGCGACGACAATGCGCCGGCCGTCGGCGTGCGCGTGCGTGACGTGCCCGGCCTTGCCGGAAAACTTCTCGGCGTCGAGCACGCGCTTGAGCTGTCCCTGAGCCGCGCGGTCGAGCCGCGCCAGACGCTCCGGCAGCTTGGCTTCACCGACGTGGAGGCCGACGACGAGCGCGTCGGCGGGCGCCTCTTCGAGCCGCTTGGTGACGATCTCGACTTTCACGCGAGCGTTCCTCCTCTCAGCGCCTGCGCCCGCCGGATCATGTCCATGAGGCCCTGGGTGGTGTCGAGCTCGGTCAGGCTCGCGAGCTCGAACCATTGCGCCTCGGCGGCGTCGTCGCCGGCCTGGACGTCCAGCGAATCCGGGTACGCCAGGTAATCCACCAGCACGTAATGATAGCGGACACGACCCGCGTCATCTTTCACGACTCGATCGAGCACGCCGCACACGTCGACGATGCGGATCTTGATCCCGCACTCCTCGATGATCTCGCGCGCGATCGCCTCGCGCGTGGTCTCACCGAGCTCGACGAGACCGCCGGGGAGGCTCCACTTCCCGAAGGACGGCGCCTTGCCGCGTCGAACCAGCAGAACTTTGTCCTGGTGAAGGATGACCGCGCCGACACCGACGCGCGGATAGTCCGGGTACTCGCGGCTCATGAGCGGCCCGCAAGCCATGCGCCGGCGCCGTACTTGTCGCGCACCAGACGCTCGACCGTCGCGGTCTCGTCGGCGCTGAGCCCGTCGGGGCGCAGCTCGATCGCGTGCTCGCGCTCGAACGCCGCGGCGAGCGCCGCGGCCACGTCATCCCACTTCGGCCGATGACCGAGCGCGGCCTCGAGCGTCGTCAGGGTGGCGAGTGGATCGTCGGTCGTCGGAAAGATCGCGGCCAGCTGGGCCGGGTCGACGCCGAGCAGGATCGACCCGTGCTGGAGGAACGTGCTCCCGTAGCGCCGCTGGGCGCTCCCGACCAGCTTACGCCCGCCGATCTCGATCTCGCAGCTGCCCGTGCGCGCGAAGCAGAAGGCCGGCGTGGGCTCGTCCCCGCGCGCGACGCCGACCATCTCAACCGGTGCGCCGAGCGCCCGCAGCCCCGAGGCGAGCGCGCGGCCGATCCATTGATAGCTGTACAGGAGATCCCGAGCGCCGCCGCCGATGTCGTCTGCGGCCGCGACGACGCTGTAGGTCAGCTCGCGCTCCGGCCCGTCGTGATAGATCGCGCTGCCGCCGGTGAGCCGCCGGACGATCCCGACCCCAAGCCGGCGACACGCGGCGACGTCGACGTGCTGGTCGAGCGGCTGGCCGTAGCCGAGCGAGACCGTGGGGGGCGCCCAGGCGAAGAAGCGAACCGTGGGCGGCGACGCGCCCGAACGCCGCCCGAGCCAGACCGCCTCGTCCATCGCCATGTTCGTGGCGCCGTCGGTGGGTTCGGTCACGAGGAGACGCCAGGTTCGCGGGACCGCGTCGTCCGTCACGGCCCCTAGCATCGCACGGGACCGCGACGGACGCTCAGCGCGCTGGACCAGACCGCGCGGGGCTCAGTCGATGATCGCCTGGTAGACGAGCTGCCGGAACAGGTCGCGAAACTCGCGCTGCCACGCGCCGGGCTGTGCCTGCGTCATCAGGACCGCGACCAGCTGCTCCTTGGGATCGATCCAGAAACCCGTGCCGGCGGCGCCGCCCCAGTTGTACTCGCCGGCGGAGCCCGGGAGGCCGTTCAGGCCATCGGCCCGGCGTACGGCGAAGCCGAGACCGAAGCCGTAGCCCGGCGCCAGCAGCGGGATCGCGGGCTTGATGTCGCCGAGATGGTCCGACGTCATGTGGCGTACGGTCGTCGCGGCGAGAAGCCGCTTGCCGTCGAGCTGCCCGCCGTTTGCCAGCATCTGGACGAACCGGCCGTAGTCGGCGGTGCTGCCGGCCGCACCGGCGCCCCCCGCGTCGTTCTTGGGCGCGACCGTGACGTCATGCAGGACGATCGGTTTGCCGGTGGCGCGATCGGTCGCGAGCGGCTGCGCCAGGCGCTTGACCTTGTCCGCCGGCAGGTGGAACGTCGTGTCGCTCATCCCCAGCGGACGGAACACGCGGTCGTCGAGAAACCGGCCGAGCGGCACGCCCGAGACCGATTCCACGACACGCCCGACGACGTCGGTCGAAAGACTGTACTCCCACGCCGTTCCCGGCTGACGCGCCAGCGGAGCCTTGGCGAGCGCCTCGAGCTGCTCGGATGGCGTGACGCTGGCCCAGCCGACGTTGTTCTTCGCGTAGAGATCCTTCACGTACTCGTTGCGCGTGAATCCGCCGTAGACCAGTCCGGACGTGTGCCGCAGGAGGTCGTAGATGGTCACCGGCCGCTCGGCCGCGACGACCGTGTACGTCGGCTTTCCGTTCGTATCGGTGCCCTGGACCGCCACCTCCAGCTTCGCGAGCTGCGGCAAGTACATACCCACGGGGTCGCCGAGCCGCAGCTTCCCATCCTCGACCAGCATCATCGCGGCGACCGACGTGAACGGCTTCGTCATCGAGTAGAGCCGGAAGATGGCGTCCTTCGTCATCGGCGACCCGGTCTTGGGATCGAGCTGGCCGAAGCTTTCGAAATACGCGATGCGGCCCTTGCGCGCGACCAACACGACCGCACCCGGAAAGCTCTTTGCCTCGATCTGTCCGTTCAGCGCCTGGCCGATCCGCGCCAGGCGCTCCTTCGACATACCGACAGTCTCTGGAGCCGCCGACGGCTGCGCGCGCACGACGACGGGAACGACCAGCAGCACGACGAGCGAGAGCAGAAGGGCGCGTTTGAGCATGGCGAACCTCCCTCGGTTGATCGGCACTATAGCCGCCCGATGCAGGAGCGGCAAGCCAGGTCAGGACGGGCGGAGGCGTCCCGTGTAGACGGCGAGATCGGACGCCGAGAAGCAGCAGAACACGATGTCCTCGATGGTCGCAAGCTCGGCCACCGTGGATCGGACCGTCGCGACCGCAACGTCTGCCGCGAGCTCGATGGGGTAGCCGTACACGCCGGTGCTGATGCTCGGGAAGGCCAGCGTGCGAATCCCGTTCGCCGAGGCAACCTCGATCGAGCGTCGATAACACGAGGCGAGGAGCTCCGGCTCGCGGCGGCCGCCACCGTGCCAGACCGGACCGACGGTATGGATGACGAACTTCGCCGGTAGGCGATAGCCCCGGGTGAGCCTGGCGTCGCCGGTTGGACAGCCCCCGAGCCGGCGGCACTCCTCGAGCAGCTCTGGCCCGGCGGCGCGGTGGATCGCACCGTCGAAGGCGATAGCCCCGGGTGAGCTTGGCGTCGCCGGTTGGACAGCCCCCGAGCCGGCGGCACTCCTCGAGCAGCTCTGGCCCGGCGGCGCGGTGGATCGCACCGTCGACGCCGCCGCCGCCGAGCAGGGACGAGTTGGCCGCGTTGACGATCGCGTCGACCGATAGCGTCGTGATGTCTGCCTGGATCGCGCGCAAGGTTGTCGGCATCGAGTCCACGGCGTGCCGGGCCAGACTATGCCCGATCGACCAGGACGAAGACGCAGCCGGTGTCCGAGTACACGTCGCGATCGATCGTGCCCGCGCTGGCAACGCTCGCCCAGCCGGGACCCATCCGGCGTCCGGCCTGCACGAGCTCGCCCTCCAGGATGAAGAGGAACTCCGGATAGTCGTGAGCGTGAACCGGGGCTCGCGCGCCGGGCTCGAACCTGACGATCTGCATCTCCCAGCCGTCCGTGACCGCAACGTCCTTGACGAAGATCCCGGGCGCCATCGTCGACGGTCGCCAGGGCACGTCGTCGACGTGGACGCTTCGGACTACACCCGGCGCGTCCACTTCAGATTCGGCTCGCGGGCGGCCTTGGTCTGATCGAGCCGGCGTACCGGCGTGGTCACCGGCGCGTCGTGGATCGCCGCGTGGTTCGTCTCCGCCTCGCGCGCGATCTGGATCATCGCGTCGCAGAACGCGTCGAGCGTCTCCCTGGCCTCGGTCTCGGTCGGCTCGATCATCAACGCCTCTTCGACGATCAGCGGGAAGTACGTCGAAGGGGCGTAGAAGCCGAGGTCGAGCAAGCGCTTGGCGATGTCGGTCGCAGTGACACCGAGCTTTTTCTGTCGCCGCGCCGACAACACGCACTCATGCATGCACGGGCCGGGCACGGCCACGTCGTAGTCCTGCTCGAGCCGCTTCATGATGTAGTTCGCGTTCAGGATCGCGTTGTCCGAGACCGACCGCAGGCCGTCGGGCCCCATCGTGCGGATATACGTGTAGGCGCGCACGAGCATCCCGAAGTTGCCCCAGAATGCCTGCAGCTTGCCGATCGAGCGCGGCCGCTTCCAGTCGAGCGAGTATTCGTCGCCGTCCTTCGTGACGACTGGTACCGGCAGGAACGGCTCGAGATGCGCCTTGACGCCGACCGGGCCGGCGCCGGGCCCGCCGCCGCCGTGCGGCGTGGTGAACGTCTTGTGCAGGTTGAAGTGGCACACGTCGAAACCGAGGTCGCCGGAGCGTGTGATCCCGAGGATCGCGTTCAGGTTCGCGCCGTCCATGTAGACCTGCACGCCTTTGGCATGACAGAGCTCGGTGATCTCGACGATGCGCGACCGAGGTCGCCGGGGCGTGTGATCCCGAGGATCGCGTTCAGGTTCGCGCCGTCCATGTAGACCTGCACGCCTTTGGCATGACAGAGCTCGGTGATCTCGACGATGCGCGGCTCGAACATGCCGAGCGTGTTGGGCACGGTGATCATGAACGCGGCCACGTCGGTGTCGAGCGTGCGCGCGAGCGCGTCCACGTCGACCTCGCCGTTCGGCAGCGACTTCACCTCGACGACCTCGTAGCCGGCGATCGCCGTCGACGCCGGGTTCGTGCCGTGAGCCGAGTCGGGCACCAGCACCTTCGTCCGCTTTTCACCGCGCGAGGCGTGATAGGCGCGGATCATGAGGACGCCGGCCAGCTCACCCTGGGCGCCGGCCGCCGGCTGGAGCGAGACCGCATCCATCCCGGCGATCTCGGCGAGATCCCGCGCCAGCTCGTGCATGAGCTGCAAAGCGCCCTGCGCCGAGGCCTCCGGCGCCAGCGGATGGACCTTGGCGAAGCCGGCGAGCCGCGCCATGTCCTCGTTGAGCTTCGGGTTGTACTTCATCGTGCACGAGCCGAGCGGATAGAAGTGCGTGTCGACGCCGTAGTTCATCCGCGACAGCCGCGAGTAGTGGCGGATGATGTCGAACTCCGAGACCTCCGGCAGCTCCGGCGCCTCGCTCCGCAGATGCTTGGCGGGCAGGAGCTTCTTCGCGTCGGCCTCCGGCACGTCGGCGTCCGGCAGGGACCACGCCACGCGGCCGGGCGACGAGAGCTCGAAGACCAGCTTGTCGTAGGCGTCGGCCATCATGCCACCGCCTTCTCGAGAGCCGCCGCGAACGCGTCGATCTCGGCCTTCGTGCGTTTCTCCGTCACCGCGACCAGCAGGCAATCGGCCAGGCTGCGATCGAAGTTCTTCAACGGCACGCCCGCGAGGAAGCCCTGCTTGACCAGGCGCGGCAGCAGCCGGTCCGGAGCCTTCGGCAGCTTGAGCGCGAACTCCTTGAAGAACGGCGCCGGGAAGCGCAGCGAGACGCCCGGCACCTTCGCGAGTCGCTCGGCGGCATAGTGCGCCTTGGCCGTCGACAGCTCGCCGACCTTCACGAGCCCGCGACGCCCGAGCGTCGCCATGTAGATCGTCGCCATCAGCGCGCAGAGCGCAACGTTGGTGCAGATGTTCGAGGTCGCCTTCGCGCGGCGGATGTGCTGCTCGCGGGTCTGCAGGGTCAGCACGAAGCCGCGCTTGCCGTCGCGGTCGACCGTGGCGCCGACCAGGCGCCCGGGCATCCGGCGCACGAGCTCGGTCTTCGCGGCGAACACGCCGAGGTTCGGTCCGCCGAAGCTCGCCGGCACGCCGAGCCCCTGGCCCTCGCCGACGACGATGTCGGCGCCGAGCTTGCCGGGCCCCTCGAGCACGCCGAGGTTCACCGGGTCGGCGACCACGACGAGCAGCGCGCCGGCCGCGTGCGCGAGCTCGGCGGCCGCGGCCACGTCCTCGAGGCAGCCATAGAAGTTGGGCGTCTGGATCACGAGCGCGGCCGTCTTCGTGGTGACGAGCTGCCGCGCCGCCGCCAGATCGGTGACCCCGTCGGGCGCCGGCAGGTCGCGCAACCGGAGCCCCGGGCCCTCGCAGTAGGTGGCAGTGACGCGCTTGTAGAGTGGATGCACGGCGCGCGAGAGGACGATCTCCTTGCGCTCGGTGACCGAGTGGGCCATCAGCGCCGCCTCGGCGAGCGAGGAGGCGCCGTCATAGATCGAGGCGTTGGCGACGTCCATCCCGGTCAGCTCGGCGATCATCGTCTGGTACTCGTAGATCGTGCGGAGCGTCCCCTGGCTCGCTTCGGGCTGGTAGGGCGTGTACGCCGTGAAGAATTCGCCGCGCAGGATCATGTGGTTGATCGGGCTCGGGATGTAGTGATCGTACGAGCCCGCGCCCAGGAAGGACACGTGCGACTCCGCGTTGGCGTTGCGCGCCGCCAGCGCCGACATGTGCCGGATCAAGTCGGTCTCGGCGAGCGCCGGCGTGAGACCGAGCGGCCGCCCGAGCCGGGCCTTGGGAGGGATCTTGACCAGAAGGTCCTCGACCGAGCCCGCGCCGATCACGCCGAGCATCTTCTTCTGCTCGTCCGGCGTGTTCGCAATGTAGCGCGAGGGCATCAGTGGCCTCCCTGCGCGATCAGCTCTTCGTACTGCTGCGCGGTCAGGAGCTGGTCCCACTCCCCTTTGCTCGAGGGCTTGACCACGAGCATCCACCCCTTGCCGTAGGGATCCTGGTTGACGGTCTCGGGCTTCTGCGCGAGCTCGCCGTTGATCTCGACGACCTCGCCGGACACCGGCGAGAACAGATCGGATACGGCTTTCACCGACTCGACTACGCCGAAGTTCTTGGCGGCGGTGACTTTCGCGCCGACCTTCGGCAGCTCGACGAAGACCACGTCGCCGAGCTGCTCCTGCGCGTAGGCGGTGATGCCGATGCGCACGCGGTCGCCGTCCTGCTTGGCCCACTCGTGCTCGCGCGTGTATCGCAGTTCCTTCGGAACGTTGGCCATGGTCTCCCCTCGCTCAGCCGGCCTTCTTCACCCTGGACGGCTGGAACGGCGTGCGTGCGACCCGAGCCGCCTTGCCCTGGCCGCGGATCTCGACCTCGAGCGCGGTGCCGACCGGCGCCAGCGCCGTCTCGACGTAGGCAATGCCGATGTACTTGTCGACCGACGGTCCATACGAGCCCGAGGTGACGATCCCCGCCTCACGGCCGTCGTGCTTGACCGGGTACCCGTGGCGCGCCACCGCCTTGTCGACCATTTCGATACCGACCAGTCGTCGACGCACGCCCTCGGCGCGGACCTTCTCGAGCGCGACGCGCCCGATGAAGTCTCCCTTGGCGGGCTTGACGACCCAGCCGAGGCCGGCCTCGAGCGCGTTCGTGGTCTCGTCGATATCGTTGCCGTAGAGCGCGTACTTCATCTCGAGCCGGAGGGTATCGCGCGCGCCGAGACCGACCGGCATAGCACCCTCGGCGCGGCCCGCGGCCAGCAGCGCCTTCCAGAGCTGTGCCGTCCCATCGGCGGGGGCGTACAGCTCGAAGCCGTCCTCGCCGGTGTAGCCGGTCCGCGAGATCAAGGCCGGCACGTCGCCGACGTTGCCGCGCTCGAAGCGGTAGTAGCCGATCTCCGTCACGTCCCGGTCGGCGAGGCGGCCGACGATCGCCTCGGCCTTCGGGCCCTGCACCGCGATGAGCCCGGTGCCCTCGGACGCGTTGCGCCAGCGCGCATCCTTGACGTGCGCCGTCGACGTCGTCACGTGGGCCCAGTCCTTGTCGATGTTCCCGGCGTTCACGGTGATCATGTACCGGTCTTCGCCCAGCCGATAGACAGTGAGGTCGTCGACGATCGTACCGCTGTCGTAGCAGAGGACCGAGTACTGGATCTGGCCGACCTGGAGCGCAGCCACGTCGTTGGTGGTCAGATGCTGGAGGGCCGCAAGCGCGCCGGGGCCGTCCACTTCGAACTCGCCCATGTGGCTCACGTCGAAGAGGCCGGCGGCGCTGCGGGTCGTCCGGTGCTCTTCGATGATGCCGGTGTACTGCACCGGCATCTCCCAACCGCCGAACGGCACCATCCGCGCGCCGGCCGCGACGTGCTCGTGAAAGAGCGGCGTCCGCTTGAGCGGTGTTGCGCTCACGCTTTCGGCAAGAAGTCGCGAAGCGGCTTCACCTGGCAGCCCGCCCGATCGAGCGCCTCGCGGACGGTGCGAACGATCTTCTGCGCGCCGGGCGTGTCGCCATGGCAGCAGATCGTCTGGACCGAGATGTCGATGTCGACCCCGTCGATCGTGCGCACCTTGCCTTCCATGGCCATCTTCACCGCCTGCGCGGCCGCGCGCTCGGGATCGGTGATGAGCGAGCCGGGCAGCTTGCGCGAGACGAGCGTCAGATCCACGTTGTACGCTCGATCCGCGAAACCCTCCGACGCCACGCGCACGCCCATCTTGCGCGCGAGGCGATCGTACTTGCCGGAGCCGAGCGCCATCAGGATGAGGTCCTTGCCCGACTCGCGGGCCGACTCGGCGACCGCGGTGGCGAGCGCCTCGTCCTTCTCGATCATCGAATAGAGGATCCCGTGGGGCTTGGTGTGCTGCAGATCGCCGCCGCCGGCGGCGCGGATGAACTCGCGCAGCGCGCCGGTCTGGTAGCAGAGGTAGTCTTTCAGCTCCTGCGGCGACACGTCCATCACGCGCCGGCCGAAGCCCATGAGGTCCGGCAGCGACGGGTGCGAGCCGACCGCGACGCCGTGCCGGATCGCGAGCGCCACCGTCTTGCGCATCACGTGCGGGTCACCGGCGTGGAAGCCGCAGGCCACGTTGGCCGAGGTGATGTACGGCATGATCTCCTCGTCCGCGCCGAGCGTCCAGCGGCCCCAGCTCTCGCCCATGTCGGCGTTGAGATCGATGAACTTGGCCATCGTGAGCTCCT
>Ga0209382_10000760_pt1 | contig 52052 bp, 81 predicted proteins | sample SoiMetdeltSBSDD5_FD_187599 | JGI IMG/M metagenome (GOLD analysis project Ga0209382, IMG submission 187599) | Bulk soil microbial communities from a Populus tree surrounding site in Tennessee, USA - Soil MetaG P. deltoides SBSDD5 (SPAdes) (version 2) | ecosystem: Environmental > Terrestrial >...
CCTCCCTTTTTCGCCTGGTACCTCTGATCTGCAATTTTTCGTGCACCCGGTTTGACCTGCGATCACTCCGCGTTGTCCCAGTTCAGCCGGCTACGCTCCGTCATCTCGCATCCATCACTGAGCGTGACAGTCACCGGGGGTGATGGTCCATTGCCCCGAACGAAGAAGGCCGCAGGGACAGCCGTCGATCGCCGCAACGGGCGCCAGTTCGAGCTCACGCCGGTCGAGGGTGGCCGGATCGACCCACCCGACGGGCTGCTTGCCGAGGTGCTCGAGCTGTGGGAAGCGTATTGGACCGATGCCGCTTCGACCGTCCAGACGCCGGCCGACCGGGGCGTCCTCACCCGGTGGATCAAGGAGTATGACCGGTATCTGCGCCTGATCGCCGAGGCCGACAAACGTCCGCTCGTGGCCGGGTCGAAGGGGCAGAGCGTGGCGAACCCGCTGTACGCGCTGGCCGACCGGGCGCTCGGCGCAGCGGAGCGGTGCGAGAGGCAGCTGGGCATCGGCGCGCTGCACCGGTCCAACTTGGGCATCGCGGTGATCCAGGAGCGCCGGTCGTTGGCCGAGATGAACTCGAAGTACGGACCGGGTCCTGGGGGTGGTGATGCCGACGGCCGCCACCTCGAGGCCGCGTCGCGGCCGGACCCGAGGGTCATCCAAGGCTGAACCACCGCCGGCCGAACTTGGTTGCCATGCCTGTCACTGGACGCCGGTGCTCGGTGAGCTATGGCCGTCCGAAGGCGCCACCGCGGTCGCGTGGATAGAAGAACGCTGCATCTGCGGCGAGGGCGACTTCTACGGCCAGCTGATGAAGCTGCGCCTTGATCAGGAAAAGTTCCTGTGGCGCTGGTACGAGTACTGTCCGGCCTGCTTGGAGTGGCGCTACGACGAGGCGTTGCGGGGTGAGGCCACCGGTGGCGGGAAGACCCAGTTCATCGCCGCGGTGGTGGCGCTCGAGTTTGCCGGCCCGCCTTCGATCGCCCCGTCCTCGCCGAACATTGCGATCGCGGCCGCCAGCTTCGAACAGGCGAACCTGTTGTTTTCGAAGGTGGCCACGATCTGCGGCGGCCGGGACCAGGTCGACAAGGCCTCGCCGCTGCTCGGGTTTTTCAACGTCTACAACACAGAGATCACTTTCGCTGATGGGAAGCCGGGCCGGATCTACCGCATCGCCGCTGTGGCCGGCACGAACGAGGGTGATCTACCGCATCTGTTCGTGCGCGACGAGCTGCACGAGTGGGGTGACGTTGGTGACCGCAAGGCCCGTGTCGCGACCGTGGTTGGTAAGAGCACGAACAAACGCAGGACCCATCGGGGCCGGGGCCGGGTCATCTCGCTGTCGACGGCCGGCTTCGACAAAGACCATTCGCTGCTCGGCGCGCTGTACAAGCGTGGGCTGCGGGCGTTGAAGAATCCGCGGGTGGCGCCGCGATTTTTGATGGACTGGCGCGAGGCTCCCGACGGTCTGGACTTCAAGCTGGCCAAGCATCGCGAGAAGGCGGTGCTTGCCGCATCCGGCGCGGCGGGCGTGTTGTGGAACGTGCGGGATCGGGTCGACGACTGGGGCAAGCCGGAATACCCGTCGCATGAGTGGATCCGCTACTACGCCAACAAGTGGGTCGATGTCTCCGAAGAGTCGTGGCTCAAGGACCACCCGCAGGCCTGGATGGCGTGTAAGGGCGAGTGGGAATCCGACCCGGTAAACGAGTTCGTGATCACGATCGACATGGCGCTCAAACATGACTCGGTGGCGGTCTCCCGGCTGGAGAAGCTGCCCGACGGGCGGATTGCGGTCACCTCCCGGATTTGGGAGGCGATGGGCGGGCGGATCGACCATCTGGACGTGTTCAACTACGTCCGCAAGATTGCGGTCGGGCCAGGGTTCCGGGGCGTGGCATACGATCCGCGGTTTTTCGAGGTGCCCGGCCGGGCGCTTGAGGACGAGGGGATCATGGTGGTCCAGTTCGACCAGACCCCGCAGCGGATGGCGCCGGCGTGCGGGTTGACGTTTCAGATGATCCTCGACACGAAGATCGTGCACAACGGCGACGAGCAGCAGACCGCTCACGTGAACGCTGCGGTGAAGCGGGAGCAAGAGCGGGGCTTCACCTTGAGCAAAGGAAAGTCGAAGCGCCACATCGATTTCGCGGTCACCTTGTGCATGGGTGTGTGGCTTCTGCACCAAGTTCTTGAGGCTGAAGCGGAACCGTTCGCACTTTGGGGATCATGAGGGGAGCTTGTGCGGTGACAACGTTTGAGCACGTCTCCGTTGAGGACATCACGCGGCAGGCACGTGAGATCAAGCTGGGTCGAACGCTGCTGACCTGGATCGGTGTGCTGCTGTTCGCGCTTGGCTGGATTCTGCGCAAAACAGTTACGGTGCTGTGGCTCGCGGGCGCCTGGGTTTTTGTGGCGATCCGGGAAGGGTGGCGTGAGGCCGGTAAGACGCGGGTGAGCCGTGGCGCTGGTCGATCGGATTAACGCGGGCCTGGCCGAGCTGCGACACCGCGACACCGCTCTGTCGATTAACGACTGGGCCGAGTACTTCACGTTCGGCGGCAACACCTACGGCGTTGTCCAGACCACCATGGGCCAGGTCGACCAGGAGCAGATCGGGCACACCTCGGTTGCCGGGTTCAAGGGCAGCGGGCCGATCTTCTCCCTGGTGCTGGCCCGGCTTCAGGTGTTTAGTCAGGTCCGGTTCCAGTGGACGAGGTTCAAAGGTTCCCAGCCGACGGATCTGTTCGGCTCGCCTGAGCTTGGTGTGTTGGAGCGGCCATGGCGGGGTGGGACCACGTCGGATCTGTTGGCGCGGATGGAGGTGTATGCGTCGGTGGCGGGGTGCGCGTATGTGACCCGGCCGCGGCGTGACCAGTTGTCGTTGCTGCGCCCAGATCGGGTGATCATCGTCATGGGGTCGCAGACCGACGCTGATGACCCGTCGGAGGCGCCGGACGCGGAGATCATCGGGTTTATCCACTCGACCAGCCGCGGCCGGATGACGATGTTCAGCCCGAACGAGGTCGCCTACTATGCGCCGATCCCTGACCCGGACTACCGGTTTTTGGGGATGTCGTGGATTACGCCGGTGATCCGGGACTTGCAGGCGGATTCCCTTGCCACAGAACACAAAGCCCGCTTTTTCGTTAATTCCGCAACGCCCAACCTTGCGATCAGGTTCGACGCGTCGATCACGATCGAGAAGGTCAAGCAGTTCAAAGCTTTGCTGGAGGCCGAGCACAAGGGCGCGTTCAACGCGTGGAAGTGCGTTACGCCGGAGACGGAGTTGGCGCTGTGGGATGGCCGTCGGGTCCGCGCCGATCAAGTCCGGCCTGGTGACGAATTGGCATCCTGGGCAGGCGGTCAGGCGGTGCCTGGCATGGTCACACACATCGGGTGGCAACCGCCGTCGCCGATCGTCACCGTCACCACCCAACGCGGCCGTGTCCTGCGGACCACCGCAGAACATCCCTATCTGGCCCGCCGTGTCGTCAAGCGGCATGACCGTGGCACCACCGTCCTCAGTGTCGAAGACTGGACAAACGCTTCCGACCTGCGCCCCGGCGACCTTGTGCGGATCGGGCTCGGATGGGGGCGGGATACCGGCAAGCGCGATCTGCTCACCATCCAGCAGGCATGGTGCCTGGGCGCACTGACTGGCGACGGCGGCCTGACCACCACCACGCCCGTACTCAGCGCCGCCGACCCGGGGATTGCCGACCGGCTCGCGGCATCCTATGGCCTCAACCGGATCGACACGGCGCGGCACGATTACCGGGTCCTGGGGATCCGGGCGTTGTGCGCCGAGCACGACATGATGGGCAAGCGAGCCTGGGAGAAACGGGTCCCGGTCGCCGTGATGACCGGATCAGGCAAGGTGCAGGCCGCGTTCCTATCTGGGCTGATCGACACCGACGGGCACGTATCGGACCCGGCCAAGCGGCGTTCCGCCGAGGTGGGGATCACCAGCACGTCGCTTGACCTGCTGAGTGACGTACAGCACCTTCTTGCGGGGCTCGGAGTCAACGCATCGATCAGTTCTCCGACTGCATGGAAGCCGGACGGGAAGCTACGGCGGCGTCAGGCCCACCAGTTGGCAGTGCACGGCAACAACCAGGCCACTCTTCTCGGCGAAATCCTCGACCTGGCCTGTGAAGCAAAGGCCCACAGACTGGCCGAGTATGCCACCCGGACCAGCAGGCAGCGTCGGTCGCTGTATGACCGGGTGGAATCGGTGGAGATTGGACCGTCGGAGCCGACGATCGCCGTGGAGGTAGCTGAATGGCACACCCACATCACTGCTGGGATAGTCACCCACAACACCCTCTACTTAGGTGGCGGGGCCGACCCGGTCCCGGTCGGTAATTCGTTCAAGGACATGGACTATGCGGTGATCCAGGGGCGTGCCGAGCCGTTGGCACTCGACACGCCCGTGGCAACAACGTCGGGCTGGGTCACCATGGCAAACATCAAGGTCGGTGACGATGTATTCGGCCGGGACGGTCGGCCCGTCCGTGTTGCCGCGGTGGGGCCGGTCTGGCTGAACCGGGACTGCTTCCGGATCAGCCTTAAGAACGGTGAGCAGATCGTGGCTGACGCCAGCCATGTTTGGCCCGCCGTGGACCGCGGGACCGCGAGTCGCGCCGAGCGTGACTACACGACAGCCGAGCTATACGAGATCTTCACGCGGCCCTACACCAATTACGAGATCTTCACGCGGCCCTACACCAATGGAGTTGGCGGCCACAGGCTCTCACTCGGCGCCAGCCCGGTGCTTGAAATGCCCGATGCGGATCTGCTTGTCGATCCATACGTGCTCGGCGCATGGCTAGGTGACGGATACACGGCGGGCGCCGCGATCTGTGGCGACTGGGAAGACCTGAAGCATATTGCAGCCGAGATCGACGTGCGTGGGTATGTCACAAGGCGCTGGGAGTCTCAAGTCTCCGTGGCACGGGCGCACCAGGTCGAACATGCTGCGGTGGTCGGAGTTCCGGGAGGCCTACTCGCCGCACTGTCCGCACTGGGCGTGCTTGGGAATAAGCGAATTCCCGGCGAGTATCTGCGCGCATCCGCCGCGCAGCGGCTTGACTTGTTGCGCGGGCTCATGGACACCGACGGCACCGCCGACCGGGACGGCCAGGGCTGGTGCGCCTACTCAAGCAAGGATGAGGCTCTTGCCAGGCAGGTGTTGGAGCTTGTCCGGTCGCTTGGCTACCGGGCAACGCTGTCGTCCTACGCGGACTCGCGGTCCAGGACTGGACAGCATTGGAAGGTGGAGTTCCGGTCCCGCCTGGACTGTATTCCGTTCCTGCTTCCACGCAAGGTCGCTAAGTGCGAGGCTGCCGGGGATCCTCATTTCAGTGGCCGCCGGTCGATCGTCAATATCGAGCCTGTTGACTCGGTTCCGGTTCGCTGCATCACGGTTGACAGCGCCGATCATGTGTTCCTGGCCGGTGCCGGGTTCATTCCGACGCACAACTCGAGGCTGGCCAGTGCTGCGGGGGTACCCCCGTCGTGGGTGGGGTTCGCCGAAGGACTGTCGGGGTCGAGCTTGAACGCGGGAAACTTCAAAGCCGCACATAGACGCTACGGCGACGGCACCATGACCCATTTGTGGACTAGCGCGGCGACATCGCTTGAGGTGCTTCTCGATCGGCCGGCGTCCCGGCCGGGTGAGCCGCCGGCGTCGCTGTGGTACGACTCGCGGATTCCGTTCATGCGTGAGGACGCGGGTGACCTGGCCCGGATTCAGGCGGACCAGGCGCAGACGATCGTGGCGTTGGTGCGGGACGGGTTTACACCTGAGTCGTCGGTCGCCGCGGTGATCAACAATGATTTCAGCCTCTTGGTGCATTCCGGAAAGGTGAGCGTGCAGCTTCAGGAGCCCGGGGCGGTGCCGCCGTCTGAGGGGGTGCCCGCAGGTGTCTGATGTGCTGTCGGAGCGGGACCGGGCCGCCATCCGTGCCCTTGGCCCGGCCCACGAGCGGGCACTGTTGCTGCGAAGGGTGCGGCATACGCCTGGCGGGCATCCGCACAACCAGCAGGACCACGCGGGCGGCGGCGCCGTCGGACTGGCTAAGAAGGCGGCGAAGACGGCAGCGAAGATGGGCCAGGCTGCGCTCGACGCGACACCCGCCCGTCTTGTCGATGACGGCCTCGGTCCGCGGCACCCCGAACACAAGCGGGGCACCATCGCTTGGTCGAACGGTGATCCCGGCTGGTCGGCCGAAGAGACCGATCGGCACCTGACCGCGATGGAAAATTACCGAGCCGCCGACTTCTCGCCTATCAACAAACGCCTCCGGGGGCTTCCATATCAGCTTTCATCCATCGACGATGAGGCGCTTGGCGAGGAGGGGTTCCGCCGCCGGATCGGCGAGCACATCGAATTGCTCGACGAAGTGATGGAACACTCCCGCCTCACCGACGACATCACGGTGATTCGCGGGACGTCGACCGGCCGTGGCGTCTTCGGCGATGCACTGGATGGTGACCTGACCGGTTTCGAGTGGACCGAGGGTGCCTATGTCTCGACGACGGCGAACCCTGCGATTGCCGAGTACTTCACGATCACCGGACTGACGATGAACATCCACGCGCCCAAGGGAACCGGGGCGATGGCTTTGTCGGGGATGACCGGTGAGCGGTACGGCAAACCCGTCGAGGAAGAGGCCGAGGTCCTACTCGAGCGCGGCCTGCGGATGCGGGTGGTCAAGGACTCCGGCCCGGGGATCCCTCGCCAGCTTGAGGTTGAGGTGGTGCCGGGCGGCGCTGAGGCGCCACGGTCGGAGCAGCGCGATGCTGGCAGGTCGGCGGGCAAGCCGAAGGCCACGAAGCCAAGCGCGAACCTTCTGGCGCGCATGTCGATGGAGCCGGACGACTATCCGACGCCATCCGGCGCAAAGAAGGTGCCCCGCGCTCAGCTGCGCGAGCTAGTCGCGCGCGAGGTGCAGGCGCTGCTGCGCGGCGACGACGTGGACGACGATCCGATCGGCGAACTGGACGACGACACGCTCATCCTGTTGCAGGCCATGCACGAACTCGACGAAGAGTCGGGCGTCGAGGGTCGGGCGTGGAATCCCGCGTTGCATAAGCGGTACCCGAAAGGGCATCCGTTGGGCGGCAAGTTCCGTCCGATGGTGGACTTGCTCAAACTCGCCATTCAGAAACACGACGGCAACGGCCACCCGTTCGACAACTTCTCCCGCGAGCAGCTGCGCAAGGCAGCCAAGGCTCGCGGCATCACACTGAAGCGAGGCGAGGACAAGGACTCGATTGCGGCGAAGCTACTCGCGGACCTCGGCGGCGCGCCGGCCAAACCATCGGCGGCGGTGAAGGCGAACCCGGCGAAGACACCGAAGTCGACCAAGAAGCCGTCTGGTGACGCGCTAGCGCCTATGCCTGGCGCAAAGGTTGCGGCCGGTGACTTCTCCGGCCTCAAACGGGTGGGTCCAAGCGAGGGCACCACGCCGGGTGGGGTGTTCCAGGCGGCGGACGGATCCCGCTGGTACGTCAAAGCCCAGCAGTCACCGAAGCATGCTGCCAATGAGGCACTCGCCTCAGCGCTCTATCGGGCCGCTGGCATCGACGTGCCAACGGTGGTGCGCGGCAAGGGCACGCCCGGTCTACCTGGAGACAGCCACACCGCAACCCAAATGGTCGATGGCGCCGTTCCTAATCTCGGCCTCCAGGTTGCCAACGGCAACGACGGTTACCTGAACGAGGTCCGCAAAGGCTTCGCGCTCGATGCGTGGCTGGCCAACTGGGATGTCGTCGGTGAGGGCGGCGAGCATCCGTGGGCGAACATCGTCCAAGGTGCCGATGGGAAACCGCACCGCATAGATGTCGGCGGGGCGCTCCTGTTCCGCGGCCTGGGCAAAGAGAAGGGCGACCGGTTCGGGCCGCAGGTTGTCGAGTTCGACACCATGCGCGACGTCAACAAGGGCCGCCGCCACTCGCAGGTGTTCTCCGACATGACCGACCAGCAGGTCAAGGAGTCGGTCGATCGGGTCAAGGCGATCACTCCCGCGAAGATCCGCAAGCTTGTGGCCGACCATGGTATGGACCAAGTGTTGGCCGACCTCCTGATCGAACGCCGCAAGGATCTGATCTCCCGGATAGGTGCCAGCAAGCCGGCGAAGGGGTGGAAGGGTGCGGCCACCGGCGAGCAGGGGCTCAGCGCGGCCCCGGTGAAAATCACCGGCTCCATCTCGGAAACGCGGGGGCTGCTGGAGAAGTTTGGCCTGGACCCCGATACAGCGCAGTGGGCAACGAACGGATTCCACGACTATCAGGACGGCCTTTATGGGCCGATGAACAGGGCCTTACTGGATGCGGCCGGCGGTGATCTCCGCGCCGGAAGCTATTACGGCTTGGACGACGATGGCATCTCGATGGTCGAGGCCATGGACAAGACCATCCGGGCGTCCAAGCTCACCAAGGATGTGATCGTCTTCCGTGGCGAGCGCGCACCCGCAAGGAACTTCGAGCCTGGGGCATGGAGCCTGACCGGCGGCATGGAGGGGATGGAGTGGACCTTCCACCCGTTCGGGTCCTCCTCCGCAGACTCCGACGTCGCCCAGCGGTTCGCGGTAGGGCCGACAACCGCGCCGAAGGACCAGGCGCAGCCGACGGTCTTCCGGATCCTGGCGCGCAAAGGCACACCAGCCGTCCACCTCGAAGGGAACCTGGAAACCGAGCAAGAGTTGCTGTTGGGGCGTAGCCTGAAGTATCGGGTTGTGAAGGACTACGGGGTTGAAGACGGCCTCGTCCGTAGGATCGATGTAGAGGTGGTGCCCGCATGAGCCAGCCAAGGAAGGCGCTCCCGTTGGCCGAGCGCTGGGCGCAGGACGAGGAGATGCTCGCCGAGAACCCGATCCAGGTCGACACGCAGCCGCGGTGGGTCACCGATGATCTTCCACAGTACGGGCCTGATGCCCCGGTCCAGAAGTCACCGGACGACCTGAGCGCAGACGACCTGTAACCCCCAAAGCCTGAAACCGAAACAACTCAAGACTTTTCCGCCTACGAAGGGCCGTTTCCGTTGGGAGCGGCCCTTTTCGCATCCCCCAGAAAAGGAGGGCCGACCGGTGGACTCCCTCAACGACCTGGATGCGCAAGAGGTCCGCGCCGCCGTCCTGGAAGAGATCGAACGTCTGGGCGTGCCGCTTGGAGTGCTTCAGGAGTATGCCGCCGACCCGGCACGGTCCAGCAAGGGAGGCGATGTGGGTGGCCGGGTGTCACGCGCACTGGCCGGCGACGACTCCCTGCTCGTCACCCGGTCCGTAGCTTTGGACGACATCCACATCCGCAAGGGCGGCGCCGGCCGTGATGTGGTCGCCTACGCCGCCGTGTGGATGACCCCGGCCGAGATCATCGACTCGGAAGGGCATTACCGGGAGCAGAACCACCCCGATTCGATGCTCAGGAGCATCAAGGAACGCGCGGACCGGATCTTCAGCGTGTACAACCACGGCAAGACTCTGGCCGGGACCCCGTCGGAGGTGCACTCGGTGCCGCTGGGTGTGCCGATCGAGGTCAGGGCGGACAAGAAGGGCCTGTTGACGGTCACCCGGTACAACAGTGACCCGGAGGCCGACCGGATCCTTGAGGCCATCAAGTCGGGCTCTCTGAAGGGCATGTCCTACACGGGCGTGTTCCTGCGCTCCGATCCACCCCTGCGCCCCTATGAGCGCTACGCGCCGAGCCGGTCCGGGGATTTGACCTTGGTTACCCGGCAGGAAATCGCGGTGATCGAGTACGGGCCGACCCCGATCCCCGCCTACGTGGACGCCGCCGTGATCGGCGTGCGCTCCAGGACCAACCCCGAGCGGGAGGCCATCACGATCCAACCCGCACCGGCGCATATGCCGGCCGCGGAGAGCACAGCACAGAAAGGCGGCACCGGCCGCGGACCCGCACCGGAAGCCGAAAGAGCCGAGCCGCGCATGCACTCGGACGCGCCCACAATCAAGAACAGGAGCACATCCGTGGACAACGACCGCAACACTTTCACGGTCGAGGAGCGGGTCGCGCGGCAATCTGAGATCCGTGCGCGGCTCGCTGAAATCGACACCGAATACTCCGGCGCCGAACTCACCCAGGAGGCCCGCGCCGAGTGGAGCGGGCTGCAGCAGGAGTTGGGTTCGCATGAGCGGGCCATCGCCGACGCCAACTCCCGCGCCGAATATTTGGCATACATCAACGAGAGCAACCCTGACGCGACGGAGCGCATCGACAACTCCCGTGCTGGGTTCGGCCAGCCCCAAGGCTTCGGCCAGCGGATGGGGGCGAGTGGTCCCGCGTTCGTGCAGGGGCGCGACATCTACGATCTCGCTTCGATCCGCAACCACGCCCGGCACATCGACGAGGTCCCGGTCCTGTACCGGGAGTACGCGCAGCGGGCTGTGGATGCGGCCCGGTACCCCGGCGCCACCGGCCGCCGCGGCGCACCAAACCGGGAAGAGGCGCAGGAACGCGTCGCGATGCTGCTGGACACCATCGATGACGAGCACGGCTCCCTGGCCCGGCGGGTCCTGGTCACCGGCAGTCCGGTCTATGAGCGGGCGTTTGGCAAGATGCTGGCCCGGCAGAGCATCAACGGCCTGTCGGCGGAGGAGTCGCGGGCGTTGTCGCTGGGCACCGACTCCGCGGGCGGTTACGCGGTGCCGTTCCAGTTGGACCCGACAGTGATCCTCACCTCCAACGGGGTGGTCAATCCGCTGCGGCAGATCAGCCGGGTGGAGACCATCACCGGCAAAGAGTGGGATGGTGTCAGCTCCGCCGGTGTGACCGTGTCGCGTGGTACCGAGTCGCAGGAGGTCGGCACCGGGGATCCGGCGTTTGCCCAGCCGACGGTACGCACCAGCCGCGTGCAGGGCTGGGTCCCTTTCTCTGTCGAGCTGGACGTGTCGTGGAACGCGCTGCGAACCCAGCTGACGAATCTGCTTCAGGACGCCAAGGATGTGGAGGAGGCGACGGCGTTCGCCACCGGTAACGGGACCGCGCCCAACCCGTCCGGTGTGGTGGCGACGCTGGGCACCGCGAGTTGGGTCGACACGGCCGGCTCGGCCGTGCTTGCCGCAGGAGACATTTATCTGCTGGAGAATGCGATGGCGCCGCGGTTTATTTCGAACTCGTCGGTCGTGGCCAGCAAGACCACGTTCAACCGGTTCCGGACGCTGTTCCAGGCGCAGGCGTCGGCGGCCGGTGACCCGTTCGCCCGCCCGTCCGGTGCGATGGGGGAGCAGTTCAACGGCTATCCCAAGTACGAGCTGTCGACGATGTCCACGTCCATCGGCACCGGCTCGCTGATCATGCTGCAGGGCGATTTCAACCAGTTCCTGATCGTCGACCGGGTGGGGATGGGCATCGAACTGGTGCCTCACGTCCTTGGCTCGAACCGGCGTCCGACGGGTGAGCGGGGCGTGTTTGCGCTGTGGTTCAACTCGTCGAAGATCCTGGCCGACAACGCGTTCCGGCTTTTGCGCATAAAGAGCACGTAACCCAGCATCTACAAGGCCGTCGGGCCGGACCGTTCCCATGCGGTCCGGCCCGACCTCATGGGAGGCCAACAATGCCAGAAACCATCACCGTGCAACGCCGCGTGGACGGCGCCTACCTCGTCGGTGACGCACCCCCCGAAATCGACATCGCTCGTGAACTCCTTGCCGCCGACCACGACGAGAAGTGGATGCAGGTTGACGGTGACCTTGTCACATTGACGTTGACCAACGGCACATGGCGCTATCGGATCGTCGAGCGCCACGAGCAGACCGTTCGCGCCGTACGGGAGGTGATCTCGAATGCCTGAACCGTTCGAGATCGAAGACATCAAACGGCTCAACATCCAGTCTGGTGACGTACTGCTGGTGACCGTGCCACAACACACGACTATGCAGCAGGCGGCGCAAATCAAGAACATCTTCGAGACCCAGCTTCCTGTGCGGGTAATCGTGATCACTTCCGGTGTCACGGTGGAGATCGCGAACCGGGAGCTGTTTCTCAAGCAGCAGGTCGACCGGCTCATCCGAATGATCATGGATGAGGGGGCCGCGCAATGAGGATCATGATCCATTCGAATGCTCCGTGGGCCAGCAGCGGTTACGGCGGCCAGACCGCCATCCTCGCCAAGCGCCTACCCGGCCTCGGCCACGAGGTTGTCTGCTCGGCGATGAACGGCCTGGACAGCCGCCCACTGGACTGGGAAGGCACCCTGGTCCTGCCCTCGGGGATGCGGCCCTACTCCAACGATGTGCTCGGCCCCCACGCCCGGCGGGTGTTCGGCGGCGACCCGGGCCTGGTGTTGGCGCTCTACGACGCGTGGGCCATCGACCCCGCCGTGTTGCGCGAATTCGCCACAGCGATGTGGACGCCGATACAGTCACACCCGGTACCGCCGGCCGATCTGAACTTCTTCCAGGTGTCGGGGGCGCAGCCGATCGCCATGTCCCGCTTCGGCGAACGACTACTGGCCCAGGCCGGGCTGCAGCCGATCTACGTGCCGCACGCGGTGGACACGTCGGTGTTCAAGCCGCTGTCCGACGACGAGCGGGCCCTGGCACGGGACATGCTGCACATCCCGCAAGACGCATTCGTCATCGCGATCGTGGCGGCCAACAAGGACAAAACCCCGCCCCGCAAGGGGTGGGGCGAACAGTTCCAGGCGTTCGCGCAATTCCGCAAGCAGCACCAGGACGCGGTGCTGGTGGTGCATAGCCTCCTGGAAACCCCCGGCGGCGTGAACCTGATGAAACTGGTCTACGACCTGGGCATTCAGGACTCGGTCCAGTTCACCGACCAGTACGCGCAGGTGACCGGACTGTACCGGCCGGAGGAGATCGCCGCGGTGGTCGGCTGCGCGGACGTGCTGTCCAACTGCTCGTGGGCCGAGGGTTTCTGCGTGCCGGTCCTTGAGGCGCAGGCCTGCGGGACGCCGGTGGTGATCAGCGACGGCTCGGCGTTGACGGAACGGTGCGGATCCGGGTGGCTGGTGCAGACCCAGCCCTACTGGCACCCCTACGCCGAAAGCTGGTGGCACGCGCCGATCATCGACAGCATTCTCGAGGCGTGGGAGAAGGCGTACCGGCACGCCCGTGAGCCGCACATGCGGGAAAAGGCCCGCGAGTACGCCATGGGCTACGACGTGGAGACCGTGCTGACCCAGCATTGGAAGCCGGCGCTGGAGATGCTGGAGCAGTATGCCGGTGCGGTGCCGGTGCGGCCGCCCAACCGCAACCACGCAACGATTCCGCTACCCACGCAGGCCGTTGACGGCCTGCAATGGATTCAGCGGGGCAGGCACACCGACGACTGGATCGCGGTGCACCACGAGGAGTCGCTGGCGCCGGTGTTGGACGGGCTGCTGCCTGACGGTGGCGTGGTCGTCGACGTCGGCGCGCATGTGGGTCGGTGGGCGCTGCGGCTGGCGCGCAAGGCCTCCCGGGTCATCGCCGTGGAGCCGAACCCGGCAACGGTTGCGGTGCTGCGCGCCCACATCGCCCTCAATGACGTCCACAACGTGGACGTGCTGGAGGCGGCGGCGTGGGACTGCCACACCCGGCTGTCCCTGTCCGACCCGAACGGGAAGATAACCGGCGGATCGACACACGTCATTGAGGGCGATGACGTCGACGCGTTGCCGCTCGACGATGTCCTGGCCACCGTCAACCCCGACCTGATCAAACTGGATGTTGAGGGTGCCGACCTGCACGCGCTGCGCGGCATGCGCAACACATTGGCCCGCTGCAAACCGGTCCTGTTCATCGAGGACCACAGCATCTACGGCTACTACGAGCTGGCCGACCTGCATGCGCTGCTCGCCGATTTGGGCTACGACAGCGAAGGGTTCATTGCGCCGCTGCCGGGTGGCCAGTACGCGCCGTACATCATTGCCAGACCCCGAGGAGGAGTCCAGTGAAGGAGACCGACCTGTATGTCGGCAAGGACCCGGCAACGTTCGAGTTTGAGGGGGCGCCGGTGTTCATTGGCCCGAACATTGTGGTCCGCGCCGGCCATCCGATCATGAAGGGTCGGGAGCATCTGTTCACGCCGCTTGTCGTGCACTACGACCTGCCTGGGCAGGCGGCGCAGGACGACTCGAAGACGGATGCCAAGGGCGACACGAAAACCGTCAAGACACCCACCCGGAAATAAGGGGGCTGACCGGTGGCCCTGGGTGACAGCTACGCCACGCTCCTCGAGTTGAAGTCGCGCCTGGGCGGGGTCACCGGTACGGGCGAGGACGCCGCGCTCACGAACGCGCTCGCGGTCGCGTCGCGCGGGATTGAGCAGGTCTGCGGGAGACAGTTCAACAAGACCACCAGCGCGTCTGCGCGGCTGTTCCATCCGAACAGCTCCCGGCTGGCGTGGGTCGACGACTTCCACACCATCACGGATCTGGTCATCAAGACCGACGCCGGCGACGCTGGGGCCTACCCGACCGTTTGGGCGGCCAGCAACTACGAGCTGGAACCGCTCAACGGCATTCAGGCCGGCGAGTCCGGCTGGCCTTACTGGATCCTCCACGCCGTTCGGATGTGTTTCCCCACCTGCACCCAGCGGGCGCCGCTGCAGGTGACCGCGCAGTGGGGCTGGACCGCGGTACCCGCCGGGGTCAAGGAGGCATGTCTCGCGGTGGCGGAGGAAACATACAAACTCAAGGACGCCCCGTTCGGTGTGACCGGCGTCGCCGAGTGGGGCATCGTGCGCGTACGCGCCAATCCGCTTGCCATGGCGATGATCGAGCGGTATCAGCTTTATCCCGTGTTGGTGGCGTGACATGGGATCGCTGGCCAACATACGCACCGGCCTGAAGAACAACCTCGCCACGATCTCGGGGCTGAACGCCCACGAGAAGGCACCCGCGAGCATCGTTGTTCCGACAGCATTCCTAATCCCGGGCTCGATCGAGTTCGACGAGACCATGAGCCGCGGCGTGGACTTGTACACGCTCACGGTGCGGCTTCTCGTGCAGCGTGCCACCGACCAGATCGCGCAAGAGAACCTCGACCCGTACCTTGCCGGATCCGGTGCGTCGTCGATAAAAGCGGCGATCGAGAGCGACCAAACCCTTGGCGGCGCAGCGGACTGGACCCGTGTCACCCGTGTCTCCCGTTACGGCGACATCGACCATGCCGGGCTGGGATACCTTGGCGCCGACTTCACCGTGGAGGTGAGCCCTGATGGCGGCTAAGCGATACCGGGTGCTGGTGGGGGTCAACTACCTGCCCAAAGGCAAGGGTGACAAGGAAAAGCGGGCAGAGCCTGGGGATGTGGTGGACGACTTGCCGCCCGGTGTGGTGAAGGTGTGGCTGGAGCAAGGCGTCATCGAGGAAGAGGTGGTCGGCGATGCCTCGTAGCCATGGCACGCAAACCCGAGTTTTGGTCAACTCGGCGCACTTGTCCGGCAGCATCACCGGTTGGCGGTTCGAGCACCGCCGCAACCTGCAAGCCGACGTCACCGTGCTCACCTCGACCGGTGACCAATTCATGCCCGGCCAAATCTCGGGCGGGCTCGGCATCGCCGGGGTTTTCGACTCGGCCCTCGGCGACATCGTCAACACCTTCAACACGGCCAATGCCGCCACGAACGGGCTGCTGACGACCATGTTCCCGGAGACGCCGGCGGTGGGGTCGTTGGCGTTTTTCGGCGAGGGAAACGTGTCCGCATTGGACTATCCAGCCGCAGTGAAGGACGCGATCCGGGTGGCGCTGGAGGCCACGCCCAACGATGGCGTAGACATGGGCCCTACGCTGCATGTGTTGGGTGCGGAAGCGGCTGACGGCAACGGGTCCAGCGTGGACAACAGTGCTTCATCGGCGAACGGCGGTGCGGCGTCGTTACATGTGGCCGCCTACACCGGCTTCACCAATGTGGTGTTCAAGGTGCAGCACTCGACGGACAACTCCGCCTGGTCGGACCTGATCACCTTCACGACGGTCACCGCCACCACGTGGGAACGCAAGACCGTTACGGGCACAGTGAACAGGTACGTACGCGCCTTCTGGGACGTGACCGGCTCCGGGTCGGCGACGTTCGCGATGGTGTTCGGGCGCCGCTGATCTAAGTCCCCCATCCCCTTTCCAACCCCGTCGCTGGCGGGGTCCTTCGTCATGCCCTGATATCAAGGAGTATCGATGGCGCGTTCACACGGCAAGGACGCCGTCTTTAAGATCGACGACAGCGGCGGCACCCTGCGCGACATTTCCAACCACGTGGACAACGTGTCCGGGTTGCCCGGCGCCCGCGCCATGTCGGAGCTCACCTCCTACGGCGACACCGGCGACCGGTTCATCCCGGGAACGCAGGGCACCCGGTTCACGGTGACCGGCCAGTTCGACTCGGCGGCGCTGACCGGCTCGGCAACGGTGCTGAATTCTCTTCGTACTGCGGCAAACACGGCCACCTACGAGTACGGGCCCGAAGGCTCCACGGCCAGCGATATCAAGTACACCGGCGAGTGCTGGATGGAAAACTTCACCGTGGACGCCAGTGTCAAGGAGAAGGTGCCCTTCTCGGCGACGTTCGTCACCGACAACGCGATCACCGTCTCCGCGTTCTGAGTCATGCCGGTCGACGCTTTCATCTCCGGCCACGACGGGTTCAACCGACTCGCCGCCGTGTGCGACAAGGTGGCCGCCACGGAATACGACCGGCTGCTGAACGAAGGGCTCAAGGATGCGGGCGAGGTGGTGGCCACCGAGATCCGCAAGTCCAGCAAGCCGTACATGCCAGATGGCTACGAAGAAGTTTTCGCGGCGTCGATGATGACGAAGGTGTCGTTGGTGCGCCGCGGGTTGCACCGGGCGGCGAAGGTCGCGGTGCGGGCTTTCGGTCGCAAGGGCCACGACCGGCAGGTGGAGGAGTTGGAGCGGGGCCGGCTCAAGCATCCGTTCTTCGGTGTGTGGGTGAACAGCCCGAAGGCGTGGCAGCGGATCCGGCCGGGGTTTGTGTCCGAGCCGGCGCAGCGGGCAGCGCAGGCAGCGGCGGAGGAAATCGATGAGGCGTGCGGCAAAATCGCCGACAAGATCAATGGAGGGTTGTAGGTGGCAACCGAGTTCCGGCTCTGCGATGAGGATCACAAGCAGTTCGCGCCGGAGGGCGCCCCCGAGTGGGTGGTCTTCGACCGCGACGCGCTCGATGAGATCACGTTCGACGTCCAGCACCCGTGGGAGCGGGAGATCAAGCGCCAGTATCCCGAGATGAGCATCGTGCTGCTGGTGGCGCTGGAGTTCCCGACCTTTTCCGCGTTGGGTATCAAGGCGATGGTGTGGCTGGCATGGAAGATGAACGGGATCGAGACGCCGCCGTGGAAGGACTTCAATATCAAGCACATGAAGGTGGCGCGCCGACTCGTGGACGCCGAGGCGGAGCCGGACGACGAGGACGGTGAGGACACCGACCCCCCAGCCGATGGCTCTACGGAGCCCTCATCGGAGCAGACGGAATCCTCGAGTTCATGAAGGTGGTCGTACCCGCGTTCTGGCGGATGGAGCAAATGCCGGAGCGTGAGGTATGGCGGCTGACCCCCCGCGCGGTGTCGTGGTACATCGACGACTGGGAGAACCGGCGACCCTAGCCGACCGCGTAAGGCTTGCACCGCAGTCCGATCCGCAGCCCCGACGCTCGGAAGTCTTCGAGGTTCAGGGTCATGTTGTTGCCGGTGCGTTTCATCACCAGCAGTTGCCCCAGCAGCGCGGCCTGCTGAGTGATGTCGTCGCGGAGCTCGGGTGCGGCCACCTCGGCGATCAGGTTCAGCTCATCGTGGGTCTTCTGGACCAGCGACCAATCCACGGTGGATCCATCGGGCCTGTCTGCCAGGGCGCGCACAGCGTTAGCGCTGTCGGTGGCCACCGGCACCAGCGCGGCGCATGTGGCGGGCACGTCGAGAGCCTTCAGGTCGCGGCCGGAGACCGACGGCATCGGTACCTGCTGCACGGCGTCACTGCCGCCGAACAACGGTCCCTTCAGCAGTAGCAGTACCGCCACCAGCACCACGCCGATAGCGGCACCCGCGCCGAGCAGTAGCGCAACTTCTCGTCGGCGCCGCGGCGGGGCGGGCTTGGGATCCGGGCTGAGGACACCCCGTCCGGTTCGCGTCACGTCATCAGTCACGCGCGCAGGGTAGCTGCGCCGCGCACGAGATCGCTTCAGCCGAGGGGGTCGATGCTGCGTGGCCGGAAAGAACGAGGTGACGATCGATGTCGTCGTCCGCGAGCATGGCGGCAAGAAGGTCATCAAGGACGTCGGCGACGAGGCGAAGAAGACCGGCCAAAAGTTCTCCGAGACCGGCAAGGACGCCAAATCCCTCGGCAAGGAGATGCTCGAGCTCGAGGTAAAGATCCGCAACGCCGCGAAGGAGATGAAGCGCACCGGCGAGATCGACCTCGACCTGGCCAAAACCCTGCGCCGCAACCAGAGCCAGCTGCGGTCGCTGACGAAACTTCGCAAGGACCTGCTCGGTTTCGGTGATCCCGACGACGACGGCCGCGGCGGCAAGTTCGCCGAAAAGATCGTCGAGTCGTTCTCCAACGCGATGTCCCGCGGTGGCACGCCGTTCGTTGCCGCTATCGCCGGCGCGGCCGCAGCGGCGGGACCTCTGATCGGCGCGTCGCTCGCGGCCGCGGTGACGGGCGGGGCCGGGACGCTGGGCATCGCCGGCGGTGTGGCGATGGCTGCCCGGGATCCCAGGGTTCAGCAGGCGGCCGAAGCCATGGGCGCGACGTTCATGGCCGAGTTCGGTGCGGCCACAGAGTCATTCGTCGGGCCCACGGTCGGCGCACTGCAGCAATTCGAGGATGCTGCCATCGACATCGCCGGCAAGCTCGCGCCCGACTTCGACAAGCTCGCCGACCATGTGCAGCCGCTGGCCCAGGCCCTGATCCAGATGGTGGAGAAGACCCTTCCCGGGTTCTCGGCCGGGCTGAAGACGGGGCAGGTCGTGCTCGCGGCGCTCGAGGATGTGCTGCCCGAATTCGGTGAAGACCTCAGCGCGATGTTCGAGGACATGGCGGAGCATCCTGAGGCCGCCGCGGCGGCGATGCACGACCTGGTCACGATCATCGGCGAGACCGCGCGCGGTGTCGGCCAGCTGACCAGCTTCCTCGCCGCCTACTACGAGGTGCTGATCAAGGTCGGTAAGGTGACTACCGGCTGGGCCAACGATCTGCCCGATTGGGCCAAGGCGATCACCCCGCTGGCGGCGGTGGCCGACTACTTCGACCAGACCGATGCGGCCATGCAGCGTGCGATGCAGAACGCGCCGCACGTCGAGACCCACCTGCGGGAAATCGGTGACGCGGCCACCAACGCCGCAGATGAGCTGAAGGGCCTGAAGAACGCCATCAGCGACGCCTTCGACCCGATCATGGATCTGGATGAGGCACAGGACCGCTACCAGAAGGGCCTGATCGACCTTCAGAAAGAGCTAACGACCGGAAAGCGCACCCTTGCGAACAACACTGAGGAAGGTCTGGCAAACCGGGATGCGATCCGCGAACAGATCCAGGCCATCAAGGACCTTCGCGATGCCACCGCCACGGTGCCGGAGAAGGTGGATGAGGCCAACGCCGCCTACGATGCGCAACTCGAGGCCCTGCGCAAGAACTTGATCGCGTTGGGCTACAACAAGGAAGCCGTCAACCAGCTGATCAACTCCTACAAGGGCATCCCGGCTGTGGTCACCACCGAGTTCCGGTACCCCGGGCTATTGGAGGCGATCGCGAAGTTCAGGGAGCTCGCGCGTCTTGCGGGCTCCAACGCCGCCGCAGCGCGTGCGCTCGGGGAAGGGCAGGGGACCTTCCACCAAGGCGGCGACAGCTCCGGCTACGGCGGCGGCCGCGCGTCCGGCGGTCTGGTCATGCCCGGCATGACCGCTGATTTCCTCGAGACCGGTACCGGCATGGAGCGGATCAAGGCCCTGCCCGGCGGCGGCGCGGTCGTCTACAACTCCGGCCAGATGGGCGCCATGGCCGGCGCGGTCGGCGGCGGCGGTTGGGGTGGGGCGCAAACGGTCCACGTGGTGATCGATGTGCGCTCCTCCGGTAGCCGGTGGGCCGACTTCCTCGCCGAGGAAATCCGTGACCAGGTGGCCGTGGTCGGCGGCGGCAACGTGCAGAAAACCTACGGCCGGGGGGAGCGCTGATGGCGTTTCCCGGTACGGCACTGCCAGTTCGCAGCCAGGTGTTCATGGGCGGCGAATGGGTCGATTTCAGCGATGCCACCCTGATCCGGGATCCGATCCGGATCCGCCGTGGTGTGCCGAATGCCGGGGTGCGGCCGGACCCGTCAAGGTGCAACCTGTCGCTGAAAAACAAGACCGGCGATTTGTCGCCACGCAAACCGGACGGCACCTATTACGGTCTGTTCGGCACCAACACGCCGCTGCGAGTGGTGCTCGACGAAGCAGACGACGACTTCCAGCGGACCTCGTCGAACGGCTGGGGCACAAGCTCTTCCGGGCATAGCTGGGCCACCTCGGGCGGGCTTGCGTCCGCCTACGCGGTGGCCGGCGGCAACGCCACGATCGCCATCTCCGCGGTCAACTCGGCCAGGATCACCGCGTTGAACGTGAGCCTGGCCGACTGCGACGTGGTCGCGACAGTCAAACCCGGGGTGGTCGCGGCCGGCGACGAGTTCACCGGCGAGTACATCGACATAGCGATGATGTTGCGGTATCAGGACGACAACAACCTGTACTACACCATTTTGCGGTTCCGCGGGGACGCCACGGTGCAGGCGGTGATCGCCTCACGTAAGAGCGGTGTGAGCGTGGCGCTGGCCGCCTCCGGCGATCTCGGCTACTACACCGCATCCAGCCAATGGCGGATCCGGGCCAAGATCTGCGGACGTAGCATCACCGTCCGGGCATGGGACGCCGTCAACGGGCAAGAGCCGTCGGCCTGGGACGTGCAGGCGACCGACAACGAAACCGACGCCATCCTTACCGCCGGGAAGGTCGGGGTCCGCACCGCGCTCGGGTCCGGAAACACCAACACCCTGCCCCTCACCGTCACCGTCTCCGATCTGGAAGTTGTGCACCACCGCTACAACGGCGAGGTGCCCGTCTGGCCGGTCGACTGGGATCTATCCGGCAACGACGTGTGGACGTCCATCGAGGCCGCCGGAATCCTGCGCCGCATCAACAAGTTCAGTGAGGCATTCAGCCCGCTACGGCGTCTGTTTCAAGGGACATTCCCGGCTTCCGGCGGCGTTGTGGACGGTTCGGCGACCAACTTCTCCTATCGCCGGGCCGTCGGCTACTGGCCGCTTGAAGAGGAATCTACGACGACGGTGGCCAGTTCCGGGCTGCCCGACGGGCAGCCGATGGCCATCTCTGGGACCGTCTCCTGGTCGTCGATCTCCTCGGTTGTCGGCTCCGAATCGCTGCCGGACATGATGAACAGCACAGCCACGCTCGCCGCCACCATGCCGCCGCCCGACTCGCCGACCGGCGCGTGGACTGTCGGGGCCATGTTCACGCCACCGACCCTGTCGGCGACGTGGACGGCGCTGTCGTGGTCGGTGGCGGGCAACAACTTATTCGACCGGTTTGAACTGCGAGCCACCACCGGCAACGAATTCGAGCTGTACGGTTTCCTGGGCGGCACGTCAACGCTGCTCACCGACGTGCCCTTCCAAGACCTGACCACCCTACCGACGTTCATCCGTGTGACCGCTTTCGCGGACGAGGCGGACACCGACTACAAGATCGAAACCACCACCGACGCATACACGACCGAGTACACCTCGGCCACCTACACGGGTACCAACTCGACACCCGGCTATGTCACGCAAGTCGTTGTGTCGTCGGTGACCGGCGGCGGCTCGGACACGGCCGGGCTTGGCCACGTGACCGTATGGGATGGCTGGTTCGCCACGGCCGCGGACATAGGCGTGATCGACGCGTTGCAGGCTTACCCGGGTGAGCAGGGTCACCTGCGGCTGGCCCGGCTGCTCGACCCGGAAGGTCTGCAGCTGATCGTCATCGGCGACGAGTCCGATGCCATGGGGCCGCAGCGAGCCGCCAGTCTGCCCGATCTGATCGACGACGTCCTTGTGGTGGACAAGGGCCTGCTTTACGAGGCCCGCGATGAGGTTGCGGTCGTGTACCAGTGCCGTCGCGCCCGCTACAACCTGCCCGCCACGCTGGCGCTCACTTACGGCACGTCCGGGCATGTGGCGCCCGGGTTTCGGCCGGTCGACCCGGACCGGGATGTGGTCAACGATTTGACGATCTTCCGGGATGGCGGCGCATCAGGCCGCTACGAGCTGCGCGCTGGCCGCCGGTCGGTGAATCCGCCACCGTCCGGATCCGGGCGCTATCCGCGGCGTAAGGTCCTGCCGTTGCACGACGACATCCAGCCGTATCAACATGCGGCGTGGGAGGTCATCGTCGCAGCGTGGGACGAGCCTAACTATCCGTCCGTGAACGTGAACCTGGCCGCGGCGGCGCAGTTCGGTGCCACAACCGTCTACGAGCAGGCCAAGCGGCTCGACGTGGGTGACCGGCTCACCGTCGCCAACCCGCCGGCCTGGCTACCACCGGACACGGTGGATCTGCACGCGCTCGGCCTAGTTGAGGTGATCGGCGGCGGGTCGCGGATCGGCGCCCACCACTGGGAGATCGGCGCGCAGGCGGTGCCGTCCGGCCCGTACCTGTTCGGGGTGATGGACAGCGGCAAGCTGGACACCGGCGGGTGTGAGTTGATGGTGGCCCGCAACACCACCGACACGTCGTGGACGGTGCACACGTCCGTGCCCCCGAAGTGGACGACCAGCGGCGGGCAGATGCCCATCCCACTGATCGTTGCCGGGGAACGCCTCTCATGCACAGCGATATCGAACGTCACCCCATCGTTTGTGGGGGTGGGCACGTCCGACCACGACAACAACGCCGCGATCACACCCGGGCTGCCCGCCTCCTGGCAGCCCGGGGATACGTTGTTCCTGTTCACCGCGATCCGTAACTCTCCCACCGGGTTTGCCAACGCACCAGATGACACCTGGGATCTCCTGCTGGACATGGCCAACGCGCGCCTGTTCGGCAAGTATGCCCAGGACGGCGAGCAGACCCCGACGGTCACCTTCACCGCCGGGGTCGCGAACGCCACCACGAGCGGCGCGATCGCGGCGTTTCGCGGCGTCGGCCTGACTGTCCACAAGCGAGCGTCCCAGCTCAACGGCAGCGCACAAAACATCGCCTATCCGGGCCTGACCGTCACCCGGGACAACAGTCTTGTGCTGGTGTTCGGGTGGAAAGCCGACGACTGGACCAGTGTTGCCACCCTGGCAGGGTTCTCCGAGATTGGGGAGCCGTCGTCGGCCACCGGCGACGACCAAGGCCTTGTGTTGGACTATGTGCTGCAGTCCACCGCCACCAACATCCCCGCCGGCTCCTTCACGGTGACCGGCGGAGCAAGCGCAATCAGCCGGGCCGGCGTCATCGCCCTCGGATCCGACGTGCAGACCATGACCGTCACCCGCTCGGTCAACACCGTGGCGAAGGCACAGCGCGTGCGGACCCCGATCAACGTGTATCAGCCGATTCGGCTTGGCCTGTAGGGAGACGCGGATGGCGTTCACGGCGTACCCGGCTGCTGGGGAAACCCTTACGGCGGCGAAGCTTCAGTCGCTGATCGGCGAGGTCCGACCGGTCACCGCCACCAAGACCGCTGACGAGTCTTTGACCAGCAACACCACCCTGCAAAACGACGACCACCTCAGCGTGGCATTCGCTTCGACGCTCACCTATGTGATCGCCGGTGAACTGTATGTGGACGGCCCGACCGCAGGCGACATCAACCTGCGGTTGACCTGGACCGGCACGGTGACCCGGCTGGATTGGAACGTCACAGGTCTGGCTACGACGGCCACCGCCGCTGAGGGTGATATGAAATCGGTGGCGCAGCTGGGCGCCACAACATCACCCGCGACCGCGATCACCATTGGCACGATCACCGCCAACTTCTCGACGATCAAGCTTGGCGGGCTGCTGATCCCGTCGACCGCCGGTGTGCTGACCCTCCAATGGGCCCAGTCCGTCAGCACCGGAACTGCGACAACCATCCGGTTGGGGTCGTGGCTGAAATTGATTCCGTCTGCCTGAGAGGAACCCGAATGGGCGCACCAGCAATCTTTTTCGCACCGCATCGTGACGACGAGACCCTGCAACAGGGTGTCGAGATCGGCCGGCATGTGACGGCGGGTCGCCCGGTGACGGTGGTGTGCGCGTCGGACGGGTCGCAAACCTCGGCCGCCGCGGCGCTCGACGGGACGGTGGTGTGCGCCGTGCACGGCTACACGCATGACCCGGCGGCGGAGGGCCGGACGCAGATGACCGCGGCGTCGCTGTCGGCGGCCCGGCAGGCGGAGATGGCCTCGGCGTGCGCCGCCTTGCGGGTGGCCGAACTGATCCCCGGCAGCGTGCCCGACGACGAGTTGACCGTCGGGGTGTGGCGGGCGATCCTGCTCGAGCACGAACACCGGGCCACCCCGGACTCGTCGGTGTTTGTGCCCACGCCGTGGGAGACCACGTCGGGGCTGGGCAATGCGATGCACGGCAACGGCGGCGTCGCGATGCAGCAGCTCAAGGCCGATGGCCACTACGGCGGGGTGTGGGTCGCCTACACGGTCTGGTCGCGTTACTGGTCGACGCCTGGCTGCCCGACCGGGTTGACCCGGGGGCCGGGCACGGCGCAGGAGCGGGCCAGGCTGTTGGCGGCGGCCGACGCCTACCGCGCGTGGTCGCCTCACGCGGGTGCGCTGGGGATCGGCTGGTGCCACAGCGTCCCGACCGACTTCAACGAGCAGTTCGTTGACGCCGCTTCCCCGCGTTTTTTGCAAGGTCGCTACCACATCTAGGAGGTGCACGGTGCCGATCTTCGGTTGGGACGGATCCCACTACGACTGGGATCGCGGTCCGATGGACCTCGGTGCGGCGGTGCGTGACGGCATCCAGTTTTTCACGCACAAGGCAACCGAGGGTGGCAGCTATGTTGATCCGCAGTTCGCCTACGCGATGGCCCGGGCCAAAAACGCGGGCATGCCGCTGATCGGCGCCTACTGCGTCAACCACAAGGGTGATCAGACTCCGCAGGTGGACAAGTTCATCCGGGTGCTCGACAGCGGCGCCCCGTTCTGGCGCAACGAGTTGTTCATGGTGCAGCTGGATTGTGAGCGCTGGTCCAATAAGGACGGTGTGTACGCCTACGAGCCGTCGCTGGCTGAGATTCACGCCTGGTGTGACCTGTTCGTCCAGCGTACCGGCGGCCGGTTGACGCCGATCGTGTACGCACCGCGATGGGTGTACGGCGACAGTTTGCGTGGTCTGCGGTATCCGTTGTGGGCCAGCGACTACGGCTCGAATCCAGCGGTGCCGTACCGGCAGGCGTATCCGGGTGACGGGTCGTCACGCTGGTCGGCCTATTCGGGGATCACGCCGGCGGTCCTCCAGTTCGGTTCGCGCACAACGATTGGCGTGCAGAGCATCTGTGACGCCAACGCTTTCCGTGGCACGCTCGATCAGCTGCGTGCACTGATAGGAGATGATGACGTGTCCGCACAAGAGGTTTGGGCCCATCCGATCAGCTCACCAACATATGGGGTTACTGAGCCAGCCGGGGAGTGGCTCAAGTACGGCCGTGACGCCGACGCCGCAGTCAAGCAGCTCGCGGCGAAGCTGGCCGAGTTGACCGTGCCGGCGCCGGCGCCGGTGGATCCAGAGGCGTTGAAGGCGGTCCTGCTTGACCCGGAGGTGCTCGCCGCGATTGCGAAGGCGGTCGCCGACGAGGACCACAGGCGTTCGGCGGCATGACCGTGGAGCCGCTCGGCAATGTCGTGATCACTGCGAGGGAGATCTACGACGCGGTGGTGAGGTTGACTGGCCGGGTGGACGTGCTGATCGAGCAGCAGAACACCACCTCGCGTGATCTGTCGGATCATGAGAAGGCGGCGGCTTCGGCGCATCAGGATTTCGAAAGCCGGCTGCGGTCTCTTGAGCGCTCGCGGTGGCCGTTGCCGTCGCTGGCCGCAGTCATGTCGTTGGCGGCGCTCGGGGTGTCCATCGTCATGTTGATGATGCGCTAGTGCACCACCCACCGAATGTTCTGAATTCGTCAAGCCCTAGGAGGGGCGATGTCTATACCGCTACCCCCGGCCCCTGGCAAGCAGTCCAAGGAGCCCGCGCTGAAGATCGGCGCGATTGTATCCGTGGTCACCGCGGCGGTCGGCGCTGCTGTGATCTTCGGCGCTGACGAGCAGAGGGCCAACGAGCTTTTGGCGCTTGTGGCCGCGCTGGCCGCTGCTGCGCCGCTGATCACGGCCGCGTGGACGCGGATGCGGGTGTGGTCGCCGAAGTCGGTGGCTGAGCTGCTCAGCCGGCAGCGTCGCCAGTGAGCTGGCCGCTCGTGTGGGCCGTGTGGCTGCTCACCGTCGCGGTGTCGTTCGCGGGACTGGAGTGGCTCAGCGGCAAGGAGACCTTGTCGGCGACGACGCGCCGGTGGCTGGGTGTTGATCCGCCGAAGCCGTGGCGGCGTACCAGCATCGTGTTGTTCATGAGCGCGGTGCTGGGGTTCGCGGCCTGGTTCGTACCCCACATTGTGTTGTAACCAAAGGAGATTGAGTAGTGATCACAGCTAAGGTGTTCTGCAACCTCAAGCAGGAGTACGGCGAGGGTGAGAGCCGTTACGCCACCGTGGGTTTCGGCGCCGATTATGCCGATGGCCGCAACAAGGAGTGGACGCAGGCCACGCCCTACCTGGACTTGCGGATGACGGTCAAGGGCGAGGTGGCCGACCGGTTCGAGCAGGGCAAGGCGTTCACGCTCCAGTTCGTTGAGGAGCCGACCGAGTGAGCGGGCATCCTGCCGGTACCCGCGAGGCGTTCGCCGCGGCCGTGGAGGGCCGCCATCCGGGCGTGACAAGCATCGTGCGCTACTTCGCATGGTCGCACCTGCCCGACAAGCTCAAGGCCGTCAGCATGCCACTGGGGCGGATCGCCTTGGATATGGTCGAGACGCTGCCGGACGGGCCGGAGCTGACGGCCGGGCTGCGCAAGCTGCTGGAGGCGAAGGACTGCTTCGTGCGGGCGGCGCTCGACTAGACTGGGTCCACCCACGACCAGAGGGCTGCTCGGGCGGGCGCCTCCCCGCGCTCGCCCTCCCCAGCTTTTGAGGCCGGGTTTGTGCGGGCGCGCCTCGGCCACCCACATGTGAGATCAACAAATGCGCTCGGCGACCGCACACACGAGCTGCCACAACAAAAAAGCCCCCGCCCACCTCCGGCTTCGGCCAGGGTGGGCGGGGGCTTTTTTTGCGTGCTCAGGAAAGCTTCACGATGCCGATGACGGTGGCGACGATGACGGCCACCATGGCGGCAAGCAGAGGCAGGTTGTTCATGGCTGCATTCTCCTATCCTTGTTTGGGCCGCCAGGCCGAGGTCATGCGACGATCTCGGGCTGGCGGTTCTTCGTCGTCAGGCACTGAAGCGGTCGAGCACGGCGGCACGCTCGTCGGCACTGGGCTCGCCGAATCCTGGCGGTAGCTCGCCGAGGAGCCGCTCAGCGTCGCCGCGGTTGGCTGCCCCGCGGCTGAGCAGGTAGTCGAAGAGGACGTTCACGATCGAGTGCTCGCCGCCAAGGCGGTCGCGATAGTCGAAGCTTCCGATGTCCATCGGTGATCCTTTCGTTGTGGCTTGCCGGTCTGGCCGGTTCGGCGACGGCCCGCCGTTGCGGGCGGGCCATCACTGGACTGGTCAGCGCTTGGCGGCCAGGTGTGCCAGCGCCTCCTTGTCGGCGGCGGACAGGATCACGGCCGGGTGGCCGGAGCTGGTCGGGGCGATCGCCTCGAGGCGCTTCGCGGCGGCCCGCACGCGGCGCGCCTCCCGCTTCTCCTCGGCCTTCGCCTTGGCCGCCTCGGCGTTCTCGCGGCGCTTGGCGGCGGCCTTGCGGGCAATCTCGCTGCGGCGGGCACGCTCGGCCTCGTCGACCTCGGTGGCGGGGGTTGCCTGCACGGCGGTCTCGTTCTGCTCCATCTCGTCGAAGTCCGGGCCAACCAGCGAGGCGACGACCTTGACGCCAGCGGCGATCAGCACCAACGCGCCGAAGATCAGGCGGGCGGCGACGGCGCCCGGGGCGGCGACGTTGACGGCCGCGCTCATCACGGCCAGCGCGGCGAACATCTTGAGCGCGCCGCGCTTGGCGGGAAATTTCATGCCAGCGGTCTGGACGATGCCGAGCATGCGCAGCATCGAGATGTCGACTACGGCGGGGATGACCCAGCCAAGGATGCCGATGCCGTCGATGGTGGTGAGCCAGTGTGCCTGGTGGTGGTAGGTGATCGCGAGGACCGCGAGCACGATGAGGCGGGTGTCGCGCTTGGCTGCCTTGATGGCTTTGAGCATGGCGGGGACGACGCCCTTGGCGTACTCGGCGCGGAACTCGGCGGTCAGGCTGGTGGTGTTCATGGTGTCCTCCTTGGACGTTTGGGGGGGGTGCCGGCGGAGCGGGTTGCTCGACGCGGCAAGGGATTGAGCTTGTTGGCCAGGCGGCCACGGCGCGGGCTCGCGGGGAAGTCGAGCCCGGCCGAAACGGCCAGGGTCAGGCGAACAGCGCTTCGCGCCGTTCTTCTTCGGCCCGCCGCGACCGTTCCGCGCGGACCCTTTCAAGCAGTTCGGCCGCCTCGCCTTCCCATCCACGTTCGGCGGCCAGCGAGCACAGCCCACTGAAGACCAGTTCCAGCTCTGCTGAGGACAGTTCCATTTCCATCTCCTTTGTCGTCGGGATCTTGCCGGGCGTCTGAGCGCCCACCTTGCGGGCCCGGTTTGGCCGGGCCCACGCGGTCGAGGCTCAGGAGGCCAGGGCAATCGCGAGGATGGTGACGCGGAGGGCGTCGGCATCGGCGCTGACGGCGTCGAACCGCTGGCACAGCTCGACGATCGCGGCGAGGCGCTGCTCTGCGGTGGGCGCGGTCAGCTCGACGGTGTAGCCCTCCTCGCGGAGGCTTTCGGCGCATCCGGTCGCGGCGGAGATGGTGTCAATCTCCTCGCCGTCGTAGCTGATCAGCCACGTCTGGCGCGGGGCGTCGGGCTGGATGTCGAGCCAGGCGACTGCGGTGCGGCGGATGCGGTTGCGGTGGGTGCCGAGGGTGCGTGCGTTCATGTCGATCTCCTTGTCGTGTCTGACGATCCACAGCTGAAGGCCGCCCGGAGGCGGCCATCGCTGGAGACGGTCAGCCGTAGATCCGCTTGTGCTCGGCGCGCTGCCAGGCAGCAACCTCGAAGCCCTGGCTGGTCGGGTCGTAAACCCGCTCGACCGTCCGCTCGAGGCCGGACGCTGCGCGGGTGGGGAACGCGGTGAACTTGATCCGCAACTCCCGGCGCATGTCCTCCTTGCAGCCAGTGCAGTAGATGTCGCCGGCGGGGCAGGTCCACCAGGCGGGGGAGGAGAGGTTGCCGCAGCACTTGCAGCCCCAGCCCTCGGCCGCGTTGGCCTCTTCGATGTCCTCGTAGGTGCGGATGCCCATCTCGGCGTACAACGCGAACGTGTCGGTGATGGTGGTCTTGGTGGCCATGTCGATCTCCTTTGTTGTTGGTGCGCATGGGGTTGTGCTCACCGCCCGGTCTGTGAGGGGCTGGTGAGCTGGTCTGTGCTGGTGCGGCGATCTAGGTTTCTCGGATCTGGCGTTTCGCCGGGTTTCGTTTTCGGTACCGCGCCGTATCGCTGCCTGCATCCCTGAATTGCTCATCCGCGTCAGTTGGCTTGTCCTGCGCTGCTCAGGTTCTGGGTCTTTACTCGGCGACGCTTCCTTGACTTCCGGCTACTCCGTGACTCCAGGTCGGAGTGGCTCGCCCGCTGTTCACTTGTATCACTAGTATGGCGCTCTAGCGCTCCATACTGCAACCGGCTACTGAGCAGGCAGAACGTGGGCGCGCACGCGGTATATAGGGCGGAGGGTGCGCTTAAGGTGGGCCACGAATCGGGCATATCGGGGCGGCATCACAGCGCGTGACGGTCGGAGATCGTCTTGGTATGGAGCGCTAGGGCGCCATCCCCTTACACCCTGTTGACTATGTCCGAAACGCTGGCCGAACGGATGATGCAAGATGTCCACATTTGCCGGACTCGGCGAAAAAGATCTCTGGGAAAGGGACATACCGCAAGATCGTTTAGACAAACCGGACAGTACGGAGCGTTAGCGCTCCATCCTGTGCTACGCTGAACCCGTGGAAACCCCCGCCATCAGGATCACCGTCAACGGCAAACTCGCCCTCACCGTCGCCCAGGCCGCCGACCGCCTCGGCATGCCCGCCTCCGGGCTCCGCCGCGACCTCACGCGCGAACCCAACGCGCCCGAACCCGTCGCCCCCCTCGACGCCAGGACACCGCTCTACGCCGCCCGCGACATCGACGCCTTCGGCAAGCTGCTGAAGAAGCGCCCGGGGAAGGGCGCCAATCTGCGCGGCCACAAATAGAGGGGGCGCCGGCGCCGGCTGGCACACGGGGGTCCCGTTAGGCCCGGCTGGCGATGCGCATCGGGTGGACCTCCACCAGGCCACCACCGTCGACCTCGACCACCGGCCGTCCACGCGGCGACACCTTGATGATCACGCCTTGGCGGTTGTCGCTGAGGCGGACGGCGTCGCCGCGGCTGACCATGTCGTTGTCGGCGATGATCCAGTTGGTGGGGGACATGGGTGCCTCCCGGTGGTGACGCTCTTGCTTCCCGGTGTGGATGCCTTCGACGGCGAGGCGTGCCGCGTCCTCGGCGAGATCAGCTTGGGTGGGGGGGTCGGGTTGCTCTGGCTGGCAGGGCGGCCCGACCCCGGCAGCTTCCGGCAGGGCCGTTGGCTCGTCACCCACCGCAAGCGCCATGCCACCAGACCATGCCACGATGTGGCCAAGAACGGAATCCCCCCGGGCGGCCACATCATCCCATAGGGCATATGGCCAGGGAGGATACCTGCGAGCATGGCCACGTGGATCAAGTCGAGCGGGCACTTGCGGCGCTGCGCGACGCCGAGGCGGGCGTGACCCAGGCGCAGGAGCGCGGCCGGCAGCTGGTGGCCGACGCCAGAGCGTCGGTAGATGGCGCCCGCGTCGGGTTGCACGCCGCGATCGTCGAGGCGTACCTGGGTGGTGCGAGGGTTTCCGACCTGACCAGACGCTCCGGGTACAACCGGGAGACGATCCGGCGGATCCTGCGCGCGGCTGACGTCGAAGCGGATTGATCCTTGACCGGCGACTAGGTCGGGGATCGACTTCCCATCCAGGTTCTATCGTCTGCGCGGCTGATGGTGTTACAGGCGCAACGTGTTTGATCACCGTTTGGCCGGGCCTGGTGTGGACGGTCGTAGTGGATGGCGTGAACCAGCCGGGTTGCGTTTATCAACTTGCAGCCAGCAAGGTAGATCGACATATTGACGGATCGTGATCGCGGCGTAGCTTGATGTACCTCTCGGCCGGTAGGTGCGGATAACCAGCCAAAACGATGAGGATCGATCAATCACAGGAGGCTCACAATGATCCTCAAACGACTCATCAGACGCATGATCGCTGCCACGGTCCGCGCCATCAACGAATCCAACCACTGCGAGATCATGCGGGTGCCGAGATGACTACGGACACCATCGCCCACATCCGGCGCACCATGGCTCTCATGGGACGAATGCTGCTACGCCAACAGCAACGCAACGCAGATGACCTCATCATGGCGGTCGCTGCGGTCGTCGCCGACAGCATGCGGGCGCACCTGGAGCCCGACAGCACTTGGCGGCTCAACCTCATCAAGGAAATCGCCGACTACATCAACGACGACAACACGATCACCCTCGCTGCCATCGAGGGATCCGTGGTGGACCTGGGGCGGAGCTTCGCCGCGCTGAAGGCGGACCTCGATCGGCTCCGCCGCGGGGACTAGGCGGCGAGGGAGAAGCGAATGCTCAAATCCATTGTCCTGCTGCCCGACGCCGAAGCGCACCGCTGGCTGATGATCTGCGCCCAGTACTGCGCCGCGCGTCGCTACGAAATTGTCGCAGTGGTCCACGCCTGGGCGGACGCGATGCGGCTGATCAAGGATGGTCGTGCCACCGTGCTGGTAGCTGGGCGGCACGACCACCTTCCTCCCGACCGATCTCCACGGCTGGAGATCGTTGTCGAGCAGACTGAACCTACATCCACACCACAGGAACGGCGTAGACCCGTACGGTGTAACCGTGAGCGCCGTCCAGTGACAAAGCCGTAACACAAAAGATCGAGGGAGAGCCAGCCGCACCCTGGGCTCTCCCTCGATCTTTGCGCGTTCTCATTCGAAGATTGGTATTGCCCGCACGCCCTCCTGAAGCGCCGTGTCCTCGGGCTCGATATAGCCGGCGGTGGTGGCCGGGCTGGCGTGGCCCATCCCCTGCGCGACGGCGTGGATGTCTTTGGTCGCACGGTACGTTTTCGTGGCCCACCAGCCGCGCAGGCGATGCATCGACAGCTCACGCATGTGTAGCCGGTCGCGACAGTAGACCAAGAACAGCCGCGACAATTCCCGCTCGTCATCGACGCCGGTAACCGGTCCGGGCGCAAGCGGCTCGATCATAGTCCAGACGATGGGATGGGTGGGGATGGAACGTGCCTTGCCGCCTTTACCGTCGTGGACGTTAGTCTTGGCCTCGGTGACGTGCTCACGGCGCAGACGGAAAACCTCGATGCAACGCAAGCCTTCGTAGGCGGCGAGGGTACCCCACAGCCGATACGGCTCGGCCGCTTGCGTGACCACCACCCGCACCTGGTCGTCGGTGGCGACCCGGGGTATGCCCCGGGGCACCTTGGGGCGTTCGATCCGCTTGGCCGGGTTGTAGTCCAACTCCCCCGCGTGATCGGTGGCCCACAGGTAGAACCCGTTGAGTGCGCCGTAGTAGGTGGCGCGGCTGGCCGGCTTGAGGCCATCGCGCCACAGCCATTCCTCGAGCTCTTCTTCGCAGGCCGAATCGAGTCCGTAGGGCAGTTCGCGGTCGAGTGCGTGCAGGGTCCGTCCGAAATGTTCGATGGTGCGGTGGGTGCAGCCGCGCTTGCGCATGTGCTTGAGATAGCGCTCGATGAGGTCGGTAGCCATACGTCACATCCTGATAACGGTAGGAATTCGTGGTTATCCGCCGGGAGGGTCGTTAATGGGCGTGAGCTGGGGAAAGACGGGCCGGTCGGCGGGTTGCTGGATGTGGCAATGTCCGTTTCGGGTGGCCGTTCGGACCTGGCCGAGTGGTCAGCGCAGACTTCCCCTCGTTAAGGTGCTGATCTCTACCCCGCTCGGTGCCAACTGTCGTGATTAGTCGACCCTCGCTCGAACCCGCTGTACGCGGAAACAGGGCGACCACCTCTACGCCGAGGTATGCAGCGATCTTCTCCAGGTCGTCTACGTCCAGCGCGGTCTCGCCGGTGATGCGTCGCGACATGTAGCGCTGGGAGACGCCCATCCGCCGGGCCAGCTCGGATGCGCTGAGCTGGCGCCGGCCGAGCAATGCCCGGATTTCTTCGGCGATCAGCTCGCGCATGGGGACCGTACGCACCGTCTTGTCCTCACTCATGGGAGCGAGTGTTACTCGCTGAGCGAGTAGACGTCAAGCTTTCATCAGTGTCTAGACGGCCAACGTCTGACATCGGCCGAACGGTCACGCCTCAGACGCGGGGGTTGCAACTAGCCGTATAGCGTCTAACATAGCCACCATGGCATCCAGTCAGACGAGCAACGCCGACTCCCTCGCCTTCCATACCGCACGTGAGATCCGCGCCGAAATGGCACGGCAAGGCATCTCCCAGGAGGCGCTGGGCGAGCGCATCGGATGGGACCAGCGCCGCGTCTCGCGAAGGCTCACCGCCGAGGTGCCGATCGACCTGGAGGAGCTGGAGCGCATCGCCGAGGCGCTCGGCGTTCCCGTCTCCAAGTTCATCCCCGACGCCGCCCCGGCGCGTGTCGCATGAACCGGGGTACCCGCGGCCCCGCAGGGCGTGCTGGGCGGGGACCCTCCGGCCGTGCCGGAGGCGGCCCAGGACGTGGTAGCGGATGCCGCAAGCACATCGTTGCCACAACCTGCGCGCTGCTGCTGGCCGCGTCGGTGGCCTGCACCCCGCGGCAAGCGGCCCCGGTCGAGTCACCCCGTCCACTCCAAACCGGAAGGCAGGTACAGCCGTGAGCCGCAGCTACGCCGCAGAGATGCGCGCCGTCATCGGCGCCTCCCGCAGCCAGGGCTACGGCCGCTACGAGGTCACCCGCTGGGACCCCATCACCACCTGATCACCCGGCCTAGCCGGTAGGCGGGTCCGTTGGTGTCCCCGACCAGGGGACCCGCCGTCCAAAAGCCGGGTCCGCCGTCCTGCTCGGCGCGGCGGACCCACCACCACCAGCCGAGCACGCCGAGCAACCGAAAGGACCAACGATGACCGCCGTAATCCCGATCAACCTCGACGACGTCACCCTCCACAAAGGCGCACACCCCGACGACGGCGACCCACCCACCTGCGGCAAAGACACCGAAGCCTGCCTGATGGAGTGGTACAACCTGCTGCTGGGCCGCCGCAAGACCGACTCCTGCCCACCCGGCGTCTCCCCAGTGCTGCACCGCTTCGGGATGCGGCTCAACGACGCCCTGCCCGACGAGAAGCGCCAGGCGCTCAAAGCTTTCCTGCCGCGCGCGGGTGAGCCCTCGCCGCTGGACGGCACCGCCGGCGACGGGCTGGACGAGACCCGCCGGTGGATGGCCGTCGACTGGGCGGTCCGGGTGGGTGCGCCGATTTGGCTTGACGCCGCAGGTAGGACCGAGTTCGCGGCCGAACTGCGCGGGTTGACGCCGATCCGGTCGCGTGAGGACCGGCTGGCAATCCGCGACCGGTTGTGGGAGATCCGGGAGGCGTGCTGGGCGGCCCGGCGTGAGGCGCTGAACGGTGTCCGCGAGGGGTCTGCCGTTGCCGATGCCGTTGCCGATGCCGTTGCCGATGCCGTTGCCGATGCCGATGCCGATGCCGTTGCCGATGCCGATGCCGATGCCGATGCCGTTGCCGTTGCCGATGCCGATGCCGTTGCCGTTGCCGTTGCCGATGCCGTTGCCGTTGCCGTTGCCGTTGCCGATGCCGTTGCCGCGTGGGGCACCAAGCAGTGGAGCGAGACCTGCAACCGCGTCTACGCCGAGGTCAAGGCACACATCGAGGCCACCTATGCGCCGGTGGCGGAGCAGGTTCAGGACTCGGCGCTCCAGCTTTTTCACGCAATGGTCAGGCCCGCGACCGACTGAGCCTCCTCCAACGGGAGGGGGTGCCAGGTCCCCCGGCCCGGCACGGGGAGCCCACGGGGAAGGGGCGACACCCGAGGGCTCCCCACCAAAACTGAACAGCTTCCGGGCCAGATGCCCGGAGGAAGGCCCGGCCGGGATCCCGTCGCATCGATCCCTCACCGGCCGGGCCACCAAAGCGAAAGCCCCAGGCGCTCGCAACGCCCAGGGCTCCGAAAAACCGATCAAGGAAAGGACTGAGCTTCCCATGACCGAAACCAAGGCTACCGAATACGCCGCCGGGCTGCGATCCCTCGCCGACTTCATCGAGGCGAACCCGGACATCTCAACGTCGTTCTCATTCGCGCTGGGACACATGTCCAGCCCGAACCAGTCTTACGAGCAACTGGACGCCCTGGCGGCGGCTGGGGCTTCGTCTGGCGTGGCCGTGAAGGAGAGCGTCGACTCCGAGTGGCGGCATGTGAGTGTGTCGTTCGGGCCGGTGACGTGCCGGGGCTACGGCCGGGCACAGAAGGACCCGAACGCGCCCTGCCCGACCTGCGGGATGGGCGCATGATCACCGCGACTTCTGCCGTGCTGCTCGGCCTCACCCTGGAGCAGGCCCGCGAGGCGCTGGAACGCCCGGTGGAGGGTGAGTGTTTCTGGCTCGCCCACCACTGCGGCAAGCCGACCCGGCCCGGCCAGTGGCTGTGCGACGAGCACCGGGCGTGGACACCAAACATAGCCACCCGCGACGGCGGTGAGCCCCGGTGAACATCCGCTACCTGCTGATCGGCACCGACGGTGTCGGCTCGTTCGGGGTCCAACCCGACCCCGGCTACACCAGCTCCTGGCTCGACGGCCTCGTCGGACCGGAAGGCTGGTACCGCGTGCCGCTGAACCCCGCCTGGCTCATGGCCGGGTTCGTCAACGACTGCGGCCTGCTCGCCCCGGAAACCTATCCCCGCAACGTGGTCGGGTCAGTGGTCCTGTGCACCCTCGGTGCCGGACAACGGCCCTACGCCGGACCCGTCGTCATCACCGGATGGGACGCCTCCGCAACCGCACGCGGTGACCTGGAGATCTCCACCCTCCAGGACCCGCACGTCGAGGAGTTGACCCGCTGCCTCACCGATGTCCGCCGGGCGCTTGGGCTGGAGCCGGGGCAGCCGTCGGGCCGCAATGGCCGCAGGTGGGTCACCGAGGCGCGAGAGTTCGCCGAGCATGTGCGCACCGCGCCAACACCACGGATCACGGTCCTGTCCGGTGAGGATGCGATCGCCGCCCTGCGCGCAAGGCGAGGTGCCCGGTGATGAAGCCAAAGCCCCTGCGGCGCCAACACGTCGAAGTCCTGGAGCTGATGTCACGCGGCTTTACCCGCAAACAGATCAGCGCCCGCATGGGGATCCCGCCCGGCACGGTCAAGGACTGGATGGGATCCATCCAGCGCCGCCTCGGCGCCCAGAACGGGGTCAACGCCGTCGCCTTGGCCATGGCGTCCGGGGTGATCCGTGGACCCGGCGCGATCAGGGTGGAGGTCGAGCAGTGAGCGCGATCAATGCTGGTGCTTACCTGTGCCCCGGCGCCGACGTCCTGTTGATCGACGAACGCCACGGCAACAGTCTGGTGCGAATCCTTAACATCGACACAGGGCCGGGCGGTGAGGCGATCGTCACCGTGCTCGACCCGGGAGGTAACCCATTTCGCCGGGAGGGGCAGCGGGTCACGTGCACGTGGCGGGAATTGCGCGTCCCGGCCCGGCGCATGTGGCCAACGTCGCCCTCGTCGCTCGACAGCGAAAGGTTCCCCGCTGCCGAAGTGCTTGAGGCCGAACGCCACGGGCTGGTGGCGTCATGAGCCTGCACTACATCCCTGAGATCACCGACGGGGTGCTGCTGTCCCGCCTAGGCGAAGTCCACCGGCAGCGCACCCTGCACGCCACCGGATGCGCCCAGCCCATCCCGGACCGGCACGCCACCGTCTCCCACGCCCAAGCGGTCGTCTACCGGTTGCCGGTGTGCCACGTGTGCTACCCGCCCCACCCGCGAGAGGCGGTGACGTCGCGATGAGCACCAAGGGACTGCGTATGCACCTGTCGCTGCCGGAACCGTTCGCGGCCGAGCTACGCGGGCTATACACCCGCCTGTCCGCGCCATCGGCCGAACTGTGCGCGACCGTCTCCGCAGCCAGGCGGCGCGGCTGGACCCTGGTGTCCCTGGGCAATGCGCTGGGCGTCAGCCGGGAACGTGTCCGGCAGTGGGCCGAAACCGCCGACATAAACCAGCCGATCACCCTGGAGATACCCGACCTTCCACCGAAACCCGAGCCGTACAAGCACGTCATCCCGACGCTGACCCCACAGCAGGTCGAGCAACTGCGTGACCTGCGGCACAAGGCCATGGCGATGGGATGCAAAGACGCCAATCACCCTGCCATCGCTGCCGGGCACGAGTTCGCCGTGATGGTCAACGGCTATGTCGCAGCCGGGCATCGCCTCCGCGACATCGCTCGCGAGCTGGGCATCACGTCCGGGGCTTTGCGCTTTCGGCTTGGCCGCTGGGGTTTCTACGGCCTGCCACCAAGCCAACAGCACGGCCCGGGGGCGATCGACGAGTTCCGGCAGCGTCAGGAGGTTTCCCATGCCCAGCATTGAGACCGTCATCGCCACGGTCAGCGTCGCCAGCATGGTTGCGGTCGTCGGCGGCGCCACCGGGATCCTGCACCAGTTGGCCGGCGCGGGCCAGCCGCACCACCGCCGGGTGCCGTGGCGCGCCCGGTACCGCCGCGGCCGGCACCAAGCCGCACGGCCGCCGCTGCTGGCCCGGCTCGTTGACGCCTACCTGGCCGGCGCCCGAGAGATGGCCCACGCCCACGCCCTCCTGAAGGGAGTCCAACTGTGACGACCCGCATTCCCCCACATGAGGTGTTCGAGGCGGCCGCCTGGTTCGCGCTGCCGTTCGTCGCCCTGCTGATTGCCTTGTGGGCGCTGGCCGCCCGGCGTGCCAACAGGCGGGCAGCGCAGTTCGCCGCCGAGGACGCCCACGCCGACCGACAGTCCGCATGGAAGGAGCAGACGCCGTGAAGAACTTGCTCATCGTCGCGGGTGTCGCCGCAGACGTGGCGCTGATCGTCCTGTCGCTGGTGCTGATGCTGGCCGGCTACCTGGGGTGGGGTGTCGTCGCCTTGCTCGCCGCGTTCGCTCTGGTCGTTGCCGCCGCCTGGTGGTGGCGCAACAGCCCCGCGCCGATCCCGCCCGCCGTCGAGGAGCTGCTCGCCCGCGTCGAGGACATGAACACCACCCTGTGCCATGGCGAGACGGCACTCGACGAGGCCACCGCGGTCATCGGTCAACTCCGCGACGCCAACCGCCGCCTGTCCGGGCGGGTGGCCGAGTTGGAGCAGGAGCTCGTCGTCGCCGACGCCAAGCCGGGCGCGCTGGACGGGGCGTGGGACGACGTGCAAGCCTCCGGCATCGACGGGCGGCAACCATGACCGCCCCGACGACCCTGCGCCGGGTCGCCCCGACCGCCGTGCAGGTGTTGCCGCACACGGCCCCGCGCGAGGAGTGGCTTGCCGCTCGCCGCATGGGGATCGGCGCCAGCGAGATAGCTGCGGTGATGGGCATCAGCCCCTACGACTCGCCGTTCAGCCTGTGGTGGCGCAAACACATGTCCTGGGACGTCGAGCCGTCCGACGAGATGCGCGCCGGCACCTACCTTGAGCCCACCATCGCCGAATGGTTCGCCGAGCACGGTGACCCGCTGGAGAACCTGGCCATCCGCCGCGCCGGTCTGTACGCCCACCCGGAGCGGCCGTGGCAGCTCGCCACCCCAGACCGGCTCATCCACATGGCATGCGTCGAATGCGACGGCTCGGGAATCGGGCGGGATCTCCACATGGGCCTGTACAGCCTGCCCTGCCAACACTGCACCGACGGCACCGCGGGTCTGGTTGGGCTGCTGGAGTGCAAGTGGGTTGCCTACACGTGGGATGGCTGGGGCGACGAAGACACCGATATGGTGCCCGTTCACTACCGGGCACAGGTCCAGTGGCAGATGGACGTCATGGGCGTCAGCGAAGTCTTCGTCTGTGCGCTCGGACCGGGCGGGTTCCGCACCTACCGGGTACGCCGCGACGAACGCGACCTCGTGGCGATGCGAGAAGCCGGGCGCCGGTTCATGCAACGCCTGGCCGACGGTGAACCGCCAGACGTCGACGACCATAGCGCCACGCTGCCGATCCTGCGCCGCATCAACGCCCTGATCGAAGACCGGGAGCAGGAAATCCCCGCACCAATCGCCACCGGCTGGCTACGCGCCAAGAAGTTCAAAGGCCTCGCCGACCGCGTCGAGAAACGCTACAGCGCGCAGCTTCGCGCCCACCTGGGCACCGCCAAAACCGCCACCCACGACGGGCAGATCATCGCCGCCCGCACCACCGACGACAAGCTGATGAGGAAGTCATGACCACCGTTTCCCAAGCCGTGCAACAAGTCCAGCAGACCCCGATCCAACTGGTCCGCTCCTACGAGCAGCGGTTCGCGGCGATCCTGCCCAGCCACCTCAAGTCCGAGACGTTCATGACCCTGGCCCTCGGCGCGTTGAAAAACGACGAGTTGGCCAAGGCCGCCCGCAACAACCCGCTCGCGCTCGTGGTTGCCCTGACCAACTGCGCCCGGCTCGGCCACCAGCCCAACACCGAAGCCTTCTACCTGGTGCCGTTCAAGGGCGTCATCACCGGCATCGAGGGCTACCGGGGGGTTGTCGAACGCCTCTACCGGTCCGGCGGGGTGTCCTCCGTGCACGCCCGCGTGGTCCGCGCCAACGACTTCTACGAGTTCGAGGAAGGCATGGACCACCCGATCCACCGCTACAAGCGATTCGCCGCCGACAAGGAGCGCGGCGACCGGATAGGTGTGTTCGCCTACGCCCGCCTGCTCAACGGCAACTTCAGCGAGGTCATCGAGTTCAACCGCGACGCTGTCATGGCACGCAAGGCCGCCTCGCCCGGATCGAAGTCGGAACACTCGCCGTGGAACAGGTGGGAAGACTCGATGTGGTTGAAGTGCCCGACGCGCGAGCTTGAGAAGTGGGTGCCTTCTTCGGCCGAGTACCGGCAGCAGGTGCTGCTGTCGAATGCTGCCGCCGCCGATCTGGCGACTGAGTTGGGCGCGCCAGCGCCGGACGATCGGGTGATGGACGGCGAAGTCATCAGCGACGGCGACGACTGGCCGCCCACGGCCGCCCCGGGCGGTGAGTGAGATGGGCTCCACCGTCAACATCAACGGCGAAATCCGCATCGACCCACCCGTGCCCTGGCTCGACATCCGCCACAGCGAATACGTCCGCCAACCCGACCGCAAACCATGGGAATACCCACACGACCTGATGCTCCGCGTCGTCGAGCAACCCATCGACACCGCTGAGGGCACCCTCATCCGCCGGTGGGCCGACGCCATCGTCTCCGCCGAGCACGACGAGGCACGCGCCTACCACATCGAGGAAGAGATCGACGGCATCGTCCGTGAGGTCGGCCGAGGCCGGACCTTCACCGGCCGTTTCGAGATGACGTGCCGGGACTACATGTCCCAGTGGCGGATCAAGGTGGTTGATGGGACGGCGGTCCGTTTCGACCCGGAGATCGTGTGGCCGGAGGCGAGCTCGTGAGCACCCGAACAGCGGTCGTCATCACCTGCGACCACAAAGGCTGCTTCAACGAACACATAGGCCACGGCGCCGAGGTGGCGGCCACCGCACGCCTTGACGCCCAAGGCAATCACTGGGGCCAGCGCCGTGCCGTGGTGCGCGGCGCGGTCCGCTGGCTGGACCTGTGCCCAGACCACAAGGACGGTGAGTGATGTTCAACACCCACACCTGCATCTCGGTCGAATGCAACCACTGCGGCGAGGAGCTGTGCTACGACGACGGCGTCGTCCACTTCACCACCGAGCAGGAGGCCATCGCTGCTGCCCACGCCTACGAGTGGGCGGTCACCCGCGACGGCAAGGCTTTCTGCGACGAGGGCATGTGCGAGAACGCCCGGCCCGCCTGCCAGTGCAATGAAGACGAGGAATGCGGCAACCGATGCGTGCCCGGCTGCCCCTGCCCGCTGCACCCCGAGGTGCGGCCGGCGCTGATCCCCGGACAGATCGAGATCGACGGTGCCGCATGAGCGCCGAGCAGAACCGCGCCACCGCTCAAGCCGCCGGTCGCATGTGGCAACTGCGCAAGACGTTGGGCTGGTCGGCGCAGGAGCTGGCTAACACCGTGCTAGAGAAGACCGGCTGCACATCACTGTCCAGGGCCACGATCGCCAACCTGGAGAACGGCCGCCGCGCCGAGATCTACCTGACCGAACTGCTAGCTCTGGCCGAGGTGTTCGGCGTGTCCGTGGACTGGCTGGCCACCGGGGCAGGCACCCGCTGCGGCCACTGCAACGACGCTCCACCAACCGGGTTCCGTTGCCAGCGCTGCCATGCCGTAGGCGAGGTGATGCCGCATGAATCCGCTCATTCGTGAGCGTCGCCGTCGTGGCCGACGGATCCGCGCCCGCGCATGGTGGGCAGGCCGCCGATGAACGTCCTCGGTATTGATCTTTCGCTCGCCGCAACCGGTCTTGCCACTGCCGACGAAGACCACAACCACAGCGCCTGGGCGTTCAAAACCAAAGAGACCGGCGCCGCACGGATGCGCGCCATCCGTGCGCAGGTGCTCCTCAACGCCCGCGACGCGGACCTCGTCGTCATCGAAGGCCCGTCTTACGGGTCGACCGGCGGGGGCGCCCACGAACGCGCCGGCCTGTGGTGGCTGGTGGTGGAGCGGCTGGACCGCGACGGCGTGCCGGTCGCAATCATCCCGCCGGCCACGTTGAAGAAGTTCGCCACCGGCAGCGGCAAGGCCGACAAGGATGCGGTGCTGCTGGCCACCGCCCGCCGGTTCCCCAGCTTCAGCGGCGACAACAACGCCGCAGACGCGCTCTGGCTCGCCGCGGCCGGCGCCGAACATCTCGGCCATCCTCTCGTGCAACTGCCGCGGGACCAGACTGCCGTGCTGATGAAAGTCAACTGGCCCAACCCGATCGGAGACAACGCGTGATCTCCCAAACCCTCGGCGAAGACGAATACGGCAACCCGGTCGCCACCATCACCGTATCCGGCTGGCAGGACATCTACCGCCTCCAAATCAACATGATGCACGCCCAGATCGAGTTCGGGTCGCTGGCCCGCAAGTGCTTCGTGTGGATGCGCAAACGCATGGGCGCCAAGAAGTTCGACGAGTTCGACCGGTCGCTCGGCGGTAGCCAGGTCGTTCGGCTCGGCTGGCACCGCACCATTGAGGAGGAATACCGGTGATCAAGAATCAGCCCCTGTTCGACGCGCCGACCAAGCCTGAACTCACCCTGTCCAAGACGCTGGACAAACACAAGGCCTGGCGCGGCGCCTACGCTAGGTATCGCCCGGTCAAGCGGGTGCAGTGCGACGAATGCGTCAACGTGCTGCACGAGGCCGGCGGCAAGGGTGAGCCGCCCCGCGCTGCGGTGACGATGCGCACCTCCTCCGGCGGAAACCTGCGGCTGTGCAACGGCCACGGCCAGATGTGGCGCAAGATCGACGGAGTCGGCGAGGCGCGCAACAAGCCTGCGAGGCGGCGATGAGCGCGCCCTACGAGGTGCGCGACGAGACCGGTGTACCTGGCGCGGTCATCGAGTCCGTCGAGCTGACCGAAGGGCTCATCGCCGAGCGCAACGGTGTCGGCTCGATCGTGGCCTACGTCTACCCGTTCGGGTTCGAGGATGAGCACGCGGACGAGACGCCGGCGGATCGCGTCGAGCGCCTGGCCCAGGAACTGAAGGAGGCGCGCAAAGCGCTCAAGGCCGGTGATCGGCAATGACCGAGAAGGAAGTCACCCTCTGGGGTTTGCAATGCGGCGACGAGCAGCACCCCGAATGCGGCTACATCTACGGCACCGGCATCAACGAACAGCAGGCACGCCGCCTGGCCGAAGGCGTTGCCTGCTACCGCCTGATCCAGTCCCTTGACGGTGGCCGTACCTGGCAGGCGGCGACCCCGTGACCCGCGGCATCGTGACCGACAATCACCCGGCGCACGCGGTGATCCTGGCCCGCCCGGCACCACGAGTCACCGGGCGGTGGCTTCATCGCCCAGGTCCCCGTCTATCGCACCTATCCGTGTGCCTGCGTGCTGGGCAGACCCTGCCGAACCGACATTCACGGCTCCGGCCCGCCGTGCCGCTGCTGGGGCCGCACCGATCAGGGGGCAACACCTGCACACTGCTGCGCCGCCCGTGCCCACCGGGTCACCGCCCGCCGCGACCCGGGCGGCGGCACACCAACCCCGACAGGAGCCACGACGTGACCACCCTCACCATCACCCGCGGCCTACCCGGCTCCGGCAAAACCACCTGGGCCCGCCAACAACCCGCCTGGCGGGTCAACCGCGACGACCTGCGCACCATGCTCAAAACAGCCTGGAAACACGGCGACGACGAATACGAAACCCTGTGCAGCGCAGTCCAATACGCCGTCATCCGCGAACTGCTCCACGACCGCGACGTGATCGTCGACGACACCAACCTGCGCGGCGACACCGTACTCGCCCTCGAATCCATCGCCCGCATCGCACGAGCCGAATTCTTCGTTGTCGACTTCACCGACGTGCATCTGGAGACCTGCATCGAGCGTGACGCCGCCCGACCCGACCCGGTCGGCGAGCAGGTCATCCGCCGCATGTGGGCCAAATACCTTGCCCCGCAGGCGGTCCAGCCATGAGCGTCTACGACGGCATGGGCAAAGGCGCCCGGCAACGCAGGCGCGACGAACGCTACTACCGCGCGGTCGGCCGGCAGCTGCCGGCCGACGACCACCACCAACTCACCCGCCACGGCAACACCCTGGTGCCCTACGCGTCGGTGGAGCTGTTCCTGCGCCGCGAACACCGGGGGTTGGTCGCCGACCCCGGCATCGACTTCCGCTCATACGCAAGGGAGACCAGACGTGGCTGAACTCGACCTCACCGAAGCCATCGAAGCCGCCGCAGTGCCCATCTGGCAGGCCAACAACCCCGACTATCCGATTGATCGGGAAAGCGACGCCTGGGAGGCCTGCCAACAAGAGGCCCGAGACCTGATCGAAGTAGCGCTGCCCCACATCGAGCGCGCGGTGCGCAGTCAGGTCGCTCAGGAGCTTCTCGACTGGGCGCACAGCCTCGACCGCGACAACCCGAACCTGCGGACCAAACGCCGCCACATCAGCATGTGCGCCCAGCGGATCGCGCCCGAGCCGACCGAGGATGAGATGCGCGAGGCGATCGCGGGCTTGCTCAGCGGGATGGCCGGCAGGGTCTGCAACCTCGACGACGCAGGCCGCCCCATCCCACCCGGTGAGCGGACATGACTGGGCGCCGCAGAGACATTTCGCAGACACACCAACACAACCAGCCACATCATCGACCAGATTGGAACGACGTGACCACCTTCTACCGCGCCAAGCTCACCCTCGAAGAAGTCGAACCCTGGCTCGACGGCAACTACCGCCGCGAACACACCGCCACCAGTGCCGAAATCGTCGTCACCGGCGACACCCCCGCCGACGCCATGTACCAAATCTACGACCACGCCAGAACCATCCACCAATGGCGCGACGCCAAACTCGCCGCGGAGATCGAAGCCTTCCCACCGCTCACCCCCACCGATGCCAACGCACGCATAGGTGCCGCCTTCGCGCAACTGCCCAAAACGGCGCAGGCGTGGCTTCTACCGAAACCCACACAACCCGACGCCGAGCGGGAGCGTGACCTCATCACCGCCGCCCCCCGGCCCACCATCGTCGTCCTCTGTGGCAGCACCCGCCTCGGCGACGCCTTCCGCAAAGCCAACCTCGACGAGACGTTGGCCGGCCGGATTGTGCTGTCAATCGGCTGCGACATGCGCACCGACGCCGACCTATTCGCAGACCGAACCGAAGCCGACATGGCCAAGGTCAAGGCCCGACTCGACGAGCTCCATAAGCGGAAAATTGACCTCGCCGACGAAGTGCTCGTCCTCAACGTCGGTGGCTACATCGGCGAGAGCACCCGCAGCGAAATCGCCTACGCCCAGGCGCAGGGCAAGCCCATCCGGTGGCTCGAACCCGCCGAGCAGCCGGCCCAACCCGCCACCGACGAGCGGCCCGCACCGACGGCATGGTGCGGCGACCCCGACCACGACGACCCCTGCGAACGCTGCGACGCCATCCTCATCGACACCGCCGAAGCATCACGCGAACGCATGCCCGACGCCGACGGCGCCTGGAAGCGCCCTCACGCCGAGCCATCTGATCTCACCGCGCCTCGCGGTGCCGAATAACGAAGGAGAACAACGGCAATGACCGTTATCGAAGCAATTGCCAAGGCGGATAAGGCTCTCGACGACGCCACCGAGCATGCAGGGTCGGACGTTGAGCGGGCCCGCGAGCTGATCAGCGCGGCCAGTACATGGCTGCGTATGGCCGAGATCCTCAACTATTGCGGCCCGACCAAGACCGACCAGCAGTAGCACCACGCCCGCCCTGTCACGGGGCGGGCCACAACCGAACAGCCACAACCGAAACGAGGGACGCACGTGGCCCGCAAGTACGCCAACATCCTCACCGCCATCTGGCGCAACGAGGACTTCCGGGCGCTAACGGCAGAGGAGCAGCGGGTGTATCTCCAGCTGGCTTCGCAGCCGGACATCAGCGCGGCGGGCGTACTTCCGCTGTCCATAACCCGGTGGTCCGCCCAGGCCCGCAACACCACACCCGCGACCGTGACGGCGGCCCTCGATGGGCTCGCTCGCGGCCGGTTCGTCATCTATGACACCAGGACGGAGGAGCTACTGGTGCGCTCCTTCATCCGATGGGACGGCGGATACACCAACAGCAAGCGGAAGCCAGTGATCCGTGACGCTGTTCAAGAGGTCGAATCACCGATGATCCGGAGGGCGCTCGCGGCTGAAATCCGGCGGCTTGGCCTACCGGATTGGCTACCCGATGCCCTATCCGATAGCCCATCCAGCACGACCCCGGCCAACCCACCGGACGAGGAACCCCGGGATATAGGCGAAACACTATCTGCCCAGGGAAATAGGCTATCCGATAGCGCATCCGATGCCGTATCGCCTTCCGAACGGGTTGTGGTTACTCAAGGTCCGTACTTAGAACCGCACTCCACAACCCGCAACCCGCAACACTCACCTTCGGTGTCGCCGCCAGCGGCGGACGACGGCCGGACGGTGACTCAACGCTCAAAGCAGATCACCGACGCGTACTACGAGATCGAGCCGATGTGCAGGTGGCCAGCCGTCAACGGCGTCGTCGCCAAGGCCATCAAGGTCGGCAAGTGGTCCGACGCGCAAATCCAGGATGCGTTGCTGCGCATGGCGAAAGACGGCCGTGGCATCACCGTGGAAAGCCTGCGCGTCGAGTTGGACGGGCTGACCCCGCGAACCCGCGCATCCCCACGCAACCAACTGGTCGAACACAACGGCCTGATGCTCAAACCCGAGACCGTTGAACAGCTGAAGCGCAGTAACCGATTCGACGAAATGGACCGGCAGCAAGAAACGAAAGCCATCGAGGGAACCTGATGAACTTCAAGGAAACCCATCAGCTACTGATCTTCATCGCTCAGTACGACAACCGGCGCATCGACGACGGCGTGGTCATCGCCTGGCAAGCCATCGTTGCCGACCTGGCCCTCGACGACGCCCGCCAAGCAGTGATCGGGCACTTCAGCACCACCACCGACTACCTCATGCCCGTCCACGTGCGCCGCGGCGTCGAAGAACTCCGCCGGGAGCGCCGACGCCAGGTACGCGAAGCACGGGAGGCCGATCTCGCCGCTATCGAGGCCGCCGACCCCACCCGCCGCGACCGGTCCGAGGCCATCGAGGAACTGATCGCCGAACTGCGCGCGAAACTCCCCGAAGGCAACCCGGACAGCCTGCGCTACGCCTCCGGCTACTGGCGCGAACAACGCGAAGCACGCGAACGGCAAGAGCGCGCCGAGCCCAACCCGCACTACGACCCGGCCACCGCAGCTGCGCAGGCGGCGCTGGCCGACGCCGGCCCCCAACCCACGGAGCAGCCATGACCCACTTCATCGACGCACGCTTCTGGCTCGACGACGACGGAAAGCACGTCTGGGTACGCCACCAGTGTGGCCCACGGGAGAACACCACGATGCTGCCCTGGCCAACCTGGCAGGCGACAGCCGACGGGCGCGTAGAGCCAAGCGTGCTGTGTCAAGACTGCGACCTGCACGTCATGGGCCGGATCGAGCCTGCACCGTGACCACCGTCCACGAACCCACCCCCGTCTGCCACCACGCCCACGCTACAGCTGCCATGTGGACGAGCCCGGCCCGGCCTGGCGGTGGTGTGGCGAATGCGGCCACGCCTACCGCACCCCAGGCCAGCTTCGCCGCGCCTACCGGCGGGGGCTGTGGAACCTGCTGTCCCGGGATCAGCCGTGGTTGCGGGGCGACGAGTTCTACCCGTCGATCCTGGCGTGCCTGTGGGACATCGTCGCCGTCCGGGCCGGGCGGGTCACGTTTTGCCCACTGTGTTCACACGACTTCTGACCGAAAGGACCAGCATGAGCACCAAAACGGTGTACGTCTCCATCGGTAACAGCGACGACAAGCTCACCCAAGCCCAGTGGTCCGACTTCGTCCTGCTCACCGACTCGCGCCTCACACCCGACGGCTACAACGGCATCTACGAACGCCACGGCGACTGGCGCAGCGTCCCCGACGCCCCTTGGCAGAACGCCTGCTGGTGCATCGTGGCCGACGGCGATGAGGGCGTGCTCGCTGAGCTGAAGCGCGACCTGGCCAACCTCGCGCGCCGCTTCAAACAGGACTCGATTGCCTGGGCCGAGGCCACCACCGAGTTCATCACGCCCACGGAGGTGTCCCGTGGCTAGGCGCCTGTGCCAGTACTGCACGGCCAGACTCGGCCGTTTCGCCAAGCTGCTGCACGTCTACACCTGCAAGAACTGCGCCTACCGGATGAGCATGGGCACCTCGCCGAGTAAGCCGCCGAAGGACGAGGGAGGTTCCCGGTGACCGAGTCCACCGACGAGCGCGCTGAACTGATCGCCGAGTTTCCGGAGCTGGCCGGTCGTCCGTGCCAGATCTGCGTGGCTGGCTGGGCGGAGCCGAGCATCAAGAGCCCGCCAGCGGACTGGATGCCTCCGGTTCCGGATCCGCAGGACTGCGAGGTGACCCACCGCGATGATCCGCGCGTGTTCGCGTTGGCGCGGGCAATGGCGACCGAGATGCAGCAGCCGGAGCCGACCGACGCGCAGGTCTGGTACTTCCTCGAGGACGCGGACGAGGTGGTCGACGACTTCGACCCGGCACCGGAGACGTGGGTGGTCGAGAAGCTCCCTGACGGCAAGGACTCCTTCGGTGAGGTGGATGCCTGGCTTCGCATCAACGGCGTCGATTACGTGGCGCTGGCAGGCGAGAAGTGCCGCGGCCAGCTGGTGACGGCCGAGGATTGGCGTTCCTGGCACGACGACGAGCTTGATGACGAGGACGAGGGTGACGACGAGGATGAATGATCAAGGAGCGGTGACCAAGTCCACCGAAGGCAAGATCGACACTCCGTCCGCTATGACACCAGATCGGCTCACGGAGATCAAAGCCCGCGTCGAGAAGGCAACAGCCGGCCCATGGGAGGCGAAGCCGCACGACCACACGGCGCTGGGCTGCAAGTGCATCGGATGCACCGATCCTGTCGTCGGCTGGTTCGTGGACCACCCTGATGCGGGCTACTGCTCGGATCTGGTGGCGATCCGCGCCGGGGCCAGAGAGCTGAACGACTTCGGCAAGCCGCTGTCGAGCTGCGACGCTGGCCCCCTGCTGTCGTACGAGGACGCCGAGTTCGCTGCCGAAGCACGGCGGGACGTCCCGGACCTGCTGGCCGAGGTCGAGCGGGTCAGCCAAGACCTAGCCGAGGCTCTGGAGGAGATCAAGCACCTGCATGCGGCAACGGTTCCCCGGGTGATGTACGACAGCCTCAAGCTACTACGAGACGAGGCCCGCGCCGAGGCCGCAAAGCTTCGCGCTGGGCATCCGGTCCGATGCCCCGAGGTCGCACCGGCGCTCGTGAAGGATGGACTGGGCTGCGGCCACATCCACCGCTGCATCCACCCGGCCAAGGTCCCGGACGACGCGGCCGGGTTCGTCGAGCACGAGTGCAAATGCGGCATGACGTGGACGCTGGCCCGGCCGGAAGAGCTTCGCGGGAGCGCTCCTGTCGGGTCTCCCGCGGTCGTCCATCGGCAGACTGCGAAGGCGCTGATCCTCGACAACCATGGCCGGGTCCTGCTTTTGCGGGAGGCCAAAACCAACCCTGACGGCACCAACGCGGGCCGCTGGGGGCTTCCTGGAGGCCGTTTGGAGCCGGGTGAGTCCCTGGGCCAGGGTTTGGTCCGGGAGGTGGCGGAGGAGACGAATCTGGCCGTCTGCATCGGGGAGCAGGTCCACACCGGCTCGTGGACGGTGACCATCCGCGGCGTGCAACACCTGATCACCGCGCATTTCTTTCCTCACCCTGATGAGTCAGATGGGCGGCTCGGACACCGACGCCGTCATCGAGGCGCCCGACGGCCGAGTAGACGACGGGATCGTGATGATGCGCGACCCGCGATGTACACCGACCACTGCGTCATCACCGCACTCATCCACGAGATCCGGCGCCTACGATACAAAGCAAAGGATCGCCGGTGACTCCGCTGCTGTGCGCCGTCGCTAACTGCGACCGCCGCGCCGCCGACGGCCTTCAACTGTGCTGGGGCCACATCCACGGCATCGAAAACGACGCACCCAAATGCGCCGTCCTCCACGACGAGCTCGCCCTCATCCTCACCGCCACCGGCGGCCCAGGCGCCGGCGGACTCCACGGCGGCGCACAACTCAACCTCCAAGCCGCAGACGCCCGCTCCCTCATCCGCACAACGTTGACAGGAATTGCCCTCCACATCGCCCAGGAACGCGGAATCCGGCTACCCGGATCACACCGCCTCACCCGACTCCCACCCGGCGTCCACGGCCCTCTCAACCGGGTCTGGCAACCCAACACCAACAAGCACGCCCTGGGCGCCTACATCGCCACCCACCACATGTGGCTCGCCGCCAACATGCCTTCGGCCGCCGACCAACTCGACCAGGCCATCCGCGAAGCACGCACCGCCGCCTACCCCAACGGCACCAAAATCATCGAGATCGGCCAGTGCCCACTCGAAGACGAAGACGGCCAACCCTGCCCCGGGAAGATCCGCGCCCTCATCCGCGACGAAGACTCATTGCTACCCAAGGCATGCCAGTGCAATGCCAGCGAAGGACACGTCTGGACCGCCGACCAGTGGCACGCACTCGGCCGACGACTACACGCAAAACCCAAGCCCCTCAACACAATCGCCTCCGCCGCCCACGGACACGGCGGATGGGCAGCACGATGGCCAGTCCGGTACCGCATTGAGCCCAGCTACTGCCCGCGCTGCGGCGAAGAGATCACGAGCATCACCATCGGATCGCTCGGATCGCTCGACCACGACTTCGCCGCCGAGCCGCAGCGTTTCGGCTGTGGGTGCATCGCCACCGGCTACGTGTTCGTCCTGGATGAGAGGAGAATCGGGGCATGAGACAGCGATGGTGGATCTACCCGGTCGTTGCGGCCTGTGCGGCGCTCGTCGTTCGCGGTGTTCAGGCCGTGATCGAGGATGGACTCTGGATATGGCGGTGGTGACCCTCGTGGATGACCTGATCACGCGGCTGCTCGCCGCCGTCCAAGGCAGCGAGCCATGATCGTCCGCCACCATGACGGCTTCACCCTCATGGACATCGAAGCCCTCACCATCCAACTCGGACGCCGCGCCCCAGCCACCATCCGTAAACACTGCACCCCGGTCGCCTCCGACATCGCCACCCGACGCCACCTCTACAACGCCGACCAGAGCATCGTCCGAATGGCCAGCATCCCTGAACGTCACACCAGCCGACGGCAAGGTCAGTTGCAAACCGCGAGCTTATAGCGCACTCTTACCTCATGGTCGGTGCAGTGTCAGACGACCAGACCCAGCGGCCCGCCTGAGTGCGGGCCAGCTTCGTCTCAGCGGTGTAGAGCAGCCCGGTAGCTCGTCAGGCTCATAACCTGAAGGCCGCCAGTTCGAATCTGGCCACCGCCACGACAACTCCCAGCGATGGTGAGGCTGTCGGCATGGAGAAGGTCATGGTGCCGGGCTCGGACGTCAACCCGGCAATCCCCGGCAATCCCCGGCAAGGACAGCCACGACGGGATCAGAAGCCCCAGCTGTACCTGCGCCCGAGCCCAACAACACCAAGGACTCCCGCCCATGCCCCTGCGTATCTGCACCTGCGGGAAACTCAGCCCCACCCCCACATGCGCACGATGCGGGGACATCAAACGCCGGGCATCCAACGCACGCTACCGGCCCCACCGAGAACGCCGACCCGACTACGACAGCGCCGAGCGTCGACGCCGAGCCGACACAGTGAAGGCATGGCGAGCGGTGCACGGTGAGCTGTGTCCAGGTTGGCAACGCCCACCACACATGGCAGACCCGGTGGCCAACCCCCTCACCGCCGACCACCATCAGTCCGTGCGATCAGGTGGTTCGGAGCGTGGCTCGCTTGGTGTCCTGTGTCGATCATGTAACTCCAGCAAAGGTGACAGACAGTGACGAGGTTACGGAGGGTGAGGGGGGTGGGTCGGGCACGTCGACTATGTAGGCTAGCGACA
>Ga0209382_10000761_pt1 | contig 52051 bp, 49 predicted proteins | sample SoiMetdeltSBSDD5_FD_187599 | JGI IMG/M metagenome (GOLD analysis project Ga0209382, IMG submission 187599) | Bulk soil microbial communities from a Populus tree surrounding site in Tennessee, USA - Soil MetaG P. deltoides SBSDD5 (SPAdes) (version 2) | ecosystem: Environmental > Terrestrial >...
GCCCTGGCATGTCACGCAGATCGATTGCAGAATCACTCTTCGGAGTCACATCAGAATCATCAGCCTCAGTCGCAACACAAGTAGGGGGAGGCGGCGCACTGATGTTCCGACCCGAGGGACAGAAGGCCAGTCGAGCGGGCCTCAGAATGCTCGCAATCGCGACAGCGGGAGTGACGGCCGCATCCGGAGCCGTCGTCGCGGGAGCCGTGCCCGGCGCGACACCGGCATCGGCCGGCGCGGTGTCGGCCGACCCACTCGAGGTGGACTCCCTGGCAGTCCCGGCCGTCGAGCCGGTCGCCACTTCGCGCAGCACCGGGCGACTGATCGTGGCCCGGCTGCCTCGGACGGCGACGCACGCCTACGGCATGGTCGCGGTGATCTGGGCGCACGGGACCGCGCCGGACGGCACCAAGGTGCGGGTCCGGTCGCAGGTCGACGGGGCGTGGACTGAGTGGCAGGCACTCCCGATCGACCTGGACGAGGGGCCGTCGGCCGACGAGGAGGTCAGCGGCGTACGGGACGGGACCGTGCCGCTGTGGGTGGGCGATGGCAGCGGGATCGCAGTGAAGGTCACCGCTCCGGGCAGCATCCGGCCGAAGCGCATCCGGGTCGACACGATCGATCCGGGAAGCGATCCGGCGACCTCCGCCTCGGGCCGGGTCGCCTCGGCCGGCCGGGGACCGACTTCTCCGACCACGTTCCCGGCGATGCCCAAGGTCATCACCCGCGCCCAGTGGGGCGCCGACCCGTCGCTGGACGACCAGTGCTGGGAGCCGATCTACGGCAGCTCAGCCAAGATGGTCTTCGTCCACCACACGGTCAACTCGAACGACTACTCGCGGTCGGACGGCAAGGCGATCGTCCGCGCGATCCACGCGTACCACACGCAGAGCCGCGGTTGGTGCGACATCGGCTACAACTTCCTGATCGACAAGTACGGCAAGGTCTACGAAGGCCGGCGCGGCGGCATGCGGCGACCGGTACGCGGGGCGCACGCCGGTGACTACAACCTCAACACGGTCGGCGTCTCGCTGATCGGCAACTTCGAGATCACCCGGCCGACACCGGCGATGAAGCGGGCGCTGATCCGGTTCATCGGCTGGCGGCTCGGCACGAGCTATGTGAACGTGAAGGGCACGGTCCGGATCAACGGCACCCGGTTCGACCGGATCTCCGGCCACCGCGACGCCATGTCCACGGCCTGTCCCGGCAAGTACGTCTATCGCTGGCTGCCCAAGCTCCGCGACCGGGTCGCGCGCTACCTGTCGGACTACCGCTCGCCGATCCGGGCGCGGGCCAAGGACCTCGGCCGCAGCGTGACCGGCCCGGTCTTCCGTGGTGAGGATCGGCAGGACGGCGGCCTGCAGACGGTGTTCGGCAACGGCGTGATGTTCGCCAAGGCCGCTGTCGGCGCGCATTGGCTGACCGGGTCGGTGCTGCGCGGCTACCGCGAGCGAGGCGGCACCCACAGCCGCTTCGGCTTCCCGGTCACCGATGTCGAAACCACCTCGCTGTCACGGGTCCGACGGGTCGTCTTCGAGCACGGCCGGATGTACCGCGTCGGCAAGCGCCAGCCGGACACGCTGTGGGGGCGCGTGCTGATCCGCTATCGCAAGCTCGGCGGCATCACCGGGCGGCTCGGCGTGCCGACGTCCAGCATGATGCCGACCGGCGACGGCCGGAAGGCCAACTTCGCCAAGGGCTCGATCACCTGGGACCGGGACACCGGCAGGGTCACCGTGGAGTTCTCCTGATGCGACGGCCCGTCGCCTGCCTCGCGGCCGTCCTGCTCCTGGCCGCGGGACTGGTGGTGGCCGCGCCCGCGGTCGGTGTGGACGAGCGGAGCCACGAGTCGAGAGCGCCGTCGCTCAAGCTCCGCGGCCACGGCTACGGTCACGGCCACGGCATGTCGCAGTACGGCGCGCAGGGCGCGGCGCTCCAGGGGAAGTCCTACAAGCAGATCCTGTCGTTCTACTACCCCGGCACCAAGCTGGGTTCGATCAAGGGCCGGATCAAGGTCCTGATCACGGCCGACTCGGATCGCGACACCGTCGTCAAGCCCCGCAGCGGCCTGCAAGTCCGCGATCGGGCCGACGGACGCGTCTTCGACCTGCCGCGGACGAGCGGGATCGATCGGTGGCGGATCAAGCCGGCCAAGGGCGACCGGTCGGTCTCGGTCGTGCAGTACCACAACGGTCGCGGCTGGCATCGCTGGCGGATCCCCGGTCGCGGTGAGTTGCGCAGCTCGGGCCAGTTCGAGGCGTCCGGCCCGATCGGACTGGTGCTGCCGAGCGGCTCCACCATGCGCTACCGAGGCGTGCTGCGGGCGGCGTACCCCTCCGGCGGCTCGAGCGACCGCGACACGGTCAACGTGCTGCCGATCAACCGGTACGTCCGGGGCGTCATCGCCGACGAGATGCCGGCGTCGTGGGCAACGGCCGCGCTGCGGTCCCAGGCGGTCGCCGCCCGGACCTACGCCGCGTTCATCCGGCGGTCCAGGCTCGGCAGCTACTACCAGATCTGTGACACCACGTCCTGCCAGGTGTACAACGGCGTCTCGGCCGAGACCGACTCGACCGACAGCGCGGTGCGCAAGACCGCCGGGCAGGTCCGGCTGTGGCGCGGCAACCCGGCGTTCACGCAGTTCTCGGCTTCGTCGGGCGGCTGGACCGCGTACGGCGGCAAGCGCTACCTGCCCGCGCAACGAGACCCGTACGACGGCTGGTCGGGCAACTCGGTCCATACCTGGACGACCAGCATCTCGGCGTCGCGGATCGAGTCCGCCTACCCGAGCATCGGGCGGTTCCGGCGGATCCGCGTGGTCGAGCGCGACGGCCACGGGCAGTGGGGCGGCCGGGTCCAGCGGCTGCGGGTGGTCGGCAGCGCCGGCAAGGTGAGGGTGTCCGGCGACGACTTCCGCTGGACCTTCGGGCTGCGATCGAACTGGTTCAAAGTCGTCTGACGTGCAATCCCGGCGCTGGCCGGGCAGCATCGAAGACATGCCCCGCTCGCCCGACTCGACGACGGACCCGTCTGCAGCCGCAGTGCTCCCGGGGAGCACCGCGACCAGGTACGCCGACTTCGCGATCCGCGAGGCGCGCGGCGTGTCCGACGCGTACGAGCGGCTGTCGCTGGCCGTCTCGCGCGATCCCGAGGTGCTGGCGCTGCTCGAGACACTCCCGGTCGCCAAGCGGCAGCCGAACCTGCTGTTCGGCGTCGTCCGGCTGCTCGGCGGGCCGGTCGAGGACCCGGCCGAGTTCCACGCGTACGTGACGGCGACCTGGTCGGCGATCGCGGCCGAGCTGCGGGTCCGGTCCACGCAGACCAACGAGCCGGGCCGGTGCGCCGCCCTGCTGCCGGTGCTCGCGGAGCTGCCCCAGCCGCTGGCGCTGATCGAGGTCGGCGCCTCGGCCGGACTGTGCCTCTACCCCGACCGCTACGCCTATCGCTACGGCGACCACCTGGTCGGGTCCGGGGCGCCGATGCTCGACTGCGCACTCACCGGCCGGCCGCCGCCCACGACCCGGCCCCAAGTGGTCTGGCGGGCCGGCATCGACCTGAATCCGCTCGACGTGACCGATCCGGCCGACGTCGCCTGGCTCGACGCGCTGATCTGGCCGGAGCACCGGCACCGCCGGACCCGCCTCCGCGAAGCCGCCGCTGTGGCGACGGCCGAGCCGCCGCTGCTCGTGCGCGGCGACCTGGTCGACGACCTGCCGGACCTGGCCGCCCGGGCGCCGGTGGGAGCCACCCTCGTCGTGTTCCACACCTCGGTGCTCTACCAGGTGCGGGCGCCGCGTCGGAGCGCGTTCGTCGACGTCGTACGCGAGCTGCCGGGCCACTGGATCGCGAACGAGGCCGCCGATGTCCTGCCACATGACGACCTCCCAGAGCCACCGGCGGCGTTGCACAACCTGCTCGCCCTGGACGGCCGCCCGCTAGCCTGGACCCGGTCGCACGGGCAGGCGATGGACTGGTTCGGGTGAGGAGTCCGTGATGGCCGACGAACGCCTGCTCCGGGTCAACGGCGCCGACCTCTGTGTCGAGACCTTCGGCGACGCCGGCGACCCGGCGATCCTGCTCATCATGGGCGCGGCCTCTTCGATGGAGCACTGGCCGGAGGGGTTCTGCCGCCGGCTCGCCGATGGAGGTCGCTACGTCATTCGCTACGACCATCGCGACACCGGCCGCTCGACGAGTTATCAGCCGGGCAAGCCGACGTACACCTTCGCCGACCTGGTCGCCGACGCGGCCGGGATCCTCGACGCGCTCGGGATCGAGCGAGCGCACGTGGCCGGTGTGTCGATGGGCGGCGCAGTGGCCCAGACGCTGGCGATCGAGCGACCGGAGCGGCTCGCCTCGCTGACCCTGATGTCGACGTCCGCGATCGAGTCGACCGGACGCGAGCTGCCGTCCATGTCGGCGGAGCTCCGCGCCACGTTCGAGACGCCGCCGCCGGACCCCGACTGGACCGATCGCGCCGCCGTCGTCGACCACCTGGTGGACGGCGAGCTGCCGTACCTCGGTCCGGTCCGGACCGACGACCGGGAGCTCCGGGCGCGTGCCGTGCGGATCTTCGACCGGACCGGCGACCTGGCGGCCGCGCAGAACCACTGGATCCTGGGCGGCGATGACGATCCGGTACGCGGCCGGCTCGCCGACGTGACGGCTCCGACCCTGGTGCTGCACGGCACCGCGGACCCGCTGTTCCCGTACGAGCACGGCGAGGCGCTGGCCGACGCGATCCCCGGTGCGCAGCTGGTCGCGCTCGAGGGCGTGGGCCACGAGGCGCCACCGGCGCCGATCTGGGACGTCGCCGTCCCGGCCATCCTTCGCCACACCCGAGCCGGATCGGAATGACCGTGCGGCGGCCGCAGTTGTCCGAAGACGCCCGCTCTTCGACCTAGGAGTCTCCAATGCCCAAGCCGCCGCTCCCGGACCGTGTCAGCGCCCTGCTCGCCGAGCCGAACGAGGCGGTGATCGCGACCGTACGACCCGACGGCCAGCCGGTATCGGTCGCCACTTGGTATCTGTGGGAGGACGACCGGATCCTGGTCAACATGGACGAGGGCCGCAAACGCCTGGACTACCTGCGGGCGGATCCCCGAGTGTCGCTGACCGTGCTCGACGGCAACGGCTGGCACACCCATGTCAGCCTGCAGGGCCGAGTCGTCAAGCTGGCCGACGACACCGGGCTCGCCGACATCGACCGGATGGCGATGCATTACACCGGCCATCGCTATTCCAACCGCGAGCGCCAGCGGGTCAACGCCTGGATCGAGATCGAGCACTGGCACGCCTGGGGTGACCTGCGATGAATGCCCCGGACCCGGAGGATCAGGCCCGTCGCTTCGCGGGCGAGTCGCTGGCCGCCGCCGATCCGACCGGGTGGTTCGAGCGGCTCTACTCGGCGGCGGCCGAGGGCGGTGCCGTCGTGCCGTGGGATCGCGGTCATGCGCATCCGCTGCTCCTCGAGTGGGGCGAGGCCACCCGGCCCGATGGGCGGGGCAGACGGGCGCTCGTCGTCGGCTGCGGGCTCGGTGACGACACGGAGCTGCTGGTCGGCTTCGGCTACGAGACAGTCGGGTTCGACATCTCGGAGACGGCGATCGACACCGCCCGATCGCGCTATCCGGACTCGGCGGTCGACTACCTGACGGCCGACCTCCTCGACCCGCCCGCCGACTGGACCCAGGCGTACGACCTGGTCGTGGAGAGCCAGACGGTCCAGGCGCTGCCGCCCGACGCGCACCTGGCCGCGATCGCTCAGGTGGGCCGTTTCGTCGCGCCCGGCGGCCGGCTGCTGGTGATCGCCCTCGGCGCCGGCGAGCCGTTCGAGGGACCGCCGTGGCCACTGACGCGGGACGAGATCATCGCCTTCGCCGGGCCTGGGCTGTCGGTCGTCGGTGTCGAGGAACTCCCGCATCCGGAGAACCCCGGCCTCGGTCGCTGGCGAGCCGAGTTTCGCCGCGACGCCTAGCTCAGTCCTCGATCCGGCACAGCGCCGCGCCGTTGGCGACGGTCGCGCCGACCTCGGCGGTCAGGCCGGCGATCGTGCCCGCCTTGTGCGCGTAGAGCGGCTGCTCCATCTTCATCGCCTCGAGCACGATGACGAGATCGCCCTCGGCGACCTGCCGTCCGTCCTCGACCGCGACCTTCACGATCGTGCCTTGCATGGGGGAGGCGAGGGTGTCACCACCGGCAGCCGCGGCGGCCTTCTTGGCGGCCCGCTTGGCCGGCTTGGCGGCTGCTGCCGGGCCCGACGGGCGAGCCAGGTCGGCCGGGAGCACCACCTCGAGTCGCTTGCCGCCGACCTCGACGGTCACCCGCTCCCGCTCGGCGGGTTCGGCGGTCTCGGCCGCCCCGTCGTACGGCGGGATCCGGTTGTCGTACTCGGTCTCGATCCACGACGTGTAGACGCCGAACGACTCGCCGTCGCCGATGTACGCCGGGTCGTCGACCACCGAGCGATGGAACGGGATCACGGTCGGCATCCCCTCGACGACGAACTCGGCCAGCGCCCGCCGGGACCGCTGGAGCGCCTGCTCCCGGGAGGTGCCGGACACGATCAGCTTGGCCACCAGCGAGTCGAACGCGCCAGGGACCGTCTCGCCCTGGTCGTAGCCGCCGTCGAGCCGGATGCCCGGGCCGGACGGCGCGTGCCACCGGGTCAGCGTGCCCGGCGCCGGCAGGAAGTTGCGGCCGGCGTCCTCGGCGTTGATTCGGAACTCGATCGAGTGGCCGGTGATCTCCGGGTCCTCGTAGCCGATCACCTCGCCCGCCGCGATCCGGAACATCTCGCGAACCAGGTCGATGCCGGTGACCTGCTCGGTGACGGGGTGCTCGACCTGGAGCCGGGTGTTGACCTCGAGGAACGAGATGGTGCCGTCCTGGCCGACGAGGAACTCGCAGGTCCCCGCGCCGACGTAGGACGCCTCGCTCAGGATCGCCTTGCTGGAGTCGTAGAGCGTCTGCATCTGCGCTTGCGACAGAAACGGCGCCGGCGCCTCCTCGACCAGCTTCTGATGCCGTCGCTGGAGCGAGCAGTCGCGGGTCGACACGACCACGACGTTGCCGTGCTGGTCGGCGAGGCACTGGGTCTCGACGTGCCGCGGCTTGTCGAGGTAGCGCTCGACGAAGCACTCGCCACGGCCGAAGGCGGCCGTCGCCTCGCGTACCGCCGACTCGTACTGCTCGGCGAGCTCATCCATCGTGCGGGCCACCTTGAGGCCGCGACCGCCACCGCCGAAGGCCGCCTTGATCGCCACCGGGAGGCCGTACTCGTTCGCGAACGCGATCACTTCATCGGCGCCGGAGACGGGATCTGGAGTCCCTGGAACGAGCGGTGCGCCGACCTTCTCGGCGATATGGCGGGCCCGGACCTTGTCGCCGAGGGCCTCGATCGCGGCCGGCGGCGGGCCGATCCAGATCAGCTCGGCGTCGATCACCGCCTGGGCGAAGTCGGCGTTCTCGGCGAGGAACCCGTAGCCCGGATGCACCGCATCGGCGCCGGACTGCTTCGCCACGTCGAGCAGCTTGTCGATCGACAGGTAGGAATCGGCGGGGGTCGCGCCGTCGAGGGAGTACGCCTCGTCGGCGAGCCGGACGTGGAGGGCGTCGCGATCCGCGTCGGCGTAGACGGCGACACTACCCTGCCCGGCGTCCTGGCAGGCCCGGATCACCCGGACCGCGATCTCACCCCGGTTGGCGACCAGCACCTTCGACAGTCGTCGTTGCTCCACTCCGGCCACGCGTCGTCTCCTGTCCGAGTCGGCTGCCTGCCGAGTCTAAGGCGCCCGGACCTCGGCGTTGTCAGCCCTATGTGGCCCCCGGGGGCAACGCGGGGCTGACGACCCATGCGCGCCCGGACCGTGGTCGAGATAGGTTGAGATTGACCGAATCGCGAGACGGAAGGCCGACCCGTATGAGTTTCGTGCTGTCCCGCGAGCACGAGGAGTTTCGTCAGAGTGTGCGCGACTTCGCCCGTGCCGAGATCGCGCCGCACGTCGCCGAGTGGGACGAGAAGCACCATTTCCCGATCGACGTCGTACGCAAGATGGGCAACCTCGGGCTGTTCGGGCTGACCGCACCGGAGGAGTACGGCGGCGCCGGCGACTTCACCAGCCTCTGCGTCGCGATCGAGGAGATCGGCCGGGTCGACCAGGGCATGGGCATCACGCTCGAGAGTGCGGTGGGCCTCGGCATCAACCCGATCCTGAACTTCGGCAGCAGCGAGCAGAAGGAACGCTGGCTGCCGGATCTGGTGGCCGGCCAGGCGCTCGCCGGGTTCGGTCTGACTGAGCCGGCGTCGGGCTCGGACGCAGGTGACACGCGTACGAAGGCCGACCTGGTCGACGGCGAGTGGGTGATCAACGGGTCGAAGCAGTTCATCACCAACTCGGGCTCGTCGATGACGTCGGTCGTGACCGCGACGGCTCGTACCGGCACCAATGCGGACGGGACGGCCGAGGTCTCGTCGATCCTGGTGCCCGCCGACACCGAGGGATTCGTCGCCGAGCCGGCGTACAACAAACTCGGCTGGCACTGCTCGGACACCCACCCGCTGACCTTCACCGACGCACGCGTGCCGGAGGGCAATCTGCTCGGCCGGCGCGGCCGCGGCTTCGCGCAGTTCCTCGCCACGCTCGACGACGGCCGGGTCGCGATCGCGGCACTCGCCCTCGGCTGCATCGAGGCCTGCCTGGAGATGTCGACCCAGTACGCGGGGGAGCGCCAGACCTTCGGAGTCCCGATCGGCCGTAAGCAGGGCGTCGCGTTCCAGATCTCCGATCTCGCCGTGATGGCCGAGGCGGCCCGTGGCCTGGTCTACAAGGCGGCCGCGCTCAAGGACGCCGGCGCCCCGGCTGCTGAGTTCAAGCAGGCCGCGTCGATCGCGAAGCTCTACGCCACCGAGTCGGCCGTGTCGGCGACCCGGATCGCGACCCAGGTGTTCGGCGGCTACGGCTTCATGGAGGAGTACTCCGTCGCCCGGTTCTACCGCGACGCGAAGATCCTCGAGATCGGCGAAGGCACCTCCGAGGTGCAGCGCATCGTCATCGCGAGAGGGCTCGGCCTCCCAGTCGAGTAGCCGCTCCACTGGGGGTAGGCAAATCCCGAGACACGCCGGCGTGTCTCGGAAAACGGCTACCGCCAGCGGTACGGGTCAGTCCTGGTCGGCCGGCTCTGGCGGCGTGGGACCGACCACGGTGACTGCGGAGCGGGGGCGGGTGTCGACGGTGAGCTGGAAGACGTCCGGCCGGTTGTAGTGGCCGGTCGGGTCAAAGAGCCGGCGGGAGGCTCGCACCTCGGTCAGGTCGACCTCCGCAGTCAGGATGGTCTCCTCCTGGCGGGCCGGACCGGCCAGGATCTCACCGCCCGGGCTGACGATCACGGCGTTGCCCTCCTCGACCCACTCTCCGTGCTGTTCCCGATCCCAGAGCCGGTCGCGATGCGGGAAGTCGGCCGGGATCTGGTCGACGTGCACGCAGGGGTTGACGCCCACGACGTAGCACCGTCCCTCGCGGGCCAGATGCCGCATGGTGGCGACCCACGCGTCGCCGGGAGCGAGCGTCGGCGCGGTCCAGATGTCGACTCCCTGGGCGTAGAGGTGGAACCGCGCCAGCGGCATGTAGTTCTCCCAGCAGGTCAGCCCGGACAGCCGCCCGAACGGCGTGTCGATGACCGGCAGGGTGGAGCCGTCGCCCATCCCCCACACCGTTCGCTCCGACCCGGTCGGCATCAGCTTGCGATGCTTGCCGAGCAAGGCTCCGTCGGGACCGAAGTACAGGGTGGCGTTGTAGATCGTGCCGCTGTGCGGCTCGCGCTCATTGACCCCGATGACGACGTAGGTCCCGGTGTCGCGGGCCGCCGCCCCCAGTGCCTCGGTCACCGGACCCGGCACGACGACCGCCTGGTCGACCAGCATCGCGTACCAGTCCGCGTCGCCGTCCCAGATCGGGACCGAGTCGATCCAGATCGGCGTCCCTGGGACGAACACCTCGGGGAACACGACGATCTCGGCACCGTCGGCCGCTGCCTGCTCGAGCAGCGCGATCGCCTTGGACAGCGTCGCCTTCTGGTCCATCAGCTCGTACGCCGCCTGTACAGCAGCGATCTTCACGGTCGCCATGACCCTCTCCCGTCATCGCCGCCGCGCGCGGCGATCCGACTCTCATGGTCCGGGTCGGGCCGGGCGGCGGTCAATGGTGCTTCGAGTCGGTCAGTCGCGGGAGTACGTCCCGATCAGCCGTCCTCGGGCCACGGCATGGTCGTCGATGGCGGCGAGTGCGTCGTCGGTGCCGGCCCCGTCGGACAGCCCGGTCGGCGCATCGAGGGCGTAGACCGTGAACCGATAGTGATGGGTGCCGCTCGGCGGACATGGTGGGGCGTACGCGGCGTCGCCGTTCGAGTTGGTCGCCTGCACGCCGTCGGCCGGCACCGATCCCTCGTCGACCGACGTCGTGGACGGTGCGATGTCGAGCACGATCCAGTGGACGTAGGTGCCGCCGGGCGCGTCCGGATCGTCGACGACCAGCGCTGTTGCTTTGGCGTCATCGGGCATGCCGTCCCAGGCCAGTGGTGGCGAGACCGCGTCGCCGTCGCACGTGTACTGCGTCGGGATCGATGCGTCGGCGTCGAAGGCCGAGCTCGTGACCGTGATCGACTCGGCGAGGTCGGCGGCGGGCTCCTCGGCATCGTCGCCGCCTCCACAGCCGGCCGCCAGCAGAGCCGACGCCAGTAGGAGTGCCGCCAAGCGCGTCAGGCCCATAGCGTCGGCCATGGGACGTCGAGCTCGATCAGCAGGTCGCGCATGAGGGGGAGGCTGAGGCCGACGACGGCGTGGGGATCGCCGTCGACGCCGCGGATGAAGGGGCCGCCGAGGCCGTCGATGGTGAAGGCGCCGGCGACCTGGAGCGGTTCGCCGGTGGCGACGTAGGCGGCGATCTCGGAGTCGGACGGGTCACCGAAGTGGATGGTCGTCGAGGCGATGCCGGTCGCCTGGCGGGCTGGTCGGTTGGGCGCGAGGCGTTGGAGGCAGAGGCCGGAGTGCAGGATTCCGTCGCGGCCGCGGATCGACTGCCAGGCGGCGGTTGCTGCCTCGGCGGAGCCCGGCTTGCCGTGGAGGTCGCCGTCCAGCTCGAGCATCGAGTCGCCGCCGATCACCAGGGTGTCGCCCTCGATGTCGAGCCGGTCAGCGACGTCACGGCACTTCAGCTGGGCTAGCGTCTCGACCAGAGCCTTCGGCGACGCCGCGGTAATCGGGTCCTCGTCGACGCCGGACACGATCACCTCGGGGTCGATGCCCGCTCGACGCAGGGTCGCCAGCCGACCGGGCGATGCCGACGCGAGCACGATCCGATAGCCGGCGTCAGTCACGAGGAGCCTCCTCCGCCGCCGGCTGAGCCGGGAACACCAGATAGCGCATGCCGATGAAGTTCAGCGTGGACGCGACGCCCTGGGCGATCAGCCACGCGATCGTGATCCGGCCGGAGACGCCGTCGAGCAGGCGTACGAAGGCCGCGTTGACCGCCACGTTGATCACCAGCGTCACCAGGTACAACGTCGCGAACCGGCCGACCACATGGGCCCGCTCGGCGGCGCCGAACGTCCAGGAGCGGTTGAGCAGGTAGGACAGCGTCGTGCCGAGCACGAAGCCGACCGCCTTGGCCGGGTCGATCGGCACGGAGGCGAGCAGCAGCAGCCGGTAGCTGCCGTAGTCGAGGACGGCGGCGATTCCACCGACGACGACGAACCGGCGAACCTGACTGAGCGTGTGTCCGCTGGTCGCCCTAGTCAAAACGGCAACCGCCGGAAGATCGGCTTGGGCAGATGGCGTACGCCGGACATGACCGCGTGCATCGACTTCGGGACCCAGATCTGCTCGGACCCCGACGCGATGCCCTCGACGATGGCGTCCGCGACGGCCTCCGGGGTGGTCGACATCGGCGGCGTCGGGAGGCCCTCGGTCATCTTGGATCGGACGAAGCCGGGTCGTACGACGAGCACCCGGCCGCCGTACTCGCGAAGCGCCATGCCGAGCCCGCTGTAGAAGGCGTCCAGACCGGCCTTGGTCGAGCCGTAGACGAAGTTGGACCGCCGGGCACGCTCGCCGGCGACACTCGACATGGCGACGATGACGCCGTGTCCCTGGCGCCGGACCTGCGCGCCCAGTGCCACGCCGCACGAGACCGCACTGACGTAGTTGACCTGGGCGAGCTGGATGGCGGCGGCCGAGTCGGTCCAGGCCTGTTCCGGGTCGCCGAGCAGCCCCTGCGCCACGATCGACACGTCGATGTCGCCGCCGGCCGCGGCCTGCTCGACGAGGGCCTGATGCGTCTCGGGCCGGGTCGCCTCGAAATCCAGCGCCTCGACGGTGCAGCCGGCGGCTTCGAGCGCAGCGGCCGTGCCGTCCCGCAGCGATGACGGTCGGGCCGCGATCACGACTCGCAGGGGGCGGCGGCTGGCGTACTCCCTCGCGACCGCGACCGCGATGTCGGAGGTGCCGCCGAACAGCATCAGCGACTGCGGCATGCCCAAGGCGTCGATCACCATGGCGACTTCTCCTTCGCGTTGTCAGCCCTATGTTGCTCCAGAGGGCAACATGGCGCTGACAACTCTGCCGAGCCGGCCGTCACAGGTCGAGCCGCCGGGCCAGGTCGGAGCGGAACACTCCATCCGGATCGACCGCGCGTCGCACCGCGCAGAACTCCGCGAGCCGCGGATACATCCGGGCGAATGCCGCGGCCGACAGCCGGGAGTCCTTCGCCAGGTAGACCCGCCCGCCGGCGTCCAGGACGAGCTCGTCGAGGTGGTCGAACAGCCGATCCAGCCCCGGCCGGGCCGGGATGTCGACGGCCAGCGTCCAACCAGCGGTCGGGAACGACAGGGGTGCGTCATTGCCCGGCCCGAACCGCTTCAGGACGTTGAGACAGGACACGTGCCCGGACCGCGCGATCCGTCGCACCGCCGTGCGCAGTGCTTCCTCGGCTCCGTACGGCACGACGAACTGGTATTGGCAGAAGCCGTGTGGCCCGTACGCCCGGTTCCACGCGGAGACGACGTCGAGCGGGTGGAAGAACGTCGTGATGTCCTGGATCTCGCCCTGCCGATGCTCCGGAGCCTTGCGGAACCACACCTCGTTGAACGCCCGGGCACTGGCCCGGTTCAGCAGGCCGCCGGGCACGCCGGGCGGCACGGTCGCGATCGCCCCGGCGTCGAACCGAAGCGGGTCGCGCCGCTGCTTCGCGGGCAGCTCGTCGGCGCGTGCCGAGCGGCCTCTGGTGATGACGGCCCGGCCGAGCCGGCTGCCGGTGGTGACCGAGTCGAACCAGGCGACCGAGTAGGGATAGCCGGCGTCGTCGCGGTCGAGCCGGGCCATCAGGTCGTCCAGGTCGCCGGCCCGCTCGGTGTCGACGGCGAAGTACGCCGACTCGACCCGTTGCAGTCGCAGCTCCGCCCGTACGACGACGCCGGTGAGGCCCATCCCGCCGACAGTGGCCCAGAACAGGTCGGCCTCGGGCCCGTCCGGCGTACAGATCCGGACCGAGCCGTCGGCGGTCACCAGGTCGAGCCGCCTGACATGGGCCCCGAAGCTGCCGTCGACATGGTGGTTCTTGCCATGGACGTCGGCCGCGATGGCGCCTCCGACGGTGACCTGTCTCGTGCCCGGGAGCACCGGAATCCACAGGCCGAACGGCAGCAGCCGGCGGATCAGCGCGTCCAGACTGACGCCGGCGGCGACATCCACCGTCGCGGCATCCGGGTCGATCCGGTGCACCGAGTCGAGTCCGGCCAACTCCATCACGACGCCGCCGGCGTTCTGCGCCGCGTCGCCGTAGCTGCGACCGAGTCCACGGCCGATGACACCGCGCTCCGGCGCCGAGCGCACCGCGTCGACGACGTCGTCGACCGAAGTCGCCTCGGCCACACCGGCGACCGTAGGGGCGGTCCGGCCCCAGCCGGTCAATGAGCGACGTACAACCTCGGTCACGTAGGTCAACGTTGCCAGACGCCGAGGGTGACCGTGATGATCCATGCCGCTCCCAGGAACTGAAGCACCCGGTCGCTGAACACGATGTCCTCCGGCGCGCCGGCGGCCCCGCGGTCGATGTCGACGGCATAGCGGAGCAAGGCCAGCACGAACGGCGCCACTGAGACCTCCTCCCAGACGAAGCCGCCGTTGGTGGCCCGGTCGAAGGCCCACAGGCTGTAGCCGACGACGGTCACCGATGCCGCCATGCCCCACACGAACCGCAGATAGGACTCGGAGTAGAACTCCAGCGACCGCCTGGTGCCCGCCTCGGCGCCGATGGCGTGGATCTCGGAGTAGCGTTTGCCGGCCACCATGAACAGCGACCCGAACGACGCCACCAGCAGGAACCACGGCGACAGGTAGATTCCGCTCGCCGCGCCTCCGGCGATCGCCCGGAGTAAGAAGCCGGACGCTACGGCGGCCAGGTCCATGACCGGCTGGTCCTTCAGGCCGAACGTGTAGGCGATCTGGATCCCGACGTACACCGTGACCGTGAGCCCGAGCCACGGGTCGACGGCGTACGCGAGGGCGAGCCCGGCGACCAGCAGCGCCGCCGCCGTGGCGAGTGCGGTCCGGATGCTGATCTCGCCGGCCGCGATCGGGCGCCGCCGCTTGGTGGGGTGCCGCCGGTCCTCGTCCGCGTCGGCGACGTCGTTGACCAGGTAGACCGCCGAGGCGACCAGGCAGAAGGTGACGAAGGCCAGTGCGGTGTTGACCGCGACGTCGCCCTCGTCGAGGGTGCCGGCGGCCAGCGGCGCGGCGGCGACCAGGAGGTTCTTGACCCACTGTCTCGGGCGGAGGGCGCGCAGCATCGGCGGCCCCATCGGCAGGCGCTCCGGCGGCATCGGTTCCTGGTTCGTAACGTCGAGCGAGGGATCGACTGAGTGTGTCGTCATCGGAGGCTACCGTCCATGGCCTTCTCGGTGGTGGATCGCGGCAGGTCAGGCCGGTGATTGTCCCGACCCGGGAAGTGCGTGAGCAGGGCGATGTGGCCGTGGGCGCGGGGGCCGCCGACGATCCCGGTGGTGTTCCAGCCGCGACCGCTCGGATCGGGTCCAGGCCGCCAGACCAGCCAGTAGCCCGGCTCGATCGGGTCGAGCGTCCTCACGTCGAGGCCGTCATAGTTGAGCCGATAGAGCCAGCTGTCCTTGCGAGCCTGTTCGATCGAAGGGATCAGGCTGGCGCGGTCGCTGAACCGGTCGACGATCGTGCATCGGCAGAAGTACGCCAGTGCGCCGACCTCGCCCGGACTTCGTACCGGCGTGTCGCCGACGATGTTGTGCAGCTCCCGTCCGATCTTCGCGTACTGCCCGGGCAGCGCCCAGTTGCCATGGATGGGCATCTCGCGAAGCGGGGCAGCGGTGCTCGCACCGGTCCACCACGGCACCAGGCTCAGGACGATCAGCGCGCAGCCGATCGTCGTCGCGCCGGCCCGGACCTCCGCGCCGAATTGCCGTCCGCTGAGCGTGGCGAGCCCGATCACGGCGACCAGGGTGAGCGCGGCGAAGGTGGGGGCGTAGTACCAGAAGAACGGTGGGACGTTGAGCTGCCACATCAGGACGAAGTAGGCCGCTCCGGCGAGCGTGAGCGCGGGGACGACCGCACTGGCGCCGACCCCTCTCCGACGCCACGCTGGCCAGGTCATGGCCGCCAGCAGGCCGATGCCGCCGATGACGAACACGCCCGTGACCGCCCAGGGGTACGGCTGTTCGTAGCGGTCCTGGAGGGCGGTCACGAAGTCGCCCCAGGGCTCGCCCTGCTTGATCAACAGCGTGTCCGGGATCGCCGAGCCGAGCGCGAGCCAGCTGAAGACCAGCCAGGGCAGGACGACCGCGACGGCCAGTGCCCCGACCCGGATCAGCCGCCGCCACAGCAGCGGGGTGCCGAGTACGAGGATGCCGGCGACGACCACGGTGTCCAGCCGCAGCCACAGCAGGACGCCGGCGACCAGACCGGCCATCGTCGCGTCGCCTCGGGCGCAGGCCCAGGCGAGGAAGGTCATCGCGGTGACGACCATCATCGTCTCGAGCCCGATCGTCGAGGCCAGCAGCGGACTGGCGACCAGCAGCGGGGTGCCGAAGGCGGCCACCCGGTAGCCGAGGCCCAGCGTGTGGCCGAGTCCGCGCAGCGCCAGGGCCAGCGCGACGCAGGTGAGCACGTAGAGCACACCGAGGGCCACGACCGGGTTGCCGAAGATCGCCGTCAGGCCGCCCAGGAGGAGGACGTTGAGCGGCGAGGTGGCGCTGTTGGCCTGGTGGCCCGGCAGCATGCCCCATTGACCGTGGTCGGCGAGGGTGCGGGCGTAGGTCAGGGTGATGTACGAGTCGTCGATCAGCGCCCGGTGCACGAGCCAGTAGAGGAACGTCGAACCGATCGCCGTCAGGCCGACGAGTAGGCCCGTCGGACCGAGGACGGCATCGCGTATCCGGCCCGCCGTGGTAGGGCGTACCCGCTCGGACGTGGCGACTCTGGTGAGTACCCCGTCCTGCCTTTCGATGACCGCAGACAACCCCTAGACCTCCTCCGCGACCCACCCCGGTCGGAAGTGCTTCCTGTACCCAGCGTGCCTCGCCGTTCACGTCCCCCCATATGGGCCGGCCGGTCTGCGGTGCGCTGGTGTAGAGAAGACGTTCCGACCACCCCCAACGGTTGCCTGCGACGCGGATCGGATTCCGGTGGGCGTCGGCGCGCCGAAGTGTTGGCGCAAAGTTGCACCAACTCTCCTCGGAGCCCGCAGTTTCCCGCCAACACTGCGGAGTGGGCGGGTGTCAGCGCGGCAGCGAGGAGGCTCGCCAAGCGCCGGGCCCGGCACGGTGCGGTCGGCGCATCGCGGCCGAGGGGTGGCCCCACAACGGGCGGCGTCGCGGCGGGGGAGCGGCGGCACCAGCCCGACGCGCCGCGAGCACACTCACCAGGGCGGCCAGCTCCTCCGGCGTGAGATCGCCCTTCACCACGCGCAGCAGCGGCCGGTCGGTCGGTTCAGTGGAATCGGTCACAGCGGGATGTTCCCGTGCTTCTTGGGCGGCAGGTTCTCGCGCTTGGTGCGCAGCAGCCGGAGCGACCGGACGACCTCGAGCCGGGTCTCGTGCGGCGCGATGACCGCGTCGATGTAGCCGCGTTCGGCTGCGATGTACGGATTGGCCAGGGTGTCCTCGTACTCCGTGATCAGCTCGGTCCGCCGGCTCTCCGGGTCGTCGGCCTCGGCCAACTCGCCTCGGTACAGGATGTTGACCGCGCCCTGGGCACCCATCACGGCGATCTGGGCCGTCGGCCAGGCGATGTTCATGTCGGCGCCGAGGTGCTTGGACCCCATGACGTCGTAGGCGCCGCCGTACGCCTTGCGCGTGATGACCGTGATGAGCGGCACGGTCGCCTCGGCGTAGGCGTAGATCAGCTTGGCGCCGCGCCGGATGATGCCGTTCCACTCCTGGTCGGTGCCCGGGAGGAAGCCCGGCACGTCGACGAAGGTCAGCACCGGCAGGTTGAAGGCGTCGCAGGTACGGACGAAGCGGGCTGCCTTTTCCGACGCGTCGATGTCGAGGGTGCCGGCGAAGTGCTGCGGCTGGTTCGCCACGACGCCGACCGGATGCCCCTCGACTCGGCCGAACCCGACGACGATGTTCGGCGCGAACATCGCATGCACCTCGAGGAACTCGCCGTCGTCGAGCACGGCCTCGATCGCGGTGTGCATGTCGTACGGCTGGTTCGGCGAGTCGGGTACGAGGGAGTCGAGGGTGTGGTCGGTGTCGGTGAACTCCTCGATCGCCGGTGCGTCGTAGGTCGGCGGCTCGTCGAGGTTGTTCGGCGGCAGGTACGACAGCAGCGCCTTGACGTAGTCGAGCGCGTCCGCCTCGTCGGTGCCCATGTAGTGCGCGTTGCCGGACTTGGTGTTGTGGGTACGGGCGCCGCCGAGCTCCTCGAAGGTCACGTCCTCGCCGGTGACGGTCTTGATCACGTCGGGTCCGGTGATGAACATGTGCGAGGTCTGGTCGACCATGACGGTGAAGTCGGTGACCGCGGGGGAGTAGACGTGGCCGCCCGCGCAGGCGCCCATGATCAGGGAGATCTGCGGGATGACCCCGGAGGCGTGCACGTTGCGGCGGAAGATCTCGCCGTAGAGGCCGAGCGAGACGACGCCCTCCTGGATCCGGGCGCCGGCGCCCTCGTTGATGCCGACGATCGGGCAGCCGGACTTCATCGCGAGGTCCATGACCTTGGTGATCTTCTCGCCGTACACCTCGCCGAGGCTGCCGCCGAAGACCGTGAAGTCCTGGGCGAACACGCATACCATGCGACCGTCGATCGTGCCGTAGCCGGTGACGACGCCGTCGCCGTACGGCCGGTTGCGCTGCAGTCCGAAGTTCGTGCTGCGATGCCGCGCCAGCTCGTCGATCTCGACGAACGAGCCCTCGTCGAGCAGCAGGTCCACCCGCTCGCGGGCGGTCAGCTTGCCGCGCGAGTGCTGTTTCTCGACCGCACGGGCCGATCCGGCGTGGACCGCCTCGTCGAGCCGGACTTCGAGGTCGGCGAGCTTGCCGGCCGTCGTGTGGATGTCGGGCTGCTGCCCGGGATCGGGCGCTGTCGCGGGTTCACTCACGGCCGTCCAGCGTACGCCAGCGGGTGCCGTGGGACCCTCGTACGGTGCCGCCGGAGCCGTTGGATCGAGCCGCCATCGAGTATGCGCTGGTCCGGGACGACTCGCTGTGGCGCGAGGTCGACGTCCGCGAGCAGAACGAGAGCACCAACGCCGACGTCGCAGTCGCGGCCCGGGACGGAGCGGCCGAGGGTCTCGTCGTCACGACCGAGCACCAGGTCGCCGGGCGAGGGCGGCTCGGCCGGACCTGGGAGTCGCCGCCGCGATCGGGCCTGGCGGTGTCGGCACTGCTGCGCCCGAATGCCGTGCCGCCGGCCCGCTGGCCGTGGCTGCCGCTGCTCGTCGGCCTGGCGGTACGCGAAAGCGTCGTGACGGTCGCCGGCGTCGAGGCGGTGCTGAAGTGGCCGAACGACGTCCTGGTCGGCGGCCGCAAGCTGGCCGGCATCCTCGTCGAGCGGATCGACTCCGATGCCGGCGCGGCCGCGGTCGTCGGCGTCGGGATCAACGTATCGCTCGGCGCCGACCAACTCCCGACGCCGGAGGCGACCTCGCTGCTGCTGGCCGGTGCGACGTCGACCGACCGTACGGCGCTGCTCGTCGACCTGCTGCGGCGGCTCGAGTCGCGCTATTGGGCCTGGCTGGCCAACGGCGGGGATCCCGAGGTATTGCGGACCGACTACGTCAGCGCTTGCGCGACCGTCGGCCAGCGGGTCCGGGTCGCGATGCCGGACGGCGCGACATTGGTCGGCCGGGCCGTCGGCATCGACTCCTCGGGCCGGCTCGAGATCGACACCGACGGTGAGCGGCACGCCGTCGGCGCCGGTGACGTCGTACACCTTCGATCGGGTTCATGAAACGATCAGCGCTATGGCTGTCTCGCGCAAGTTGCTCACCGAGGGTGAAGAGGTCGTTCTCAGCGTTCGTACGCACGTCAAGGCGCTGTTCTGGCCGGTGCTCATTCTGCTCGTGACCTGTTTCGCCGCCGGCTTCTTGCTGGTGATGTCGCCGGACAACGAGGCCGGCAAATGGCTCAAGATCGTGATCCTGGTCGCCGCCGCGCTGGTCATCATCGTCTGGTCCCTGTCGCCGTTCATCCGATGGATGACGTCGACCTACACGGTCACCAACCGCCGGCTGATCTTCCAGACCGGCATCTTCACCCGGTCGGGCCGGATCATCCCGCTGCATCGGGTCAACGACGTGTCGTTCGAGAAGAACCTCAGCGACCGGATCTTCGGGTGCGGCACGCTGATCATCCACGACGCGAGCGAGCAGTCCGGCCTGCAGTTGCACGACATCCCCAAGGTCGAGACGGTCCATCGCACGATCACCGATCTGGTCTTCCAATTGCACGGCGGCACCGACGACGACGGCACCCGGGAGCGGCGCGCGTGACGGGTCTCGCGCGTATCGACCATGGACGCTGGTGAGCCGGACCGCGAGGAGCTCGAACGAGCCATCCTCGGCGCCAAACCGGAGCTGACAGCGCAGCAGGTCGCCGACGCGGCCGGCATCACGCGCGAGGAGGCCCAACGGCTGTGGCGAGCGCTCGGCTTCCCCGACGCCGGCGACGCGGTCGCGTTCACACCGGACGACCTGCAGGCGCTGCGGCTGGTGTACATCGCCATCGAGGAGGCTGATCTCGACGCCGAGACGGCCACCCGTCTGACCCGGGCGGTCGGCAACACGATGGCCCGGCTCGCCGACTGGCAGGTGTCGACGCTGGCCGAGCATGTCGAGGACCGCGACGCCGGTGGCATCGGTCGGCTGGCGTCCACGCTCGGTGTGTCCCAGTCGGTCGCCCCGGCCTTCGAACGGCTGCTGGTCTACGCCTGGCGGCGCCATCTCGCCGCCGCGGTCTCCCGGCTCGAGACGTGGGGCGCCGCCGAGGAGGACCTGCTGACCGCGGACATCACGGTCGGGTTCGCCGACCTGGTGAGCTTCACCCAGCTGACCAACCGGCTCGACGACGACTCCCTCGCCGATCTGGTCGAGAGCTTCGAGACCCGATGCGCCGACATCGTCACGGCCCGTGGCGGCCGGGTGATCAAGACCCTCGGCGACTCGATCCTGTTCGTCGCCGACCAGCCGGCCGAGGCGGTCGACATCGCGCTGAGCGTCGTCGAGGAGATCGGTCCCGACGCGGATCTGCCGGACGTACGCATCGGGCTCGCGACCGGGACGGTCATCACCCGGTTCGGCGACGTCTTCGGGCCGACGGTGAATCTCGCGTCGCGGCTGACCACGGTGGCCCGACGCAACCGGGTCATCGCCGACCGGGCGACGGCCGACGCGCTTCCCGAGACGGACTACGACACTAGGGCGCTGCCGCCGCGGCCGCTGCGTGGGTTCGGCAGCGTCGAACCGGTCACGGTGCGTCGGCGCTGGCCGTACTGACCGGCATCGCCCGGAAGACGAAGCGCGGGTAGGCCCAGAACCGGAACGCGGTGCCGAGCGCCAGACCGACGACGTTGGCCGACAGGTTGTCCGCGAGCGGCCCGGTGAAGCCGAGAAGGTAGTGAGAGACGGCGAGGCAGGCGAGGGCGATCGCCATGCCGATGGCGTTGAGCACTACGAAGATCGCGAACTCGCGATGCGTGCTCGACCAGGCCCGGTGCCGCCAGGTCCAGTAGCGGTTGCCGAGGTAGGTCACCACGGTCGCGACCGACACCGAGATCGCCTTCGCGGTCAGCGGCTTGTGCTCGAGCAGACCGGGATCCCCGGCGTAGCGCAGCAGGTTGAACAACCCGACGTCGACCAGGTAGCCGAATCCGCCGACGACGACGAAGGCCAGGAACTCCCGGGCGCGCTGCTGCGGCCGCGAGGTGGGCTCGCGCAGCGTCGTGGTCAGCGTCACGGTGCTCCTATCCAGGTCAGACGGTGGATTCAGCAGCTGTCGCGGAGGGCGCAGCGGCCAAGGCTACCCCCTGTAGGTGCCGCGTTCATGGCCGGTCGGTATCGGGCGCGCCGACTGTGGTTTGCTGGCCGCTGACCGGGTGGTACGAAGCTGACACGGAGGCGCAATGTCGGACGCACGCGTCGGAATCATCATGGGATCGGACTCGGACTGGCCGATCATGCAGGCCGCCGCGGAGGCGTGCAAGGAGTTCGACGTCGGCTACGAGGCCGATGTCTCGTCGGCCCATCGGATGCCGGACGAGACGCTGGCCTACGGCCGGTCCGCGGCCGATCGCGGTCTCGGCGTGATCATCGCCGGTGCCGGCGGCGCCGCGCATCTGCCGGGCGTGCTCGCGGCCGTGTCGCCGCTGCCCGTGATCGGCGTGCCGATCCCGCTGAAGGTCCTCGACGGCATGGACTCGCTGCTGTCGATCGTGCAGATGCCGAGCGGCGTGCCGGTCGCGACCGTGGGAGTCGGCAACGCCCGCAACGCCGGTCTGCTCGCCGTCCGCATCCTGGCCGCCACGGACCCGGCCCTGCGCAAGCGGGTCGTCGAGTTCCAGGCGGAGCTGTCCGAGAAGGCCAGGGCCAAGGGCGCGGCGGTCCGCGGCGCCTGACTCTCGTACGCGGGTTGGGGTCTGACGCGCTCGCATCTGCGCGCGTACTCCCTCAGAGTTGGCGTGAAACTGCGGTTCTCCGCGAGAGTTGGCGCGAGATTGCACCAACTCTTCGCTCCCGACCGGCGCCCGACTGCGGTACGCGGGTCAGCGGCCGCCGCGGCGGCGCTTGCGCAGGTACGTCCCGAGCGCCCGCTCTGCCACCGGATTTCGATCCGCCAGGTTCACCGCGGCCCGCTTGCCTCGGAACCAGGCCGACCGGGTGGCGCTCCCGACCCGAGCCGTCACGGGAGCGTCCCCGACTGCGGCCGCGTCCCGATCACTGCGACGCCACTTGGCCTTGGCGAACCGCTCGGTGAGTCCGGCGAGCGCCGTGACAGCGGCTGCCAGCAACTCGTCGTCCGCGACCTCGTCGGGTAGTCGTCCGGCGTCGTCGAACCGTGGCCGGAGGTCGGTGAGGTCGCCGACGACCGGGCACCCCGAGGCTCGAATGCCCTCGGTGATCCGGTCCGCCTCGCGCGTCACCCACTCCCGATCGGAGTCCGGCAACCGCAGCGATCCGCCTCCGGCGCCGGCCAGAATCGGCGCCAGGTCGGTCTCGACGACGTCGTGATACTGCCGCTGGTTGAGCCGGCGATGCAGCTGCTCGTTGACCTGGCGAAGCAGCTCGGTGCCGGTCGGGCCGACCGAGACGTTGTCCCACCGGTCCGGCTCGTCGAGTGCGTCGGCGTCGAAGCCGATCACAGTGCCGAGTCGGCGAAGCAGCTCACCCGGCGGCGATCCGGCCGGCGGCACCGCGACGATGTGGACCCGCTCGGCCGGCACGACCCGAGTCCACACGTCGAGGATCGCCGGCAGGTCCTGGCGGAGCCAGAAGCCTCGCGCCGGCGCCTTCGCCTTCGCCTCCGGGTCCGCCAGGGCGTCGGCGTACTCCCGCCAGGTCCAGGTCGCGTCGGTCTTGACGTCCTCCTGCCAGGCCGACAGGGCGACCCGGCCCAGGTCGCGCACGGTCACGACGACATGCACCTCGGCCGGCTCGAACGACTTCACCGCCTTGCGAGCCTGCGCCGCGCTCGCGAGGGATGTCGCCTCCTCCGACAGCAGTCCCATCGGCAGGTCCGAGTCGGTGATGACCTCGACCATCGCGGCCCACTGTCCGCTGATCCGGTCGTCGCCGCTGCCTCGCGGCCGGCGCCCGAACAGGTCGTACACCGCGAACGTGTGCTTGGGCTGGCCCTTGCCGCCGGGGTAGAGGATGCCGAGGTCGGCCAGCCGTTCCCGGTTGGCCCGGAACACACCCTGCAGGTAGGTCGTCCCGGTCTTGTGCAGGCCGATGTGCAAGAAGACGCGTCGGCTCGGTGCGGACATGCCTGCATTGTGCCGGTCCGCCGCCGAGGTCATCGCACGGCGGTCAGTTGTCAGCGCGGTTGGCCGCGCGACGCCGGCGGGCCGTGCGCAGGCGTACGTAGGCGTTCATCGGCATGGCGACGACGCGGTGCCGGTCGGCCATGCTCATCAGACGACGCCGGATCGCGAACCGGGTCGCCCGCAGCCGGCTACGCAGCTTGGGTCGTTGCCCGCTGCCGCTCTCCCCGGCGCCCGGTCTCGCCTCGGGACGCTCCCACCACAGCGCGGCGTGCTCCTCGGCGAGGGTGGCGAGACCGTGCAGGGCCGCGTCGAGCATCTCCTCGGCCGAGGCCTCGTCAGGTCGTCGGCCGGTCTCCGCCGGCGCTGGTACGAGGTCGCCGAGGTCGCCGATCACGTCGTAGCCGGCCCCGGTCACGCCGGTCGTAATCCGCTCGGCCTCTGCGGTCGCCCAGGCGTGCTCGTCCGGGCTCAGCACCGGATGCTCGGCCTCGCCGTGCCGGGTGAGCTCCTGGGTGAGGATCCGCCGGACGACGTGGTGGTGCTGGCGCTGGGTGAGCCGGTGCTCGAGCAGCACGTTGACCCGGCGCAGCACCTCGGCGTCGGCGGTCGACAGCGCGCGGTTGTCCCACGACGGCGGCTCGGTCAGCTGGGTGTGGTCGAAGCCGACCAGCTTGCCGACCCGCTCGACCAGCAGGTCCTTCGGCGAGCCGGACGGCGGCACCGTGACGACGTGGATCTGATCCCGTGGCACGGCGATCCGCCAGGTCTCGAGCACGGCGAGCAGATCCTGGCGAACCCAGAAGGCGCGGCCCGGGTTCTGGTTGCGGCGGCTCTCGTCACGGAGGCCCGCGACGAACTCGTTCCAGGTCCAGGTCTCGTCGCTCTTGATCGACTGCTGCCACGACGACAGCATGACCCGGCCGAGGTCTCGTACGGTCACGATGACGTGGACCTCGTGGTCGGGGAACCCGGCCACCGCGCGCTTCGCCTCTCCGACGGTCGCGAGGCTGAGCGACTCGTCGGAGATCAGGGTGGCCGGCTGGGACGAGGCGGCGACCGCCTCGGTGAGCTCCTGCCACCGGCCCTCGATCCGCTCCTCGCCACCGCCACGGGGGCGCCGGCCGAACAGGTCGGACACGGCGAAGATCTGGGCCGGTCCGTCGCCGCCGCCGGGGAAGTAGACCCCCTGCTTGGCCAGCGGCGCCCGGTTCGCGCGCCACAGGTTCTGGAGGTAGGTGGTGCCGGTCTTGTAGAGGCCGATGTGCAGGAAAACACCGCGATGGTCGCGCGTCATGCACGGCATTCTGCACTTATGCCCGGCGGCGCGCGAACTCGGATGGCCAGCAGATAACATCCCGCCGTGATTGCCGACCAGCCGATGTTCGCCCTCTCCGAGGAGCACCGGGCCATCCGCGCCGCCGTCCGCGCGGTCTGCGACGCCAAGGTCGCTCCGCGAGCCGCCGAGGCCGACGAGACCGGCGAGTTCCCGAAGGCGTCGTACGAAGCGCTCAAGGCCGCCGACTTCCACGCGCCGCATATCCCCGAGGAGTACGACGGCGCCGGGGCCGATGCGCTCGCGACCTGCCTCGTCATCGAGGAGGTGGCCCGGGCCTGCGCCGCCAGCTCGCTGATCCCCTCGGTCAACAAGCTCGGCACTCTGCCGCTGCTGCTGGCGGCGTCCGAGGAGCTGAAGTCCCGCTACCTCCCGCCAGTCGCGCGAGGCGATGCGATGTTCTCGTACTGCCTGTCCGAGCCGGAGGCCGGCAGCGACGCGGTCGCGATGAAGACCAAGGCAGAGCGCGACGGCGACACGTACGTCATCAACGGCGTCAAGCGCTGGATCACCAACGCCGGCGAGTCGGACTACTACACCGTCTTCGCCGTGACCGACCCGGCGCAGCGCTCGAAGGGCATCTCGGCGTTCGTCGTCGAGGCGTCCGACGAGGGCGTGTCGTTCGGCGCTCCGGAGAAGAAGCTCGGCATCAAGGGCTCGCCGACCCGCGAGGTCTACCTCGACAACGTACGGATCCCGGCCGACCGGATGATCGGCGCCGAGGGCACCGGCTTCCAGACCGCGATGCGCACGCTCGACCACACCCGGGTCACGATCGCCGCCCAGGCCGTCGGCATCGCGCAGGGCGCACTGGACTACGCGGTCGGCTACGTCCAGGAGCGGCAGCAGTTCGGCCGCCCGATCGCGGAGTTCCAAGGGCTGCAGTTCATGCTCGCCGACATGGGCATGAAGCTCGAGGCGGCGCGGCAGCTGACCTACGCGGCCGCCGGGCGCTCCGAGCGGGCCGACGCCGACCTGACCTTCTTCGGCGCCGCCGCCAAGGCCTACGCGTCCGACGTCGCCATGGAGGTGACGACCGATGCGGTCCAGCTGCTGGGCGGCTACGGCTACACCCGCGACTACCCGGTCGAGCGGATGATGCGCGACGCCAAGATCACCCAGATCTACGAGGGCACCAACCAGGTGCAACGGATCGTGATGGCCCGGCAGCTGCTCGCGGGAGTCCAGTCGACCCTCTAGCCGCGTCAACCGGGCCGGTTGCTCAGATCCAGGCCGAGCAGTGCCGAGTCGTCGTCGATCCGGGTCAGCTCCCGCCATCCGGAGCGCAGGTAGAGCCGTCGCGCCGGCCGGTCGTCGGTCCAGGTGCCCAGCAGGGCCCGGCGCTGCGGCAGACCTTCGAGCAACGCGTCGTGGAGCGCCTGACCGATGCCCCGGCCCTGCTCCGACGGGCGGACCGCCAGCTCCACGAACTCGAAGTGCCCGTCGACCCACGCGTCGGCGATGTTCGCCGGTACGCGGGCGAGGACCCGGTCGCACCACCACTGCCCCCGCCGGCCCGTGTAGCCGTAGGCGAACCCGACCAGGCGACGGGCTCGCCGCCCGAGCTCGAGCCGGAACCCCTCGCGGTCCGCGTGCTGCGGGAGGCTGGTGCGGAAGCGCTCGACGTCGTCGGGCGTCTCGTCATAGCCCGGTGCGGTGAACGCCGCTCGATAGACGTCGACGATCTCGTCGATCAGCCCGTCCGCGGGCCAGTCCGTGAGTCGTTGGACGTCGAGGTCGGTCATGTGGCTCCAACCTACGGCCGTGCCTCCCACGCCTGGGTACGGCATCCTGGAAGCACCCCGGAGGTGACCCGATGGCCGGACCGTACGACGAGCTCCCCGAGCCGATCGACTTCGACAAGCTGGTCACCTCGGCCGAGACCGAGCCGGTGCCGGACCCGGAGGGTGGCATCGACCCGGAGCGCCAGTTCATGCTCCGCTGGGCGGCCCTGGGCTGACCCGGACGACCGGCCTAGTGGGGCGGGAGCCCGTCCTTGGTGCACAGGTCCTTCGGGACGTCGTCGGTCCGGTCCTCCATGATCAGCTTGAACAGCTGCTGGGACCGGTCGGGATCCCAGTGCACCGCGAGGTCGGAGATGGGGACCGTGCAGGACAGCCCGCCACCGCTCGTGACGTGCGCCATGTTCCACACGAACCGTGCCAGCGACAGCGGTCCGACGTTCTCGCCGATCGTGATCGAGTCGGCGCCGGACATCGCCAGGTTCCAGTAGCGGAACGGGTTCAGGACCGTCCACGGTGACGCGGCCTTGTCGCCGATGGCGCCGATCACCTGGCGCTGGTTCTGGGCCCGCTGGATGTCGCCGGTGGCGAAGTTGCGGGTCCGGGCGTAGCCGAGGGCGGTCACGCCGTCGGCCTGCTGGCAGCCGGCCTTGATGTCGAGTCCGGCCTTCTTGTCCTTCATCGCCTCGTCGGGACAGATCTGGACACCGCCGACCGCGTCGACGACGTTGACGAAGCCGCCGAGTCCGATCTCGATGTAGTCGTCGATCCGGATGCCGGTCGACTGCTCCAGCGTCTTGACGAGCAGCTTGGGGCCGCCGAAGGCGAAGGCCGCGTTGACCTTGTTCTCGCCGTTGCCGGGGATGTCGACGATCGAGTCCCGTGGAATCGACAGCAGCAGCGGCTGGCCGTCGCCCACGTGCAGCAGCATGATCGTGTCGGTGCGCTGACCGCTGGCGACCTTCTCGCCGCCGGTGCCGAGGTCCTTGCCCTCCTGCTTGGTCAGGCCGGCCCGGCTGTCGGAGCCGACGACGAGGTAGGTCGTCCCGGGCTGGTCGTCGGGGCGGGCCCCACTGGGCTCGGCGTCGACCTTGTCGATCTTCGACCAGGCCCAGATCGGGATCAGGATGAGGAACAGGATCCAGACCAGGAACAGGGCCAGGATGACCCGCAGCCACCAGCGCTTGGTCTTCTTCGGCCTCGGCGGTCCCGGCGGCTGCTGCTGCCAGGGCCGCTCGGTCGGCGGAGTGGTCCCGGGCGGCGGGAGGTTCGGTGGCGGCAGCGGATTGTCCGGCTCCTGGTAGGGCCGGATGGTCGGCGGCGGCGGTCCGGTCTGTCCCATCATCTGGGTCTGGTCGCTGTCGGGCACCGGCGGCGGGCCGCTCGACTGCGGAATCGCCTGGGTCGCGTCGGGGTCGTCAGTCTGTTGCTGGCCCCCGTAGAGCCAGCCGTAACGGTCGTCGCTGGTCGGTTTGCTGCCGCCGCCCGGTGGTGATTCCGACATGCCGACCAGCGTAGGGGGCGATTGCGCGGAGTCACGACCGGCACCCGTCGGCGCGTGTTGATCCTGGTCACAGACGTACGCCTCGCTCACCGATCGCTTCCGGGCCGCCACGGCGCGTCTCGGCGTTTCGTGACGCGTGTGACGGATGTGACGGGGGAATACTGGCTTCGAATCGTTGACCGATGGCGGGGCGACGGGGAGGTTCGGCGCCCGCCGCGGCGCCGTCCCGGGAGAGGAAGACGATGGCGGAATCCGACGCCGGCAGCGACATCGAGTCGCGCGCCGAGGCGGACCGACGTGCCGAGCAGGTGCGATTCCGTCGTTCGCTCTCGCTGATGGGGATGACCGTGGTCCTCCCCGGATCGGCCCATCTGGTCGCCGGCAACAAACGGCTCGGCCGGATCATCCTGCGGATCTGGCTGGTGCTGGTCGGCGTCGCCCTGTTCGGCGTCGTCCTCTATCTGACCGACCGCAACGCCGTGTTCAGCCTGGCCACCAACACCGACCTCCTGCTGTTGGCGCGGATCGTGCTGATCTTCCTCGCGGTCGCCTGGATCCTCCTGCTGACCGACGCCTGGCGGCTCGGCGACCCGCTCCGGCTACGGCGGGCGCACCGGGCGGTCATGATCGGCATCAACGGCACGCTGTGTCTGGTCGCGGGCGGCGCCCTGCTCTTCTCGGCCCACATCGTCGCCGTGCAGCGGGACTTCATCCAGACCGTGTTCGGCTCGGGCCAGGCGAGCGATCCGCACAACGGCCGCTACAACGTGCTGCTGCTCGGCGGTGACTCCGGCAAGGACCGCTGGGGGCTGCGGCCGGACTCGATCACGATCGCGAGCATCGACGAGGAGACCGGCCAGACCATCCTGTTCGGGATCCCGCGCAACCTGGCGAACGTGCCGTTCCCCGACGACAGTGTCATGCACGACCGGTTCCCGGACGGGTACGACTGCGACGCCTGCTACATCAACAGCCTGTACACCTGGGGCGTCGACCACCCCGGCATGTTCCACGGCTACGACGATCCCGGGCTCGAGGCCACCATCGAGGGCGTCGAGGGTGTCACCGGACTCCAGATCAACTACTGGGCGATGGTCAACCTGGCCGGCTTCGACGCGCTGGTCGACGCGCTCGGTGGCGTGACGGTCGACGTTCCGAAGCCGATCCCGATCGGGGGCATCGGCGGCGCGATCACCGGCACGATCCCGGCCGGGGAGCAGCATCTCGACGGCTACCAGGCCCTCTGGTTCGCCCGCAGCCGGGTGGCCGACGACGACTACTCGCGGATGGCCCGCCAGAAGTGCCTGATGAGCGCCATGCTGAAGCAGATCGACCCCAAACGGGTGGTGCTGAAGATGGGCGACATCGCCGATGCGAGCAAGCGCGTCTTCAAGACCGACATTCCGGCCTCCGAGCTGCCCACCTTCATCGAGCTCGCCCTCAAGGCGCGGGACGAGCCGATCCGTACGGTGTCGTTCGTTCCGCCGAAGATCCAGACGTACGATCCGGACTACGACAAGATCCACGGAATGATCGAGGACGCGTTCGCCAAGGCGGAGGGCGGACAGTCGGGCGGCAAGAGGCACCATCGCGGCGAGGAGGCCGCCAATCACACCGGGGATCTGGCTGCCTCGTGTTGACCGCAAGGACTCCGACCGGTCTGGGCGATTCGTCGGATACAGATGGGTCGCTCGGCGCTCCGTACGGCGTGTCGACACCCGGCAGCGGGCCGGTCCCGTGCACAGTCCGTACAGGCCACCTGAAGCGCTTCGGCCGACGGTGGCGTAACGTGCCGATTTGCGCACCTGGCGCGTGTCGTGGGTAGGGTTCCTCCGGCACGGGGTACGAACTCGCCGCGTCTCGGGCCATCGCGGTCTGGCCGCACGAAAGGATCCTTGCCCCTGATGCGCTCCCAACCCCGGGTCGTCGCCGTCGTGGTGACATGGAATCGCCGGGATCTGCTGAAGCTCGCACTGGGTGCGTTGCGCAGTCAGACGCGCGCGGTCGACCAGATCGTGGTCGTCGACAACTCCTCGTCCGACGGCACCGCCGACATGGTGCGGCGCGACTTCGCCGAGGTCGACCTGCAGACGATGTGCCGCAACACCGGCGGCGCCGGTGGCTTCGCGGCCGGTATGCAGCACGCGCTGGCCGACCACAAGCCGGACCTGCTGTGGCTGATGGACGACGACACCGTTCCCGAGCCCACCGCGCTGGAGGAGCTGCTCAAGACGTCGAGCCGCTGCAACGGCCGGCACCCGGTCCTGCTGGCCAGCCGAGTGGTCTGGAGCGACGGACGCGACCACCCGATGAACACGCCACGGCGCAAGCCCTGGGTGCGGCGCGCGGAGGCCCGGCGGGCCGAGGCCGCGGGCGCGGTCCCGATCCGGTCGGCGTCGTTCGTCTCGATCCTGGTCGATGCCAAGACCGTCGAGGCGCGCGGGCTGCCGATCGCCGACTACTTCCTGTGGAACGACGACTTCGAGTTCACCACCCGGCTGCTCCGGCGGCGGGTCGGGTTGTTGTGCCCGGACAGCGTCGTGGTGCACAAAACCAAGACCTTCGGGGCCGCCGAGGCCGATCCGGGCGAACGGTTCTACTTCGAGGTACGCAACAAGGTGTGGCTGTTCACCCGGAGCCGGGGCCTGAATCCGGCCGAGAAGGCGACCTATCTGGCCGGCACCGCGCGGCGCTGGGTCCGGACCTTCGCCGCCAGCAGTGACCGGCGTGCCCTGGTGCGCGAGTTCCGCCGGGGCCTGCGCGCCGGGTTACGCTCGAATCCACGTCCGAACGCGGAGGCGCTGGCCGGCGCCCGTCATGGCGAGGTGGGCGATGCCTGACACGCGTCCCGAGCTCCCCTTCTCCTTGCTGCTGCCCGTGTACGCCGGAGACCGGGCCGACTTCCTTCGCCGGGCGTTCGTCAGCTCGGTCCACGAGCAGACCCTGCGGCCGGACGACGTGGTCGTGGTCCAGGACGGCCCGCTGCCCGACTCGCTCAACCGGCTGTGTGACGAGCTCGCGGCCGACAGCCCGGTGCCGGTCAACCTGGTCCGGCTCGAGCGCAACGTCGGCCTCGGCCCGGCGCTCGATCACGGCCTGGAGGCCTGCACCCACGATGTCGTCGCCCGCATGGACGCCGACGACATCTCTCGGCCGCAGCGGTTCGAGCTCCAGCTGCCGCTGATCGCCGACGGCGCCGACATCGTCGGCTCGGCGCTGATGGAGTTCGTCGACGATGTCGATGATGTCGTCCAGGTCCGGGTGCCGCCGCTCAACGCGGACTGGATCCGCTCGGCAGTCCGGTTCCGCGACCCGTTCAACCATCCGACCGTCGTCTACCGGCGGTCCATGGTGCAGAAGGTCGGCGGCTACCAGGACCTGCCGCTGATGGAGGACTACCTGCTCTTCGCGCGGATGCTCGCCGAGGGCGCGGTTCCGGCCAACGTGGCCGAGCCCCTTGTCTACTACCGGATCGGCGCTGGGGCGTACGCTCGGCGTGGCGGCACCGCGCTGCTGCGGAGCGAGTGGGCTCTGCAGCGCCGGTTCCTCGAGCTCGGCATCACCAATCGGGTCGAGTTCGCCCGCAACATCGCCGTACGCGGTGGTTACCGCCTGGTACCCGAGCCGCTGCGGCGGGTCGCGTACCGTCGATTTATCGCTCGGCGAGGCATACGGGGTACGTACGGAAACCACTGACCACGCCCGCCACCAGCATGCAAATGGAGATGTCTTGAGCGAACCAGACCTCGTCGTCGTCGGCTCCGGCCTGTTCGGGCTGACCATCGCCGAGCGCTGCGCCAACGAGTTGGGCCTCGACGTCCTCGTGCTCGATCGCCGTCACCACATCGGCGGCAACGCCTACAGCGCGCCCGACCCGGAGACCGGCATCGAGGTGCACCAGTACGGCGCGCACCTGTTCCACACCTCCAACCAGCGGGTGTGGGACTACGTCAACCGGTTCACGTCGTTCACCGGCTACCAGCACCGGGTCTTCACCAAGTACCGGGGCCAGGTCTACCCGATGCCGCTGAACCTCGGCCTGATCAACCAGTTCTTCGGCCGCTCGTTCACGCCCGACCAGGCGCGGGCGCTGGTCGCCGAGCAGGCCGCCGAGATCGACAGCAAGGATGCCCAGAACCTCGAGGAGAAGGGCATCTCGCTGGTGGGCCGCCCGCTCTACGAGGCGTTCATCCGCGGCTACACGCTCAAGCAGTGGCAGACCGACCCGAAGGAGCTGTCGGCGGCGATCATCACCCGGCTGCCGGTGCGCTACACCTACAACAACCGCTACTTCAACGACACCTACGAGGGCCTGCCGACCAACGGTTACACGAAGTGGCTGGAGAACATGGCCGACCACGACAAGATCGAGGTCCGGCTCAACACCGAGTTCTTCGACGTCAAGGACGACGTGGTCGGCAGCGTTCCGATCGTCTACACCGGTCCGGTCGACCAGTACTTCGACAACGCCGTCGGCAGCCTGTCTTGGCGCACCATCGACCTGGAGACCTCGGTCGAGCCGGTCGGCGACTTCCAGGGCACGTCGGTGATGAACTACGCCGACGAGGACGTGCCGTTCACGCGGATCATCGAGCCACGGCACTTCCACCCCGAGCGCGACCGATACCCGAGCGACAAGACGGTCATCCAGCGCGAGTACTCTCGATTTGCCGTGGAGGGCGACGAGCCCTACTACCCGATCAACACTGCCGAGGACCGGGCCAAGTTGCTTGAATATAGGGAACTGGCGCGGTCGGAGAAGCAGGTGCTGTTCGGAGGCCGACTCGGGACGTACAAGTACCTCGACATGCACATGGCGATCGGGTCCGCGCTTTCGATGTACGACAACAAGATCAAGCCGCACTACACGCAGGGTGCGGTGCTCGAGAGTGGAGGAATCGAGGCATGACCGCGCAGACCGAGACCGCGCCGGACGCTCCGGAGCAGTCAGAGGACAACGTGCGCCGGGTCCTTCAGCGGGTCATCTTCCCCGAGGACCGCGACCTCGATGTGCTGCCGCTCTACGTCGACTACGGCGCGAGCATCGGTGTCCCCCGCGAGGAGGAGAGCGGGCTACCGGTTGCCGAGGTCAAGGTCGTCGACGCGCTCTCGTCGGAGCAGCATCCTGAGAACATCCTCGACCGGCACCGGCTGCGGGTGGTCGCCGACCAGCGGGTGTCGTTCGCGACCTACTTCAATGCCTTCGCGGCGAGCTACTGGCGGATGTGGTCGATCGTCGAGGAGGTCGTCCTCCGGGTTCGGGTCAGCGGCCAGGCGACCGTCATCGTCTACCGCTCGACTGCCGACGGCCGGTCGCAGCGGGTCGACTCGGCATCGTCGGAGAGCGCGGACGGCAGCCGTGACTTCGAGTTCACGCTGCCCCTCAAGCCGTTCGGCGACGGCGGCTGGTACTGGTTCGACGTCTGGGCCGGCACCGACGACGCGGTCCTCGAAGAGGCCGCCTGGTGCGCCGACGTCCCGGCGGAGCGCGGCCGGATGGGCACCGCGACCGTGGGCATCACCGTGATCCGGCCCGACTCCGCGGTGCCGCTGCTCGGTCAGCTGGCCGCCGACAAGGAGGTCATGGCCGCCCTCGACGAGGTCATCGTCGTCGACCAGGGCACCAAGCGGGTCCGTGACGAACCGGACGCCGCCCGGATCGACGAGGCGATGGACGGCAAGCTCCGCGTCATCGAGCAGGGCAACATCGGCGGCTCCGGCGGCTTCGCGCGGTCGCAGTACGAGACCGTGAAGGCCGGCACCAGCACGTACGTCCTGCTGCTCGACGACGACATCGTGGCCGAGCCCGAGAGCATCCTGCGCGCGATCACGTTCGGCGACCTGGCTCGCCGGCCGACCCTGGTCGGCGGCCACATGTTCAGTCTCTACGCGCGTTCGCAGTTGCACAGCTTCGGCGAGCAGGTGGCGCGCTGGCGGTTCTGGTGGGGTCCGGCGTCCCGGGTCATGCCCGAGCACGACCTGGCCAACCGAAGCCTGCGCGCGACCCGATGGCTGCACCACCGCGTCGACGTCGACTACAACGGCTGGTGGATGTGCCTGATCCCTCGGGTCGTTCTCGAGGAGATCGGCCTCGGGCTGCCGTTGTTCATCAAGTGGGACGACGCGGAGTACGGTCTGCGCGCCCAGGCGGCCGGCTACCCGACCGTGTCGATGCCCGGCGTCGCGGTCTGGCACGTGCCGTGGACCGACAAGAACGACGCGCTCGACTGGCAGGCCTACTACCACCAGCGCAACCGCACCGTGGCGGCGTTGCTGCACTCCCCGTACGACTACGGCGGCCGGGTGGTCCGCGAGAGCTTCATCCACCAGGTCAAGCACCTGCTCGCGATGCAGTACTCCACGGCGGAGCTGCGGCTGCGGGCGCTCGAGGACATCCTGTCCGGCCCGGGGCACCTGCACGCACAGATCGGCAGCAAGCTGCCCGAGGTGCGCGCGATGCGGACCGAGCACTCCGACGCGCAGACCAAGCCGCATGCCGACGCCTTCCCGCGGCCGCGGCTGCTGAAGCCGCCCAAGCGCGGTCACGACCCGTCGGACCCGCAGGGCAAGCTGGCGCAGCTCAAGACCGCCACGATGGGAAGCATCCGGCAGATGTTCCCGATCCGCGACCTGGCCAAGCGACACCCCGAGGCGCGGGTCTCGTCCCGCGACGCGCGGTGGTGGCGGCTGGTCGCCCTGGACTCCGCGATCGTGTCGACGACCGACGGCACCGCTGCGTCCTGGTATCGCCGTGAGCCTAAGGAGTTCCAGCGGCTGCTGCGCCGGACGATCCGGATCCACGAGCAGTTCGCGCTCGACTGGCCGCGGCTGGCCAAGGAGTACCGCGCCGCCCTGCCCGAGCTAACCTCCATGAACGGATGGGAGTCCACCTTCGACGCGGCCCGTCCGGATGCGGACGAGACCGCCGGTGAGGTGGCGGCCGAGTCCGAGCCTTCCAAGCCCACCAGCGTCACCAAGACACCGGTGAGCGACCCGTCTGACGAGCCGGCCGGCGGTCTCACCGCCGCGCCCAAGGTCGGCGAGTCGCCACCGCCTGCCAGTAAGGAGTCCCAGTGAGCCACGCGGGAACGCTCGACGCCGAGCACCCGCACGGTCCGCTACAGCCACCGGGGGATACCACCGGTCTGTTCGGCGTGTTCCGTCGTCGCTACCTGCTCGGCCTGCTGGTCCGTAAGGAGCTGCGGGTCCGCTACCAGGCGTCCGCGCTCGGGTTCGCCTGGTCGTACATCAAGCCGCTGGTGCGGTTCGCGACGTACGTGCTCATCGTCGGCTACGTCATCGGTCTGAAGGACCTGGAGAACTATCCCCTCCACGTCTTCACCGGGATGATGGTGGTCACGTTCTTCACTGAGACCCTCAGCGCCGGGACCAAGTCGGTGGTGAAGAACAAGTCGCTGGTCAACAAGATGAACGTGCCGCGCGAGATGTTCCCGGTCGCGTCGCTGCTGGTGACGACCTGGCACATGATCCCGCAGTACGTCGTGCTCTTCATCGCCTGCCTGGCGATCGGCTGGGGGCCCAATCCGACCGACCTGCTGGCCGGGGTGTTGAGCCTGACGATCATCGTCACGTTCTCGATGGCGGTGGGCCTGGCGTTCAGCGCGCTCAACGTGCTCTACCGCGACGTGTCGAACTTCATCGAGACGATCACGCACCTGGTGATGTGGTCGACGCCGATGATCTACCCCTTCGAGCTGATCTACTTCCGCACCCACGGCAACTGGATCGAGCAGCTCTACCTGCTCAACCCGGTCGCCGACGCCGTGCTCCTCGGGCAGCAGTGCTTCTGGGTGCCGACGCTCAACGATCCCAGTAGCGCGGTGATGCCGGACCATCTGATCGCGCGGGGATTCGGCATGCTCGCCGCCTGCCTCGTGCTGGTCTGGCTGGCCCAGCGGCTGTTCAGCCGGCTCGAGGGCAAGTTCGCGGAGCAGATGGTCTGATGGCGACCTCGATCATCCTCGACCAGGTGACCAAGCGGTTCATCCTGCGCGACACGATGACGCTCAAGCGTCGACTGGTGGCGCTGGCGCACCGCAATCCCGTCACGCACGCCTTCACGGCCGTCAACGACGTCTCGCTCGAGGTCGAGGAGGGCGAGGCGATCGGCCTGATGGGCCTCAACGGCTCGGGCAAGTCGACGCTGCTCCGCCTGATCTCCGGCGTCCTCCGGCCCGACGAAGGACAGGTCCTGACCAGGGGCCGGATCGCCGGGCTGATCGAGGTGACGGCCGGCTTCCACAAGCAGCTCACCGGCCGGGAGAACATCTACCTCAACGGCGCGATCCTGGGCATGTCCGAGGCCGAGATCAACGCCAAGTTCGACGAGATCGTCGACTTCTCCGAGATCGAGCGGTTCCTCGACCAGCCGGTCGGGAGCTACTCGTCGGGCATGTTCGCCCGGCTCGGCTTCTCCGTCTCGGTGGCCGCCGAATCCGACATCTTCATCATCGACGAGGTGCTCGCCGTCGGCGATCCGCCGTTCAAGAAGAAGTGCATCAAGCGGATCCAGGAGATCCGCGACGAGGGCCGGACGATCTTCTTCGTCAGCCACAACACGACCCAGATCACGCGGATCTGCTCCCGTGCGGTGGTGCTCGAGTCCGGCAAGCTCGCCTTCGACGGCGCAGTGGAGGACGCGATCCACCATCTGCACTACGACGACGAGACCGACGACTTCGACGCCGAGGGCGGCGAGATCTGACCGTCGCCGGTCGTCAGGCGTGCTGCCAGGCCGACCAGGCGGAGTCGACGATCTCGGCGAGGTCGTGCTTGCTGCGCCAGCCGAGGACGTTGTCGATCCGGTCGACCCGGGCCACCAACTGGGCCGGGTCGCCGGGCCGCCGCTCGACCACGGTCGGCTCCACCGTCAGGCCGCTCGACTCCGCGATCTGATTCAGCACGGCATGCACCGACGCGCCTTGGCCCGAGCCGACGTTGAACACGTCGTGCTGCTGCTTGTCGCGACCGAGGTAGTCGAGCGCCGCCAGGTGTGCCTCGGCCAGATCGAGCACGTGGACGTAGTCGCGGATGCAGGTGCCGTCGGGGGTGTCGTAGTCGTCGCCGAAGATCTTCGGCTGCTGGCCGCTGGTGAGCTGCTGCAGCGCGATCGGGATCAGGTTGAACACGCCGGGGTCACCCAGGTCGTTCCATCCGGCACCGGCGACGTTGAAGTAGCGCAGGTTGACCGTACGCAGCCCCCACGCCGCCCCGGCCGCGCGGTTCATCCACTCGCAGACCAGCTTGGTCTCGCCGTACGGTGCGATCGGCCGCGGCGCGGCGTCCTCGTCGATCAGCGAGCCGGCCGGCACGTCGGGCAGGCCGTAGGTCGCCGCCGATGACGAGAACATCAGCTTGCGTACGCCCTCGGCCTCCATCGCCTGCAGCAGGTTGGCGTTGCCGCCGACGTTCTGCTCGTAGTACCAGGCCGGCCGGGCCACCGACTCGCCGACCTGCTTCTTGGCCGCGATGTGGATCACCGCATCGACTTGGTGGTTGCCGATGACCTTGGCCAGCGCCTCGGTCGCACCCGGCCCCGCCAGGTCGACGCGCTCGAGCTCGACGTCGCCGATCCGGCCGGCGTCGCCCGTGCTCAGGTCGTCGACCACGACGACCCGGTCGCCGCGCTGGGCGAGCAGACGGACGACGTGCGCTCCGATATAGCCGGCTCCGCCGGTCACCATGACAGCCATGGCGGCCAGCCTAGTGGCGACCGGGTACGGTCTTGCGCGTGGTGGAGGCGGTGATCCTGGCGGGCGGTCTCGGCACCCGGCTGCGACCCTTGACCGACCGGCGGCCCAAGCATCTGCTCCCGGTCGGCGGTGTGCCGTTTCTGCAGCACCAGTTGGCCAAGCTCGCCGCCGTGGGCATCGAGCACGTCGTGCTGGCGACCTCCTATCACGCGGCCGACTTCGAGCCGGTCTTCGGCGACGGCAGTGCGCTCGGGCTGGCGCTCGACTACATGACCGAGACCGAGCCGCTCGGCACCGGCGGTGGGTTGCGCAACGCCGCGTCCGCGTTGCGGGGCGCCGCCGACGATCGGGTCGTCGTGCTCAACGGCGATCAGCTGTCCGGCCACGACATCGCCGCCCAGCTGAAGCACGTCGACGCGACGGGTGCCGAGCTGTCCCTGCATCTGGTCGAGGTGCCGGACCCGACTGCCTTCGGCTGTGTGCCGACCGATGCCGACGATCGGGTGGTGGCGTTCCTCGAGAAGTCGCCCGATCCGGTCACCGACCAGATCAACGCCGGCTGCTATGTCTTTCGGCGCGGCGTCATCGACGCGATCCCGGCCGGGCAGGTGGTGTCACTTGAGCGCGAGACGTTTCCGGGACTGCTCCGGGACGGCGCCATGGTGGTCGGCTATCGCGAGTCGGCCTACTGGCGCGACGTCGGTACGCCGCAGGCGCTGGTCGATGCGTCGTGCGACGTCGTACTCGGAGTCGCGTCGTCGCCCGCGTATCAGCACCCGCCGTCGGAGCGGCTGATCGACCCGGCTGCTGACGTGGCGCGGCCCGAGCTCGTGACCGGCGGCTCTGCGATCGGGCCCGGCGCCCAGGTCGCTGCCAGTGCGGTCCTGGAAGCCAGCGTGGTCATGGCCGGCGCCAGACTGGAGGACGGCGTTCGGCTGGTCGGCTCGGTGGTCGGGCCTGGAGCGCGGGTGGGTGTTCGTACGCGGCTTCGCAACGTCACGGTCGGCGACAACGCGGCGATCGGTGCCGACTGCGAGCTGTCCGACGACACCCGGGTGCCGTGCGACGCGGTCGTCCCCGACGGCTCGACCCGGCTCACTCCGGCCTGACGGTCACCGTCGCGAGCACCCCGGGCTCAGCTGGGTCGCGGTCGACGTCGACGGTGCGCCGGGTGGACACCGCCAGGGCGCGTAGCCGTTCGGCGAACGCCCCGGCCTCCCATGCGGCGAGCTCCCGATCGGCATCTGTCACCGCGACGAGTCGCCAGCGGTCCGGGCCGGCCGCCAGCACCTTGACGGCGGTCTGGTCCGCGGCCGCACTCGCGTCGTCGATCAGCGCGGTGGCCGCGTCGACCGGCTGCGGGAAGCCGTCGGCCGCGTCGTCGGCGTCGCGTCGGATCGCCATGCGTACGGCGTCAGCGGCGCCCCATCCGAACAGATCCGCGTCGGCCGGTCGTACCAGCGCAGCCGCGCCCGGACCGTCCTGGCCCGCCGGCAGCACCCGATCGGCCAGCCCGCGTACGACGGCGACCGGGACGCCGTCGACCTTGCCCTGGACCAGATCGGCGGCACCGGCGATCTCGTCGGCGATCGCGGGTGCGGTGACTGCGAGCCGGTTGCCGTGCCGGTCGGTCGTGTCCGCGAGGTCCTCGACGGGAGTCAGTCCGGCGACGCCGATCGCGATGTCGGTCTGCCCATGCCGCCAGGCCCGCCCCGCCGTGTCGGTGATGACGACGGCCACGTTGACCCGGGCCAGCTCACCGATCCGCTGCCGGAGCTCACGTGCCGCGGCGTCCGGGTCGTCGGGCAGCGCGACGACCGTGCCGGGTGGAGTGTTGGACGCGTCGAGACCGGCCGCCGCCAGGGTCAGGCCGTGGCGGGTGCGGACGATCCGGGTCGAGCCGCGCCGAGCGACCACCCGTACCGCGTGTCGCGCCACGAGCTCCTCGCGGTCGCCCTTGTGCACGAGATCGGCCGCCTTGCTCACGACCTTGCTCGTGACCACGACGACGTCGCCGTCGGCCAGCCGCTCGGGCGACGCCACCTGGATCAGCGCCGCCAGGTCGTCGCCCGGCCGGATCTCGGCGAGGCCGCGGACCGGGAGGAGCTGGACGCGATCGGTCATGCGCGCAGTTCCTCGACGAGGTCCAGGGTGGCGACCGCCATCGCGTCCGTGGCCGCGGGGTCGCGCATCAGGAGCGGGACCGCGCGGGCCGAGATGCCGGCGTCCTCGATCCGCGGCACCAGGTCGCCGTCGGCGTCGTGGACCAGCCAGCCGTCCAGGTAGCCGCCGTCCCGTCGACCGCCGTAGTGCTCGGCCACCCCGGCGGCGGAGTTCTCCAGACCCAGGCCGGACAGCAGTTGGTCGGCCATGCCGCGGACGGCGGATCCCTCGACGATCGGCGACAGCCCGGCGACCGGTGCCCTCGTGTCCCGTATCGCGGCCGCGATGTCCTTGACGCCGAGGATCGTGCCGATCGACACGATCGGGTTCGACGGCGGCAGGATCACCGCGTCGGCCTCGAGGATCGCGTCGACGACCCCGGGCGCGGCGACCGCCTCGTCCACACCGACGACCACGACATCGCGTACCGGCGGCTCGGCATGCAGTCGCACCCAGTACTCCTGGAAGTGGATCGCCCGTCGCCCGGACGGCTCGGACGCGTCGTCGACGACGATGTGGGTCTCGACCCGGTCGTCGCTCATCGGCAGCAGCCGTACGGCCGGCCGGTCCGCGTCGGGCAGCCAGCGGGCGCACAGTGCGCGGGTCACCGCTGACAGTGGGTAGCCGGCCGACAGCATCTGGCTACGCACGATGTGCGTGGCGAAGTCCCGGTCGCCGAGACCGAACCAGGTCGGCTCGACGCCGTACGCAGCGAGCTCGTCCTTGACCCGCCAGGTCTCGTCGACGCGGCCCCAGCCGCGTTCGTCGTCGATGCCGCCGCCCAGGGTGTACATCACGGTGTCGAGGTCGGGACAGATCTTCAGGCCGAACAGCCAGATGTCGTCGGCGGTGTTGCCGATGACGGTCAACTCGTCGTCCTGACCCACGACCCGGCGCAGTCCGCGCAGGAATCGAGCACCCCCGATACCCCCGGACAGTGCGGTGATCTGCATGCCGACAGTGTCGCGCTGTGCGTTTGCGGGCACTACACCGCCCGAGCGACTACCACGCTGACCATCGGATATGCATCTGTGGCAGGCTGGCCACGCACTAACTGTCTGATAGGGGAGTTTCCGTGCTTACCGAATCTGCCAAGAAGCTACGCGATCCGCTAGCACTCGGGTTGCTTGGCGTTACCGCTCTCTATCTGATCGCGTCGTTGTCCGTACTGTTCAACGGCGACCTCGGTGAGTTCAGTACCCGCGCCGTCCTGACGCAGGGGAACTTCGTCAATCCGGTGATGGTCATCATCACCGTCGCGGCCGCGCTGCTCGTCGGCTCCGCTGACGACCCGACGCCGATGGCGCGGATCGTCGTGCCCGGCGCCCTCGGCCTCCAAAGCGTGATGGTGCTGTTCGGCGTCATCACCTGGTTCGCCGGCTACGGCGTCGACACCAGTGGCCCGGCGGCGTCGATGGGCCAGTTGGCCACCGCCCTGGTCGGCTTCGGCGGGATGGCCGGAGCGGGCAAGGTGGTCGGCACCATCTTGATGCTCGGTTTCCTCGGCTTCCTCGGCATCGGGGCCTTTTTGACCTACACGATCTTCCAGGGCCTCCCGGCGCCGGTGCGTCCACAACAGCAGCAGCAGTGGGGTGGCCAGCAGTGGGCCGGCCAGCCCCAGCAGCAGCAGTGGGGCGGCCAGCAGCAGTGGGGCGGCCCGCCGCAGCAACAGCAGCAGTGGGGTGACCAGCAGTGGGGTGCCGCCGCGGGCGGTGCCGCGGCCGGCGGTGCGGCGGCCGGTGGCTGGGGACAGCCGACGTCCGGCGAGTCCTCGACCGGCTACGCGGCCGGCGGCGAGCAGCCGATGCCGACGTCGGGGGAGTCCTCGACCGGCTACGCGGCCGGCGGCGACCCGGGCCAGCAGCAGTGGGGCCAGCCGCAGGCCGACCCGACGCAGCAGTGGGGCCAGCCGCAGGCCGAGCCCCAGCAGCAGGGAGAGACGCCCCCAGAGGGCGAGGAGGACCGCCCCGGTTGGTGGTCTCCGAGCTCCTGACAGCGGCGCTCGCTCCCCTCTTCGCGACACAGCGCAGCCCTCGACGGGTGTGGTACGGCTCCGTACCACACCCGTCGTGGTGTCAGTGGACCGGTGTCATTAGCATCCTCGGGCTTGACTTTGTGGTATTGACAGGCATGTAATTTCATACGTGTCGTTCGATCGCTTCGGTGGACAGCTCGTCCCGCGGTGCCACAGGGCGCTTCGCGGTGCGGCTGACGGCCGGGGCTGGGCAGGCCAGCCCGCAAGCCAAGCCGCGCTGCGACGCGAAGTCACGTACGGGGAAGTCTCGGGAACGGAAGTGTCGAGGAGGCGAGAGCATCGTGAATGAACTCGATGTGCTCGACGACGAAACTGGCGAGCTGGCCTGGCAGGAGCGGGCGCTGTGCGCCCAGACCGACCCAGAGGCGTTCTTTCCAGAAAAGGGCGGATCCACACGGGAGGCCAAGCGGGTCTGCTTGTCCTGTGACGTCCGCGGCGAGTGCTTGGAGTATGCGTTGGCGCACGACGAGCGGTTCGGCATCTGGGGCGGACTCTCCGAACGCGAGCGACGCAAGCTGAAGAAACGCGCGGTCTGACGGGGAGCCGGCCAGCGACGAAACGCGGTCGACGCGCGTCTGGCCGGCTTGGAACTTGTCTGCATTGATCAGGCTTTGTCCTAGCCAAGGTGGCCGTCGGTCGCCGCCAGCAGCGACCGCTTAGGGTTTGTCTCGGGTTGCATGCCCCGTCCGAGACCCCGACCCGAGAGCCGCCCAATGCCTGCTGCCGTCGATGGACCGGAGACGACCGCCGGTCCCCACGTGACGGTCGTCCTGGTGAGCCACAACGGCGCCAAGTGGCTTCCCCAGGTGCTCGACGGTCTCGAGCGCCAGCAGCGGATGCCCAACGCCCTGGTCGCGGTCGACACCGGCTCCACCGACGAGTCGGTCGATCTCCTGTCGGCGCGGGTCGGCCCTCAGAGCGTATGCCGGCTGCGCCGGTCGTCCGGCTACGGCGCCGCCGTCGCGGCCGGTCTCGAGTTCCTCAACGGCCAGCCGGTCGAGCCGCGGCGGCACGGATCGGCCGGGAACCCGGCCGATCCCACCCGGTCGTGGATCTGGCTGCTGCACGACGACTCCGCGCCCGATCCGGGTGCGCTCGCCGCGCTGCTGGCGCAGGTTCGCGACGACGTCGCCATCGTCGGTCCCAAGCTTCGCGAGTGGCCGTCGCTGCGGCGGCTGCTCGAGGTCGGTGCCACGATCAGCGGCACCGGGCACCGAGAGACCGGACTCGAACGCGGGGAGCCCGACCAGGGCCAGCACGACCGGCCGCGCGACGTGCTCGCGGTCAACACCGCGGGCATGCTGATCCGGCGGGACGTCTGGAACCAGCTCGGCGGACTCGAGCGCCGGCTTCCCGTGTTCGGTGCCGACCTCGACATCGGCTGGCGCGTGGCACGGGCGGGCTACCGGACCCGGACGGCTCCGGACGCCGTCGTCTTCCACCTCGAGGCGGCCAGCCGTGGGCTGCGCTCCGGCGTCAGAAGCGCCCATGCGCAGGAGCGGCGGGCGGCGCTGTTCATCCTGCTGGCCAACGCCAGCTTCTTCGGTTTCTGGTGGCAGTCGATCCGGCTGCTGGCCGGCTCGATCCTGCGGGCCTTCGGCTTCCTGCTCGCCAAGGCGCCGCGCGAAGCGGTCGACGAGCTCCGCGCGGTCGCCGGTGTCTATCTGCATCCGTTCGCCATGATGCGGGCCCGGCATCGCCGACGGCGCCAGGCCAGGCGATCGCCGAAGGACGTACGACCGCTCCTTCCCAGTCCGCTGCTGCCGTACCGCCACGGCGTCGATGCCGTACTCGATATCGGGCTCGCGGTCGTACGCGCGGCCGGCGGTGGGGGTGGCCAACCACAGGTCAGCGGCAAGCGAGCCGTGGTCGAGACCGGGCCGGTAGCCGCCGAGACCGAGGAGCTGCAGACCGGGACCGGCGCGATCACCCGGGTGTTGCGGCAGCCCTGGACGGCCGTCGCGGTCGTCCTCGTCCTGCTGTCGCTGTGGTCGGCGCGCGATCTGCTGGGATCCGGCCAGCTGCTGGGCGGCGCGCTGCTGCCGGCGCCGGACGGGGTCGGGGACTGGTGGGGACTGATGTGGCAGTCCTGGCACCCGGTCGGTCTGGGCTCCGACGCACCCGCCGCTCCCTACGTCGGGCTGCTGATGGTCGCGGGCACCGTCACCCTGGGTCAGCCCTGGCTGCTGATGGACCTGCTCGTGCTGGCCGCGGTTCCGCTCACCGCGCTGACCGCCAGCCGGCTGGCCCGGCGGATCTTCGACTCCAGCCGGGTGCGGATGTGGTGGTGTCTCTCGTACGCCGCGCTGCCGATCCTGACCGGCGCGGTCGCGCAGGGCCGGATCGGCACCCTGGTCGGCATCCTGGTGCTCCCGCTGGTCGCGATCGCCGCGATCCGGATGTTCGGCGGCGAGGGCCCGTTGTGGCTCTCGGCGCTTCGGCTCGGGCTGTGGCTGAGCCTGCTCATCTCGTTCGTCCCGATCGGCTACTTCCTCGTCGGAGCCGGGCTGGTGATCGCCGCCCTGGTGATTCCGAACGGCGTCGGGCGGCGCCATGGTCTGCTGGCGACCGTCGGGGTGCTCGTACTGCCGTGGCTGCTGCTCGGCCAGTGGATGTGGAACCGGGTGCTCGACCCGGGCGCCGTGTGGTGGGAGGCCGGCCTGGCCAACGCCAACGTCGACGGGACGCCGATCGACCCCGCACCCGGAACGCTCGACCTGGTCGGCGGCATCCCGGGTGGGATCGGCTCCGCACCGGCCTTCATCGGCCTGGTCGTCGTCGCGCTCGGCGTGATCGCCTTGGGGCGCACCGACCGGAGGCGACTGATCGCGACGGCCTGGCTGGTGGCGCTGGCCGGTCTGGCCCTGGCAGTGCTCGGAGCCGGTCAGCGGATCGACGTCGGCCCCGGCGCTCCGTCGGCCGTGGTGTGGGTCGGCTTTCCGCTGGCCTGCTGGCTGGCCGGACTCGCGCTCGCCGCCGGACTCGCGGCCGACCGGGTCAGCGACTTCCTGGCCGGACGCAGCTTCGGCTGGCGTCAGCCGATCACCGTCGGCGCCTCGGCGGTCGCGACGGTCGTCCCGATCGTGGTCGCCGGCTGGTGGTTGCTGGGCGAAGACAGTGCGCTGGCCCGCGAAGACCCGGTGCCGATCCCGCTCTATCTGGCGGCCCAGGCGTACGGACCCGAGCAGTCGTCGACGCTCGTCCTGTCCGGATCGCCCGCGGACGGGGTCGGCTACCAGATCGTCCGCGACGACGGTGACCGGCTCGGCGACGAGACGGTGCTTCCGTCGCGGTCCGACGTCGACGCGATGAACGGCGTCGTTGCCGACTTGTTGAGCGCACCGGACGGCGAGACGGTGGCAGCGCTGCTCGATCGCGGCATCGGCGCGGTCTACGCCCCGGCGCCGGTCGACGCGACGGTGGCGTCGGCGCTCGACGGCGCGGCCGGGCTGACCCGCGCCGGCACGACAGACCCCCAGGCCCGTGCCTGGCAGGCGGCGGCACCGTCCGGCGCGGTCCGGGTGCTCCCGCAGGTCGGTGGTGTCCTCGACCCGGCCAAGGCCAAGATCGTGTCCGCGCCGCCGCCGCTGGTGGGGACCATGGACATCCCGTCCGGATCCGGGCAGCGCCAGCTGCACATGGCGGCCGGCGCCTCGGACAACTGGTCGGCATCCGGCGCGAACGGCGCGCTCAAGGCGGTCACGACGAGCAGCGGTACGCAAGGGTTCGCCGCACCGAGCGACGGCGGGGTGACGGTGTCGTACGACTCCTCACACGGCCGCTGGCTGTCGCTCCGACTGGTGGTGGCCGCCGTGGCGATCGTGCTGGCGCTCCCGGGACGGAGGCGCCGGACATGACCTCTCCCGCTCCGCCGCCTCCGCCGCGTCGCAGTCATCGGCTGCGGGAGCGCGGACGTTCGGTGTCCACGGCGACCGGTGGCTGGAAGATCGCGCCCCTGGTCCTGGTCCTGATCGCCGCCTGTCTGATCGCCTGGTCGACGACGCGAGGCGCCGAGTCGGCCGCGCCACCGCCGGCGGCGACCCAGCTGCCGCTCGGCCGGTCCGACCTGACCTGCCCGTCGGTCGACACCGCCAAGCTGAAGGCGGACCGCACCGGCATCGGTTTCACCACACCGTCCACCGACGCGGGCAAGTCGGATGCCGGCAATGGGACGGTGGAGGTCACGCCGATTCCCCGCGGCGACAGCCTGACGCCGAAGCGCACACCGGCGGTCGGCGACTGGCAGGTCGTCAGCCAGGACGCGGACGCTGCCAAGACCGTCTTCGTCTCGACGACCGGGTCGCTGGCGGCCGGGTCGAGTGCGTTCACCGCGACCAGTGCGACCGACGAGGCCGGCGGCGGCGCGGCGATCGGTGCTTGCGCCCGGCCCGGTCGCGAGGCGTGGTTCGTCGGCGCCGGCAGCAGCATCGACCATGCGAGCACGCTGCTGGTCAGCAACCCGGGCGACACCGAGGCGATCGCCGACGTAACCCTGCTGTCCCGCAACGGCAGCTCCAACCCGGTCAGCGGACTCGTCGTCAAGCCGCGCCACGTCGTACGGATCGGGCTGGCGGAGGTCGCGGCCGGAGAGGGCGAGGTCGCGGTGCGGGTGGCGGCCAGCCAGGGACAGGTCGCGACCGCCGTACTCGACACCTGGACCGCCACCTTGCAGCCGGCCGGGACCGAATGGGTGCCGACCGCCCAGGCGCCGGCCACCTCGCTCACCGTGAGCCCGCTGATCGGCGGCGCGGACCGGCGCGCGCTGATCGTCGGCAACCCGAGTGACCGGACCGCGTCGGTCAAGATCCAGGTGGTCGGCCCGGACGGAACGTTCCCGGTCGCGAAGTTCGAGGACATCTCGGTCGACCCGGAGAGCGTCAAGCTCGTGGACGTGCCGTCCTCGCTCGACAAGCAGACTGTGGCGCTCAAACTCGACTCCGACCAGCCGGTCGTCGCCTCGGTGCGTTCGATCTCGCCGGGGAGCCCGGCCGACGTGGCCTACGGCACCAGCCTCCCCGAGGTTAGCGGTCCGGCCGTCGTCCCCGTCGACCTGCCCACCGTCGACCCGTCCGGGCTGCGGCTGCTGGTCTCGAGCGCCGATCCGTCCCACGAGGCGAAGTTCACCGTCACGGCCTACTCGGCGAGCGGATCGTCGCTCTCCGAGAAGTCCGGGACCGTTCCGGCCGGCTCAGTGGTCGACTGGCAGGCCGACAGCCAGCGAGATCTCGGCGCCAAGCTGTCCAAGGTGGCCTACCTCGTCGTACGCCCCGATGACGGCGGCCAGCTGCTGGCCAGCGCGACCTACGCGTCGGGCGACTCGGCGTGGGCCGCGATGCCGCTGGCGGAGGCGCCGGTGACCGTGACGGCGCCGGGCGTCTACCCGCTCGGCTGACCGGCGAGGCGATCCGCCTCGCGGGCCGGACGCCGGTCGATCTCCTCAGGGGTGCGATTCAGCAGCTCGGCGACCTGGTGGATCAACGCGGCGTAGACGAGGTCGGACTCCAGCGTCGGGCGCGAGGCGCGATGGGCCCGGGTGCGGATCGGCAACCGGTACACCACGATCCGGGCCGGGTGCCGCGACGAGCGGCGGACCAGCGTGGCCACCGGCACCGCCTCCGGCCGCCAGTCGTCCTCGACCCACGGCACCTCCTCGACGCCGAACTCGACGTCGGCGAGCTCGCTCGGCCACCAGCTCTCGAGCTCGGCGACCGCGCGGAGGACGAGGGCGTCGAAGCGCTCGCGGCGACTCCGCTCGGCGGGAACTCCGGCCGGCGTGTGCGGCCCGGGGACGATCCAGGGACCACCACGACGGCGTTCCCGGCGATCGCGGGTCCGCTGCGGACCGTCGGAGCTCATTCGTCGAGGCTAGTGGTCGCGATCTCGCGGGCGTCCGGTGGCCCGACACGACCGCTGGTGCCCACCCCGACGACCCCGGCCCGGTACCGTCTGCATGTGAGCCTTCGGCGACGCTGCTCGCGTACTGCCTGCCCCCGGTCGGCGGTCGCGACGCTGACGTATGTGTACGCAGACCAGACCGCCGTCCTCGGCCCGCTCGCCACCTACGCCGAGCCGCACGCGTACGACCTGTGTGAGGAACACTCCGAGCGGCTGGCCGCACCGGTCGGCTGGGAGGTCGTACGACTCGCGCCGGATCCGGACGCGGGCGGACCGAGCAGCGACGACCTCGAGGCGCTGGCCAACGCGGTCCGCGAGGCGGCTCGACCCGCGCCGGTCGACGAGCCGCGCGGCCACGGCATCGAGGTGGGCCGGCGAGGCCACCTGCGGGCACTGCGCTCGCTCGACTAGGTGATGGCCACGCCGCGGGGTGGATCAGCGGTGGACGCGATCGTCAAGCGCTACGACATCCGCGGCCGGGTCCCCGATCAGCTCGACCAGGCGACGGCCCGACGGCTCGGGGCCGCGATCGCGGCCGTGCTCTGCCAGGCCGACGACGTCGGGTCGATCGTGGTCGGCCGGGACATGCGGACCAGCTCCCCGATGCTGACCGACGCTCTGTGCGACGGCCTGACGGCGAGCGGCGTGGACGTGGTCGACATCGGCCTGGTCGCGACCGACGTGCTCTACTTCGCCTCCGGCGAGCTCGAGCTTCCCGGCGTGATGGTGACCGCGAGCCACAACCCGGGCGAGTGGAACGGCCTCAAACTGTGCCGGTCGGGTGCCCGGCCGGTCGCCTTGGGCACCGGGCTCGCCGCGATCCGGGACCTGGTCGCGGCCGACCCGGCCGATGCCGATGACGCGACGCGACCGGCCGGGTCGCGTACCCACCGGGATGTCCTCGCTGCCTTCGCCGACCGGGTCGTGCGCACCGGACCTGCGCTGGAGCAGCGACTGCGGGTCGTCGTCGACGCCGGCAACGCGATGGCTGCCGTCACGGCGCCGGTGGTGTTCGACCGGCTCGACGTCGATCTGGTGCCGCTGCACTTCGACCTTGACGGGACGTTCCCGAACCATCCGCCGGACCCGATGGACGCCGCCAACCTGGCGGACCTGCGCCGCGCCGTCGTCGCCGAGCGGGCCGACATCGGGCTGGCGTTCGACGGCGACGCGGATCGGTGCTTCGCGGTCGACGAGACCGGTGCGCTGGTGCCGCCGTCGACCGTCGTCGCTCTGGTGGCACGTCGGCTGCTCCGGTCGCATCCGGGCGCCACGATCCTCTACAGCCTCACCTGCTCGCGGATCGTGCCGGAGGAGATCGCCGCCGCCGGCGGGGTCGGAGTACGGACGCCGGTGGGCCACTCGGGCATCAAGGCGGCGATGGCCGAGCACGACGCGATCTTCGGCGGAGAGCACTCCGGCCACTACTACTTCCGGGACTTCTGGAACGCCGACTCCGGGATGCTGGCCGCCGTCCACCTGCTGGCCGAGCTGGCCGCGACCGATGCGCCGCTGTCCACGACGGTGGCGAAGCTGGCCCGCTATGTGAGTTCCGGAGAGATCAATGTGACGGTGCCGGACCCGCGCGTGGCGAGCGAGGCAGTGGGCCTGGCGTTCGCCGGTGAACCGGACGTGACGACCGACCACCTCGACGGGCTGACCGTGTCCGGATCGGATTGGTGGTTCAATGTGCGGGCATCGAACACCGAGCCGTTGCTCCGCCTCAACGTGGAGGCAACCGACCCCGAGAAGCTGGTGCGGGTACGCGATCGCGTGCTCGCCACGATCAGGAGTCAGTGATGAACCTCGACGCCGCGCTGCTGGAGATCCTCGTCTGCCCGGACTGTCACGGGACGCTGTCGGTCGACGAGTCGGCGTCGGAGCTGGTCTGCGACAGCTGTGGACTCGCCTACCCCGTACGCGACGACATCCCGGTGATGCTCGTCGAGGAGGCCCGGCGACCCGGGTCGTCCGGCGGGGACGCGGCGAAGTCCGGCAACGCCTGAGACCGGCCGGGAGGGACCTTACTCCGTGTTCGAGGACGCTCTGCTCGACGATCCGGCGGCGCTGGCCGCCGCCGATCCGGGCCTGCGGCGGCTGGCCGAGGCCGGGGCCCGGGTTCGACGCGAGGTGGCCGTCGCCCAGGAGGTCCTCGTCGGCTTCAGTAGCGAGGCCCGGCCGCGAGCCGTAGTGGCGGCGGGCAACGACTCCCGGCTGCTTCGGGCCGTCCTCGAGTCCTGGTGCCCGGTGCCCTTCGTCGCCTGGCCGGGACCGGGCCTGCCGGGTTGGGTCGGCGCCCTCGACGCGGTCGTGGTGATGGCGCAGACCAGTGGCGACGTGTCGGCGTCCTCGGCGGTCTCCGAGGCGACCCGGCGCGGGGCGGCCCTGATCGTGACCTGCGATCCGCGCTCCGACGTGGCCGAGATGGCGGCCGGGCGCTACACGACGCTGTTGCCGGTGACCACCGGCGACAACCTGGCGGCCGCGGTCGTCCTGCTGCAGGCGCTGCACATCCTCGAGCTCGGCCCGGACGTCGACGCCGAGGCGGTCGCGACGGCACTCGACAAGGTCGCGGAGGACTGCTCGCCGTTCCACGACATCGTCCAGAACCCTGCAAAGGAGCTGGCGCTGGCCCTCGCCGAGGTGAACCCGCTGCTGTGGGGCGGCTCGGTGCTGGCCGCCCGCGCGGCTCGCCGGGTCGCCGAGGCGATCCGCCGGGTGTCCGGCCGCTCGTCGCTGGCGGCTGACGCCGACCATCTGCTCCCGGTCATCGCAGCCGCGTCGCCGCCAGACCTGTTCGCCGACCCCTACGAGTCGCGGGGTGCCGGCACCCAGTCGGCGCTCGTGATCCTCGACGACGGCACCCAGGACTCGGTCGTACGCGTCCAGCGCGGCCGGCTGGTTGCTGGGGCGGAGCAGCACGGCGTCCGCGTGCAGACGCTGCAGTGCGACTACGGTCCGGAGATCGCGCGGTACGCGTCGCTGCTGTCGCAGGGCAGCTACGCCGCGGAGTACCTGGGCGTCGGGCTCGGATCCGACGCGGCCACGACCTGACGCCATGTACGCGATGCGCAATCCGATCCGTCGCTACGACTGGGGATCGAAAGAAGCCATTCCGGAGCTGCTGGGTGTGACGCCCGACGGCGGGCCGCAGGCCGAGCTGTGGATCGGCGCCTACGAGACCGAGTCGTCGTCGGTCCGGGTCGGCGGCCGATGGCAGCAGCTCGCCACCGCACTCCACGAGTGCGACCAGCCGCGGCTGCCGTTCCTGACCAAGGTGATGGCGATCGGGGCGCCGCTGTCACTGCAGATCCATCCGCGGTCGGGGCCGGATGCGAAGACCGAGATGCTCTATGCGTGGCAGTCGTGCCGGGCGCTGTGCGGCTTCCGGGACGTGGCCCAGGTGCGGGCGCTGCTCGGCGATCTCGCCGCCGCCCGTGACGAGCGCGCCCGGTCCGTCGCCGACGGCCTGCTGCCGAACACGGCCAGCCAGGAGGCGCTGCGCGACGGGCTGGCCTGGCTGCTCCGACGCACCGACCAGGGTCAGACCGACGCGGTCCGGGCGGAGCTGCGCCGGCTGCCCCGATGGGCCGCTGTGTCGCGTGTGGTGGACGAGCTGGCGGCCCATCATGGCGCCGATCCGGCCGTGCTGGCGCCGCTGCTGCTGGCCGACGTCGAGCTCGCTCCCGGCGAGGCACTGGTCTGCCGGCCCGGGCAGCCGCACACGTACCTGTCCGGCGTCGGCGTCGAGGTCCAGACCAGCTCGGATGCGGTGGTACGGGCCGGGCTGACGTCCAAGCCGACCGACGTCGACGCCTTCCTCGCCGAGCTGGTCACCGATCCGACCACGGAGCGGGTCGAGTCCACGGTGGTCGGAGTGGAGCGGGTCTATGCTCCGGCGGGCACACACCTCGCGCTTGGCGTCGTCGCCGATCTGGCCGACGGGCATCGCGCACTCGCCACGGATCCGGTCGGTGCGCAGATCCTGCTGTGTCTCGAGGGCGCCTACACCGTCGTGGCCGACGGCACAGAGCTGGCGCTGCGGCATGGAGAGTCCGCCTTCGTCCCGGGACCGCGGGCGGAGATCGCCGTACGCGGCAAGGGATGCCTGTGCCGGGTCAGTGCCGGTCGGGCAGGATAGCGACACCACGCCGACC
>Ga0209382_10000762_pt1 | contig 52016 bp, 64 predicted proteins | sample SoiMetdeltSBSDD5_FD_187599 | JGI IMG/M metagenome (GOLD analysis project Ga0209382, IMG submission 187599) | Bulk soil microbial communities from a Populus tree surrounding site in Tennessee, USA - Soil MetaG P. deltoides SBSDD5 (SPAdes) (version 2) | ecosystem: Environmental > Terrestrial >...
CCTCGCGAGCTATGAGAGGGGAGATCGCGCGCTATCCGTCGAGAGATTCGTCCTGCTAGCTGATCTCTACGGCATCCGGCCAGCACGACTGATGGCCCAGATCTCGCAACGGGTCGAGGGGCGGCCCCCGATCGTCGTGGGGATAGGGACCGCACAAGCGATCGGCGGTGTCGAGGGGGCCGTCCTTGCCGGCTTCGTCCAGGAAGTCGTCGCACTCCGCCGGCAGCCCGCGCCGGACGTGATCTCCCTCCGAGAGGGCGACTTCGAAGTGCTCGCGACGGTGGCTGGACGTCGAGTGGAAGAGTTCAAGCAGGCGGTTGAGCCGGCGCTCCGCCAACCCTGAGCACGCCGATCATCTTCCCCTCGCGAACGCGACCGTCTCGCGCAACCCATCCTCGAGATGAGTCCAGGGCCGCCAACCCAGCACCTCGGCGGCGAGTGCAATGTCGAGCGCGCTCCTGCGCAGGTCGCCGGGCCTGGCTAGACCGGATCGGGGCTCGCCGGAGACACCAATGATGCCAGCAAGCATCAGGTATAGGCCATTCACCGAGGTTTCGATCGAGGTGCCGATGTTGACCAGGCGACCATCTCCCCGCTCCGACGCGAGGGCAAAGGCATGAACGACGTCATCGACGAACACATAGTCGCGTGTCTGGTTCCCGTCCCCGAAGATGGTCGGACTCTCGCCGGCGAGCATGCAGGTGGAGAAGATCGCGATGACCCCCGCTTCGCCGTGCGGATCCTGCCGAGGACCGTAGACGTTCCCCAGCGCGAGTGCCGTCCACCCGATTCCGTGATGTCGATGATAGAAATCCAGATAGTCGATGACGACCTTCTTGCTGACCCCATAGGGCGAAACAGGCCGCGCACCACTAAGGGCCGTCTCTCGTACCGGAAGCTTGCGCGGCTCTCCGTACAGCGTTCCACCCGATGCCGCGTATACGATCTTGCGCACACCGGTTCTCCGTGCGCACTCGAGCACGTTCAGCGTCCCTATCACGTTGATCGATGCATCGAGGATGGGATCCTCCATCGAGGTCGCCACGGCGGCCTGGGCACCCAGGTGCATCACGATCTCGGGGCGATGGCGCTCGAACAGCGAGAGCAGGCCGTCGGCTCGGATGTCCATATTGAAGAACGTGAAATCATTGTCGTACCCGCGGGCCTCATTGAGGTTCGCGATCCGGCCGGTCGACAGGTCGTCGAGCGCGACCACGCGATGACCCTCGGCCAGGAGCCGATCGGACAGATGCGACCCGATGAAGCCGGCTCCGCCCGTTACCAGGACGGTGGTCATCGAAGCTCCATTGACGGGTCGGCGCCGATGCCGAGCGACGAGCGCTCGCCGCGCTCCAGACGCCACGCACCTGCGAGCGCGATCATCGCGGCGTTGCCGGTGCACAGATCCACCGACGGGATCAGGACGCGCAGACCGGCCCCGGCGCCGGCCTCCTCGATGCGCCCGCGGAGCCGCGAGTTCGCCACCACGCCTCCGCCGAGCAGGATCGTCTCGACCCGGCGGTCGGCGGCAGCCTGGAGCGTCTTGGAGACCTGAACGTCCACGACGGTCTCCTGGAGCGAGGCCGCGAGATCCGCGGAGTCGACCTCGCGACCCGCCTCGCGTTCCGCCCGGATGCGCCGGAGTACCGCGGTCTTCAGACCGGACAGCGAGGAGTCGTAGTTGCCAGAGCGGGCCATCGCGCGGGGAACAGTATCGCGTTCGGATTGGATGTCGCTTCGTCGGTCGTCATCCTGGGACCAACCGCAAGCACCACGGCCTGCCCGAGCGCCTCATCCGGGCGCGCCAAGCCTCCTGACGCCGTCCCTGCGTCGGTTCTGTGGCAACCCGACGAACACCGCCTCGCGGAGCGCGCCGAGCGCGCCCTGGCCGACACGCAGGACGCCCTCGGGAACAGCCGCCGCGACCACCCCGCCCCCGGCGCGACCCGAACTACTAGCTGACGGCGGTCGACACCGCCACGCGCTGGGCGATCTGCCGAACTCGTCGTGTGGCCACGTGAGCTCGAAGGTCGCGGCGTCGTTCTGCCGACGCATTGCGCGGGGGCACTTTGCCGTGGGAGCCGAGCTCACCGGAGTCGTAATGGACAATGGGCCCGAGTTCATACCCATGTAGATGCTGGAGCCGAAGCGATGACCGACTCACCGGTTCGCCACCCGTCACCTCATTCCCGTGACCTGGAAGACCTAGACGCCCTTCATGAACGAGACGGTCTCCGCGAGACCGTCCTCGAGGTGTGTCCAGGGACGCCACCCCAGCACCTCGCCCGCGAGCGCGGGATCGAGCGCGCTCCGCCGCAGGTCACCGGGTCGGGCGGGTCCGTGCGCCGGCTCACCCGAGAAGCCCGTGACGTCGGCGAGCAGCCGGAAGATGCCGTTCACCGACGTCTCGAGCGCGGTACCGACGTTGATCAGCCGCCCGTCGCCTCGGTCGGCGGCGAGCGCGAACGCGTGAACGGTGTCGTCGACGAACACGTAGTCACGGGTCTGGTTCCCGTCCCCGAAGATCGTCGGCGCTTCCCCGTTCAGCATCTTCGAGGCGAAGATCGAGACGACGCCAGCCTCCCCGTGCGGGTCCTGCCGCGGGCCGTAGACGTTCGCGAGCGCGAGGGCGGAGAAGGCGACGCCGCGATACCGCTCGTAGAACGATAGATACTCGATCCCCGCCTTCTTGCTTATTCCGTAGGGCGACACCGGTCTGCCCGATGCCGTCTCCTTGACCGGCAACTTCCGTGGCTCCCCGTACAAGGTGCCGCCCGAGGCTGCGTACACCACCTTGCGAACGCCCGTGCGCGAACTGCAGTCCATCACGTTCAGCAGCCCCATCACGTTGACGCTCGCGTCCAGCGTCGGGTCCTCCACGGAGACTGAGACGGAAGCCTGCGCGGCCAGGTGCATGACGACCTCGGGCCGATGACGTTCGAACAGCGAGAGGAGTCCCTCGGCGCGGACGTCCATGTTGAAGAAGGTGAACTCGCCGCCGTAGCTCCTCGCCTCGCTGAGGTTCCCGATCCGGCCCGTGGTGAGGTTGTCCACGGCGACGACCCGGTGACCCTCGGCGAGCAGCCGGTCGCACAGATGGGAGCCGATGAATCCGGCTCCCCCCGTCACGAGGATCGTCGTCACGCAAGCTCCAGCGCGGGGTCGGCCGCCGCGTCGAGCTCGGTGCGCTCGCCTCGCGAGAGGCGGGAAGCCCCGGCCACCGCGATCATCGCCCCGTTATCGGTGCACAGGGCGAGCTCGGGGAACCAGACCCGCAGGCCCGCCTCGGCCCCGGCCTTCTCCATCCGCTCCCGCAGGCGCGTGTTCGCGACGACACCGCCGCCGAGCAGTACCGTCTGCACGCCTCGGTCCTTCGCCGCGTCGATCGTCTTCGAGACCTGCACGTCCACGATCGCCTCCTGGAAGGAGGCAGCCAGGTCGGCGGCATCGATGTCCCGACCGGCCTCCCGCTCGGTCTTGACGTACCGCAGGACCGCCGTCTTCAGCCCCGAAAGCGAGAAGTCGTAGTCGCCGGAGTCGGCCATGGCCCGCGGGAAGCCGATCGCGTTCGGGTCGCCGCTGCGAGCCAGCCGGTCGAGCGCCGGGCCTCCGGGGAAGCCGAGTCCCAGGAACCGCGCGACCTTGTCGAACGCCTCACCGGCCGCGTCGTCGACTGTCTGACCGAGCAACTCGTACCGGTGCACCTCGGGCATGTGGACGAGCATCGTGTGCCCGCCCGAGACGACGAGGCAGACGGCGGGCGCGAGATCGGAGCCGTGCTCGATCGCGTTCACGAGGATGTGTCCTTCGAGATGGTTGACGCCGATCAGCGGCGCGCCGGTCGCGAGCGACACCGACTTGGCCGACGCGATCCCGACGAGCAGCGCGCCGACGAGGCCCGGGCCGACCGTCACCGCGACGCCATCGAGATCGCCGAAGCCGCAGCCGGCCTCCTCGAGCGCCTCCTCGAGGAGCGGCGTGACCGCCTCGACGTGGGCGCGGCTCGCGAGCTCCGGCACGACGCCGCCGAACCGCTCGTGGACGTCGACCTGGCTCGCGAGCAGGTTCGAACGCACGACGCCGTCCTCGACCACCGCGACGCCTGTCTCGTCGCAGGACGTCTCGATCCCGAGGACCTTCACGGATAGCCGGTCACGGCGTGTCGGGACGCACGCCCTCGGGGAGGTCGCCGGCCAGCTGCCGGAGACGCCGGCGGTAGTCCGCCGAACGGATCCCGTCGACCCACATGATCAGCGCGTCTTCACCGATCTCCTGGTAGTAGTTCTTGCGGATCCCGACCGGACGGAACCCGAACGTCCCGTACAGGCGTTGCGCGCCCCAGTTCGTGACCCGCACCTCGAGGGAGACGGCGTCTGCCCCCATCTCGGCGGCGGCCCAGATCAGATCGTAGAGGAGCCGAGTCGCGATCTTCCGTCGTTGGAACCCGGGATCGACGGCGACGTTGGTGATGTGCGCCTCCTCCCCGTAGCAGATCAACCCGCCGTAGCCGACCACCTCGCGGTCGATCCTGGCGACGAGGTAGCGCCGGTTCGCGGACTCCGACATCTCGGACAGGAACAGGTTCGGGCTCCACGGACGCGGGTAGACCTGACGCTCGATCGCCATCACCCCCCGAAGGTGGCGACGGCGCATCCGGGTCACCTCAAGCCGAGGCGCCTCGGGCTCGCTGATCCCAAGCGATCTCCGCATCCGTCTTCCTCAGGTACAGGGGCGCAACGTCCGCCAGGCGACCCGTCTCCTCGCGGATCAGCCGCGGGGCCGCCAGGCTCACCAGCGCCGCCGCCCACGGGTGGGCGAACTGCGCGGGCGCGAGCTCGACGTGCGCGCCCGCCTGCTCGAGCTCCTTTCGATACAGGATGGCACCGTTCCCGACGAGAAGCACTTCCTCCCGCGCGGCCTCCAGCTCCGCCCCCAGGTTCGCAGGGGTCGTGACCCCGTACTCCCCCTCGCGCACGATCCCGCCGGGGACGGGATCGTAGCGGGCGACGAACACCTCGCGCCGTCGCGCGTCCATCACGGCGAGGATCCGACGCTGCGTGTGCAGGACGCTGAACGCGAGCACATCGAGCGACGGGATCCCCTCGATCGGCACGCGGAGTACCTGCGCGAGGGACTTCGCGACCTGGATCCCGACCCGTAGGCCGGTGTACAGGCCGGGCCCGAGCCCCACGGCCACGCCGCCCACGTGTCCGAGCTCGACGCCGGTCCACGACAGGAGGCGTTCGATCGCCGGCACGACGTCGTCGTGACGCCGAACGCCGGCGAACCCCGTCGTCGCCAGCAACTCGTGCTCCGTTCCCAGGGCGATCGAGGTCCGGTCCGTCGACGTATCGATCCCGAGGACGATCACGCGGCGTCCGCCCACGGCTCGAGCGCCCGCTCCAGCCGCTCCCACCGCAGCGCCCACGCGTCGCCGTCGCCCCCGATCGTCACCGCTCGCTCGTCGCCGTCGCCGGGCACCGTGAGCTCGACGGTCAGGTGGGCGGGAGGCAGGAGGCCCTCGACCGCGTCGCCCCACTCGACGAGCAGCACGCCGTCCTCCGCGATCTCGTCCAGGCCCAGGTCCAGGACGTCCTGGACCCGGTCGAGCCGGTAGACGTCCGCGTGGACGACGGGGAGCCTGCCTCCGCGGTACTCACGGACGAGCGTGAAGGTGGGCGAGACGACCGCGCCCTCGAACCCGAGGCCCTTCGCGACCCCCTGGGTGAACGTCGTCTTGCCGGCCCCGAGCTCGCCGGTCAGCGCGATCACGTCGCCGGGCCGGAGGAAGGGAGCGAGCTCGGCGCCGATCGCTCGTGTGTCCCCAGCCGCCGGGGACCGGAGATCGATGCGCATCAGAACAGGCCGAGCTGTTCCTCGACGGGCTCCGGCCGCTCGGCGAGCGCCCGGGACACCTCCCGGAAGTCGGAGCGGAGGGCCTCCATCTGCCTCGAGGCTTGCCCGCCGCCGTGCAGGATCGCCGCCGGGTGGAACGTGGGAATGACCGTGCGCCCGTTCCACGGGAACCGTTGCCCTCGGACCCGGCTGATCGAGACGCGCGGGCCGAGGACGAACCGCGTGGCCCAGTTGCCGAGCGTCACGACCACGGACGGGTCGATCAGCTCGATCCGCTCGTCGAGCCAGGGCTTGCATGCCTCGATCTCGTCGGGCAGCGGGTCTCGGTTCCCCGGCGGCCGGCACATCACGACGTTGTTGATGTAGACCTGCTCGCGCCGAAGGCCGATCTCGCCGAGCACCTGGTTCAGCAGCTGGCCGGCCGGGCCGACGAACGGCTCGCCCTGCTTGTCCTCGTGGAACCCCGGCCCCTCGCCGATGAACATCAGGTCCGCGTTCGGGTCGCCGACGCCGTAGACCACCTGCGTCCGGCCCTGCGAGAGCCGGCACCGCGTACAGGTCGACGCCCCGAGGGCGGCCTCCTCGATCGTCCTCATCTCGCCTCCCCAACCGAAGGCACGCCCCCGAGCGACCCCGCGGTCCGGACACCGCGGCGGATCGCCTCGCCCACCGCACGGACCGCCATCTCCTCGAGCACCTGCTGGCGGGCCTCCACCTTCCCCGTGGCGACCGCGAAGACGGTGTCGCCGTCCCACATCGTATGCGCAGGCGACACGGCGAGGGAGAGGCCCTCGCTCCCCGCCTGCGCCAGCAGCTGCGCCCGCTCCTTCGAAAGGATGGCGTTCGTCGCGACCACGGCGATCGTCGTGTTCGTCCCCACCCAGCTTGCGTCCGCTCCGGGGTTCCGGTTCTCCACCAGCGGGTTGCCCTCCTCGTCGAGGACGGTCCCGAGGGCATTCACCGCCGCCATCGCTGCGACCACAATGTCTCCCCGCTCGACCGAGGCCGTGCCGAGCCCTCCCTTCCACCCTGCGGCAGGGTCGGGGCTCTTGGCGAAGACGGCGCCCGTGCCGGCGCCGACGCTCCCTTCCTGCACCGGTCCGTCCGTCGCTGCATCGCAGGCCGCATACCCGTAGTCCGCGGTCGGCCGCGCGCCCGGGTCGCCCACGCCGAGATCGAACAGCACGGCCGCGGGCACGATCGGGATCCTCGCGACCTTCATGTCGTACCCGACGCCTCGCTCCTCCAGCCACCGCAGCACGCCGGTCGCCGCGGCCAGGCCGAAGGCGCTCCCCCCGGTCAGCAGCACGGCGTGGAGGCCGGGCACCGCTGTCCCCGGACGGATCGCGTCGGTCTCGCTCGTGCCCGGTGCCCCGCCCTTCACGTCGACCGAGCCCGTCGTCTCCGGGGGGAGCAGCACGACCGTGCATCCGGTGATGCCCTCGAGATCCGTGACGTGGCCGACCCGGATCCCCTCGATCCGTGTGATCACGTTCGGGGCGCCTCGCTCATGCGCTTCTCGCCCGCTTCCCGCGCCGCTTGCGTTGTCCGCTGAGCACCGGGTCGACGAACGCCTCCAGCCGCCGGTTGAACTCCTCGTGCGCCTCCAGCATCGGGAAGTGGCCTGCGCGCTCGATCACCTCGAGGCGGCCGTTCGGCAGCTCGCCGGCGAGGGCCACGGCCGCCGAGGGCGGCGTCATGCGGTCGTACTCGCCCACGAGGACGAGCGCCGGCACCGTGATGTGGGGAAGCGTGTGCCGCAGGTCGATCTCCAAGAGGCTCGCGAGCCCGTCGGTCCACACGGCGGAGGACGCCCGGCCCGCGAGGCCGAGGACGTAGTCCACAACGTGCGGCGGCGCGTCGGGTCCGAACTGCGTCGCGCGCGCGACGATCTGGCCGACGTCGACGGGGCTCGATAACACGGCGCGGCGCAGCCGGTTGACGCGCCGGGCCGCCTGGCCGAGCGAGCCGAGGCGCGGCCGGAGCAGCTCGGTCACCGAGCCCATCGCGCCGCGCACGAGGTCGCTCGCCGACGACCCGACGATCGCGATCCCGGCGACGCGTTCGCCGAACACGTCCGGCCTCGCCTCGGACATCGCGAGCATCGACATCGCGCCCATGCTGTGCCCGACGAGGACCGCCGGCCGGTCGACGACGGCGTCGAGGACCGCCGCGAGGTCTTGCCCGAACGCCCTGGGCGACAGGTCGCCCGTCGCCGCCCGGGCGCTCCGCCCGTGCGAGCGGAAGTCGAACAGCACGCAGCGGTGGCGCTCCGACAGGTGGGTCCACTGGTAGTGCCATGTGGTGAGGTCGAGGCTGAACCCGTGCACGAACACGATCGGCGGGTCTGACGGGTGGCCCGCGGCCCGAACCGCGAGCTCGGTCCCGTCGAACGACCGGACCGGCCCCGCGTCCTCTGAGGGCAGCAGCGATAGCTGCTCATGGTGCTCCGGGTCACCCCGCCGCCGCGAATTCAGGACCGTTCGGCCGATCACGCCGCCCGCGACCGCCCCGGCGGCGAGGCCGACGGTCATGACCGCGGCTCGCTTCCGGCTCAATGGAGGTACTCGCGCGGGACCCGCGCCCCGATCGACGTCACGATCTCGTAGCCGATGGTCCTCGTGCGGCCGGCGAGCTCTTCCGCCGTGATGCGCTCGTCGCCCTGAGCGCCGATCAGCACCACCTCGTCGCCGGACGCGACCTCCGCGTCGCCGCAGTCGACGAGCAGCTGGTCCATCGTCACCACGCCGGCCACTCGGTGCCGCCGCCCGCCGATCAGCACGTCGGCCTTCCCGCCGAGCTCGCGGCGGTAGCCGTCGTCGTAGCCGACCGGCACCGTCGCCATCATCGCGTCGCGCTCGAGCTCGTACCGCCACCCGTACGAGACGCGCTCGCCCGCCGTCAGGCGCTTGACCATCGCCACCGACGAGCGCCAGGTGAGCGCCGCGCGGAGCCCGGCGCCCGGACCGAGCCCGCCGCCCGGGTCGAGCCCGTACAGCGCTATCCCGGGGCGCACGAGGTCGAGGTGCGTCTCGGGGAGCCCGATCGTCGCGGCGCTGTTGGCCGCGTGCACGAACGTCGGCCGGATGCCCTCTCGAGCGAGCGCGTCCCTCGCCTCGAGCAGCAGCTTCAGCTGCGCCCTCGTCGCCTCGGGGTCGTCCTCCGCCAGGGCGAAGTGCGTCCACAGCCCCTCGAGGACGAGGCCCGCGTCCACGACCTTCCTCGCGAAGGCCGGTGCCTCCGCCGGCGGCCACAGACCCACGCGGTGCATCCCGGTGTCGAGCTTGAGGTGCACGCCCACGGCGCGATCGAGCGCCTCCGAGGCGTCCGCGAGGCCGGCGAGTCCTTCAGGCGTGTACACCGAAGGCGTGAGCCCGGCCGTCAGCGCCTCCTTCTCCGAGCCGGGGGGGAATTCGGACAGGACGAGGATCGGCGCCGAGACGCCATGGTCGCGCAAGCGGACGCCCTCCTCGACGAGCGCGACGCCGATCCGAGAGGCGCCGGCGTGCAGGGCGGCGCGAGCCACCTGGACGTCGCCGTGGCCGTACCCGTCCGCCTTCACCACCGCGAGCAGCTCCGCTCGGGCGGGCTTCAGCGTCCGGACGTTGTGACGTACCGCATCGAGATCGATCTCGGCAACCGTGGGACGGAACCGCGTCACCCCTGCGCGACCTCCCGCATCGCCGCCGGGACGCGGTCCAGCACGTCGCCCGCCGCCGCGCCGTCCCCCAGGTCCTCGGCCGCGATCCGCCCGGCGATGCCATGCGCGAACGCCGCGGCCGTGGCGGCGTCGGCGACCTCGAGCCCGCGGGCGAGGAGACCCGCGATCATCCCGGTCAGGACGTCGCCCGTCCCGCCGGTGGCGAGGGCCGGTCCGCCCGTGGGGTTGATCCGGACGAGGCCGTCGGGCGTCGCGATCAGCGTGCGGCTGCCCTTCAGCAGGACGGTCGCCGAGGCCCGCGCGGCGAGCTCTCGGACGTGACGCAGGCGGTCCGACTGCAGGTCCGCGGCGGACACACCCGCGAGACGGGCGAACTCGCCGGCGTGCGGTGTCAGCACGAGGTCGGCCTTCCGATCCGCGAGCTCGTCGGCGCGCCCGGCGAAGGCGTTCAGGCCGTCGGCGTCGAGCACCACCGGCACCTCGCTCGAGCGCACGACGCCGCGGATCCATCCCGACGTGGCGGCGTCCGTCGTCATCCCCGGGCCGAGCGCGAGGGCATCCGCTTGCCCGAGCACTTCGTCGAAGCGGTCGGAGGCGCCGGCGATCGACCCCACGTCGGTCTCCGGCAGGTCGACGAACACCGCCTCCCGGACCGCGCCCTCCACGACCGGCAGGATGCGCTCGGGAACCGCGATCGCGACGAGGCCGGCCCCCGTCCGATACGCGGCACGCCCGGCGAGCGCGACGGCGCCCGTCATCCGGCGGGACCCGCCGACCACGACCACGTAGCCCGTCTCCCGCTTGTGGGTGTCGGGCTCCCGACTCGGGAGCAGGGCCGCGGCGTCCTCGCGTTCGACCAGCAGGACGTCGCTTCGGATCAGGTCCCCGGGGAAGCCGATCGGCTCCACCTCTACGACGCCCGAGAACGCGGCCCCCGGGTACAGGACGAGGCCGAGCTTCGCGGCGCCGAACGTCACCGTGATGTCGGCGTGGACCGCCTCGCCGTCGACCGCGCCGGTCGCCCCGTTCACACCCGAGGGGATGTCGACCGCGACCACGGGCACCCCCAACGCCTCGAGCGCCCGGATCGCCACCGCCGACGCGCCCTCGGGCGCCCCGCGGAACCCGGTGCCGAAGATCGCGTCGACCGCGACGTCGGCCCGGTCGAGCTCGCGCTCGATCGCGGCGGACGAGAACGGCCGCCGCCGCACGCGCGTGGCCTCGAGCCGTCGCAGGTTCGTGGCCGCAGGCTCCCGGGCGCCCTCGTCCAGGAGCAGCACCGTCGTCCGCACGCCGGCCCGGTCGAGGTGGCGCGCGGCGACGAGCCCGTCGCCGCCGTTGTTGCCCTTGCCGCACACGACGACCGCCCGGCGCCCGTACGCGCCGCCGAGCAGGCGGAGCGCGGCGTCGGCGACCTCCCGCCCGGCGGCCTCCATCAGGGCGTCGGCGGCGATCCCTCGCGTCTGGGTCCGCTCGTCGAGCTCGGCCACCTCCTCGGGCAGGAGCACCGGCCTCATGACGAGACCGCCACGGCGAACGCGACCGCGTTCGCGCGTTCGTGGGTGAAGCTGACCAGCACGCGGGCGACCCCGATGTCGTCCGCGCGCGCCTTCGCGTTGCCGCGGAGGCGTATCTCCGGCGCGCCGCTCGGCGACCGGGCGACGGAGATGTCCCGCCAGCCCCGGCCGCGGTACCCGCCGAGGGCCTTGATCACCGCCTCGCGGGCGGCGAACCGCCCGGCGTAGGACTCGGCCGGCCGCGCCTTCGAATCGCAGTACGCGCGCTCCTCGGGCGTGAACACGCGGTCACGCATCGTGGGATGGCGCGCGAGCGCCCGCTCCATCCTGGCGATCTCGCAGATGTCGACCCCGAGGCCGAGGATCTCCACGCCGCTAGGGTAGCCGCCCCGCCCCGTTCCGAGCGCTATTCGACCGTGACGCTCTTGGCGAGGTTGCGCGGCTGATCCACGTCGCATCCGCGGAGCTTCGCGACGTGGTAGGCGAGCAGTTGCAGAGGCGGAGTCACGACGACAGGCGCGAACAGCTCGGGCACCCGGGGCACGTACAGCACGTGCTCCGCGTGGGTGCCGATCTCCTCGTCGCCCTCGCTCGCGACGGCGATCACCTTGGCGCCGCGGGCCCGGACCTCCTGGATGTTCGAGAGGACCTTCGGATAGACGTGGCACTCGGTTGCGACGGCCACGACCGGGACGCCGTCCTCGATCAGGGCGATCGGACCGTGCTTCAGCTCCCCGGCCGGATATCCCTCGGCGTGCAGGTACGAGAGCTCCTTCAGCTTCAGCGCGCCCTCCATCGCGGCCGGATAGCCAGTGTGCCGACCGAGGAACAGGACGTCCCGGGCGTCCCTCAGCTCGTGGGCGATCTCGATGACCTGCTCCGACAGGTCGAAGGTGCGGGCGACCGCATCGGGCAGACCGCGCAGCCTGTCGACGATCTCGACGATCTCCGACGGGAACATCGCGCCCCGCACCTGCGCGAGGTACAACGCGACCAGGTGGAGCGCCGCCATCTGGGTCGCGAAGGTCTTCGTCGCCGCGACGCAGATCTCGGGTCCGGCGTGCGTGTACATCACCGCGTCCGCCTCGCGAGCGAGCGACGAGCCGATCGTGTTCGTCACCGCGAGCACCTTCGAACCCTGTCGCGCGGCGTGCCGAGCCGCCTCGAGCGTGTCGATCGTCTCGCCAGACTGGCTCACGGCGAGCGTGAGCGTGTCCGGTCCCAGGACCGGGTCCCGGTACCGGAACTCCGAGGCGATGTCGATCTCGACGGGGAGACGCGTCCAATGCTCGATCGCGTACTTCGCCACGAGACCGGAGTGGAAGGCCGTCCCGCAGGCGACGACGAACACCTTGTCGATCTCTCGGAGTACGTCCGTATCTACGTGCAGTTCGTCGAGCGCGAGGAGCCCTTGCTCGTTCACGCGACCCGCGAGCGTGTCTCGGATCGCAGCGGGTTGCTCCCAGATCTCCTTCAGCATGAAATCGTCGAAGCCGCCCTTCTGCGCCCGCTCGACGTCCCAGTCCACCTCGAACGGCTTCGTGGCAGCCTCCCGACCGTCAAGATCCGTGACGCGGATGCCGTTCGCACGCACCTCCACCACCTGACGCTCCTCGATCGGCACGACCGTTCGGGTCTTCTGGAGGACCGCCGGGATGTCCGATGCCAGCATGTTCTCGCCCTCGCCCAGGCCGACGATGAGCGGTGAGGACACCCGGACCCCGACGATCACGTCCGGTTCGTCCTGTCCGAGCACGACGAGCGCGAAGGCGCCCTCGAGCGTGCGGACGGCGGCGCGTACCCGGTCGGCGAACGAGCCCTCTTGCTCCTCGATCAGATGGGCGACGACCTCGGTGTCGGTCTCCGACACGAGCGTGTGGCCGCGCTTCTCGAGGGCCGCACGGAGCTCGGCGAAGTTCTCCACGATGCCGTTGTGGATCACCGCGATGCGGCCGTCGCAGTCCGTGTGCGGGTGGGCGTTGCGATCGGTCGGTCCCCCGTGCGTGGCCCACCGCGTGTGGCCCATGCCGATCGAGCCGGTCGGAGCGCCTTCCGTCTCGAGCGCGGCGTCGAGCTCCCCGAGCTTGCCGGCGCGCTTGACGACGGTCAGGCCGCCATCGATCAGGGCGACCCCGGACGAGTCGTAGCCCCGGTATTCGAGACGACGAAGCCCGTCGAGCACGACGGGGAGCGCCGGATCCGGGCCAACGTAGCCCACGATGCCGCACATCGGACCGCCAAGACTAGCAGCGACCCGGAGGCCCGAGGCTCACACCGTCACCGGTTCAGTTCGGTCGCGACGACGGCAGCGATGGCGTCGGCGTGCTCGCGAGCCACCTCTTCGGTTTCCGCCTCGACCATCACCCGAACCAGCGGTTCGGTTCCGGACGCCCGGACGAGCAGTCTGCCCATACCGTCGAGCCGGGCTTCCCGGGCTCGAACCTCGGCCCAGATCATCTCCGCATGCTCGAGCCGTTCCTTGTCGACGACCTCCACGTTCACCAGGACCTGGGGGAAGCGACGCATCGCGGCGGCCACCTCCGCTAGCGTGACGCCCTTCTCGGCCGCGAGGGAGAGGAAGCGAACGGCCGTGATCAGCCCGTCGCCAGTCGTGGCGTGCTCTCGGAAGATCACGTGGCCGGACTGCTCGCCGCCGAGCGCGAGGTCGTGCTCGAGCATGCCCTCGAGCACGTATCGGTCGCCCACGGCCGTGGAGATCACGCGGATGCCGTGTTCCGCCATCGCCCGGTGGAACCCCAGGTTCGACATGACGGTCGCCGCGACGGCCTCCCCGGTGAGCGTCCCCGCCCGCTGCATCGCGATCGCGCTCGCCGCCAGGACCTGATCGCCGTCGATCACGTTGCCGGCGGCGTCGGAGAACAGGGCACGATCGGCATCCCCGTCGTGTGCGACGCCGGCGTCCGCGCCGTGGGCCAGCACCGCCGCCGCGACGACCTCGGGGAACAGCGCCCCGCAGCCCGAGTTGATGGCGGCGCCGGCGCCGTCCGCGTTGATCGCCACGACGTCGGCCCCGAGCCTGCCCAGCACGTCGGGAGCGAACCCGCTCGCGGCTCCGTTCGCGCAGTCGACCACCAGCCGCATGCCCTCGAGCCTGGTCCCCGCCGCGGAGACGACGTGGTCGGCATAGCTCGGTGCCGACGACCGGGGAGTGATCTCGCTTCCTCGCGCCCCCGTCACACCGTCCCCGGCGAGGAGCGCCGCCTCGATCTCCTCCTCGAGGAGGTCCGGGAGCTTGAAACCCCGTGATCCGAAGAACTTGATCCCGTTGTAGTCGGGGGTGTTGTGCGAAGCGGAGATCACCACCCCGCAGGAGACCCCGAGCTCGGTCGTCAGGAACGCCACGGCGGGCGTGGGAACGATCCCGGCACGGATCACGTGGCCTCCTCCCGCGAGGATGCCCTCGACCATCGCTTCCTCCAGGAACGGGCCGGACGTCCGCGTGTCGCGGCCGATGAGGAACGACGGCGCCTCCCTCACGTCCCTCCCGAGGACGGCGACAGCCGCCGACCCGAGCGAGCGTGCGAGCTCGGTCGTGAGGTCGTCTCCGAAGACCCCCCGGATGCCATCCGTGCCGAACAGCCGCGCCATCGCCGCCGAAGGCTACCCGAAGCCTCGACGATCATGCTCGGCGAACGAGCTCTGCGGTTGGTCGGGTGAGGGTGATCGAGGGGCCGCGATGGGACCACCCGATCCGTGGCACCCGATGACCCGTCGCTGTTGCCCGGCGGTGCCTGTGGGACGATGGGCGCGTGCCCGACGACCTCGTGCTGCTGCGATCGGTTCCCTCGACGTTCGAGGGCGAGATCATCCGGTCCCGGCTCGAGTCCGAGGGGATCCCGGTCCTGCTGAAGGGTGGGAGCAGCACCGACCCGTACCCGGCGGGCCCGGTGCACGTGTTCGTGGCCGCGGAGTTCGAGGTCCAGGCGCGCCTCGCGCTCGCGGATGTACCGGGCGAGGATGGTCCGGATCCCGGGGACCAGGCCGATCCCACGTAGGTTCGGGATCGAACGAGGGACCGCGTTGCCTACCGCTTGGAGTACTGCGGCGCCTTGCGAGCCTTCTTCAGCCCGTACTTGCGGCGCTCCTTCTCGCGGGCGTCCCGCGAGAGGTACCCCTCCCTCTTGAGGCTGCCGCGGAGCTCCGGGTCGAGCTCGATCAGCGCCCGGGCGATGCCGAGCCGCAGCGCGCCCGCCTGACCGGACACGCCGCCGCCGTCGATCCGCGCGATCACGTCCAGATCCTTCTCGCGGCCGGCGAGGCGCAGCGGCGCCGAGACCACCATGCGGTGCGCCCGCGTGGTGAAGTACTCGTCCAGCGTTCGGCCGTTCAATCGGAACGTGCCGGTGCCCGGAACGAGCCGGACGCGAGCCACGGCCTCCTTGCGCCGGCCCGTCGCCGTCTGTGCCATCTCAGGCCTCCTTCTTCGGAGTCCGGGCCGTCGGCTTCTTGGCCGCCTGGGCCTTCGAGGTCGTCGTCCGCCCCGCGGTCGTGCGCTTGGCGCTGCTCTTCGGCGTGGTCCGCTTCGCTGTGGCCTTCGTGGACTTCGCGGTCGAACGCTTGGCGGTCGACGACTGCTTCGCCGCCGAGCGCTTTGCGGTCGAACTCTTGGTGGCCGGCGCCTTCGGCCCGGGCCTGCCTGCCTTCGGTTCCTCGGGCTCGGTCGCGCGGACGGGCAGCCCGTCCCAGGGGGGGACCTCACCCAGCTTGAGGGGCTTCGGCTTCTGCGCCTCGTGGCGGTGGTCGGCTTCGGCGTAGACCCGGAGCTTGCTCGCCATCTGCCGGCCGAGCCGGTTGTGCGGGAGCATCCCCTTGATCGCCTTCTCGACGGCGTAGGCCGGCCGTTCGGCCAGGAGCCGGTCGTAAGTGGTCTCGCTGAGTCCCCCCGGGTAGCCGGAGTGACGGTACGCGACCTTCTTCTGCTCCTTGCCCCCGGTCAACCGGACCTCCTTGGCGTTCACCACGATCAGGTGGTCGCCGGTGTCCATGTGGGGCGCGAAGATCGGCTTGTGCTTGCCGCGGAGGATTGCGGCGGCCTCCGTCGCGAGACGGCCGAGGACGGCCCCGCTGGCGTCAAGGACGTACCAGCGGCGCTCGATGTCTCTCGGCCTCGGCGAATAGGTCTTCGTGGACATGAAGATGCCGGCCGAACGGCCGGGCGACTCCATGCTACCTGCGGTTTCGCCGAGCCGTCAACGAACGTCGCGAGCAGGGCCGCCGTCGTTCGGGGCGAGGTCAGCGGCCGCGTTCGTCGGGGACCGCGTCCAGTCCGAGTTCGGAGATGAGGCGCGCCATGCGGAGCGCGGCGGCGTCTTCGATCTGGACCGCCGGATGCGGGGTCGGGACCCCCGACCCGTTCTGGACGACCAGACCCTCCGTCGCGACGAGCCGGCGCGCCTCTTCCTTGCGGTCGAATGCCTCGGCCGCGGCCGTCAGGATCGCGACATGGTGAGGTTCCAGGTCGAATCCCTCGACCATCGCCCGCCACCAGCGCTTCGCGGGACTCGACAAGTGCGACGGCGCCCGAGGGGCCCGTGCGCGTACGTTCAGATCGAAGGTTCGCGAACTCACGTCCTCCACCGTCCATCGAGATCGACAGCGACCGAGCGGAACGGGCAGACCAGATCGGAGGAAGAACGTCGAGCTTGCCAGTCCGACGGTCGGATCATCAAGTCGCCCGATGGGTCTACGTCGGCGATGCGAGATCGTCACGGCGGAGCCGTAGAGCCTACGTCCTTCGATCGGGCGGGGGGACCGCGCCGGTACGGAAGATCCCGGCGATCGCCGGTGCGGGCTCACGCATCGGCTCGTCCGGGAACGCCGGCCACGGCGGGACGCCCGCCGGCTCGCGGAGGCCCACGAGGTCGTCCGGCTTCACCGGGACCCGCCGGAGGTCCCGCCCCAGGGCGGCCCGGAGCGCCGAGACGATCGCGGCGGGCGCCACGACGTTGGATGGCTCGCCCACGCCCTTCGCGCCGAACGGCGCATCCGGCTCGGGCTCCTCGACGAGCACGACTTCCACCGGCGGCATGTCGAGCGTGGTCGGCAGCAGATAGTCCGTGAACGACGCGTTGCGGATCCGGCCGTCCTCGAGCTGGAGCTCCTCCATGAGGGCGAGCCCGAGCCCCTGGGCCGAACCGCCCTCGACCTGCCCGACCACGCTCTGCGGGTTGATCGCGAACCCGACGTCCTGCGCGGTCGCGAGCTGGACCACGCGGACCAGCCCGAGCTCCTCGTCGACGTCGATGACGGCCCGGTGCGCGGCAAACATGAACCCTGCGTGGATGTCCCCCTGCCCGTGCTCGTCGGGCGGGGACGTCGGGCGGTGCCGCCAGATCACCGAGCGCTCGATCGGCTGGCCGAGCAGCTCGCCGACCGCCATCACGGGCTCGCCGTGGGCGGTGACGAACCCGGCGTCCACCCCCAGGTCCTCGCCGGCCACCCTCGCGTCACGGCGCGCGCGTTCGAGCAGCTCCGAAAGGACCCCCTCGCTCGCCGCCTTCACGGCGCCGCCGGAGACGAGCGTCTGCCGCGAAGCGGAGGACGACCCGGCCGAGCCGACGGACGTGTCCGCGGTCCGGAGGATCACCCGCTCGATCCCGAGGATCGTCCGCACGATCTGCGCGAGGATCGTCTGGAGGCCCTGCCCCAGCTCGGCCGCGGCGCTGTGGATCTCGGCGACGGGCCCCTCGGGCCCCCTGGAGAGCGTCACGCGCGCCTCCGCGTAGTCGTCGAAGCCCGCGCTGTAGCCATGGTTCTTGTAGCCCACGGCGAACCCGATCCCGCGCCGGACGCCCTCCCCCCTGCCGACGTTGCCGGAAACGCCCCCGGGCAGCTCGATCGGGTCCCGAGGCCCGTCGGGTGGCTCGGGCGGGAGCGGGATCGCGGCGGTCCGCTCGATCACCTCGCGGACGGGCGCGGAGCCGTGGATCACCTGACCGGTGTGCAGGACGGTTCCGGTCGCCGCGGCGTTCCGCAGCCGGAGCTCCACGGGGTCCATGCCGAGCGCCGCCGCGAGCTTGTCCATCTGCCCCTCGTGCGCGAAGCACACCTGGACCGCGCCGAACCCCCGCATCGCCCCGCACGGAGGGTTGTTCGTGTAGACGCAGGTCCCCTCGATGAGCGCGTTCGGGACCGCGTACGGGCCGGGGGCGAACGTCCCCGCGTTCGAGATCACGGCCACCGAGGACGACGTGTAGGCCCCGCCGTCGATCAGCACCCTGGCTCGCACGTTCACCAGCGTGCCGTCGCGGTCCGCGCCGGTCCGCATCCAGATCCGCGACGGGTGACGGTGGACGTGGCCGAGGAACGACTCGGTCCGGCCGTACGACATCTTCACGGGGCGGCCCGTGTACAGGGCGAGCATGCACGCGTGGATCTGCATGCTCACGTCCTCGCGCGCGCCGAACGCCCCGCCGATCCCCGTGAGGAACAGCCGCACCTTGTCCTCGGGCAGACCGAGGCAGGGTGCGAGCTGCCGCCGGTCGATGTGCAGCCACTGCGTCGCCACGAACAGGTCGATGCCCCCGTCCTCGGCCGGCACCGCCATCCCGGACTCGGGCCCGAGGGGCGCCTGGTCCTGCATCCCGGTCTCGTAGTACCCCTCGACCCAGACCTCTGCCTCGGCGTCGGGATCGCCGTGACGAACCCGGACGTCGCTCAGCACGTTGCCGAACGGGTGCACCCGCGGCGCGTCATCGCGCAGCGCGGCTTCCATGTCGGTCACGGGCTCGAGCGGCTCGTAGTCGACGACGATCCGGTCGGCGGCCCGACGGGCGAGCTCGGGATGCTCGGCCGAGACGATCGCGACCGGCTCCCCGACGTACCGGACCACTTCCCACGCGAGCACGGGCTGGTCCGCGAACTCGAGCCCGTAGAACCGTGAGCCGGGCACGTCGTCGGCGAGCAGCACCGCGTGCACGCCCGGGCTCGCGACCGCACCGGCGACGTCGATCGAGCGGATCCGCGCGCTCGGATGCGGGCTCCGGAGCGTGTGCCCCCACAGCATCTCGTCGGCCCACAGGTCGCTGCCGTAGGAGAACTGGCCCTTCACCTTCGGGACGCCGTCGATCCTCGGGACCGAGATGCCGACGCCCTCGCGGACGCGTTCGTCGACCCTCCGGCTCACAGCTCATCCTCCCGCAGGCTCATGCGATCGGCCGCGATCCGCACGGCTTCCAGGATCTTCTCGTAGCCCGTGCATCGGCAAAGGTTGCCGGAGAGGGCCTCGCGGACCTCGGCGTCCGATGGGGCCGAGGTGCGTTCGAGCAGGTCGGTCACCGCGACGACGAACCCCGGCGTGCAGAACCCGCACTGCACGCCCCCGACCTCGACGAACGCCTCCTGCACCGGGTGCATCGCCTCGCCGACGGCCAGGCCCTCGACGGTCCGGACCTCGCGTCCCTCGGCTTGCGCCGCAAGGACGAGGCACGCGCACACGAGCTCGTCGTCGAGCCAGACCGAACACGAGCCACACTCCCCCTGCTCGCACGCGTTCTTCGATCCGGGCAGGGCGAGGTGCTCGCGGAGGAGGTAGAGGAGGCTCGAGCCCGGCCACACCTCGGCCTCGCGCCACTCGCCGTTCACGTTGGTCCGGACGAGCATCAGGCGCTCCGCCGGTCTTCGAGCGCCCACCTCAGCGCCCGCCTTGCGAGCACCGCGCACGCGTGCCGGCGGTACGCGCCGGTCCCCCGGACGTCGTCGATCGGGCTCCCCGCGCCGGCGACGAGCTCGCCGAACCGTTCGAACTCCCCCGAGCCGAGCGACGCCGTCGGGTCGTCCCAGGCCCCGGCCGCGTCGAGCGCGGAGGCGGCGAACGCCTCCGCCTCGGCCGCCCGCACCACCGTCGGGGCGACCGACCCGAGCGCCACCCGGACCGACCGGTCGTCCTCGTCGAGCTGGAGGCAGAGGCTCGCGACGGCGATCACCATCGCGTTGCGCGTGCCGATCTTCGAGAAGGACCCCGGCCCTCGAGGCGGCCGCCACCGCGCCCCGAGGATCAGCTCCCCGGGCTCGCGCGAGGTCCGTTTCACGCCGGTGAGGAAGTCGTTCCACGCGAGCGTCCTCGTGCCGCCCACGGACCGCGCGAGCACCACCTCCGCGTCGTAGGCGGCGAGGACCGGGAGCGCGTCGCCGGCCGGTGACGCGGTCCCGAGGTTGCCGCCGACGGTCCCCCGGTTGCGGATCTGCGGCGAGCCCACGGAGCGGGACGCCTGGACGAGCGGCGTGTGCTCGCCCAGCTCGTCGATGATCCGCGTGTAGCTCACGCCGGCACCGAGGAACACGTGACCGTCCTCGCGGCGCCACTCCCGAAGCTCGTCGAGCCGGGACACATCCATCAGCGTCTCGGGCCGGGAGAGATCCATGTTGAGCTCGACCATCACGTCGGTCCCTCCCGCGATCGGAACCAGGTGCGGGTCCGCCGCGGCCATCTCGAGCGCCTCGTCGAGCGTGCCCGGAAGGAGGACGTCCATGCGACGATGCTCCGTGGCCGGCGCGCTCGGGGTCAAATCGTCTTCGGAAGGCGTCCGTAGACGACGCGTTCGAGCGTCAGGCCGTGCGCGGGGGCCATGTTCGGCGTCCTCGACCGGTCGCGGGCCCGGAGGATCTCGACGACCTCGGCGGGGTCGAGCTTCCCGTCGCCCACACGGACGAGCGTGCCGACGAGTGCTCGGACCATCTGGTGGAGGAACGCGTTCGCACGCGCCGTGATCTCGACCCGGTCGCGTCGCGAAACCGAAAGCCGTTCGAGCCGCCGCGTCGTGCCGCCCGATCGCGGCCGGCGACAGAACGACGCGAAATCGTGCTCGCCGATCAGCGGACGCGCGGCCTCCCGCATCCGGCCGAGCGAGAGCTCGCCCGGCCGGTGCCAGACGAACTCGGCGCTGAAGGGGTCGGGCCACCGCCCAGCGTCGATCCGGTAGCGGTACTCGCGGGCCGTCGCCGAGAACCGGGCGTCGAACCCCTCCGGAGCCCGGCTGGCCTCGACGACCACGACCTCGGGTGCCAACATCCCGTTGATCGAGCGCTGCAGCCGATCGAGGTCGATGGCGTCTGCGGCGCGGAACGACGCGACCTGCCCGCGGGCGTGAACGCCGGCGTCCGTCCTGCCCGCCACCGAGAGCTTCGGCACCTCGCCGAGCATCCGGCCGAGCGACGCCGACAGGACCCCTTCGACGGTGCGCTGGCCGGCGTTGCTCGCCCAACCGCGGAACCGCGTCCCGTCGTAGGCGAGCGTCAGCCGGACGATCATGCGGCGAGTATGGCGCTCGGACTCCTCGACCGGGCCGCCGGGTGAGCGGCCGGGGCTAGGGGGTCTCTTCCACGAGCTCGATCCGCGCCATCGGCGCGCCGTCGCCCTGGCGCTGCCCGAGCTTCAGGATCCGCGTGTAGCCGCCGTTGCGCTCGGCGTACCGCGGCCCGATGTCGCTGAACAGCTTGTGGACGATGTCGCGGTCGGTGATCTGCTTCAGGACCTCGCGGCGCGCGGCCACGTCGCCCTTCTTGGCGAACGTGATCAGCTTCTCGGCAACCGGGCGGACGGCCTTGGCCTTCGCCTCGGTCGTGCTGATCCGCTCGTGCACGAACAGTTGCGCCGCAAGGCCGTTCAGCATCAGGCGCTGGTGTGTGGGACCCGACCCGAGGCGGGGACCCTTGGTGGGCTTGGGCATCCCTACTCCTCCCGGAGCGCCAGGCCGAGCTCCTCGAGCTTGGCCTTCACCTCGTCGATCGACTTCTGGCCGAAGTTGCGGATGTCCATCAGCTCGGCCTCGGACTTCTCGACCAGATCGCCGACCGTGTTGATGCCCTCGCGCTTCAGGCAGTTGTAGGAGCGGACCGACAGGTTGAGCTCCTCGACCGTGATCGCATAGTCCGACGGCATGGACTCGTCCTCGGCCGGGCCGACCTGCATCGACTGGGCCTCGGCGAGGTCGCCGAACAGCTGCACGAGCTCGAGGAGCGTCCCGCCGGCCGACGCGAGCGCCTCTCGCGGCGCGACGGAGCCGTCGGTCTCGACGTCCAGGATCAGCCGGTCTCGGTCGGTCATCTGCTCGACCCGGGTGTTCTCCACCGCGTAGGAGACGCGGCGGACGGGCGAGAAGATCGAGTCGACCGGGATCACGCCGATCGGGTCGCGTGGCTTCTTGTTCTTATCGGCCATCCGGTATCCCACGCCGCGCTCGACGGTGAGCTCCATCTCGAGCGAGCCCCCCTTGCCGAGGGTGGCGATGTGCAGGTCGGAGTTCAGGATCTCGACGCCGGCGGGCGGCGCGATGTCGGCGGCCGTGACGGCGCCCGGACCCTTGGCCTTCAGGTACACGGTCACGGGCTCGTCGGACTCGCTGCGGAGCACGAGCTCCTTGAGGTTCAGGATGATGTCGGTGACGTCCTCGGTGACCTTCGGGATCGTCGAGAACTCGTGGAGCACGCCCTCGATGCGGACCGAGCTGATCGCGGCCCCCGGGATCGAGGACAGCAGGGTCCGCCGGAGCGAGTTCCCCACGGTGTAGCCGAAGCCCGGCTCGAGCGGCTCGACGATGAACTTCGAGCGCGTCGACGAGACGGTCTCTTCCTGGATCTGCGGACGTGCGACGATGAACACTGCTTCCTCCTCCCGGCGGGGGATCATCCATTCCTCCCCGCCTCCTTGGCCCCACCGAGGTGGAGCCACCCGCGGTCGACTCCGCGAGCTTGATGCGTCGGGGCGCTAGACGCGCCGGCGCTTCTTCGGCCGGACCCCGTTGTGAGGAACCGGCGTGACGTCCTGGATACCCGCGACCTCGAGGCCGGTGGCCGCGAGCGAACGGATCGCGGTCTCTCGACCGGACCCCGGGCCCTTCACGAACACGTCCACCTTCTGCAGCCCGTGCTCCTGGGCCTTGCGGGCCGCCGACTCGGCGGCGAGTTGGGCGGCGAACGGCGTGGACTTGCGGGAGCCCTTGAACCCGACGTTGCCCGCCGAGGCCCACGAGATCGTGTTCCCCTGCAGGTCGGTGATCGTCACGATCGTGTTGTTGAACGTCGACTTGATGTGCGCCTGACCGTGGACGACGTTCTTCTTCTCGCGACGCTTGGTCTTCTTGGCCTTCGGCTTCGCCATCTCGCCCCCCGAACTACTTCTTCGTGGCCTTCTTCTTGCCGGCCACGGTCTTGCGCGGGCCCTTGCGGGTCCGGGCGTTGGTGTGCGTGCGTTGTCCCCGCACCGGCAGGCTCCGGCGGTGCCGGACGCCCTGGTACGAGCCGATCTCGATCTTCCGCTTGATGTCCTGCGCGGTCTCGCGGCGCAGATCACCCTCGACCTTGTAGGTGCGGTCGATGAACTCTCTGATCTTGCTGACCTCGTCCTCGGACAGGTCGCGGACCTTCGTCCCACCGTCCACACCGGAGCCCTCGACGATCTCGAACGCCCGGGTCTGGCCGATGCCGTAGATGTAGCGGAGCGCGATGTCCACGCGCTTGTCGCGGGGGAGGTCGACGCCTGCGATCCGTGCCACGATGAGCCTCCTAGCCCTGTCGCTGCTTGTGCCTGGGGTTCGAGCAGATCACGCGGATCGTGCCGCGCCGGCGGATGACCTTGCACCGGTCGCACATCTTCTTCACCGACGGACGGACCTTCACTCGAACCCCCTACTTGTACCGATACACGATCCTGCCGCGCGAGAGGTCGTACGGCGACAGCTCCACCAGCACCCGGTCTCCCGGGAGGATCCGGATGTAGTGCATCCGCATCTTGCCCGAGATGTGGGCCAACACGTTGTGTCCGTTCTCGAGCTCCACCCGGAACATGGCGTTGGGAAGCGGCTCGGTGACCGTCCCCTCGACCTCGATCGCGTCCTTCTTCGGCAAGCTCCGGGTGATCCTCGTTTCGGACATGCCGACCCACCCCACGGGCGAGCCGGAACCGCCTCCGGACGGAGGCGGCCAGCAAGTATAGGGGCTGCGCGTCGGAACCGTCCACGACCAGGGCGGATGCGCCCGAAAGAGCCTCTGACCTGCGGCTTTGAACGGCGTTCAGCCCCGGGCGGTGAGCACCTCGTGGCCGTCGTCCGTGACCGCGATCGTGTGCTCGAAGTGGGCGGACAGCGACCCGTCTTCCGTCACGACCGTCCAGGCGTCGGGCAGGACGCTGGTCCCCCAGCCGCCGGCGTTCACCATCGGCTCCACCGCCACCACGAGCCCCGGCTTCAGGACCGGCCCCCGGCCCGGCTTGCCGTAGTTCGGGATCTGAGGGTCCTCGTGCAGGCTCCGCCCGATCCCGTGGCCCACGTACTCGCGCACGACCTCGAAGCCCGCGCCCACGGCCACCTGCTCGACGGCCGCGCCGATGTCGGACAGCCGGCCACCCGGGCGGATCTGCGAGATCCCCGCCTCGAGCGCCTCCTCGGTGACCCGGACGAGCTTCTCGGCCTCGGCCGAGGGCGCGTCGCCCACGATGACGGTCACCGCTGCGTCGCCGTGGAACCCCTCCCAGATCGCGCCGAAGTCGAGCTTCAGCAGGTCGCCCTCCTTCACCCTCCGTTCCGATGGGATCCCGTGCACGACCTCCTCGTTCAGCGAGGTGCAGATCGACCCCGTGAACGGCGGCGCCGCGTTCGCGCCCCGATAGCCCTTGAACGACGGCGTCGCGCCCTGCTCGCGGATGTACGACTCGGCGACGGCGTCGAGCGCCGCGGTCGTCACCTGCGGGCGGACGGCGGCGAGGACCCGGTCGATCGTGCCCGCGACGATCCGCCCGGCGCGGCGCATCTTGTCGATCTCCTCGGGCGACTTGTAGACGATCATGCGCTCACTCGTACGTGTCGAGGAGGTCGGCGATCGCCTCGATCGTCCGGTCGGCCACGACCTCTTCCGGCGCCTCGGACTCGATGTCGCGGAGCAGCCCCCGCTCCCAGAAGTACAGGACGAGCGGCTTCGTCTCGCGGTGGTAGACCTCGAGCCGGCGGACGATCGTCTCCTCGTCGTCGTCGCTCCGGCTCGTGAGCTCGTGGCCGCACACGTCGCAGGTGCCCTCGACGCGGGGCGGCTTGAACTCGATGTTGTACGACCGGCCGCAGTTCGGGCACACCCGGCGCCCCATCAGCCGCTTGACGGCCACCGCGTCGGAGATCTTGAAGTTCAGCACCGCGGAGAGCGAGTGGCCCGACTCGGCCAGGAAGCCCTCGAGCGCCTGCGCTTGCGGCACCGTCCGAGGGTAGCCGTCGAGGATGAACCCCTCGCGCACGTCGGGCTGTTGGAGCCGCTCGAGCACCATGGCGGTGGTGAGATCGTCGGGGACGTACTCGCCGCGCTCGTAGTACTCCTTGGCCCGCATCCCGAGCGCGGTCTCGGCGGCGATCTGCGCGCGGAAGATGTCGCCGGTCGCGATCACGACGAGCCCGTAACGCTCGGAGAGCCTCCGCGCCTGCGTTCCCTTCCCTGCGCCCGGCGGCCCGAGGAGGATGATCCGCACGGCGGCCTACTTCAGGAAGCCCTCGTAGTGCCGCATCAGCAGCTGCGACTCGAGCTGCTTCATCGTCTCGAGTGCGACGCCGATCGTGATCAGCAGCGAGGTGCCGCCGAACGGGAAGTTCTGGATCGGCAGGTAGAACGCGAAGAAGATCGACGGGAGCAGGGCGATCGTCGCGAGGAAGATCGAGCCCGGCAGCGTGATCCGGTTCAGCACGAAGCTCAGGTAGTCGGCCGTGGGCGGGCCGGGCCGGATGCCCGGGACGAACCCGCCGTACTTGCGCAGGTTGTCCGCCGTATCCACGGGGTTGAACGCGATCGCCGTGTAGAAATAGGCGAAGAACACCACCATCAGCCCGTAGATCAGCATGTAGGCGATGCTCCGCTGGTTCGTGAGGTAGTTGTTCACGAAGTTCGTGAACCACTCGGCGTGGTAGACGCTCGCGAGCAGCGTCGGGAAGTACAGGACCGAGCTCGCGAAGATGATCGGGATGACGCCCGCCTGGTTGACCTTGAGCGGGATGTACGTGCTCCCACCAGCCGTCATCCGCCGACCGACCACGCGTTTGGCGTACTGCACCGGGATCCGTCGCTGCCCTTGTTCGATGAAGATCACGCCGACGATGATCGCGAGCCCGATCAGCAGGACCAGCACGAACTTCGTGTTGCCACCCGAGACCAGGATCGCGCGTCCCTCCTGCGGGAGCCGGGAGATCACGCTCGAGAAGATCAGGATCGACATCCCGTTGCCGATCCCGCGCTGGGTGATGAGCTCACCCATCCACATGATCATCGCCGTGCCGGCCGTCATGACGAGCACGATCAGGGCGATGTTCGCGGCCGTGAACTCGCCGGGCGGGAAGATGCTCTGCCCGATGCCGAGGCCGCTCTGCGCGTTCGGCGAGTTGAACAGGAACACGAGGCCGGTCGACTGCAGCAGCGCGAGCACGACCGTGACGTAGCGGGTCCACTGGTTGATCTTCTTGGTGCCGGACTCGCCCTCCTTGCGCCACTGCTCGAGCTTGGGGATCACGACCGTGAGCAGCTGCATCATGATCGAGGCCGTGATGTAGGGCATGATCCCGAGCCCGAAGATCGCCATCCGCGTGAGCGCGCCGCCGGAGAACAGGTCGATGAACGAGAGGAACCCGCCCGCCCCCTGCGCCTCGAGCGCGTCCTGCAGGATGTTGATGTCCACCACCGGGACCGGGATGTGCGAGCCGAGCCGGTACACGGCGATGATGAACAGGGTGAAGAGGATCTTGTTCCGGAGATCCGGGACCTTGAACGCGTTTACGAAGGCCCTGAGCACGGCGTTCTATCCTACTCCGTCAGCCGATCAGCTCGGCCGTGCCGCCGGCCCGCTCGATCTTCGCTTTGGCGGCCTCGCTGAACGCGTGGGCCCTGACGGTGAGCGCCTTGTCGAGCTCGCCGCGGGCGAGCACCTTCACCCGGCGGCCCTTGTGGACGAGACCGTGCTCCAGGAGCGCCGCCGGGTCGACCTCGGCGTCGAAATAGCGGGCGAGCGTCTCCACGTTCACGACCGCGTATTCGTCGCGGTTCGGATTCGTGAAGCCCTTGAGCTTGGGCACGCGCCGCTGGAGCGGCATCTGGCCGCCCTCGAACCCGAGCTTGGGGTTGTGCCTCGCACCCCAGCCCTTCGTGCCGCGGCCCGCCGTCTTCCCGCGCACGCCGGAGCGGCCGCGACCGACGCGCTTGCGGTCGCGCTTGGCGCCCTCTGACGGCTTGAGGTGATGCAGCTTCACGACGTCTTCCTTCCTGATGTCTTCTGGCCCGTGTCCTTCGCCTCGTCGTCCGCGACCTCCTCGACCCGGACGAGGTGACCGACCTTCGCGATCATGCCGCGGATCTCGGGCCGGTCGTCCTTGACGACGGAGTCGTTGATCCGGTGCAGTCCGAGGCGGCGAACGGTCTGCTTCTGGTCCTTCGGGCGGTCGATCACGCTCCGGACCTGGGTGACCTTGAGCCTGGTCATCGCCGGCCGCCCCGGGTCTCCGGCGAGGCCTGCGCCTGGTCGCCATACACCTCTTCGAGCTTGGCGGCGCGGGTCGCGGACAGGCGCTCCTGCGCCGCGGCTACGGCCGCGAGCATCGGCTTGGGCGCGACCTCGTGGACCTCGCGGCCGCGGAGCCGCGCGACGTCCTCGGGCCGCTTGAGGCTCTGCAGACCGGCCATCGCCGCCTTGACGATGTTGATCGGGTTCGACGAGCCCAGGGACTTGGACAGGATGTCCTTGATGCCCGCGCACTCGACGAGCGCGCGAACGGGCCCGCCGGCGATGACGCCGGTCCCGGGAGCCGCGGGCTTCAGCAGCACGATGCCGGCGCCGTCCTCCCCGGTCACCTGGTGCGGGATCGTGGTGCCCATCATCGGCACCTCGAACATCTTGCGCTTGGCCTCCTCGACGCCCTTCGAGATAGCCGCCGGGACCTCCTTGGCCTTGCCGTATCCGAGGCCGACGCGCCCGGCGCCGTCGCCGACCACCACGAGCGCGGCGAAGGAGAAGCGACGGCCGCCCTTGACGACCTTGGCGACGCGGTTGATCGCGATCACCCGCTCCTCGTAGATGCTCTTCTCGCCCTGTGAGTCGTAGCGACGCATCAGATGTGCAGTCCCTTCTCTCTGGCTCCCTCGGCGAGCGCGGCCACGCGCCCGTGGAACAGCCGGCCGCCTCGGTCGAACACGACCCGCTCGACGCCTGCAGCCTTGGCGCGTTCGGCCAGCAAGCTACCGACCTCCTTGGCCGGGTCCGTCTTGCCCTTCCCTCCGCCGGAGATCTCGCGGTCGGAGGCCGATGCGATCGTGCGGGCGGCGTCGTCGTCGATGAGCTGCGCGTAGATGTGCCGGTTGGACCGGAACACCGCGAGGCGCGGCCGCTCGGCGGTGCCGACGATCTTCGTCCGCACCCTCCGGTGGCGCCGCACCCGCGCGTCTCGCCTGGTCTTGGCGTCCATCGTCACACCGCCGCCGTCTTCGCGGCCTTGCCGGCCTTCTTGCGCACGTACTCGTTCTCGTACCGGATGCCCTTGCCCTTGTACGGCTCGGGCTTGCGGATCTTCCGGATGTTGGCGGCGACCTCGCCCACCAGCTGCTTGTCGTTGCCACGCACCACGATCTGGGTCGGGGTCGGCGTCTCGAAATCAATCCCGTCGATCGCCGCCACCGTCACCGGGTGCGAGTAGCCCACCTGGACCTCGAGCGCCTTGCCCTTCATCGAGGCGCGGTACCCCACGCCCACGATCGCGAGCCGCTTCTCGTAGCCGTTGGTCACGCCCTCGACCATGTTCGCGATCAGCGAACGGGTGAGGCCGTGCAGGCTCCGGTGGAAGCCCTCGTCGGTCGGCCGCTCGACCCGGACGACGCCCTCCTCCGAGACCACCTTCATCTCGGGGTGGACGCGCTGGGTGAGCTCCCCGCGCGGGCCCTTGACCGTCACGACGGCGTCGTCGCCGACCGTCACGTCGACCCCGCTCGGGATCTCGATGGGCTGCTTGCCGATCCGACTCATCGTGCTTCCTCTTCCTCCGCTACCACACGTACGCGAGGACCTCGCCGCCGATACGCTTGCGGGAGGCGTCGCGATCGGTCATGACCCCGTGCGAGGTGGACACGATCGCGATGCCCAGCCCGCCGAGCACCCTCGGTAGCCGGTCGTGACCCGCGTAGATCCTTCGTCCGGGCTTGCTCACGCGCTTCAGGCCGCTGATCGTGCGCTCGCGCTTGGTGCCGTACTTCAGCGTCACGCGGTAGACGCGCTCGATCCCCTCGCCTTCCTCGGCGAAGCCCGCCACGTATCCCTCGGCGGCGAGGATCTCCAGGATCGCGCGGCTCATCCTGGACGCCGGGACGACGAGGTCGTCCTTGTACGCCAGGTTCGCGTTGCGGATCCTCGTCAGCAGGTCGCCGACGGGGTCGTTCACGTTGGTCGCGAGCCTCACCACGACGCCTTCGTCACCCCCGGCAGCTCCCCCGCGTGCGCGAGCTCGCGGAAGCAGATCCGGCACAGCATGAACCGGCGGTACACCGCGCGAGACCTGCCGCAGCGCCGGCAGCGCGTGTACTCGCGGACCTTGAACTTGCCCTGCCGCTCCTGCTTGTTCCGCAACGCCTTCTTCGCCATGTCTCGTCCTCGTCCCGGCTAGGACACCTGGGCCACCGGGATCCCCTCGAAGGGGAACCCGAGAGCCACGAGCAGCGCCCTGCCCTCGTCGTCGTTCTTCGCGGTCGTCACGATCGTGATGTCCATCCCCCGGACCTGGACGACCTTGTCGTAGTCGATCTCCGGGAAGATCAACTGCTCCGTCAGCCCCAGCGTGAAGTCGCCGTGGCCGTCGAACGCATCGGGGTTCAGCCCGCGGAAGTCCCGGATCCGGGGGATCGAGATGGCGACGAGCCGATCGATGAACTCCCACATCCGGTCGCCCCGCAGGGTGACCTTCGCGCCGATCGCCTGACCCTCGCGGAGCTTGAACCCGGCGATGGACTTCCGGGCCTTCGTCACCACCGGCTTCTGCCCGGTGATGATCGTGAGGTCGTCGACGGCGGCCTCCAGCATACGGCCATCCTTCAGGGCGTCACCAACGCCCATGTTGACCACGACCTTCTCCAAGCGAGGCACGCGCATCGGGTTCGCGAGGCCGAGCTCCTCCTGGAGGCGAGGGAGCACCGTCTCGTGGAACCGGGCCTTCAGTCTCGGGGTCGGGTGGTCGCTCACTGGTCCGCTCCGCATCGCTTGCACACGCGCACCTTGGTCCCGTCCGCCTCGACCCGGTAGCCGACCCGGGTGGTCTTGCCGCACGAGTTGCAGACCAGCATCACGTTGGAGATGTCGATGAACGTCTCCGTGTCGATGATGCCGCCCTGCTGCAGCTGCGAGCCGCTCGTCGAGCGCTTGCCGGAGGTCCGCTGGTGCTTCTTTGCCATGCCGGCGCCGTCGACCATCACACGGCCCTCCCGGGGCAGCACGCGGATGACGCGGCCCGTGTGACCGGCGCTCTTGCCGGTCATCACCTTCACGGTGTCGTCCTTGCGGATGTTCACGCCGGGCATGTCACAGCACCTCCGGGGCGAGCGAGATGATCTTCATGAACCGGCGCTCGCGGAGCTCGCGCGCGACCGGTCCGAAGATGCGGGTCCCACGCGGATTCCTCGAGTCCGGGGTCAGGATCACGACCGCGTTGTCGTCGAACCGGATGTACGAGCCGTCCGGGCGGCGACGCTCCTTGGCGGTCCGAACGACGACCGCCTTCACGACCTCGCCCTTCTTCACGGCGCCGCCGGGGAGGGCGTCCTTGACCGAGCCCACGACGACGTCGCCGACATGGGCGTACCGCCGGCCGCTTCCTCCCAGCACGCGGATCACCAGGACCTCCTTGGCCCCGGTGTTGTCCGCGACCTTGCAGCGCGACTCCTGCTGGATCACCGATCCGGTCCTCTCCTTGCCTCTCCTCGAACCCCTACTTCGCCCGCTCGACGATCTCGACGACTCGCCAGCGTTTCGACTTGGACAGCGGACGCGTCTCCATCACCTTCACCGTGTCGCCCACGTGCGCGTCGTTCGACTCGTCGTGGGCGGCAAGCTTGTTCGAGCGCGCGACGGTCTTCTTGTAGAGCGGGTGTCGGACGCGCCGGTCGATGCGCACGAGCACCGTCTTGTCCATCTTGTCGGACACGACGACGCCGACGCGTACCTTGCGCCGCGTTCGCGACGCCTCCGCCGCATCCACCGGCGCGGCCGCCGATTCCGTCGGCATCTCCTCGGGCGTCTGCTCGCTCACCGCTCCTCCTCGTGCGCGCCGGAGGCATCCGCCAGCGCGGCCATCTTCTCCTCGCGTTCCGCCTCGAGGTCGCGCTCCCGGACGATCGTCAGGATCTGCGCGATCTCGTGGCGGACCTGCTTGATCCGCATCGGGTTGTCGAGCTGGCCGGTCGCGAGCTGGAAGCGCAGGTTGAACAGCTCCTCCTTGTCGGACTCGAGGCGCTCGAACAACTCGGTCTCGCCCAGGTCCCGAAGCTCGCGGACGTTCGCCACTACTCCATCACCCCCGCACGGGTGATGAACTTCGACTTGATGGGCAGCTTGTGCGCGGCCCGAGACATCGCCTCGCGCGCGAGGGACTCGCTCACGCCCGACAGCTCGAACATGACGCGGCCGGGCTTGACCACCGCGACCCAGCCCTCCGGGTTCCCCTTGCCCGAGCCCATGCGGGTCTCGGCAGGCTTCTTCGTGACGGGCTTGTCGGGGAAGATGTTGATCCACACCTTCCCGCCGCGGCGGATGTGCCGCGTGATCGCCACGCGGGCCGCCTCGATCTGGCGGTTGGTGATCCACGCCGGCTCGAGGGCCACGAGGCCGTAGTCACCGAAGTGAACCTCGGTGAGGCCGGTCGCGCGACCGCGCCGGCGTCCCCGGTGCACCTTGCGGTGCTTGACCTTCTTCGGGGCGAGCATCTAGCCGTTCTCCTTCGGTTCACCCTCGGCGGCAGGTCCCGCAGGCTCCACGGCGGGCTCGGCCTCCGCAGCAGTCTCCTCGGGCTCCGCATCGGCGGCATCGGTCGTGCTCGGCTCGCTCTCCGGCGCCGAAGAGTCGCCACTCGGAGACTCCGCGTCGGCCGCGTCCGATGCCGAGGCGACGTCCGACGGCGAAGCGTCGGTCGGTTCGGCTTCCGTCGCGCCGTCTTCGGAGGGCTGCTCCCGGGTCTCGGGTTCGGGCGCGGCGACCTCGGCGGCCTCGCGCTCGTCGGTGATGAGCGCCCCGGTCGAGGACCCGCCGCTCGAGACCTGCGCCAGCGCCCGGGCCCGCAGGCGCTCGGTCTCCTGCTCGGCCTGCGGGATCTCGTCGCCGTGGTAGACCCAGACCTTCACCCCGATCTGGCCGAACGTCGTCTTGCCCTCCGCCGTGCCGAAATCGATCTTCGCTCGGAGCGTGTGGAGCGGCACCCGTCCCTCGCGGTACCACTCGCGCCGCGACATCTCGGCGCCACCGAGCCGCCCGCCGCATTGCACCCGCACGCCGAGCGCCCCCGAGCGCATCGCGGTCTGGACCGCACGGCGCATCGCCCGCCGGAACGACACGCGGCCGGCGAGCTGCTCGGCGACGCCCTGCGCGAGCAGGGTGGCGTCGGTCTCGGGTCGCGCCTCGCTCGCGGCCGAGTTCATGTCCTCGACCTTCACGTCGACGCGCTTCTTCGTGACCCGCTCGATGTCCTTGCGAATCCGGTCGACCTCGGCGCCCTTGCGGCCGATCACGATGCCGGGGCGGGCCGTGCGGATGTAGACCCAGATCTGGTCGCCCTTGCGCTCGATGTCGATGCTCGAGATGCCGGCGCGGGACAGTCGCGAACGGATGTGCTTGCGGATCCAGACGTCCTCGTGGAGCTGGTCCGAGTAGTCGCGCCGGGCGAACCAGTTCGACTTCCAGGGGTAGATGACCCCCAGCCGGAACCCGTACGGATTGACCTTGTGACCCACTACTCATCCTCTCCCAACGAACGCACGACCAAGGTGATGTGCGACGTGCGCTTCTTGATCCTCGTCGCGCGGCCGTAGGCGCGCGGGCGCCAGCGCTTCAGCGTCGGCCCCTCGTCCACCCACGCCCGGTCGACCATCAGGTTCTGCGCGACTACGCCCGGCTGCTGCTCTGCGTTGGCCACGGCCGAGTCGAGCGCCTTCTCCACCGTCCGCGCCGCGCCGAGCGGCGAGAAGCGCAGGATGCGGCGCGCCTCCTCCACCTGCCGCCCGCGGACGAGGTCGACCACCCGCCGCGCCTTCGGCGGCGAGATGCGCACGTGTTTGACCGTTGCCTTGGCTTCCACGTCCTACCTCACCGTGCTCGAGCGCTCGCCGCGTGCGTGCGAACGGAACGTCCGCGTCGGCGCGAACTCACCGAGCTTGTGTCCGACCATCGACTCCGACACGTACACGGGCACGTGCTTGCGCCCGTCGTGGACGGCGATCGTGTGGCCGACCATCTCCGGCACGATCGTCGAGCGGCGCGACCAGGTCCGGACGACCTTCTTGTCGCCCCTGCGGTTCATCTCCGCGATCTTGACCATGAGGTGCTCGTCGACGAACGGCCCCTTCTTGATGCTCCGAGGCATCAGCCACGCCCCTTCCCGCGGCGCCGGATGATGTCCTTGTTCGACGCCTTGTTCTTCTTCCGCGTGCGGCCTTCCTTCTTGCCCCACGGGCTCGTGGGGTGCCGGCCGCCCGAGCTCTTGCCCTCGCCGCCGCCGAGGGGGTGGTCGACCGGGTTCATCGCGACGCCGCGGACCGACGGGCGCTTGCGCATCCACCGGCTGCGACCCGCCTTGCCGAGCTGCACCAGCTCGTGCTCGGCGTTGCCGACCTCGCCGACCGTTGCCTTGCAGGTGGCCTGGACGAACCGCATCTCCCCCGACGGCAGCCGGAGGGTCGCCTTGCCCGCCTCCTTGGCCATCACCTGGATGCTCGTGCCGGCCGAACGCGCCATGCGGGCTCCCCCGCCGGGCTTCAGCTCGACCGCGTGCACCGTGGTGCCGACCGGGATGTTCCGCAGCGGGAGCGCGTTGCCCGGACGGATGTCGGCGCCCTCGCCCGAGAGCAGCCGGTCGCCCACGCGCAGGCCGTCGGGCGCCAGGATGTACCGCTTCTCCCCGTCTGCGTAGTGGAGCAGAGCGATCCTCGCCGTCCGGTTCGGGTCGTACTCGATGTGCGCGACCTTCGCCGGCACGCCGTCCTTCTCGCGCTTGAAGTCGATCACGCGGTACCGACGCTTGTTGCCGCCTCCCTGGTGCCGGGTGGTGATCCGCCCCTGGGAGTTGCGCCCCGCGCGGTTGCGGCCCTTCGCGACGAGCGAGCGCTCGGGCTTGTCGCGCGTGATGCCCTCGAAGGAGGACACGCTGCCGCCGCGTCGGCCCGGCGTCGTCGGCTTGTACTTTCGAACGGCCATCTCGCTACTTCCCGGTCTCGAAGATCTCGATCCTGTCGCCCTCGGCGAGCGTCACGATCGCGCGCTTCTGGTCGGCGCGCTTGCCGAGGGTCCAGCGCCGGCGCTTCACCTTGCCCCGGCGGTTCAGCGTGCGGACCGAGGTCACCTGGACGTTCCAGATCGCCTGGACCGCCTCCTTGATCTCGGTCTTGTTCGCGCGCGGATCGACGAGGAACGTGTAGGTGTTGAGCTCGAGCCCCGAGTAGGACTTCTCGCTCACGACCGGCCGGAAGATGATGTCGCGAGGCGTCTTCATCCGTCCTCACCGTCCCCGTCCCCGTCCTCGGACTCCTCCGTCGCGGCGTCGTCGGCCTTCGCGTCGGCCCCCGCCGTGCGCCTCTTCGCGCCGCTGGTGGCCGCGGGACGCTCCTTCTCGGGCGCGCCCTCCACCACGTCGAGCGCGTCCTGCGTGAACACGACGCGATCGGCGGCGAGCACCTCGTAGACGCCGAGGCTCCGCGCGTAGGAGACCCGGACGCCGCGGATGTTGCGGAACGACTTCTCCACCGCGCCAGAATCACTCGGCGCCGGCAGGACGAGCAGCACCTTGCCGTCCGCCTCGAGCGCATCGAGCACCTCGGCGGCACGCTTGGTCTTCGGCTCGTCGAACTGGAGCTCGCGGATCACGGCCAGCTTGTCGCTCGCGAGCGCGTCCGACAGCGCCGAGCGGAGCGCGCCCTTGCGCATCTTCTTGTTCACCCGCACCTCGTGGTCACGGGGATGCGGCCCGTGGGCCACTCCACCGCCGGCCCACTGCGGCGAGCGGTTCGAACCCTGCCGGGAGCGGCCGGTCCCCTTCTGACGCCACGGCTTGCGCCCGCCGCCCGAGACGTCGCCCCGGGTCTTGGTCGAGTGCGTGCCGCGACGGATCGCGGCCATGCCGGCGACGACAACCTGGTGCATCAGCGGCACGTTGACCTCGCCCTCGAAGAGCTCGGAGAGCTCACGGGTCCCGACCTTCTTGCCGGCCACGTCGAGCACGGGAACGTTCGCCATCAGGCAGCCCCCTTCGCCGCCGCGGGCGCCTTGGTCGCCGAACGCACCATCACGAGCCCGCCGTCCGGTCCGGGGACGGCTCCCCGCACGAGCAGCAGGTTGCGCTCGGGATCTGCCTGGACGACCTCGAGGTTCAGAACGGTCACGCGCTCGTTGCCCATCTGGCCCGCCATCCGCATGCCCTTGAACACGCGCGAGGGCGTGGCGCACGCCCCGATCGCGCCGGGCGACCGGTGCTTGCGCTCGGTGCCGTGGCTGCTCGACAGGCCGCCGAACCCGTGCCGCTTCATCACGCCGGCGAACCCCTTGCCCTTGGACACGCCGACGACGTCGGCGCGGTCGCCGGGCTCGAACACGTCCGCGCGCAGCTCCTGGCCGGGCTCGTAGTTCGCCGCGTCGTCGGTCCGGATCTCGACGAGATGACGGCCCGGCTGGGAGCCGTGCTTGTCGAAATGACCCTGCGCCGGCTTGGAGACGCGGCCGGGGGCGACCTCACCGAACGCCAGCTGCACGGCCGAATAGCCGTCGCGTTCCTGGGTCTTGACCTGCGTGACGAAGCACGGGCCCGCCTTGATGATCGTGACGGGGATCGCCCGCGTGTCGTCGAAGATCTGGGTCATGCCCAGCTTCGTCCCGAGGATGCCCTTGACGTCGGCCATGGCTACAACTTGATCTCGATGTCGACGCCGGCCGACAGGTTCAGGCGCTGGAGCTCCTGCACCGTCTTCGACGTGGCGTCGACGATGTCGATGAGCCGCTTGTGTGTGAGCATCTGGAAGTGCTCGCGGCTGTCCTTGTACTTATGGGGCGAGCGGATGACCGTGTAGACCGACCGCTCGGTGGGCAGCGGGACCGGACCGACGACCTTGGCGCCGGTGCGCGTCACGTGGTCGACGATCTCTCGCGCCGCGACGTCCAGCATCCGGTGGTCGTAGGCCCGGAGCTTGATGCGGATCCTCGGTCCGGCCACTGCCTCTGTCCCTCTCCCCTGGTCCTACTTGATGATCTTGGTCACGGCACCGGCGCCCACGGTCCGGCCGCCCTCGCGGATCGCGAAGCGCAGGCCCTCCTCCATGGCGATCGGTGCGCCGAGCGTCACGGTCATCTCGACGTTGTCGCCGGGCATGACCATCTCGACGCCCTCGGGCAGGTCGGCCTGGCCGGTGACGTCCGTGGTGCGGAAGTAGAACTGCGGACGGTAGCCCGTGAAGAACGGCGTGTGGCGCCCGCCCTCGTCCTTGGACAGGACGTAGACCTGCGAGGTGAACTCCGTGTGCGGGGTCACCGAGCCGGGCTTGGCGAGCACCTGGCCGCGGGCCACCTCGTCCTTGTCGATCCCGCGCAACAGGACGCCGACGTTGTCGCCGGCCTGGACCTCGTCCAGCAGCTTGCGGAACATCTCGAGGTCGGTCGCCGTGGTCTTGCGCGTGTCCTTGATGCCGACGATCTCGACCTCCTCCATCTTCTTGAGGACGCCCTGCTCCACGCGGCCCGTCACGACGGTGCCGCGCCCGGTGATCGAGAACACGTCCTCGATCGCCATCAGGAACGGCTTGTCGATGTCGCGCTCCGGGTCGGGGACGTAGGAGTCCACGGCCGCGAGCAGCTCGTCGATCTTGCCCATGGCTTCCTCGTCGCCCTCGAGCGCCTTCAGCGCCGAGACTTGGACTACCGGGACGTCGTCGCCGGGGAACTCGTAGGAGGTGAGCAGCTCGCGCACCTCGAGCTCAACGAGGTCGAGCAGCTCGGCGTCGTCGACCATGTCCACCTTGTTGAGCGCCACCACGATGTACGGCACGCCCACCTGGCGGGCGAGCAGCACGTGCTCGCGCGTCTGCGGCATCGGGCCGTCGGCGGCCGAGACCACCAGGATCGCGCCGTCCACCTGCGCGGCGCCGGTGATCATGTTCTTGATGTAGTCGGCGTGCCCGGGCATGTCGACGTGGGCGTAGTGTCGGTTCTCGGTCTCGTACTCGACGTGCGCGATCGCGATCGTGATGCCGCGCTCGCGCTCCTCCGGCGCCTTGTCGATCTCGTCGAACGGCGTGAATTCGGCGAGACCCTTCTCCGCCTGGCGCTTGGTGATCGCCGCGGTGAGCGTGGTCTTGCCGTGGTCGATGTGCCCCATCGTGCCGATGTTCACGTGTGGCTTCGTGCGCTCGAACTTCTTCTTGCTCATCTCCCTCTCTCCTGTCCTACTCGCCCCGAACCCGGGCGACGATCTCCTTGGCGATGTTGGCCGGCACCTCGTGGTAGGCCTCGAGCTGCATCGGCGTGTGCGACGCCCGGCCCTGGGTCCTGGACCGCAGGTCGGTCGCGTAGCCGAAGAGCTCGGCGAGCGGGACCAGCACGCGGATCGCCTTCTGCCCGCTCCGGTCGTCGATCCGCTCGATGCGGCCGCGGCGAGCGGTGACGTCCCCCATCACGTCGCCCATGAACTCCTCGGGCGTGATCACCTCGAACTCCATCACGGGCTCGAGGAGCACCGCGTCGGCCCGGCGCGAGCCGTCCTTCAACGCCATCGAACCGGCGATCTTGAACGCCATCTCCGAGCTGTCCACCTCGTGGAAGCTCCCGTCGACGAGTGTCGCCCGCAGGTCGACCACCGGGTACCCGGCGAGCACGCCGGTCTCCATCGCCTCCTGGATCCCCTGGTCGACCGACGGGATGTACTCCCGCGGGATCGAGCCGCCCGTGATCTTGTTCACGAACTCGTAGCCGCCGCCCTGGCCGGTGGGCTCCAGGTCCAGGTAGACGTGGCCGAACTGCCCCCGCCCGCCGCTCTGGCGGACGAACCGGCCCTCGACCTTGGTCACGGGCTTGCGGATCGTCTCGCGGTACGCGACCTGCGGCTTGCCGACGTTGGCGTCGACGCTGAACTCCCGGCGGAGGCGGTCCACGATGATGTCGAGGTGGAGCTCACCCATCCCCGAGATCACCGTCTGGCCCGTCTCGTCGTCATACTTGACGACGAACGTGGGGTCCTCGTCGGCGAGCTTGCCGAGGCCCGTCCCGAGCTTGTCCTGGTCGGCCTTGGTCTTCGGCTCGACCGCCACCGAGATCACGGGCGTCGGGAAGCTGATCGACTCCAGGATGATCGGGTTCGCGGGCTCGGCCAGCGTGTCGCCGGTGCTCGAGTGCTTCAGCCCGACGATCGCGACGATGTCCCCGGTGAACGCGGCGTCCTTGTCCTCCCGGTGGTTCGCGTGCATCTGCAGGATGCGGCCGATGCGCTCCTTGCGCTCCTTCGTCGTGTTCTCGACGTGCGAGCCCGCGCGAAGGACGCCGGAGTACACGCGGACGTACGTAAGCCGGCCCACGTAGGGGTCGGACATGATCTTGAAGACGAGGCCGGAGAACGGCTCGGTGTCCTCGGGCTTCCGCTCCGCGTGCTCCCCCGACGGCTTGTGCCCCTCGACCGGTGGCACGTCGCTCGGCGCGGGCAGGTACGCGACGATCGCGTCGAGCAGCGGCTGGATCGCCTTGTTCTTGAACGCGGAGCCGGCCATGACGGGCACGCCGTCGCCCGAGAGCGTGGCGCGGCGGATCGCGCGGCGGAGGTCGTCCACGGACGGCTCGTCCTCGTGAACGAACTTCTCCATCAGGGACTCGTCGTGGTCGGCGAGCTTCTCGAACAGGTCGTGATGCGCCTGCTCCGCGACCTCGCGCAGCTCGGCCGGGATCTCGGTGGTCTCCCACTCCTCGCCCATCTCGGAGGTCCAGTGCAACGCCTTCATCTCGACGAGGTCGATCACGCCCTGGAAGTCCGCCTCGTTGCCCCACGGCAGCTGCAGGACCAGCGGGTTGGCCTGGAGGCGGTCCACCATCATCCCGACGGTGCGGCCGAAGTCCGCGCCCGTGCGGTCCATCTTGTTCACGAACGCGATGCGGGGCACGCGGTAGCGGTCGGCCTGGCGCCAGACGGTCTCGGTCTGCGGCTCCACGCCCGCGACCGCGTCGAAGACCGCGATCGCGCCGTCGAGCACGCGCAGGGAACGCTCCACCTCGACCGTGAAGTCCACGTGGCCGGGCGTGTCGATGATGTTGATCCAGTGGCCCTTCCAGTTGGTGGTGGTGGCGGCCGAGGTGATCGTGATCCCGCGCTCGCGCTCCTGAACCATCCAGTCCATCTGCGCGGTGCCCTCGTGCACCTCGCCGATCTTGTAGGCCTTGCCGGTGTAGTACAGGATCCGTTCGGTCGTCGTGGTCTTGCCCGCGTCGATGTGGGCCATGATCCCGATGTTCCGGGTCCTGGCCAGCGGGTACTCGCGGATCACCAGGTCCTTGCCGGACCCTGCGCCGCTCTTCTGAACCTTCTCGACGGTCTCTGCCACGTCGACCTTCTCCGCGGGGACCGCCATGCTCAGCGACCCCCCTCATGGAACGCCGGGCTCGAGATGAGCCCGGCCACGGTGTGTGCGTCGATCACCATCGGTAGTGCGCGAACGCCTTGTTCGCCTCGGCCATCTTGTGCATGTCCTCGCGGCGCTTCACCGATACGCCCTGGCCGTTGGAGGCGTCCATGATCTCGCCGACGAGCCGCTCCGCCATCGAGTGCTCCTTGCGGGCTCTCGCGTTGTTCACGAGCCAGCGCATCGCGAGCGTCGTCCCGCGCGAGGGGCGGACCTCGACCGGCACCTGGTAGTTGGCGCCGCCCACGCGGCGCGAGCGGACCTCGAGGAGCGGGCGGACGTTCTCGACCGCCTTCTTGAGCGCGATCACCGGGTCGTTCGAGGTGCGCTCGCTGATGATCTCGAGCGCCTTGTAGACCTGGCGCTCGGCGAGCGTCTTCTTCCCGTCGAGCAGCACCTTGTTGATCAACTGCGTGACGAGGACGTTCTGGTAGACCGGGTCCGCTCCGACGTCCCGATGTACGGCAGGGCCCTTGCGCGGCACGGCTACTCGCCGCCCTTCTTCGCCCCGTAGCGGGAGCGGGCCTTCTTGCGGTCTCGGACGCCGGCGGTGTCGAGCGTGCCCCGGATGATCTTGTACCGGACCCCCGGCAGGTCGCGGACCCGGCCGGCGCGGACGAGCACGATCGAGTGCTCCTGCAGGTTGTGCCCGACGCCCGGGATGTAGGCGGTGATCTCGATCCCGGAGGTCAGCCGGACGCGGGCGACCTTGCGAAGGGCCGAGTTCGGCTTCTTCGGGGTGGTCGTGTACACACGCGTGCAGACGCCCCGCCGCTGCGGGGAACCCTTGAGCGCGGGAGCCTTGGTCTTCTCCCGGGGCCGGCTTCGGCCCTGGCGCACGAGTTGCTGGATCGTGGGCATGCGTCCTTCCGTCTGCACTCTCGACTTGTCACCGAACCTGGGGCCCGGACATCGTTGAAGCCGGACCGCGGGCCCGGCTTCCAGGGTGGAACTCGAAAGGGCGCAGGTTGTCCCTCTAGGAAACCCCCTGGAAGCGCACGTTAATGCCGAGCCCGCCCGCCGAGCTCGACGCAGTGACTGAGGCTACTAGGCACGCGGCGTGCGTGTCAACGAAACCCTAGGAGCAGAGTCCTGGATTGGCCCGGACGGTCACTCCTCGGGGGCGAACGACCCCCCGAACAGCTCACGCTCGGCCTCCTCGCGCGACATCCCCGCCAGGACCGGCTCGCCGGCCGCCTCCGCCTCGGCGATCTCGCGCTGGCGGGCGAGCCAGTACTCGGGGATCGCCTCGGGCTTGATGCGGACCTGCACGTTCCGGTACCGGGACATGCCCGTGCCCGCCGGGATCAGCTTGCCGATGATCACGTTCTCCTTGAGCCCCAGCAGGCCGTCCGACTTGCCGGCGATCGCCGCCTCGGTCAGCACGCGGGTGGTCTCCTGGAACGAGGCCGCCGACAGCCACGAGTCGGTGGCGAGCGACGCCTTCGTGATCCCGAGCAGCTGCGGACGGGCGCTCGCCGGCTGACCGCCGCCGTCGACCGTCTCGCGGTTGGCCGCCTCGAACCGGCGCCGGTCGACGAGGTCGCCGGGCAGGAACTCGGTGTCGCCGGGCTCGATGATCTGTACCTTGCGCAGCATCTGCCGGACGATCAGCTCGATGTGCTTGTCGTGGATCGTGACGCCCTGCGAGCGGTACACCTGCTGGACCTCCTCGACCAGGTGCCCCTGCAGGGCCTGCACGCCCTCGATCCTGAGCTTCTCGTGGGGGTTCACCGACCCCTCCGTGAGCTGCTGCCCCACCACGACCGTGTCGCCGTCGCCGACCAGCAGCCGCTGGCGGAACGAGACCGGGTACTGGACGGGCTCGCCGTCCTCGGAGGTGACCGTGATCCGGCGGACCTTCTTCTCCTCGTCGTCCTCGACCGTGACCGTGCCGGGCAGCTCGGTGATGAGCGCCTCGCCCTTGGGCTTGCGCGCCTCGAACAGCTCGACCACGCGCGGGAGGCCGTGCGTGATGTCCTCGCCGGCGACACCGCCGGTGTGGAACGTCCGCATCGTGAGCTGTGTCCCCGGCTCGCCGATCGACTGCGCCGCGACGATGCCCACCGACTCGCCGATGTCGACGAGGCGGCCCGTCGCGAGCGACCAGCCATAGCAGAGCCGGCACACGCCGTACTCGGCCTCGCAGGTCGTGGCCGAGCGCACGCGGACCTCGTCCACGCCCGCCTCGACGAGCGCCTGCCCGATCTTGTCGTCGACGATGTCGCCGCGGGAGGCGACCTTCTTGCGCTCGACCTTCACGTCCTCGGACAGGACGCGCCCGTACAGCGAGGTGTCCAGGTGCTGGTTCTCGGCGCGAGCGCCCGTCGGGGTCTCGTAGGAGACGGGCACCGGCACCGAACGGTCGGTCCCGCAGTCCTCCTCGCGGACGATCAGCTCCTGCGCGACGTCCACGAGTCGCCGGGTGAGGTACCCGGAGTCCGCGGTCCGGAGCGCGGTGTCGGCGAGCCCCTTGCGGGCTCCGTGGGTCGAGATGAAGTACTCGAGCACCGACAGCCCCTCGCGGAAGTTCGACTTGATCGGCCGGGGGATGATCTCGCCCTTCGGGTTGGCCACGAGGCCGCGCATGCCCGCGATCTGGCGGATCTGCATGATGTTCCCGCGGGCGCCCGAGTTGGCCATCATGTAGATCGGGTTCGTCTTGCCGAACTGGGCCTCCATCGCGTCCTTGACGTCGTCGGTGGCCTGCGTCCAGATCTCGATGAGCTCCTGGCGGCGCTCGTCGTCGGTGATGATGCCCTTGCGGTACTGGCCCTCGATCTTCGACGCGCGCGACTCGTACCCGTCGAGGATCTTCACCTTGTCCTGCGGCGTCGTGACGTCCTCGATGCCGAGGGTCACGCCGGCGCGCGTGGCGTAGTGGAAGCCGACGTTCTTCAGGTTGTCGAGGATCTGCTCGACCTCGGCACGGTCGTAGCGGTGCACGCACGAGTCGACGATCCGCGCGACGTCGGTCTTCAGCAGCGGCCGGTTCACGAACTCCTCGGCGTCCGGGAAGCACTGGTTGAAGATCAGGCGGCCGACCGTGGTCTCGATCACCGGCACGCGAGCCCCGTTGCCTTCGGCGTCCACCTCGACGGTCTCGGGAAGCATCTCCTCGGGCAGGGCCTTGCCTGGCAGGCGCACCTTGACCACGGTGTGCAGGCGAACGAGCCGGTGATCCAGCGCCATGAGGGCCTCGTCGATCGAGCCGAAGCGGGGGATCTCCTCATCGTTCTCGGGACGGTCCGGCTCGAGCGTCAGGTAGTAGATCCCGAGCACCATGTCCTGCGTCGGCACGGCGATCGGTCGGCCGTGCGCCGGCGACAGGATGTTGTTGGTCGAGAGCATCAGCACGCGGGCCTCGGCCTGCGCCTCGGCCGACAGCGGTACGTGGACCGCCATCTGGTCGCCGTCGAAGTCGGCGTTGAACGCCGTGCACACGAGCGGGTGGATCTGGATCGCCTTGCCCTCGACGAGCACGGGCTCGAAGGCCTGGATGCCGAGGCGGTGCAGCGTCGGCGCCCGGTTCAGCAGGACCGGGTGCTCCTTGATGACCTCCTCGAGCACGTCCCAGACCTGCGGGCGGGCGCGCTCGACCATGCGCTTGGCGCTCTTGATGTTCTGCGCCAGCGCCTGGTCCACGAGCCGCTTCATCACGAACGGCTTGAACAGCTCGAGCGCCATCTGCTTGGGCAGGCCGCACTGGTGCAGGCGGAGCTCGGGGCCGACCACGATCACCGAGCGGCCCGAGTAGTCGACGCGCTTGCCGAGCAGGTTCTGGCGGAACCGCCCCTGCTTGCCCTTGAGCATGTCGGACAGCGACTTCAGCGGACGGTTGCCCGGCCCGGTGACCGGGCGGCCGCGGCGGCCGTTGTCGAACAGCGCGTCGACGGCCTCCTGGAGCATCCGCTTCTCGTTGTTCACGATGATCTCGGGCGCCTGCAGGTCGAGCAGCCGCTTCAGCCGGTTGTTCCGGTTGATCACGCGGCGGTAGAGGTCGTTGAGGTCCGAGGTGGCGAACCGTCCGCCGTCGAGCTGCACCATCGGGCGCAGGTCGGGCGGGATCACGGGCACGGCGTCGAGCACCATGCCCATGGGCGAGTTGCGGTCTTCGGTGAAGTTGGAAACGACCTTGAGCCGCTTGATCGCCTTCAGGCGGCGCGTGCCCTTGCCGGTCGCGATCTGCTCGCGGAGCGAGTCGGCTTCCTCCTCGAGCTTGAGGTCCTGGAGCAGGCGCTTGATCGCCTCCGCGCCCATGCCGCCGTCGAAGTAGTCGCCGAAGCGCTCGCGCAGCGACCGGTAGACGGCGTCGTCGGCCACGAGCTGCTTGACCGACAGGCCCTTGAACGCTGTGAGCACCTCGTCGAGGTGGTCGGTCTCGCGCTTGGTCGCCTCGGTGATGCGGTCGACGTCGCGCTGTGCCTCGCGGCGGGCTGCCGAGAGCTGCGAGCCCTTGGCGCCCTCGCCCTCGAGCTCGCGGAGCCGGTCCTCGAGCTCGGTGAGGCGCTGCTTGATCTCGTCGTCGCGCTCGGCCTCGAGCTGCCGCTTCTCCTCGTCGATCTCATTCTCGATCTCGGGGAGCTCCTTGTGGCGACGGTCGTCCTCCACGCGCGTGATGACGTAGGCGGCGAAGTAGATGATCCGCTCGAGGTCCTTCGGCGCGATGTCGAGCAGGTAGCCGAGGCGGCTCGGGACGCCCTTGAAGTACCAGATGTGGGTGACCGGGGCGGCGAGCTCGATGTGGCCCATCCGGTCGCGGCGGACCTTGCTGCGGGTGATCTCGACGCCGCAGCGCTCGCAGATGATGCCCTTAAAGCGCACGCGCTTGTACTTGCCGCAGTGGCACTCCCAGTCCCGCGTCGGCCCGAAGATCCGCTCGCAGAACAGTCCGTCCTTCTCCGGCTTGAGGGTCCGGTAGTTGATCGTCTCGGGCTTCTTGACCTCGCCGTTGGACCACGCGCGGATCTGGTCCGCGGTGGCCAGGCCGATCCGGATCTCGTCGAAGTAGTTCACATCAAGCACGTAGAGGGCCTCCTCGCCGGTCTCGCCCCTGCACCCTGTTCAACGCTTCCGTGTTCCCATTGCACTAGTCGTAGTCCGCTCCCGCCGGCTCGCGCCGGGACAGGTCGATCCCCAGCTCCTCGGCCGCGCGGAACACGTCCTCGTCGGTCTCCTTGAGCTCGATCTCCTCGCCCTCGGCCGAACGCACCTCGACGTTCAGGCAGAGCGACTGCATCTCCTTGATGAGGACCTTGAAGGACTCGGGGATCCCGGGCTCCGGGATGTTCTCGCCCTTCACGATCGCCTCGTACACCTTCACGCGGCCGAGCACGTCGTCGGACTTGATCGTGAGCAGCTCCTGGAGCGCGTACGCCGCGCCGTAGGCCTCGAGCGCCCACACCTCCATCTCGCCGAACCGCTGCCCGCCGAACTGCGCCTTCCCGCCGAGCGGCTGCTGCGTGATCATCGAATACGGCCCCGTCGAGCGCGCGTGGATCTTGTCGTCGACCAGGTGCAGCAGCTTCAGGATGTAGGCCACGCCGACGGTCACGGGCTCCTCGTACGGCTCGCCGTTGCGGCCGTCGTAGAGCACGGCCTTGCCGACCTCGTCGACCAGGCGCACGCCGTCCTTGTTGGGATGCGCGCTGCGGATCGCCTCGAGGATCTCGTGCTCGCGGGCGCCGTCGAACACCGGGGTCGAGACGTGCACCGGCCCCTCGTGGTCCACGCCGTCCTTGCGGAATCCGACCAGGCCGGCCCACCCGAGGTGCGCCTCGAGCACCTGCCCGAGGTTCATCCGGGACGGGACGCCGAGCGGGTTCAGGATGATGTCGACCGGGGTCCCGTCCGCGAGGAACGGCATGTCCTCCTCGGGCAGGATCGTGGAGATCACGCCCTTGTTGCCGTGGCGGCCGGCGAGCTTGTCGCCGTCGGAGATCTTCCGCTTCTGGGCCACGTAGACGCGGACCAGCTGGTTGACGCCGGGCGGCAGCTCGTCGCCCTCCTCGCGCGTGAACACGCGGACGCCGATCACCTTGCCGCTCTCGCCGTGCGGGACCTTGAGCGAGGTGTCGCGCACCTCGCGGGCCTTCTCGCCGAAGATCGCACGCAACAGGCGCTCCTCGGGCGTGAGCTCGGTCTCGCCCTTGGGCGTGACCTTGCCGACGAGGTAGTCGCCGGGGTTGACCTCGGCGCCGATGCGGACGATCCCCCGCTCGTCGAGGTCCTTCAGGATCTCCTCGGAGACGTTGGGGATGTCACGCGTGATCTCCTCGGCGCCGAGCTTGGTGTCGCGGGCGTCGACCTCGTGCTCCTCGATGTGGATCGAGGTGAGGACGTCGTCCTTGACGAGGCGCTCGGAGATGATGATCGCGTCCTCGTAGTTGTGGCCCTCCCAGGGCATGTAGGCGACGACGAGGTTGCGGCCGAGCGCGAGCTCGCCCGACTCCGTCGACGGGCCGTCCGCGATCACCTGGTTGCGGACGATCCGGTCGCCCTCGGCCACGAGCGGCCGCTGGTTGAGCGACGTTCCCTGGTTGGACCGGCGGAACTTCTGGAGCTTGTAGGTCCGCATCGAGCCCGTGCGCTCGCGCACCACGATGTCGTCGGCCGAGACGTCCTCGACCACGCCCGCATCCTCGGCGAGCACGACGTCGCCGGCGTCGACCGCCGCGCGGAACTCGACGCCGGTCCCGACGATCGGCGCCTCGGCCCGCAGCAGGGGGACCGCCTGGCGCTGCATGTTGGCCCCCATGAGGGCGCGGTTGGCGTCGTCGTGCTCGAGGAACGGGATCAGCGCCGCCGCCACCGAGATGATCTGCTTCGGCGAGACGTCCATGTAGTCGACCTCGTCCGCGGCGACCGAGTCAACTTCACTGCCCTTGCGGCGGACCAGGACCGTCGGGTTGGCGAAGCTCCCGTCGTCGTTCAGCGGCTCGTTCGCCTGCGCGATGACGTGCCGGTCCTCCTCGTCGGCCGAGAGGTAGTCGACCTTGTCCGTGACCTTGCCGCCGGTGACGCGCCGGTACGGGGTCTCGATGAATCCGAACTGGTTGATCCGTCCGTAGGTGGACATCGTCCCGATGAGTCCGATGTTCGGACCCTCCGGCGTCTCGATCGGGCACATCCGGCCGTAGTGGCTCGGGTGCACGTCGCGGACCTCGAAGCCCGCGCGCTCGCGCGACAGCCCACCCGGCCCGAGCGCCGACAGGCGCCGCTTGTGGGTCAGCCCGGCGAGCGGGTTGGTCTGGTCCATGAACTGCGACAGCTGGCTGGTCCCGAAGAACTCCTTGATGCTCGCGACCACCGGGCGGATGTTGATCAGCGTCTGGGGCGTGATCGCCTCGACGTCTTGGGTGGTCATCCGCTCGCGGACCACACGCTCCATCCGCGACAGGCCGATCCGGATCTGGTTCTGGATCAGCTCGCCGACCGAGCGCAGGCGCCGGTTGCCGAAGTGGTCGATGTCGTCGGGCTCGTAGCCCTCCTCGCCCGCATGCAGCTTCACGAGGTAGGCGACGGTCCGAAGGATGTCCTCGTAGGTGAGGATGCCCTTGTACTTCGGACCGCCCTCGCCCTGCTCCTCCTTCTGCAGCTCGGACCAGATGCGATAGCGAGGCTGGTCCCACCCCTTCTTATCGGGGTTGTCGAGCTCGGCGAGCTGCTTGGCCCGCGCCCGGAGCTGCGACTGGAGCACGCCCTTGGCGGCCTCCAGCTTCTTGTTGACCTTGTGCCGGCCGACCCGGGCGAGGTCGTAGCGCTTGGGGTTGAAGAACAGGTTCTCGAGCAGCGTCCGGGCGGACTCGGCCGTGGGCGGCTCGCCCGGGCGCAGCTTGCGGTAGATGTCCTCGAGCGCGGCCTCGGGCGTGTCGATCCCGTGATCCTTCTCGAGCGTGTTCTGGATGCTCGGCGCGTGGTCGAACAGCTCGAGGATCTCCTCGGCCGACCATCCGAGCGCCTTCAGCAGCACGGTCACGTTCTGCCGGCGCTTGCGGTCGATGCGGACGCCGACCGTGTCCTTCTTGTCGACGTCGAACTCGAGCCAGGCGCCTCGGCTCGGGATGATCTTGGCGACGAAGACGTCCTTGTCGGTGGTCTTGTCGATGTCCTTGCTGAAGTAGACCCCGGGCGAACGGACCAGCTGGGAGACCACGACCCGCTCGGTCCCGTTGATGATGAAGGTGCCGCGCTCAGTCATCATGGGGAAGTCCCCCATGAAGACCTCCTGCTCCTTGATCTCGCCGGTCGTCTTGTTGACGAACATCGCCTCGACGAACAGCGGCGAGGAGAACGTGGCGTCCTTGTCCTTGCACTCCTCCTCGGTGAACTTCTGCTCCTTGAAGGTGTGCTTGCCGAAATGAAGTTGGAACTGCTCGGTGAAGTCCTCGATGGGCGAGACCTCTTCGAGGACCTCCCTCAGCCCATCTGCCAGCAGTGCGTCGAATGACACCCGCTGGATACCGACCAGGTCCGGGAGCGGAAGGGCCTCGTCGAGCTTTGCGAAACTGACACGGTCACGGACAGGGACGAGCGAGTCAGGCAAGAACGATCCCCCCTAGGGTGACAGGCACGTCTGGAAACAGGGCATGCGGGACGCGGCACGGCAAACGAGCAGTGTAGATGCGCGAGCGCGCAGCGTCAACCCCCGGGTGGGGTCCCGGTCGAAACCGGGCGAAGGTTACCCCCAGCGGGAGCGGAGGTCAACCCGATGTTCGGCGGATATCCAGGCTCCGCCGCCCGATGCCGCGATGGGTGTGCCAGGGGATGCGCCGGCGCGTCAGGAACCGTTCGGCCACACCGGGCCCTGAGCGGCCGCTGTCAGGCTCTCGGTTGCCGGGCCGTCCGCCGTTGATGCGGCCTCGGGCTCCTCGACCATCCCGAGCGCCCGCGCGATATCGGCCACCGCGCTCCCGAGCGCGACCGCCTGCTCACTGGATCCGATGCGGACCCCACGGGTGGTGAGGACCTTGAAGAACTCCTCCATGAGCGCGCGGTCGTCGCCGAGCAAGGACGCCTCGGAGACGTTGAGCGCGCGTGCCAGGCGCTCGAGCGTCTGGATCGAGGGCGCCACATGCCCGTTCTCGTATCGGGAGAGGCGCGCCTTCGGGATCCCCGAGATCTCCTCGAGATCCGACTGGGAGTACCCCGCGTTCACCCTGGTCGCCCGAAGGCGTTGCCCGAACGTCCGTTCACCGTCCATCGTCATCGTTCATTCCCCCCTGTCACACTCACGAGGGACCCTTCGCCCCTCGAACCCCCCGGGTTCTGCCGCGCGGAGAAGTGGTTCCTCCGCCCGGTTGTCCGCGAAGGAATCTAGCGTTCCCCGCGTCGGCCGCGCAAACGTACGGAGCGGGGCACCGGAGCTCCACTCGGCGTTCGGCCGAACGGCCTACTTCACCTCGACGCTCGCGCCGGCACCCTCGAGCTGCTCCTTGGCCTGGTCGGCCGACTCCTTGTTCACCTTCTCGAGCACCGGCTTCGGCGCCGAGTCCACCAGGTCCTTGGCCTCCTTCAGGCCGAGGCTGGTGAGGGCACGGACCTCCTTGATCACCTGGATCTTCTTCTCTCCCGCGCCGGTGAGGATGACGTCGAACTCCGTCTGCTCCTCGGCCTCCTCGCCGGGCGCGGCGCCCCCGGCGCCGGGCGCAGCCATCATCATCGGCGTGGCGGCGGCGGCCTGCACGTCGAACGTCTCCTCGAACTTCTTGATGAAGTCCGAGAGCTCGAGCAGCGTCATCTCCTTGAACTGCTCCAGCAGGTCGTCGGCAGCCAGCTTCTTCGTGGCCATCCCTTTACCCCTCCTCGCTCTTCGGTTCGTTCAGTTGCTCGGACTCCGGCTCGTCGATCGATGCCTCCTCGGCGGAACCCGCCTCGGTGTCGGCCGCCGGCTCGTCGGTCGACTCTGCCGCCGGCTCGTCGGCGGCTTCGGTGGCCGGTTCCTGGGCTTCGGCCGCCGGCTCCTCGGATGCTTCCGCGGCAGGCTCTTCGGGGGCCTCGGCGGGCTCCTCGGCACCCGGCAGCTTCTCCTTGTAGGCCTCGAGCAGGCCCGCGAAGCGCCCCTGCAGCGTCTGGAACATCGAGGCCGCGCGGCTCATCTCCGACTTCAGCATGCCCGCGATCTTCGAGAGCATGACCTCGCGCGAGTCGAGGGCCGCGAGCGCCTGCGCCTCGGCGGCCGAGAGGATCTTGCCGTCCAGGAAACCGCCCTTGATCACGAGCGCGGGGAACTTCTTCGCGGCGTCGACCACCTTCTTCGCGGTCGCGACGACGTCGTCCTGGACGAAGGCCACCGCGGTGGGGCCGTCCAGGAGCTCCCGCAGCTCGGCCACGCCTGCGTCGGCGGCCGCACGCTCGAACAGCGTGTTCTTCACGATCGCGAAGCGCGCGTGGTCCGAGAGCGAGCGCCGGAGCTCGGTGGCGTCGTGGACCGACAGCCCCCGATACTCGGCGAGCAGCAGCCCCTCGGAGCTCTGGATCCGCTCCTTCAGCGCCGCGACCTTCTCGATTTTCTGTGCGTTCGGCACCTGGCCTCCATGCCTCATGGAACGAAACAACGCGCCTCCGCAGACAGCGGAGACGCGCCTGGTCGCGAGTCTTCGGGCCTCGGCAGGTACCCCGGAGGGATTACGCGCTCACGCACCCCTGCTGTCTGCGGCGAGGAACAAGGATACGGGCGGACTCCAGGCCCGACAACAGCTCAGGCCGGGAGCTACGCGCCTCTCAGACGGAGGCGCAGATCGCCCAGGCCGTCAGGGTCCAGGTGGGGTTCGAGCCGGTCTCGCTCGCGCTCACCGCCCAGGTGTCGTCGTCCAGTGGGTAGCTCGCGTAGATGTGGACGCTCGCGTCGGAGGTGAGTCCTCCTCCGCCGAGAAGGTATGGCGCCATCGGTCGCACTAGAGGCTGACACGCGCTCCCAGCCGGTAACGCCGCCCGCAGGACCTTGTGGGCCGGCGGGGCCCTCGGGGCCGGCGGGACCCTCGGGGCCGGCGGGTCCTTGCGGACCCGGATCACCCTCTGGACCCTGGGGACCGACGGGACCCTGTGGACCTTGAGGACCGGCAGGACCGACGGGACCCTGGGGACCGACGGCACCATCCGCGCCAGCGGGACCCGGATCACCCTTTGCACCCTGGGGGCCAACGGGACCTTGCGGACCCTGAGCTCCCGGAAGGCTCGTCGATGACCCCGCGGGACCGGTGGTCCCTGGGCGCCCCGTCGACCACGTACGTTCCATCTCTTCAGGTACTCGCCCGCCACGCAGTCGCCGGCCCGGTAAACGATCCGAACATCGCGCCGGTCTCGCGGTTGACACAGGAAACGACGATGCGGCCGTGGTGACTTCTCCTCGCGACGGCGACCGCCGTGAAGACCGAACCGATGATCGACACGGTGGAGAGCACGAGCGCAAGGCCCGCCCAGCTCCTTCGCTGCCAACTCCCACCGAGCTTCACGATCGGTCTCCTTCCGGCTCGAGATGGTCGAGTCCCCCAAAGGGGTGACTGCCATCCATCGGCGGGAGAGCGGGCAGCCTTTGGTCGATCCGAACCCGACGGGGCTACTCCAAAGAGACGATCTGGACTCTTCGAGGGACGATCGGACACGCGGTTCCCACGATGGCCACAGGCCTCGGCTGGCATCCGCGTCAGATATGCGCCGGGATGCGCGAACCACCCTCTTGGTCGGCCTGCTGCTTTGCCTTCTCGTCTCGGCGGCCTGCTCCAACAGCTCCGTCCCGGATGCCGAGACGGCCGGGGCGGCCGTGAAGCTGGACTCCGCGCTCGAGGCGCACGCCGAGGGGCGCCTGGAGGAGGCCGTGAGGCTGTATCAGCGGGTGCTGGTGCTCGATCCCGAGAACACGTTCGCCCACTACAACCTCGGTCTCATCGATCAGACGCTGGGTCGAACCGACGCCGCGGCCCCGAACTACACAGATGCCCTCACCATCGATCCAGACTTCGGGCCGGCGCTATCAATCTCGCGATCATCCGCGCCGAGCAGGGCTCGACGGACGAGGCGATCGACCTCTACCGCCGGGTTCTGGTGACGAAGCCGGAGGACGCCGGCGCACACCTGAACCTCGGCTTCCTCCTCCTCGACAGCGGAGAGGCGAGGGAGGGACG